>Ga0316205_10000037_pt1 | contig 330175 bp, 281 predicted proteins | sample 3monthpyrite_MG_FD_204941 | JGI IMG/M metagenome (GOLD analysis project Ga0316205, IMG submission 204941) | Microbial mat bacterial communities from mineral coupon in-situ incubated in ocean water Damariscotta River, Maine, United States -... | ecosystem: Environmental > Aquatic > Marine >...
GCTTAACAACATGTATTAATTATGGGCACAGAACAACAAAAAAATAATAAGAGTGACTTACCAGCGCATATTCATCTCGGAATTTTAATTATCCTTCAACTAATTATGGCGGGAGAATTAATCCTATTGTTAATGGAGCGTTTATGGATAAGTGCCTTTTTGGTTATTGGAATAATGGCTATTACACTTTCACCAGCTGCTTTGGGACGAAAATTTCGCGTAATTATTCCGCCAGAATTCCAAGTACTTGCTATTTTGTTTGTGTTTGCCGCTTTATTTCTGGGTGAAGTTCAAAGTTACTATGCCAAAATTTGGTGGTGGGATATCGCACTTCACACCAGTTCCGGCTTGTTGGCGGGAATTTTAGGTTTTTTACTAGTTTACGTACTTAACGAAAGTAAACGTGTCGACATCCATATGCGACCACGATTTGTCGCTTTTTTTGCATTTCTATTTGCAGTAGCAATCGGGGGATTGTGGGAAATATTTGAATTTAGTATGGATCAATTTGCTGGCACCAATATGCAGAAACCGATGTTTGATGATCCATCAGGCTTAACTGATACAATGTGGGATATGATCGTGAATGCACTAGGTGCATTAATCATTAGCATTCTGGGTTGGAGGCACATGAATAATGGTGAGCAATCATTCATCGAAGCTTGGATCCAAAAATTCATTAGACATAATCCTAGGTTTTTTCGGCTATAACATTTTTTAATAAAAAAAACGATTAGTTGTCATATTTAAACACTACAATTAAAAGTATAGGTACTTAATCATTATATGAAACTTATTTCGAAAGTAAGACAATTCGATATCTTTTAAATATTAACATTGATTTGAAATACTATACGGATAGGAGAAACCTACATGAATGAACTAGCAGAGAGAAAAGAAATCAAAACACAAAATATCTCTCCTCTGAACGATAAGCAGCTGGAAAAAATAAATGCTTACTGGCGTGCTGCCAATTATTTGTCTGTTGGTCAGATTTACTTACTTGACAACCCTTTGCTCAAACATCCACTTAAAAAAGAACATGTAAAACCGAGACTTCTTGGACATTGGGGCACAACACCTGGCCTTAATTTTATCTATGCTCATTGTAATCGCATCATCAAAAATCATGATTTAAATATGATATATGTTGCTGGTCCTGGGCATGGTGGCCCAGGGTTAGTTGCCAATACGTGGCTGGAGGGAAGCTATAGTGACTTCTACTCTAATATTTCCACCGATGCTGATGGTATGAAAAAACTATTCAAGCAATTTTCATTTCCTGGCGGTGTTGGCAGCCATGTTACAGCAGAAACCCCGGGATCCATTCATGAAGGTGGCGAACTGGGTTACGCGTTGTCTCATGCCTATGGTGCTGCCTTTGACAACCCCGATTTATTAGTATGTTGTGTTATTGGCGACGGCGAGGCAGAAACAGGGCCAATGGCAACTGCTTGGCATTCTAATAAATTCCTCAACCCAGCACATGATGGAGTGGTTTTACCTATCTTGCATCTCAATGGTTATAAAATTGCCAATCCAACTTTACTGGCTCGTCTACCGCATAATGAACTCGAAAGTCTGTTCAATGGTTATGGTTATAAACCGTATTTTGTTGAAGGTTCGGACCCAGCAGAAATGCATCAAAAAATGGCAGCCACATTCGATCAAATTATTAAGGAAATAAAAGTAATCCAGCAGGAAGCGCGAATCCAAGGAAATCGACAAAGACCGCGCTGGCCGATGATTATTTTACGTAGCCCCAAGGGCTGGACCGGCCCAAAAGAAGTTGACGGAAAGATGTCTGAAGGTTATTGGCGATCACATCAAGTACCATTTTCTGACATGGTTGATAACCCTGCACACCTTGAATTACTGGAAACCTGGCTAAAGAGTTACAAGCCCGAAGAATTATTTGATGAATCGGGATTTTTGAATGAAAATTTACGAGAACTCGCACCAAAGGGCCAAAAACGAATGGGGGCCAATCCTCATGCAAATGCAGGCCAATTACTGAGAGACCTTAAATTACCTGACTTTCGCGATTACGCGGTGCAAGTGGATCATTCAGGACAGAGCCTTGCAGAATCAACGCGGGTAATGGGCAACTTTCTTCGCGATGTAATGAAACGTAATTTGGATAATCGAAATTTTCGAGTCATGGGACCAGACGAAACTGCTTCCAATCGACTAGGCGCATTATTTGAAGTAACTAATCGCGCCTGGATGGCCGAAACGCTGCCAGAAGATGACCACCTTGCGCCTGATGGCCGGGTCATGGAAATTCTTTCTGAGCATACTTGTCAGGGTTGGCTTGAAGGTTATCTACTCACTGGACGTCATGGCCTATTTTCTTGCTATGAAGCGTTTATTCATATTGTTGACTCTATGTTTAATCAACATGCCAAATGGATTAAAGTCAGTAAAGAAATCCCATGGAGACGCCCTATTGCGTCATTAAATTATTTGCTCACCTCACATGTTTGGCGTCAGGATCATAATGGTTTTTCCCATCAAGATCCGGGGTTTATTGATTTGGTTATTAATAAAAAAGCCAGCATTATCCGAGTTTATCTAGCCCCGGATGCAAATACGCTGCTGTACATTACCGATAAATGCTTGCGAAGTCGTGATTTTATTAATGTCATTATTGCCGGAAAACAACCTCAACTTCAGTGGTTGGATATGGACGCTGCCATCAAACACTGTAGCGCAGGAATCGGCATTTGGGAATGGGCTAGCAATGATCAGGACTGCGAACCTGATGTGGTTATGGCCTGCGCGGGTGATGTCCCCACGCTGGAAACACTTGCTGCTGTAGATCTGTTACGCCAGCATGCTCCAGAAGTTAAAGTACGTGTTATTAATGTGGTTAACTTAATGGCGCTACAACCTCAGGAAGAACATCCCCATGGCATGAGTGATAAGGACTTTGATATTCTATTTACTACGGACAAACCAGTCATTTTTGCTTTTCATGGCTACCCTTATCTTATTCACCGTTTATGCTACCGTCGTACTAATCATAAAAATTTACATGTTCGAGGTTATAAAGAAGAAGGAACAACCACCACTGCATTTGATATGGCAGTATTAAACGATATGGACCGATTCCATTTGGTCGCAGATATTATCGATCGTGTGCCAAAACTCGGTTACAAAGCAGCACACTTAAAACAGTTCATTCGTGACAAACTGATTGAACATAAACAATATATTACTCGGTATGGCCAGGACATGCCTGAAATTCTTAATTGGAAGTGGCCTCATTCAAAATAGTTAATCAAATATAAATTAAGTAGGTTGCAAACTGAGGAATCCATACTCTGGTCGAGTTGGTGAGCGATTATTTGCCATCTACCGATATAAAATCTAGCGTAGAACTTGAGGAACGACAGGCCACGACGATATTACTCAAGTAGAATTTTGTGAAATAACAACGAGCATTTTTGTTTACAATAACACCTGAGTATTAATCCACATTTTTCAACGCTTGAATTCGCTCATCCAACGGTGGGTGAGACATAAACAATTTTTTAATTCCGCCCCCTATACCACCATTGATTCCAAATGCCGCCATCTGATCTGGTAATTGAGAAGGCTGATGGCCTGACTTTAGTTTTTCTAAGGCGTTGATCATTTTACCACGACCAGCAATATTCGCTCCGCCCAAATCAGCTTTATACTCTCGCTGGCGGCTAAACCACATGACGATAATACTAGCAAGTATACCAAGTACCAATTCTGAGATAATTGCGGTAATCCAAAATGCAGGCCCATGGCCACGCTCGTTTTTAAAGATTACTCGATCGACCGTATGACCAATTACACGTGACAAAAATATTACAAAAGTATTCACTACACCTTGAATTAAGGCCAATGTTACCATATCACCATTCGCGACATGACTTATCTCATGTGCGAGCACGGCTTCAGCTTCGTCTTCTGACATAGCATCCAATAAACCACTACTCACCGCAACCAATGCATTATTGCGCGACATACCAGTGGCAAACGCATTAACTTCAGGCGAGTGAAATATTGCCACTTCCGGCATACCAATGCCCGCAATCTTCGCTTGGCGTTCAACAGTATTTAGTAACCAGCGTTCAGTATTATTATCTGCATGCTCGATTACCTGAGCACCGGTCATTCGCTTAGCACTCCATTTGGAAATTGCTAAAGAAATTAGCGAACCACCGAAACCGAATACCGCTGCAAAAATCAATAAAGCATTTAAATCAAGGTCTATACCTTGTTGATCTAAAATACCTTCAAATCCCAGCAGTCTCAATGAGATACTCAGCACCAAAACAATTGCTAGATTTGTCACTAAAAATAAAAAAATACGTTTCATTTCATCCCCGATGATAGACAAGTATACTTATACCTATCGCAATTACTTAATTATTTACATTCCTATTTATAAAATCTATTTTACACCATTGAGACAATTTTTTAACAAGAAATTAATCTCAATAAATCAAAAAACTACTTCAGGATTTCTCTTCCACCCTACCCCATTTAAAAGGACTTGGCTTGGGCCCAAATATATCAGAAATATGAGGATGAAAAAATACGCAATTGTGATCAAGACCTTGGCTGTACTAATGTCTTGCTTAAATGATTGTAGGTTAATTTATAAACTAAGAAAAAACGACTGATCTAGTAATCCGTATTATTAATGTTGCCGTTAAATGACATCAATCAGACAAAGGACGACTCTAGCGAATAAATTATCATGCAGCTTCTGACAACTCAATTAAGGCGTATAATACATTTAAACTTCACTTCACACTTGGGCATGAAAATGGCCAGTTTTGTATACAAAAAAGCCAGCTGAATATTCAGCCGGCTTTTTCATTAATAATTGTCAACGTATTATTAGGACGCGACAAATAAACGCCAATTACTTCTTATGGATTACAATACTTCCTTTGGTAAGTTCAGTGGTAACTAAATCGTCATCCGAACCTCCCATTTGGTTATCATATACAACGATGTCACCATTGTTTTTATCCCAAATTTTAATACGCAACATGTCGATATAACCACCACCACTAATTTGACCATCAACAGCAGTTAACATAAAGCCGTAATGACCCAAATTGTTTATTGTTCCCTCGCCTTTAAATTGCGCTTTAGAACCCGCTACGACTAACCACTCGTAACTACTAGAGCGAAACTTTATATCGCCTGATTTAAAGTTAAATTGAATATTCCCACTGGGAGTAGACTGCCCTTTCTTATATCTTGAATTAAATCCAACAGATGCCTTACCTGTGATATTTGTGTCGGCAGCATATGCACCCAATGGAGTCTCTATCGAGCCACCGCCAGTAACAAATCCAGCACTATTATCATACACAACAACATATTCATAAGCGCTTGTAGCACTTGCGCCAGCGTTATCTGCTACCGTCATATTGATAACATAAATACCTGCTTGAATATACTCATGATTTTGAGATACAGAACTGGTCACATTTTCAAAGGTTTCAATTGTGCCGTCACCCCAATCAATGGTCATACTATGAGTGTCACTCTCATTTTCATCGGCAAATGTTGTTGATGCCGCTATAGCTGTGTTTGGAGTAATAAGCTGTTCGCTTACCGTAATTTCATTTATGGTAGGAGCAACATTTGGAAGAGCACTACTGCGGATAAGCCAATGACCGAGTTGTTGTGAACGAGCGGCTGGAGACCATCCCCCATTCTGAAACGCATAGCCAGTAGTATTATAATTTAGCATGCCCATATTAATGTGAACATTATATATTGCTTTATCAGGGTTCAGATCTGCGACAAGCCCTTGAGTTCGTGGACAAGGACCGCTCGAACATTGCATTACTTGTGCAATACCAAATATCTCCATAAAATTGATAGCAGCGGGATGACTTGCGGTATCACCATAATCACCAATTCGATTTGAATTCCAGTAAGGAGAGTCAAAGTTACTGTCTATCATGTTTCGCACCGTCTCAGCTGTCGAATATGCGAAACCATGGGTCGTTAATAGCTCACCCCAACCAACATCTGTAATATCTTCATAGGATAAATTTTTCGTATAAACAGGTGACAACCACTCAATACCTGTGTCGGTATCTGTGATCAGCATTCCGTCACCGGATGATAGAAAATCTCCTTTAACTAGCTCAGCATTTGCACCACTGGCAGCAATCAATAAAGATCCAACAATTAGTGAATGTATCGTTTTATAGCTTATGTAGTTCATTGTATTTATCATTCCTCACACCCCACTTATAATTCTAGTTAATGTAAAAACCCTTGTAGATGGGGAAAACTACTGTAGGTACCAGAGCCAAATTTATTTTGAAATTGATTATTATTAACTATGGAATAGGATCTTACACACGTGAAAAATTAATTACGAAAGAGTGTATTGGTATATTCTGAATAATTAAGACATGATCTAAGAGTCACGTTCGGAGGCATTATAACACACTAAATAGTACATTTACCAAACAATATAAAATGTGCGCAGGTTAGCGGAGTTTGCAACTTGGAGCGATAGCATAGCTTCTCCAAGTTTTGTGCAAAGACAAGTCTGCATAATATACACTATACTGTGAATAAAACATAAATAGATATCATCTAAACATTAGAGAAGATAAATAAACTCTTTTACGATTTTTCAATTAGCAACAATGGCCAACCAGGTTTAGTGAATATTGACAATAGCGATTCAATAAAGATGTTATAAATACCTAAGATGAAAATAATATTACGTGTATCGAAATCTGACAATACAAATATTAAAACAATACCACAGGTCAGAGTCATTTTTGATCTACACAAGTCCGCCCGAGAAAAACTCTATGTATATCTTTATTTTTTTTCGACACAACTTAGCAACAATCGAAAATAAAAAATTTCAGTTACTTTTAAATCTCGAATAAATAGAATTCCAACAACAACGAGTATGAATATAATTTTTATGATTGATAGTACTCGCTAATTAAACCACAGTTCTTTTTTTCACCCAACAATTTTACCAACTGATAATTTTTAATATCGTCATTCATAAATTTATCTATACTTACATTATAGAAGATATTTTCTCACTCTATGCGACTGAGTAATTGCTATTCTTCTAAGAATACTTGATCACTGAAGTAAGATATTAGAGAAACAATTTCTATATTTCACTGACAGTTAATGAGCAAACATTGAATTGATAATCGTCATTAAAAAAATGATATAACTTATTAGTCCATTTTTATTTTATAATAAATACAGTTGACATCCAATCAGGGAAAACCAAAAGCAACACTAATTATAATGTCGTAGAAATACGTATATCGAAATTTTAAATATCTGTTATAAATAGAAAATTGAAATTACGAGTAGATTAAGCTTAAAATTAGAAAATCACCACCAAAAATAATTTGAGTACAATTCTGCTGATACTGAAAGGAGCCATCTAAAACATGAAAAAAAGATGCTATTTTCAAAATCGAGAGATTCCAAAACAATTAGCAACATATCTTAACCTAGTGACAGATTTGAGATGGACCTGGAGTCATGCTGGTGACAGCATTTGGCGAGCCATGGATCAACACATCTGGGATCAAACAAAAAATCCGCACGCAGTTTTACAAAATTTGAGTCAAGATCGCCTCAATGAATTAGCGAATGATTCAACTTTTTTAACGCGTTTGCAGCATCTTTCTTCAGCGTACGAATCTTATTATGAGCAGCCGGGGTGGTACGATCGAACCTATGCCGATGAAAAACTCGAAAAAGTTGCTTACTTCAGTATGGAGTTTGGTTTAGGTGAAGCATTACCATTGTATGCCGGTGGCCTTGGAATTCTGGCTGGTGATTATCTTAAAGCGGCAAGCGACCTCGCAGTGCCAGTTATTGCTGTTGGCTTACTTTATCAGGAAGGATATTTTCGACAGCTTCTGGATACCAGTGGCTGGCAGCAAGAAGTTTATCCGTACAATGACTCAACCAGTTTACCCATTCAACCTGTTTCCGCAAAATCTGGCGCCTGGTTATACGTAACCATCGACTTACCTGGGCGCACCGTTAGATTGCGTGTCTGGCAAGCACAAGTTGGAAAGGTCACTTTGTATTTGCTTGATAGTAACGATCCTATTAATAGTCCCACAGACCGTGGAATTACCAGCAAGCTTTATGGTGGCGGTCAGGAATTGCGACTGATGCAAGAAATTGCATTGGGAATCGGTGGTTGGCGAGTTATTGAAGCACTGGGATTCAGTGTTGAAGTCTGTCATCTCAATGAAGGTCATGCAGCTTTTGTTACCCTGGAACGTGCGAGAAGTTTAATGCAGGACAACAGCATCGACTTTTGGGAAGCTTTACGTATTACACGGGCCGGAAATATTTTCACCACACACACGCCAGTGGCTGCGGGATTCGACTCCTTTGATTCAGCGTTAATTCTTAAATATGCAACGGTCTTTTCTGAGAAAGTAGGTGTAAATGCAGAGGAATTGGGCGCATTAGGCCGCCTGGATACCAACAATTCTAACGAACCTTTCAACATGGCATTTCTTGCTATGCGAACGTGTATTATGGCAAATGGCGTCAGCCGATTGCATGGGGATATTAGCCGAGGTATTTTTCAAAATCTTTATCCACATTGGCCACAACATGAAGTGCCCATTACACATATCACCAATGGGATTCACGTGCCTTCCTGGGATTCATCATGGGCTGATAAAATATGGACCAAAGCATGCGGTAAAGAACGCTGGCTTGGAACGTCGGAGGGATTGAGTGAGGCAATTAACAGCATCAGCGATGAGGTTTTGTGGACTTTTCGTGGCCAGGAGCGAGCGGACCTGGTAACACATGCGCGAAGCAAACTCACGAAACAATTGTCTCAACGAGGAACTGATCAGGATACCGTTTCTCTTGCCTCGGAGGTATTGGATCCAAATGTATTAACCTTGGGATTTGCTCGGCGTTTTGCTGAATATAAACGCCCCAACTTACTTTTACACGATCAGCAACGTCTAATCAAACTGTTAACCAATCAGGAACAGCCCGTACAAATTATTATCGCTGGTAAGGCTCATCCACATGATGAAACAGGCAAACGTTTTATACAGCAATGGGTACAGTTTTGTACCCAGCACACAGTTCGTATACACGCAGTTTTCCTGGAAGACTACGATATTGCTCTAGCTCAGGAAATGGTACAAGGGGTAGATGTCTGGATCAACACGCCTCGTCGTCCCTGGGAAGCCTGTGGCACCAGTGGAATGAAAGTGCTTGTTAACGGCGGACTTAATGTTTCATCGTTGGACGGTTGGTGGGTTGAAGCCTACTCAGAAGACGTTGGATGGGCGCTGGGTGATGATCAGGAATTTGACAAACTGGACGGGGATGCTGTTGAAGCAGAGCAGTTATATCAATTATTAGAACAGAAAATAGTCCCTATGTTTTATCAACGTGATGCAGCCGGCTTGCCGTTAGCCTGGATTAAACGTATACGCGCCAGCATGTCAACTCTAACACCACAATTTAGTACCAATCGCATGGTCCGTGAATACGTTGAAAAAATGTATGTGCCGGCCGCCGCTGTCTACCAACAACGTTGTGAGAAAAATAGTCAATTAGCAAATGTTTTACAAAATTGGGAGCATGAACTCAATCATCATTGGCATGAAATCCACTGGGGAAACCTTGAAGTATGCGAGGAACAGGATAGTTTGACCTTCGAGGTACAAGTTTATTTAGGGGATATCTCGCCGGAGTTTATACAGGTTCAATTGTATGCAGAGCCAAACAACACGAGCAATAATATTACTCAAATAATGGATCGTGGCGCTTTGTTATCAGGTGCTACAAACGGTTATGTTTATTACAGTAAATTATTTACCCATCGTCCTTCCACAGATTTTACACCTCGCATTATTGCTTATCATCCACAGGCAGTTTTACCAATGGAAAACAACTTAATTCTCTGGTGGTCACATTGTAATGAATAAACATGGAGTTGCATAATGACAGGCGAAAAGACTAAATACGGAAAAATACTCACCGTAGTTTTAATAATTGTCATCTTAGGTGGAGGTTATTTATGGCAGTCGTTTCAAAAAGAAAATCCTCTTGTAAAATTTGCGTCTGGTAATGGGCGACTTGAAGCGACAGAAGTCGATATTACCGCAAAAATTGGCGGACGCCTGGCGAGTGTCGCTGTTAAAGAAGGTGATACTGTCAAAATAAACCAAATGCTGGCAGGAATAGATACAAAAGAACTGAATGCACAATTGCGGAGAGCTGAAGCTGAAGTTCGCCGCGCTAAACAGGGAAAAAACTATGCCATCGCTATTATTGCACAACGTAAAAGTGAACTTTCACTCACAAAAAAAGATTTGGAACGCTCGAAGGGTCTTTATGAAAACGATAATATTTCTCTTGAACAACTACAACGTGATGAAACAGCAGTACAAACCGCCAAAGCAACACTTGCCGCATCTAAAGCTCAATTGTCAAATTCTGAAGCCGTCATTGAAGCTGCGCAAGCAAATGTGGAGCTACTTAAAGTACAGTTAGAAGATGCTACGCTTAAATCCCCAATCAATGGACGAGTATTGTATCGATTAAAGGAACCGGGGGAAGTCTTAGCTGCCGGTGGTAAAGTATTCACTGTCTTGGATCCGTTAGATGTCTATATGACAATTTTCCTTCCAACTCAATTTGCTGCAAAAGTCGCAATAGCAGCAGAGGCTCGCATTATTCTTGACGGACTACCAGACACTGTAATACCCGCTCTTGTGTCATTTGTTGCCCCACGAGCCCAGTTTACACCGAAAGAAGTAGAGACTCGAACCGAGCGTGAAAAGCTCATGTTTAGGGTTAAACTTAAACTGGATTCAGATTTATTAAATAATCATCCTGAATTGGCCAAAACCGGCATACCAGGCATAGCCTACATTCGCGTTGACCAAAATACACAATGGCCGGAACACTTACAAAAAGCACCGAAAAAATGAGCCAGCCTGCAATCGCACGTATCAAAAGACTATCCCATTCTTATGGAGATACGGTTGCTATTGATGAGATTGATTTGGAAATCCCTAGCAGCCGTATCGTTGGTTTAATTGGGCCGGATGGCGTGGGTAAATCGAGTTTGCTTTCCCTAATAGCGGGGGTTCGCAAAATTCAAAGTGGTGACGTTGAAGTTTTGGGCGGTAACATGCGACATAAACAACATCGTGACTCAATATGTCCGCGCATCGCTTATATGCCACAAGGTTTAGGACATAATCTTTATGCGACATTGTCGGTCGTTGAGAATGTCGATTTTTTTGGACGTTTATTCGGGCAATCATATAAAGAACGAATTTGGCGCATAGAAGAATTATTAGAGAGTACCGGACTTACGCCTTTTGCAAATCGACCAGCTGGCAAACTGTCCGGGGGAATGAAACAAAAACTGGGTCTATGCTGTGCACTCATCCATGATCCGGACCTGCTCATTCTTGATGAACCCACCACGGGTGTCGATCCACTCTCACGTCGTCAGTTTTGGGAACTTATCGATCGCATTCGAGACCGGCGTACTGATATGTCCGTAGTCGTGGCCACCGCCTATATGGATGAAGCTGAGCGCTTTGACTGGTTAATCGCAATGGATAACGGTAAATTGCTATCAACTGGCGTTCCGGAAACCTTGAAATCACAAACACAACAAAGCACGCTTGAAGAAGCATTTATATCACTATTACCTGAGAAAAAACGTCGTGGTCATCAATCACTAATCATTCCACCCCGTAAAAACTATGATGAAAAATTCGCTATTGAAGCACGTGCTTTAACCCGACGCTTTGATCAATTTATTGCTGTGAACCAAGTCAGCTTTTCCATTGAACGTAGTGAAATTTTCGGTTTTCTTGGTTCAAATGGTTGCGGTAAAACCACGACCATGAAAATGCTGACAGGCCTGCTACCAAGTACCGAAGGTGAAGCTTGGCTTTTCGGAAAACAAATAGATACAAGGGATATCGACACACGTAAACGTGTGGGTTATATGTCACAGGGATTTTCGCTTTATTCTGAGTTAACGGTTAAACAAAATCTTCAACTGCATGCCCGTATATTTCACCTGCCTGAAAAATTAATACCCGAGCGTATTTCACAAATGCTTAGTCGCTTTGGACTTGATGATGTCGTTGACGAATTGGCTGAAAAACTACCGTTAGGCATGCGGCAGCGTCTTTCTCTCGCAGTGGCAGTAATCCATGAACCAGAGATGTTAATTCTGGATGAACCTACCTCGGGAGTTGACCCAGTGGCTCGAGACCAGTTTTGGGAACTATTAATTCAGCTTTCTCGAGAAGATGGAGTCACCATATTTATTTCAACACATTTCATGAACGAAGCGGAACGGTGTGATCGTATTTCGTTGATGCATGCCGGGAAAGTATTAGCTCAGGGCACTCCTGCAGAGTTGGTTCTTAGCAGTGGGGAAAAGAATCTTGAAGAAACTTTTATACACTATCTGGAAGAGGCAGAACGCGAAAACACTAATAAAGCACAAACGACTATTCAATCCGAACCAAAACCAAATCAAACCAATTCAAGTCAACCCAGACCAACTCCAACACAACCAGAGATTAATCATTCCAGGCAGCGAACCAGGGTTTTTGATTTACGTCGCATATGGGCCTATGCACGCCGTGAAAGCATGGAAATCATACGAGATCCAATCCGTATTTCCTTCGCAATATTTGGCCCCATCATAATATTGCTTGCTTTCGGTTATGGTATTTCATTTGATGTAGAAGACATTTCATATGCCGTTCTAGATCGCGACCAGAGCCCGGAAAGCCGTGCATATCTGGAAAATTTTTCGGGTTCTCGCTATTTTGAAGAACAGCCGCCGCTCTATCAATATGCGGATATGGAAAAACGTTTGCGTCAGGGGAAGTTGACATTCGCCATTGAGATACCGCCAGGATTTGGTAAGGATTTGAAACAAGGTGGCCAACCTCAAGTGGGAATTTGGCTCGACGGTTCCTCGCCATTTCGTGCAGAAACAGCTCGAGGATATATCCTCGGAAACCATCAGTTTTATCTTGAGCAGAAAATGCATAAAGACTTTGGAGTAGTGCCAGAATTATTGCCGGTCTCAATTGAGACCCGTTTTCGCTACAACCAGGAATTTAAAAGTGTTTATTCTATCGTGCCCGGCACCATCATGATGCTGCTTATTTGGATACCCGCCATGATGACCGCAGCGGGTGTGGTTCGTGAGAAGGAAATGGGCTCCATTACCAATTTATACGCTACACCAGTGAGTGGTCTGGAGTTTCTGGTAGGAAAACAGATGCCTTATGTATTTATTGCTATGCTTAACTTTTTTATTTTGGCCCTGTTAGCGGTATTTTTATTTCAGGTACCAATCAAGGGAAGTTTCGCTGCCTTGCTATTGGGGACTGTACTCTACGTTATTGCGACGACTGGATTGGGCTTGATGATGTCTTCCTTTATGAAAACACAAATTGCCGCCATATTCGGCACCGCAATTGTCACAACAGCCCCCGCGATTAATTTTTCAGGTTTTTTTTCACCGGTCGCTTCGCTTACGGGTGGTGGTCAAATATTTAGTCAGATATTCCCAAGCAGCTATTATCAACAAATTAGCCTGGGAACATTCACCAAATCTCTCGGATTTACAGAATTATCATATAATTTTTTGGTGTTGATGATCTTGATAATTGTATACCTCTTATTTAGCTTAGTATTACTAAAGTCACAGGAATCCTAAATATGATCCACTCACTCACAAATGTGTTTCATTTAGGCATTAAAGAGCTATTCAGCTTACGTTATGACCGGGTAATGATGTTTCTTATTATCTATATGTTCAGTTTTGCCGTAATCGACGAAGCAAAAAATGTAGCAATTGGTGTTAATAACGCAGCAGTTGCTATTGTTGATGAAGATCACTCCACACTTTCAAAGCGTATCAGCGACGCATTGTTAATGCCTTACTTTCAATCACCTTCGCAATTGCAACTTAATGAAATAGATGTTGCTATGGAAACCGCGCAGTATACTTTTATCATTGACATTCCAGAAAACTTTCAAGCTGACATATTGGCCGGGCGCCCTACCATAATTCAACTGAATGTTGATGCCACTGCTATGAGTGTGGCCGGCACGGGCACGGGATACATTCAAAATATTATCATGCAAGAAATCGATACTTTTTTACACGGAGATCGCAGGACACAAGCCATAAAAATCGTTACTCGTTCAAAATTTAATCCCAACATGGAACCGGTCTGGTATCAAGGTGTCATGTCACTAACCAACAATATTACGTTGCTTGCCATTTTACTCTCAGGTGCTGCGTTAATTCGTGAACGCGAGCATGGCACAATTGAACATCTGTTGGTGATGCCACTGAGGCCTATCGAAATTATGCTCGCTAAAATATGGGCCAATGCGCTTGTGGTCGTTATTGCAGCGAGTTTATCTCTCTACTTTGTTGTTCAGGGCGTTCTTGCTGTACCTGTTGTTGGCACCATCCCTTTGTATATCGCAGGAATGACGATTTATTTATTTGCAGTGACATCCTTGGGCATTTTCCTGGCGACACTCGCGCGCTCCATGCCACAATTTGGATTACTTACTATGTTAGTTTATGTTGTGATGCTTTTGCTGTCGGGAGGAAATACACCACTGGAAAGCATGCCAGAAACGCTACAAGGCATCATGTTATTTGTGCCATCAACACATTTTGTTAGCCTAACTAAAGCAATTACTTTTCGCGATGCTGGCATTGAAACCGTATGGCCGAATTTTATGGCAACTGCGTTAATCGGTATTATGTTTTTCCTGGCTGCACTAGCAAGGTTTCGTAAAACAGTTACATTAGCTCATGGGTAATTAAAAAATGATAATGAGGAAAAACAGATGAATCGACACCCCTTATTTAATATTTTGTTTCTCTCATTAGTTTTACTGTCGTCCGCCGCTGACGCTGCAAAGGTAGTAAGGGTTGGTATAATCACTGATGGTCCAATGGAACAGTCAGGCTGGTCTCCGGAGCAATTCAAAAATGAATTAATTGTATTGACCAAGGGAGAGTTTGACATTCGCTTTCCAAAGAGCAAGCAACTTGATGGCGCCTGGTCTGCCTCGCTTATCAGCGCTGCGTTAGAAAAATTACAAAATGATCCTAAGGTGGATATGATCCTGACGCTAGGATATGTTTCCGGTCCGTTAGCTTCATTTAGCAAGTCGCTAAAGAAACCGACTTTCGCTCCGCTTATAATGGACACTGAACTGTTAGGATTACCTAGAAAAGCGAACGTCAGTGGACTGAAAAACTTTAATTATATCAGTGGAGAAGCGAATTTTGTTCGCGACCTAATTAGTTTTCGAAATGTAGTTGACTTTAAAAATCTGGCTGTGCTGGTTGACGAAAGCTCATATAATGCTTTGCCCGGATTGATTGATCGCGCGCGTCAAGTGACAAAGCAGGCAGATATTAATTTACATTTTATTATACAGACCCAAGCTGACGAAGATCTGGCGGTAAAACTGGGTCAGGATATCGATGCTGTTATCGTTACGAGTTTACCACGTCTCGGCGAAGCTGCCATGCAACAGTTAATAGATTCGTTGATTAGAAAAGATGTGCCAAGTTACAGTCTTTCGGGGTCACATTTGGTCAGACAAGGTATTTTAATGTCAGAATCTCCGGATTCGGACTGGGCACGACTGGCACGTCGTAACGCACTAAATATGCACGCTGTATTACGAGGCGAATCTGCTGCAAGCCAACCCGTCACCTTTAAGAGCAAACGTCGATTGACAATTAATATGGCTACGGCTCGGGCCATCGATGTTTATCCACGTTTTGACGTGCTTCATGAGGCTGTATTGCTGAACGAAGAACCCAAGCCTACTGGTCCTTCACTGTCTTTATCAGATGTTGCAACAGAAGCAGTTAGACTTAATCTTGACTTGCGAGCAGCTGCACTGGGGCTTGATGTCGGTAATACCAATATAAAACAAGCGCGTGCTAAATTGTTTCCTCAAATTAGCGCAGGTATTAATTATTCACACATTGATGATACGAGTACCGTTGTTAAGAATGGAATAGTTGCAGAACAAGCCACTACAGCGGCACTTACGCTAACTCAACTCATTTATTCAGATCAAGTAAATGCCAATGTGGAAATTCAACGCTACTTGCAAGTTAATCGTGAAGCGGTATATCGCCAATTGGAGTTAGATATAACGTTAGAAGCCACCGAGGCCTTTCTCAATTTACTTAAAACACAAACTTTTGTCCGCATTCGCAGAGATGAATTGAAATTGACCCGAACCAATTTGGAACTCGCCAGAGATCGTCAACGCCTAGGTGTTGGTAATCCTGCAGAAATCTATCGTTGGGAAAGCGAATTAGCTGCTTCACGGAAAAAATTATTAAGCGCTCAAACAAAACTCCAACAAATACGGGATGTGATAAATCGGATTTTACACCGACCTCTTAAAGCTTCTTTTATAGCACAACCTGCAACCCTGGACGACCCTAGTTTATTAATTAGTCGAAAAGAGCTTTTTGAGTATGTAAAAAATGATAGAGCGTTTGAATTAATGGGTGATTTTATGGTGAAAACTGGCCAAAAGGCATCACCGGAACTAGCAGGTTTGAAAGCCTTGATTGAAGCTAGCCATCGAGAGATTAAGAAAAATAAGCGAAGATATTGGTCACCTAATGTGACTTTACAAGGTGAAGTTTCTAACATTTTAAATGAAGATCGAGTCACTGGCTTATCTTCTGAGGGCGAAACTAACTGGATGGTTGGCCTTAATGTTTCATTGCCACTCTATGAGGGTGGTGCTAGAAATGCAAGTCTGTCTGGTAGTCGATTTAAGCTTAATCAACAGAATACCCAACAAGATGCAATACGTGAACGAATAGAGCAACGTATTCGGTTTAATCAACACCAAATTAGTGCTTCTTATCCATCTATTCAACTTTCAAAAAATGGCTCAACCGCCGCACAAAAAAACTTAAACCTAGTATCAGAAGCTTATTCTCGTGGAGTGGTGTCCATTCTTGATTTACTGGATGCCCAAAATGCAGCACTCATTGCTGGTGAAGATGCGGCAAACGCCGTTTTTGAATTTCTCATTGACCTCATGAATCTTCAACGCAGTATGGGACACTTCGATTTTTTTGTTAATGACAGCAGCTTAGACGATTTGTTTGATCGCTTGAAAGTCTATATTGATAGCGATGGGAAAAAATAGTATTGTGATATTGAGTTATGTAATTATGGAGGTAATAAACGTAAAAAGAGTACTTATCCACACTAAGTTTCAGAAGTTTTGGAGAACATTAAGTGAACAAGAAAAAATTTATACGGACAAAGTTGACGACACGATAAGCATGTAGCTACTGGTGGATTTTGAAAGTAAAATTATAGCAATCGCGTTGTTGTTAAATATTAATAGAGAATGCACTGTACTTAATAATGCTAGAACAATAACATAAATATTTTTATAGTTAAGAATCAGTTTTAGAACAGATGAAATCAATGATCTAACTAGTAGAGTCATGATATTATTTCCTTGTTTTACAAAACAACCTCACTAACTTGAAAAACCGATAAACAAGTAGCTTAATTAAATGTAACACATGTAGCCTCGGGGTTACTTTCTTAAAACTGTAAATTTGACAATCAGAAATCCTAATGACACAAAAAATTGAGAAACTTGAAACACTGCTTCAAAAAACAATAAAACACAAGTATATTTCCAATGTCATCCTACATGTACAAACCAGAAACAAAGAATTTGAGTGGTCTGGTGCTGTTAGTGATGCCAATTCGAAAAACACTAACTGTTTAAGAGCCGACTCCCCCTATTTCATCGCCAGTGTAACCAAAATATTTACCGCTACTGCGATTATGCTTTTGTATGAGCAGAAAAAACTCGACCTCGAAAATCCCATCAGTCGATTTATATCTAATAAAAAAATATGTGGAATTCATAAAATTAAAGATTATGATCACACAAACTCGTTGAAAATCTATCATCTTATCACTCAAACCTCAGGTCTAGCCGATTACTTCGGGCAAAAAAATCGTCAAGGAAAGAGTATGATGAACACATTGCTTACCAAAGGAGACATGGAATGGAATCTGGATACTGTATTAGATTTAACAAGAAACTCACTAACGTCAAAATTTCCCCCCGCTGTAAAACAAGGCGGTGGGCAAAAAGCTTTTTATTCTGACACCAACTACCAACTACTTGGCACTATCCTAGAGAACATTTACAATAAGACACTTGGTGAAATTTTCCACACCGTGTTTTTCGAACCATTAGATTTAAAAGAAAGTTATGTTTTCGGTGATGACTTCTCCGATATGAAACGAGAAAAACCAGTTCCAATCTATTTCAAAGACAAAACATTGGACATTCCTAAAGCAATGAAGTCTTTTGGACCCGACGGTGCGATAATATCCACCGCCAAAGAACAAGTACAATTTTTAAAAGCCTTATTTGAAGGAAAAATATTTCAAGAAACTAAAACGCTAGAATGGATGCAACAATGGAATAAAATATTTTTTCCACTGGAATACGGCTATGGCCTAATGCGATACAAACTACCGCGTTTCATGTCGCCATTTACCCCTATACCTGCATTCATCGGTCACTCTGGGGCTTCGGGATCCTTCGCCTTTTTTTGTCCTGAGCAAGATTTTTATACAGCGGGAACATTTAACCAAATCAATAAACCCAGCGCGCCGTTTTCACTCTTGCTCAAGATTGCTCAAATTCTAAAATAGCTATTGTAAAATACACTTCAATAAGTATAAAAACCGATGTTCAACCACAAAAATCTTAGTGTTCTCTATTATACAATGCCAAATGCAGAAAGCCCGTTTTAATCCGGTAATCGACCGTTGATAATTATCCAATCAATCGTCTTCGATTTATAACAAAACAGATGTTTTAAAAATCAATATAAATAACAACTAGTGGCCTTCACCTAACTCTTTCGGAACTGATTTTCAGATTTTTGTTACCGCGAAATTATTATTTTGATTTATGTAACTAACGAAACACTTCAAATTTTGTTAGTTTTCATTGTTGCTGAAATTGCATAAACCATAGGTATTTTATTTTCAAGATGTTTAATTCTATATCCATTTGGCTCAAACTCCACTGTTTCATTAAAGCAATCATATGGTGAATAATCAAACTCATCAAAAGAATTTATTTCAAGCCCCTTGTGTAGCAAATTATTTATTACTTCGCTGATGCTGTGATTCCAAGAAACGGTTTCTTGTTGAATTTGGGTATCGTGATCTGTATACGTATCTGTACAGGACTCAATAATAGGACCGTCATTAAAATAATTATATTTAAACATTTTAAAATCATCATCAAACATCCATACAACAGGGTGAAAATCGACAAAAATAAATCTACCACCAGGCTTTAAGTATCTTGCAATTATTTCTGCCCATTTGCTAATATCTGGAAGCCATCCAATAGTGCCATAACTTGTAAATACTAAATCGAATTGTTGATCTAAATATTTTGGTAATTCATAGATACCTGAACAAATAAATTTCGCTTTAGTGTTTGTTTGGCGTGCAAAATTTTTGGCGTTATCAATTGATTTTTCTGAAAAATCAACACCTGTCGCATTTGCACCAAGTCTAGCAAGTGATATGGTATCTTGCCCGAAGTGGCACTGAAGATGTAAAATGGATAAGTTTTTAATGTCACCGAGAATTTTTAGTTCAATATCATTAAGTGAGTTTCTCCCTTTCAAGAAGCTATCATTACTATAGAAGTCAGACTTAATATGAATATCAGTTTTTGCGTTCCACGTATTTCGGTTTTTTTCTAGATAATTCATTTTTATTACCTCTACTTTGTTTAAGACCTTCTGTTTAACAAACAGAATCTTAAATAACATATCTCTTACAAATTTTTTATCCTATATCTAAGATAAGACATCTCTAAAATGATGTATTCAATATTAGGTATATAAGGCCCGTCACTTCACAGATCAATTTACTGGCATAATTATCCTTTTACAGCCATGTATCAAAAACCAATTCAAAGGTAGGTATCCTCGGCATAAAATGATCACACCGAGGGTACAACTGATTACATACGCTTTATTTTCAGAGTATGTTTCGCTCTTATATTAAAAAATTGACCCAAACCTAGAGATATTTGTCGATGTTCTCCCCTTGCTGTGTTGTAACGGCCGGTACCACCGGTAATTGGACGAATTACAAGTTTATTAACATCCACTAATTCATAGCCTTCTGTGGTCACCATGCGCTTACCAAATACTCTATCCTGATTTTTGTGGTAACCCGGCTTGTCATAAAAATCAAACGACTGACTGGAAATAACCCACGGTCCGGTTTTAGTATACATGCCTTCACCAACAAAGTTTCCACGGCAAGTCCATTCACCAATGACCAGATCAGGACGAACAGGTTGACCCTGATCATCAACACCCTCATCGTACTTATTGAAGAATCCTTTTTTATAAATGTATCCATGTGTGATAAATGCGTTTCCAGCCTTGGGAGTGCCATCTTCAAACACGGGAGATTCGTCAAAGCTGAAACGAGTTTGATCCTCAGCTACCACGAAATGCAGTGTCTTAGTGAAGCCATTTTTAGTGCGTTTATCCTTGTGCTCGTAGTCATTGGAATAACCGGGTAACGAAAAAACAAGCAGGACAATCAGGGCAAACTTTGTCGACATGCCGTTAAGTGAATTTTTTAATGTATTTAGAATCATGTTATCTCCTTATAACAAAACTAGTGTGGTTGATATTAACCACGTCTTAGAGTCTTGATTGACTCAATCTGAATTTACGCAGCGGTATTATCCGTCGCGGTTTTCATTTCTGTTTTGGCAGTAACGACCGCCTTCATCTTATATTCGGATTCAATCGCTTTAGCTATTTCACGACCGGTCAAACCGGCTGCATAAAAGAACCCGGGTAGACCAGGTTGCATGCCTGTAAAAAATAATCCGGGATAATCTTTCAGTTGCTGTTTACCCTGAACGGGTGGTACACCCGACTCATTTAATACGCCACCAAACATAAAAATGGATTCCAGGCCTGTTCGATAACCCGTTGCTGCAATGACAATATCCGGTTCGATGTATTGTTCATTGACCAGCTGAACAGAATCAACTTCAAATGCTCGAACTTCTGCTACAACCTCTACTTTTCCAGCTTTCAACGCAGCGATGAATCCATTGTCAATCGCCGGGGCGGTTCCGGATATCAGCAGGCGTGTAGCACCACCGTCCCGATGTTTTCTTAACCCCCATTTCTTGAGATTACCAAATGCTAAGAACTCAGTAAGTCTTAACATTCCATCAACCACTGGAGTCGGTAATTTTGCGAGAATCGGTGATAATAGTTGTACCGGTACGCCGTACAGGTGGGTTGGAAATATTACCGGGCCATGCCTGACTGATACCCAGATTTTTTGTGTTTCAATATTTGAAAGATGATTTAGAATATCAGTACCAGAATTACCAGCACCAATCACCAATACTTTTTTTCCTCGATAGCTTGAAAGTTGGCCAAAATCTGAAGCATGGATAAATTTATTTTTAAATGATTTACGACCCGGCCAGCTTGGTATAAGCGGTACTCGGTCATGGCCGGTTGCGACGACAACATGGCGAGTTGAATACACACCTTTATTGGTTTCAATAAGCCAAACACCTTTTTTTCGATTAATATGTTTTACATTTACGCCATATTCAATCGGTACATCCAATTGTTCTGCATAGTTATCAAGATACTGAATGATGTCATCGCGAGACGGAAATGCCCCAGCAGTTTTAGGGATAACCATACCGGGTAATCCGGAAAGATATCGATGTGTATTCAATCGTAATTGAGGATGACGATGATGCCATACTTCACCGGCTCTGAATGCTTTATCAATAATTCGTACTGGAAGACCACGCTCTCGTAGTTCATATGCTACAGCGAGTCCACTAGCCCCTGCCCCAATGACGATAACCGCATCACTTATTTGCCCCCCGTTAATCATTTCGTTTTTCCTTGTGATTTACGAACCATACATTCATGGGATCATGCGGTAAGACATGGCGCTCGATAGTTGCAAAACCAGCATTTTCAAGCATTGCCAGCGCAGTTTCCCATCCCCACATAGCACCTAATCCTTCACCACCCTGACCGATTGAAATGGGTGTGCAATGCGTAAAAGAGATCGAATACAACAACGAAGCCATGGGGAAACTCAAATTATTCTCTAAATTAGACGATCCACCAATGTCCTGCATCAAGTACACACCGTTTGGTTTTAGTGCCCGATGAATACTATGAATCAAGTCCTGAGGGTCTCTCTGGTCATGAATCGCATCAAAAGAAGTGATCAAGTTGTATTGTTGCTTTTCATTAAATTCAGACAAATTTTTAATCGAAAAAGAAACATTTTGCAGTCCTTTGTTTTTTACAATACGAGTCGCTTCGGATATAGCTTCCTCACAAAGATCATATCCAGTGAATATGCTTTGCGGATAACGTTCAGCCATTGCAATCAGCGCAAGTCCTTTTCCGCAACCTACATCAAGTACCTGTATTCCCGTTTCCAATTGTGCGCCGATACCTTGAATCATTGGCAATAAAACCTCAAACAAAGAACTGACAACAGACTGCTCACTGTCTTCAGACATAACCTGATGAAAGCATGGATAATCACCATAACTTGTACCCCCACCGCTTTCGAGACAACGAAGAGTATGATTCTGTACTGCTCCCATCATAGGAATGAACTGCGCATACACAGCGACATTGCCTAGTTGCGAGTTCCGAGTTAAGCAAGCAGCATGCGCTTCAGGTAAATGATATGTTCTATTGTGCGAATCGTAGTTAACGATGTCAGCTGTTACCATCACAGCCAGCCACTCACGGACATAGCGCTCTGTCAATTCAGCAGCATCGGCTATTTGCTGGCTGGTTTTGGCTTCAAGTTTTGACATGACGTCAAAAAGTCCAGATTGGTGGCCAATTGAGATCATGATCGATTGCGCACCTGCATTAATGATGTCGCAGGTTCGTTCAAGAAAAGCTTCTGCATCAGGTGTATCAGTGATATCGTTTCGTGCAACATCATTCTGCGATAATTCAATTTCGTTTAACATTTTATCCACTCTTGATTGTTGATTTGAAATGCTATGCTAAATCCCATTCAAAAAGTTTGTTAGAGTTGAAATGGACTAAAACAGGTCATATGTGCCAGAATAGATTTAATGTCGAATAAACAAAATAAAATACCTAGCATCTGCATTTTGGCCTTGCCAGAAAGTTCAGGTGTCGTGCTTTATGGTTTGTTTGAAGTACTGTCGGTATTTAGTAGTGTTTGGGTACAAGTGACGGGTGAAACTAATTATCCAGCTGTCTTCGATGTTAAAATCGTTGCTTTATCGAGTGATCCATTTACCTGCGTGGGTGGGGTTCCGGTTAATCCTCATGCTTCGTTAGCGGATATCGATTGTACCGATGTTGTTATAATCACCGATCTTGCACTTGACACTGACCTTGACCACAGCAATAAATGGCGTGATATATCACCGTGGCTACATAAAATCCGCAATGCAGGTGGCGTCTTATGTTCAGTTTGTTCTGGTTCTGTTTTGCTTGCCGGGTGTGGGTTACTTGATAATAAACCAGCGACAACTCATTGGGCTTATGTTGATCATTTCAAACAATTTTTTCCAAATGTCAAACTCCAACCCAACCGCATCTTCATTCCTGAGAATAACGGTAACGGAATTGTGACTTCTGGCGGTATGGCCTCCTGGGAAGAACTTGCACTTTATTTGATGGCTCGATTTTATGGTGAAGCCACTGCCATTCGGGTTGCAAAACTTTTTCTATTAGGGGCTCGAGATGAAGGTCAATTACTTTTTGCAGCAATGGGCAAGCCGAAACGTCATGAAGACGAAATTATCTCAAAGAGTCAGTTATGGATTGCCAATCACTATGATATGCCGAACCCGGTGAAGCAGATGGTAAAGCAATCTGGCTTAGCCGAACGAACTTTCAAACGCCGTTTTAAAATCGCAACCGGGTATGCTCCAATTGAGTATATCCAGAAATTGCGTATAGAAGAAGCCAAACAAATGCTAGAAGCAACGCCTGATGCGATCGACTCTATTGCTCAACAGACTGGTTACGAAGATTCTACTTCTTTTCGCCGATTATTTAAACGCATGACAGGTGTAACACCTGGGCGATATCGTCAGCGATTTCAGTCAATTAAAAATAGAGACTATTAGTAAATAAATATTTGAAAGACAACTCAAATAGGTTCTATCAAAAACTCTAATTTACAGCATTTTTGGTGCTATAAAAGTAGTGTATACGGAAATGATTTTGTGATTTTAATTGGCTTTAGTAATCTCGTATAATAACCTACGTATTTTCTGTACTCAAAAAATATAAGCCATAGATTTTTCGAATCGATAAAAATTAGACTAATAGAATTCTGTCACACAAAGTCTTCAATATGCCTTAGTTGATAATCCTCATATCGAGACTCTAGATGGAATTTTAATATTTTCAGATTTCGTATGCTTGTAGAAAATTGGGATAAGTCCCTCATTGAATCTTCAATTTTTTTCAAATGGCGTTCAATTTTTTTATTTTGAGTTTTTTTACTTTTACTATAAAGACTAGTATAAATTGAAGCATAGAGAGGGTTTTCGTAGATAATATTATATTTTTCTTCGTCTAAATGCGCTTTCTGATTAACGAGTTGTTCGCATAAATTTTCCATTGATTCTTCAGCGATTTCTAACGTATCGCTATCAACATGCTGTACATAGATATTTAGCAAAGTATAAATATCGTTTTGATCACGAGCCGTTAACAATTGGGACATTAACTTTTCTTTCTCTAGTTTTTTTATTTCGTCACATTCTTTGTCGGGATGCAGTGCATTCGCAGCACGGCGAAACATTACTTTAAGCCACTTATCACTTAGAAAATCTTTATTAACTTGTTTTTTTTGGTCAACATTTTCGCCAAAAATATCCTCATAGTCTTTTTGATCAATTGATTCATTTTCATTCTCAAACCCTGAGAAACCAAACATATCTTCTTGAAAACCCGATTGTTCAGAGGTTTTAGTTGTTTGAGGGTCATCAACCGGGACATCAAAATTTTCAAATATTTCATCCAGACATTCTTCAGCTTGTCTCGCCTGCTCCTCAACATCTTCCAAATCAACCTCAAGATAATCTGCAATAGCTTGCCTATATAATTGAAATAAGTTTTCACTTGCTTCCGAATCAATGGAATCAACATGATCAATGCATTCTAAAATCCATTGATTCAATTCCTCACGCTGCCATTTCGCAAGGCTTTTTCGCCTAAAAAAACCAATTAATCGCTCTGCCAGCTGCGAGTAAGGTACCAACGAAAGTTTCTCAATTGGCAATACTCGATCTTGATAAATCTGATACAAATCGGATAAATCTGACTTCAGTTTCTCATTTGCCATTTGTTTATTTTTTACATCACGCAATAATTTATCAAAACGTTTTTGTAAATTAGATTTTTTTGATGTCGAAGATTTCTTCGAAATTGTAATATTCATTTTGTTGCCTAAGCAATTACCAAAAGACAATTAATTAAAAATAAGTTTATATTATAGTAAAGGTATGTTTTAACGCTATGAACTACTTATTTTTATTCGTTTCAAGTATTTTAACAGGATCACAGGACTAAGCTAAACGGTTTTTTGCTTATTGACGAAAGAATAAAGCAAAATTCGCTATAATCCAAAAATACAATATTGATATAAAAAGAGAATTATCATCAACATGCGCTGTTTTATTATTCTACCTATTCAGCAATATTGTCGCCCGGCAAGCACATGATGGATTGAATCTGTTTATACCATATACACATAAAAATGTGTATTAAATCAACATTCTTTATCTATCTATATTAATATGAAAAGAAGATATAATTAGAGTGATGAAAACTCATAGGCCCCAAAAATGCAGAATATCGAGAACATTGTGTTATCTTTATTAAGCCTCAATGATTATCAGAAACTCAAAACAACCATGACAACCACTAATGAATTATTAAAAATCAAATGTTAGATTATATCGAGCCTCTATTTCGCCCTCCCAGCGAAGCTAACTCTCTTATTCTGCAAATTACGAATGGTTGTAGCTGGAATAAATGCACTTTTTGCGAGATGTACACTGCACCACAAAAGAAATTCAGCGCTAAGAAAAAATCATTAGTTTTTGAGGAAATTAAAATTGCATCACAATCTAACCCAGATACCCGACGTATATTTCTAGCAGATGGAGATGCGATGGTACTATCAACTCGACGTCTTCTTGCAATTTTACAACAAATACAAACTCATTTTTCTGCAATCAATCGCATCTCTGCTTATTGTTTGCCAAGGAATATCAAAAACAAATCTATTGATGAACTAAAAGAATTACATGACGCTGGACTTGACCTTGTCTACGTTGGCGCAGAAAGTGGTGATGATAAGTTACTAAAACTAATTGATAAAGGCGAAACACTCTCATCGACTGTTGATAGTCTGCAAAAACTGCAATCCGCAAACATCAAAACATCCGTGATGATACTGAATGGTTTAGGCGGTAATCTTTATAGCAAACAACATGCAATACATTCAGCACAATTAGTTAACGAGAGTCAACCAAATTACTTGGCTACCCTGGTATTAAGTTTCCCATTAGGTAAAGACCGTTTTTTACAGCATTTTCCAGAAAATTTTCAATTATTGAATCAAAATGGATTATTTAATGAGATGGCCGTATTCATTGAACACACAGATTTAAAAACCACTATTTTTCGTAGTGATCACGCTTCTAATTATCTTATTTTAAAAGGTGTTTTAGGTAAAGATAAACATAAATTGCTAGAGAAATTACACGTCGCTACGAAAACACCCGATAAACTCTATCTCCGAGAAGAATGGCAACGAGGATTATAAAAAAACCAGGTTAGTGTTTATCCAAAACCGGATTTAACCAACGCAATAAATTGTTGTCAACTTTAAACGGTCTAGTGCAATCCCTAGTAAGATTAATTAGATTAGTAGAATTCAACATTGCTGACATTTACAAATCTTAAAATGACTTTTACTTGAATATAAAACAGACCACAAGACTCAAGTTATAATAAGCAAATTCAGTGATAGCACCCTAATACACCTTTATACTATACCCTGCCACCGACTTATCACTGTTCCTCTTCTTCAATATCAGGCATCGTAAAAAATGTATTGGCTAGCAGTGGCTGCTGAAAAATCAACCCTCCATGGGGCTTATTAATTTTAGCTTCGTAGAAGATAAACTCAAACACTTCATCAGCGCGCGCTTCTTCAATCATTACAGTGACGATAGCTTTTTCTGTGGTCTCCTCGACACCGCGATGATGAAGTGGCGTGATACGGCCTAGCCCACGGGCGTAATTAACATTGACACTATTTATCCCCATTTCTTTTACCAGGCGATGTACCAGTTCCTTATCCTGTCCTTTAGGTAATATAGCGGTGATTAATTTGTGCGGATCAGTTGTGTGGTAGGTCATATGTCATCTGATCTTTGTTCGAAGGGATTCCGAAAGTCGGCCTGCGCAAACTTTTGCAGAATATCTTCAGGGATAAAGGTAGCAGCTTTTTCTACAGGTGTTACCCACATGATGCCCATACCAGGGGTATTAAAATCACCCGCTTTGTATATGGCTTCAAACACCCGATTGGCTTGATCAGTAGAAACGATGATATGGAATGTCTCTTTCTCAGCTTCCACAGCCAAGCCTAAAATCCCTAAACGTTCACGTACCCCTCGGCCATGAGAGTAATGAATACTTGCGCCCTGGGCACCTGCCTCCTGAGCTGCGAAGACCAGGTCGTCAGCTTTGCCTCGTTGCACGACAGCAGTGATCAGTGAGACGTCTGTCAGCACCACCATTTCTCGTTTTTGATCCATGCTTTACTCCGGTTGATCTAAACTCATTTAATTTGCCTTGTTTGGGTGTTCAATTTGCCAACGGGAAGAGACTCGTCGTACTCTTGGTAGTGACGATTTGTTTTCCACTGTACCCAGAGTCCCACACTGAGAACAGAGATGATTGGTCCAATAGAAGCCATAGACAAAATGCCGAATCCTTCCACAGCATCCACCGCATTGCCAAAACCCAGCCCCATCGATAGTACCAAAGGTACAGTAACCGGACCAGTAGTTACACCGGCGCTATCCCAGGCAACGTTGACGTATTCCTCATTAGAAAACCAAGTCAGCACCAGGGCTGTGAGATATCCGGGAATTAGCAGCCAGGCGATGGGAATATTAAACACGATTTTAGCGACGCCGATGGCAATACCGCAACCAACACCAATTGAAACCGCGTATATGAGGGTGGATTTTTTAAAAACGCCATTGGTGAGGTTTTCCACTGTGAGCCCCAACGCGTTAAGGGCTGGCTCAGCCAGTGTAGCGCCAAAGCCCAGCACCCATGCGAACGCGATGGCGATCATCAGGCCAGTTAGCCAGTTATACATAGGCGATGTTTCCACGCCACTGATCGTGGTAAATGCAGCCGGGACGATACTGCCCGATTGAGCGCCTAATTTTGACAGACCATAGGTAAGGCCCACATTAAAAATGATCATACCAATCACTGAGAGAATGATACCGTAGGAAATGTTTCCCGGATGTTTGAGTTTTTCCTTCAGCACAAAAACCAGTACCAGTAATAGGAAGATCACCAGTGGTACTATTGCACGCAGACCTGCGATAACTTCCAACCAGGGAGTTGTATTAAACCAGGACGTAGTCTGAATCTCACTAATATTGACTTGGGCAGCGGCTACAATTTCTGCTGGGGTAATTACGGAGTGGACGTAAACTGCCAAACCCATCACCGCTAGAATCGGGAACAGGGAGGCCAGAGTGACGATACCAAAACCTGACATGCCATCACCACCCTTACCGGCCGCCGCCGCAATTCCGATACCCAAACTTAGCACCAATGGCACTGTCACGGGCCCGGTGGTCACCGCACCACAATCCCACGCTAGCCCCAACATTTTTGATAACTCGGGATTTTGGCTGATATAGAGTGTCAAGCCAAGGGTAGGAATCAGAGTCAAATAGATCAGTGGCTTGAGACTCCAGTCGTAGAGAAATCTCAGGGTACCCACCACCGCTGCTACCCCCACACCAATACCGACAACCAATACCAATACTTCAGACCAATCGTTCAACAGGGCATAGAGATAGGGTGCTGATTCCACCTTCACAATAGCGCCCGCTGCCTTCAGGGCACCAATGGCCGGCTCAGCAAACGTTACACCAATGCCCAGCAAAAAGACGATAACCAATACCACGGGTAACTTGGCCCGTGAGGGTAAAGAAGTACCCAGGGCTTCGCCGAAGGGCATCAATCCTACTCGCAACCCTTCCATAAAAAACATCAAGCCAAAAATCACAGCCACCAGACCGGCACTAATAATCCAGGCATCTTCGACATTGGAACGCAGTACAACAATTTGAAATAGTACTAGATACAGCGCCAGTGGTAATACCGCCCGCAATTGATCAACAAGTCGCACTTGCACGTAAGGACGGATCAGGCGAAAGACGATCTCCGGACGCAATTTGAACGCAGCCGCACGATATGGCATGGGTTCACCCTTGTCATCGTGTTCCAGCTTGGGTGTAACGTGGTTGTAGCTCAGATATCTATGCCGGGAATTGACCTCCCGAACAAAAGCACCGAATCGTATCTCCTTAGGCATCGCAACTCTCTATAAATCGAATTAATAATCTAAATTAGCAGCTATTCAGCTGACAATCTTTACTGAAAAAGAATGAATAGGGTCAGTAATAAACGATAACGTTAATAATCCTCAGTTGTTGCCCACTCCTTCAATTGTTTCTTCCGCGTTTGAATTATTAAGTATTTTCCAATGTGATTTCATAATTATTTTACTATCAGCTAGGGAGCTACTGATGCAAAAGGCGATCCTGCGTCTTGAGCGCTTAGATGTGTCTACTATACATCATTAAAACACGAAAAAACTAGGAAGCATATAGAGTTCCGAGAGCCATCGAAATAGTGTCAATATTATGTCCTGCTGATTCTTTTCCTTTGTTTATTCTTTGCAACCCTCGCTAAATAAGCAGATGCCGGCTTTCCGATGGTCAATACGTTTGATACACGGTATTCGAGACCGAGACCGGTTTGAAGTGATAATGATATCGTTTTACGAATTGGCAATGTGCCCCAACCACCCAAAGCGCAACTATCCCACCATGAACCTATGGGGCTAAATCACAATTAATTTATATGGTTAGTTTCTAATGCAAAATAAACTTTAAATTGAAGCAGGTTAAAGGCCTCCTTTTTTATGTTTTGCAGACTATTCAACTGAAGTAGTTAATACCGGTAAAAGGCTAGAAATTCCTATTTAAAACATATAATTATTTATAGTGCTCGATATATGTACTCGACCTTCATCATAACCAATATCTGGCAGACACTTATGCCTATTTAAGTTATTACAAACTTTAAAAATCTACCAATACTAGAATACCAATCTAGCAAACCAATTTTTAGATAAATTAACTCTCTGTGATTGGTCTTTCACTATTTGATGAGTTTTCAATAGTAATTTCTGCCCGATTTATTGTTAATGCTATTGACCACCGATCGAGTATACCCGTATCTTGACCAGCAAGATCACGAACCCGAAGTGCCCAAAGTCCTGTTGCCAACTCGCCAATGAATAGCTCCAAAGACGATGTTGAAGCAACTGTGTAAATTGCATTAAGGTTTTGTCCACGTTTCGAATCAGCACTTCTTAACACTACAGAATCACCTGTTGGCGATTGTAATTCAATTTGCAAGTCTCCGGTGTAGGTATGAGTAATGCTGACTTGAATTTCGATTGCCTCTATAAATCCATCTCCTTCAATATTTAGTTCACTAATCACACCCGTATGCTGATTATCAGGAATCAACAATCTTGGATTGGCTTCTGCGCTAAATACTGTATTAGTTTCTTCATAATCTACACTGAGTTGCCAAAGATTAAGCCGTCCAACATCGGCTTGCATTAAATCACGCACATAAAGTATCCAGACACCATTGATTTCCTCATTCTGTAATACGCTTAGCGCTCCATTGTCTTCTGAAAAAATGTTCAAAAATAAATTATCCAGCTGACCACCTTGACCACTGTGTAACATAACGCGCGTACCCGATGGCGATTCCAGTTCCACCTCAAGATCGCCGCGATAAGTATGACTAATATCAACTTGGGCACGAATAGTTTTGAGTAATCCTGAACGTTCAATATTTAATGGGCTGGAAATTCCGGCAATATCATTGTCGGGGATAAGTAAGTCTGGATTGGCAATAACCGTAAATTGATTGTCTATCACAGTTTCACCCGTTCTGAATTGTATATCCGTACCAGGCGAACCTATGTCACTTAAAATTAGTCCTGAATCACTTCCATCCCACATACGCGTTGATGGTCGAGTGTTATCTCCCAACGCTGCCCCAGTGACTTGACTAAACAAGTCACCTATATCACCAGGATTATAATTATTCTCCAGATCTCGATGACCATCCGCTTGAACCAATGCACATTGGTAGTGATGATCGGGGGTTCCATCTTCATGTTCATTTGAGCCGCGAGTATCGCAATGGTAAACTGCTAAACCGCCATCGGGTAAATGTGTATCGAGAGCAATTTGACTACGATTTTCAATTAAATAATATTCATGTGGCCGGTCAGTTGAATAGCGCATAACAACATCATAATCGCCATGGAGTGAATTATAATTTCCTGCCCTACCCAAATCGATTTGAGTATTACACCAACCAGTTAAGTCTCGTAAATAAGCACAAATTGGTGACGGTGTTTTGCCTCTGTTGAGATGATTACCGGAACTCATCAGACAAAATCGACCTAACCCGGCACTCTTTTCAAAATCCCCATCACGTGTACCATAATCATAGAGGTCGGGAAATCGACAAAGCATGTGACCCGTTTCATGAGCAAAAGTACCTATGCTTAGATCAACTGCACGCCGGCCAAGGCTTTGAATCGTGTAATAGTGAGTACTCATGCCATTTCTATTTAACTCTACTACAGAATTATGAGGCCACAACCAGTTTTTATACAAAGTACGCCCGGCATATAAAAAACTGAGCGCATCGACAATGCCATCGCCTTTCGAATCGTATTGAGTTAAATCAATATTAAATTGATCAATGGCCAAGTCTAATGCCTCTTGCATTAATGGCTTGTTGATATAATAACTTTGTTGCTTACTCAATTTAACCGGTCCAACAACATCGTTGGTATAATCAAGCTTTCCAGCGGACATTAAACGATAGTACTGGCGTACTGAACAATAGTTTCCATGCGATTGATAAATTTCATCGTTTAATAGGTGAGAAACATCTTCACCACTCACTTCACAATCTATATCTTGAAATTCTACTAATATGGTTAAACCACGAACATTTCCCTGATTCACCTGTCGCCCTGTCAATAAGCCACTATTTGGCCCTAAGGTACGCATCACTTGAGTTTCGCCCACAGATTCTCTTGGTCTGAGCGTATTGTATCGACTTCTAAATTCTTCGTTTCGATTCCTGGGAGAAGCACTCAGGTGTTTTCTTATTCCGGTAGGTGGGCGCTTTGAAATGGGTATCGTGCTTGAAACTAACTGACCATCAATAACTTCTGCATAACAATAACATCCGAAGTTAAGATCATAGACAACTGTATACCCATTGACAGTTTCATAACGAGCATAAAACTCATCACCAAAAACAACAAGCGTTACATTGTCACCTTCCTGCTGACCAAAGATCAACCTTTCTCCAACAATAGTGCTCATAATAAGATCCTTTTATTTGGCAATTCCTTATTCGGAGTATCAAAATTCTTCGTTATCTGTATATAGCTATAATTATCCCTATCAAAATTATTTGGACGCGTTGTTGAACATGAATTGTAATATTTATCCTGCCAATACAGTGTGTTCACGTTGTAACTTATGACGAATTTTACCTCTCACACTGTGCATACGCTTATGCATTTCCAATAAGAAACTAGCACCAGTTCCTGTTGTTGTATTATTGAAGACAAACATACCGGAACGATATTGAGGATTATTCTTCACAAATTCTTTGACTGCTTCTACATCGATATTATTTTCATGAATGACTTTCTCAGCCTCTTCCTGGGCTTTTTGTTTTGCTTCAAACAAAACCATTTGAGCGCGCGATTTAAAATTGACTTCACTATCTCCTGAAGTTTCCAGTGGTAAAAACAAAATATTTGGATAATCCGCAATGACCTTACTTTGAACCCCATCACTGGCCGTGGAAGGCAAACAACCAAAAGGTTTAACTGAAACCATTAAATGTGCTTTTTTCTTTTTGCCTAAATAAATCAGACTGCCTACTTCCATATAAGCTTCACCACCACCTTGGTGTTTATTATAGTACTCATGAGCTAGGTTAGCTAAAACTCGATTATTAACCGTATTGTTTACTTTCCATCCCATAGCGCCTCGATAAACATTGAAAAATGTATTTAATGTGCGCCGTAAGGCAAATAATTTTAATTCTTTGATATAGGGGTTTTCTTTTTCACCGATACCTGTATTTTCTTGGGTAATACCCCGATGATTTTGTGCAACAATTTCACGAGAATATAACAGATGTTCAATCCATGTCGTCAATGGTTCCATCTTGACTTCAGCACCCTCTTCTACTAACCAATCTTTAAAAAAATAATTTCCTTGGCCTTCAGTTAAACTCGCCCAAAACTCACCTGTTATTTTTACCATGGGTTTAATCTGAGTATAATCGCACTCAATTTTAGCAAAAATATGTTTTGCCTTACGTAAACTTGCTAAAATTGAACCTTTATGTTGCATGGTATTCGCTAAGAGTGAAATCACCTCAGATTTCGCCTTTAAGGTTGATCCTGATTGAACCTCATAAGGTTTGATTTTACTCACCGCACCATTAATTAAATCGCCAAGTAAAATCGATTTCAATAATCCAAGAATAAAATCCTTGTTCAGATCTAATCCCGGCCCTTCATTATTATCACCACCGAGCTGACCGACGCCACCATCTTGTTGAAATAAAATAATACGAAATTTTTCAAATCCAGCGTCAATCACCGCTTTTCGGTACTCTGACTCATACATACCAAAACGACAAGGACCGCATGAACCTGCCGTCAAAAAAACATAGTTTTTTTCAATTTCTTCTACAGACAGGTGTTGTTTTAATTCATGTAGATGATGTATCAAATTCCCTACCGTGTAATAAGTTGGATTACACTGCCCACGATTACAGTATTCCCGTCCAACTGTTAGGTCGGTAAAATCTGGCTGCGGCAAACGATCGACCTTATATCCAAGACCACGCATAACGCCCGCCATTAATTCTTCATGAGCTTCCGTTAAACCACTAAACAATATTGTTGTGGTTTCACGTTCACTGGCAAGAAAACTGTTTTGTTGAGGTTTTTGAAAATGAACCGGCATTTCGAGAGCGCTCTGCCCTTCTTTAAGCATCGTTAAATCAACAGCTTGGCCAGGGGTGACAATATTTTCATTGTTCATGTTACTTGGCATCGGTTTATCTTCCTTTTATTGCAAAGCACAAGTGTTAGTATTTGCTGTTTGTTTCGTTTGAAAATCGAATTTACGCACTGAACCATTGTCTTTTAATGACATTTCGTATTGTCGTAAGGAATAAACTATAGTTTCAACGCGAATTTTAATGGAACCTGATGGCCGGTTTTCATCTATATCGTGAAAAGTAAAATAAGGTGTTTGGTTTTTCTCCAATATGCCTTCAATAATATGATAAATTGGCGCATCCATGCCACACTTGAAATTACTCAAATCGATAACCGCTAAGTTTGGATGACGTGCAGCATATTTTGCTGCCCATATTTTTAAATTGGTATTGGCACTATAAGGGTTGCCAAATACATCAGTGATGTCTTTACCATGCTGAATAATCCCAGCTTCGATTTCCGCACCAAATAATGGCGCCAGGTCTTCATCGCTATCAGGCAATGAGTCGGCAAATAAAATCGGAAAACCTTGTTTTTGAACTTCATTCATAATTTCATGATTAACACCTGGGTCCAAATGATAAGGTCGACCGATCATCAACAAACCCACTTCATTATTCTGTTCCAGCCTTTCTAATACTTGTTTTCCTTTCTTCATTTGAATTGCATAATATTTTTCCATGGCTTCCCAAGCCTCTTCTACTGCCAGTGCGTTTTCTTCCAAACCCAGCTCTAACAATTCGCCAAACGCTTCATACATTTCTTTAATGACCAAATTTGGCTCATTGAGATGTAAGGCATGGTCGATATAATGTATTTCATGATCAGAAAATAAATCTTTTTCTTTAGTAAAAGCAGCACGACAAACATTTGATGCAGATTGCACACTCGGACAAGCACGGGAACCTAAAGTAAATTTCAGACGCTCATGTAACGAAATAATGGAAGGAAAGTATAAAACATCAATATCTTTATCCGCTACGAGATTATGAATATGGGAAATCGCAATTTTTGACGGAAAACATGGATCAATTGAACCACGCTTATAACCTTCTTTATATAATTCTTCCGTGGTGAAATCGGACCAAATAATCTTTTTAACCCCAAGAGCTTCTAAATAAGTTCGAAAAAAAGGTGCCGCTGAGTACATATTTAATACACGTGGCATACCTACCCGCAACTTTTCTCTTTTCTCCATCACATCCACAAAATCATTCGTTTTTGATGCATTACTCCATGGTGTACGGATAATATTTCTGAGTAATGATTTGTCTGGCTTAGCAACAATTGTTGGCTTATAAGAACGAAAAAGTTGCTTTGCGGCACTTTCCACAAGATTAGGATAATCTTTGGTTTTATTTTTTAAATCAGCATTTATTACTTTTAAGGCTTTAAGATCCGTCGTTGCTCCTTTTTCACACGTTGCAATGATGAAAGCTGACTTTTTCCCTGTGCTTGTCTGTGTATTCACAAAGGTTCGTAAACATTTATTCTTACAAAAATAGCAACGAGTATCTTCATTTCTTACCGTGGTATAAGTCAGATCAGTTAATTCATCAACACCAATGAAATGACTAGGCTTTGACTTCGACACTTTCAATGCTTCTAATGCACAACCAATAGCTCCTGCTGTACTGCAATATTTGTGTACTTGAACATCTGCTTCTGGCACTTTATCTTTTATGTAGTCAACCTGAGCTTTCACTGCTGCGGTATTTTTTTGTGTACCGCCTTGAAGTATAAATCGAGTTCCAAATTTCCTCAGGTTTGGTTCCTGGGCAACATAGAGCCAAATATTTTTTGGTAAAACTTGTGCAAGTCCCGCCATAATTTCGTGGCGTTGCCAACCTAAGCGTTGAAAATTGACTATATCTGACTCAAGAAATACTGCGCAGCCATAACTAAATATGGGAGTGACTTCAGCCCGAAATGCTTCATCAGCATATTCTTCTACGGGTATACCAAACCGTTCTGCGGTATTTTGTAAAAAATAACCGTTGCCAGCACTGCATTGTGTATTTAGTTTAAAATCCTTAACGACGCCATTTTTCACAAAAATGATTTTAATATCTTGCCCACCAACATCTACAATCACATCTATATCATCATAGTAATGTAATGCTGCACGTGAATGTGCAACAGTTTCAACCAAAGCAACATCTGCATCTAATATATCTTTGAGAATGTCTTTTGCGTAACCCGTCGTTCCTACGGCAATTATTTCCAATTTTGCACCGGTTTTTTCAATGTTTAAAACGAGTTCTTTCACTATCAGTTTAACATCGGCAATAGGATTACCTTGAGAGAGTTGGTATGCTTCACTTAACAAGTCACCATCCTCCCCAACCAACACACCTTTGGTTGAGGTAGATCCTCCATCTAAACCTAAACTAGCACGAATAATTTTTTGGGATTGAATAATAGGTGTCGATATACCTTTAGAAGATTTATATTGCTTTAAAAAAGATTGAAGTTCATTTGCATCTTTAATTAATCCTTTGTCAGAAACTCCTGCTTGTAATTTATGACTACGGCCACTCTCAATAAAGGCCAATAAATTTTGTTGCCCTTGATATGCACCGGTATTGACAGGTTCAGCTAATCCATAAAGAATACAACCCCAAGCAGCATAGAGTTCTGCATGTTCCGGAACAAATATTAGGTCTTCAGGATTTTTTACATCACCAAGTCCCACACCTCGATCAGCCCAAATTTTTGGAATACTTAATTTCCACGCATCTAACATCGCGGGTATAAATGTATTTGGACCACCAAGCAGTAATACTTTTGGCGACAGAGTATTACCTCGAGTTAACACAGAAAGATTTTGTTGTACAATTGCAGCAAATAAAGAAGCCATTAATTCATCTGCAGGCACGCCTTGTTTTTGTAATCCATTGATATCAGTTTCCGCAAAGACACCACACTTACCAGCAACAGGATGAATCTTTGCACTTCGAAAATCTATTTTTGTGAGTTCTTCATTGCTGATTCTTAATTTTGCGCAAATTTTATCAATTACTGCACCCGTACCACCAGCACATTTATCATTCATGGATAAAGTTTTACGTCGATTCCCAGTTTTTGGATCGATAGTCCAAATAATAATTTTTGCATCTTGGCCACCCAATTCCACAACAGAACCAACATCTTGATGTTTAGCTTCTACTGACAAACTGACAGCGTTGACTTCTTGAACAAATTTAGCGCCAATCAAAGGAGCAATATTTGCCGCACCCGATCCGGTCATAAAAATTTGCACTGAATTTTCTAAAATGAAATATTTTTCTTCAAAGATATTGAGAAATTCAAGAACTTTTTCTGCTTGTTTTGTATCGTGGCGCTGATAATCAGACCAAAGAATTTTTTGTGAATCAGATTCTGCGACAACTGCTTTAACAGTTGTAGATCCTACATCGATACCGATAATGAGATTTTTCGGAGCCATGCTGAACCATCCAGTTATTTACTATTTAAACATTAAATTCCAATTTAAAAACCATGATGCGATGTAAAGTATTATTGAATCAATTTGACATTTCCAACAAAGTTACATTAATGCTAATTGCTAGCTTAAGTCAATATAAATTGCTGAGATAATAAAAAAGCAAAATGATTCATTTAGCTTGAGTGTAGTACATTGGCAATTAGCTTGTAATTAATTTACTGCAACGTAAATACTTAACCTTATTTTTATAAGGTTAAGTCTATTGCACCTGTAATCCTGTATTTTGTTCAGCCTTTTTTGTCGCTCGATGTAAATACCAAACAAAAAACAAACCACCGACAACAACTGCTAAATATGCTAATGCGGAACGCCAAATAATAGTATGTGCCGCTAATAAGGACCCAGGAATAATACTTGCCATTAACATAGCTGAACCAATTTCTGCGCCACCACTACCGCCCGGCGTGGGCAAGAAATACAAGATAATATTTAAAAACATTTGGATTATTAAAACTTGCTCTAAGGATACATCAATTCCCAAAGCGCGTGCCGCGAGATAGGCTGCAAAAAATTTATTACAAAATATAACGATTGATAATAATATCGCCAAAAAAAACCGCGTTTTATGCTTCTTTATTATCATTTGAGAAGCAATACTACTATCTTTTAACCAGCCGGCAAATTTCAAACTATATTTCTTAAAGGCTGATTCCTCGTTTAATTTATTACTGTAAAATCCAATTAATTTGATCACATAGGAAGGATATAGCAACGCCAATAACAATCCACCAGCGACTAAGGCGAAGACAGTCACCGCACTGGCAAACACTGAGCTATTGATGGTTGTAGGAAATATAATATGATCAGATGCTAGCCAAAGAAAAGCGGCGGCTACCAAATAAAACATGAGTGATGTTAGAAACGTCATTAATAGGACTGTAATGGCCTGTCCTGCTTTAGCGCCCTCTTGTGTTAGCACCCAAATTTGTGCAATGCCGCCACCAGTTTGTGATGGCGTTACTGAACACATAAAGGAGCCTATTGCACAATTTCGCACACAGGCCAAATAAGGCACACTTGGACAGATAGCACTGGTGAACAACCACATTCGCAAGCCAGCTACTAACCAATCTAGAATTGGCACACCAATAAGGCAAAGTATTAAAAATCCCACATTGATTTGCGAAACCACATCGCTAAGCGACGCAGCATTGCTCGTAAAGATAAGTGTACCCATTACGCCAAAAATACTGAGTACCAGAAAAAACACCAAGCTCTTTTTATTAATCATACTGGATACTCCAGTTATGTAGCTCACAGTGTACAAGCAATGAAAAAAAATTTTATTACGTAATTCTTGACTGCAACACTTGGTATCTACCTCAGTATCGCGACGCACACACCATCATACGCTTTAACATCTACAAATTTCAATAATGATAATTTCTCCTAGTAATTTACTCAGATAAACGTTAGTCATTGACATATTTTTTTGGATTATTCGTCTTCCTTTGAACTAAATAAAATCTGTGAAACCTCATGAAGCCCGCCACTATGAACAAATTCACGTTTTAATCCTACTTGGATATAAGACAATGTGTTTGTCGCTATTTTAAAATTACTTGCTTGATCTTGTGTGGGACTCAAACCTTGCATGAAAGGAACTGAACCTGGCTGACCAAATCGAATTTTGTGTAATACTTGCCACGGGTCGTTATTGGCTAATGTAAAAAGATCAATTCCATATAATGATTTCAAATTTATAAGTTGTCCATCACTGCCATGACAAGTTTCATCGCAGCCGCCATTTTCTATTAAATTATGATATTGAACAAAACCTTTCGATTGATTACCAATCACTTTTTTACTCGCCAATTCAATCACACTGGATGGAGAAAGATTATTTAATGCTTGATTTTGTATTGTGGTAATAAATCGCGTTAAGGCATATATATCAGCCACTGAAATATATAAACCAAACTGATGCGGAATTCCTGATGCAGTTTGTCCCGAGTGAATAAACTCATAAATAAGCCCCGGATCGATCAACTTGGCTGGGGAATTTGGTGAAGCTTGCACAATACCGCTGATTCCCGAAAAATTTAACGTGTTCGGGTCGCTATATACACCTTCTGCTCCGATATAATCCCAACCATGGCATATCGCACATCGCCATGTAGATGTTGAATCAATATCCGAATTTATTGATTTTGGCCATGCTAAATGCACTACACTCGTTACTGGTGGTGCCGTACGAATAGAACCATTTCTAGGTGTCCACCATTTGTCATAAAGCAAACCACCACGTAAAAAATCGTTTTTTATTGCTAATTCTGGTACCAAGTCGTCTAAATGTTGATAGTATCTAATGTCAAACGTAGACTTTGGATCGTTTGGTAGAATTAGAAGATTATTATTTGATACTCGATCATCCGCACCTAATTGTGTAAACCGATTAACCTTCTTTTGATCGTTTTCATTTTGTGGATTTCCACTGCAAGCGCACAATAATAGTAGTACGCCATATATTAATATATGTCGATACATTGCATTACCCTTCCCACAAGCGTAATTTTTTACAATTTAATTAATTTTTTCGGTGCGTTAGAATTGGTTTTATGGCAGCGAGAGACTTTGGCAATTTTAAAATTGCTCTGATATCCCCATACTAGCCCATGAATTCAGTCTTCGCCAGAATACACTTTAAAAATTAAAATGATTCTCACATTTAACGATATTTTATTTTTGAAGCAAAATATTCAAACTATCAATAAATAATCAATTCAATGGTGTATTTCATGAAGGAAATTGTTAAAGTATTGCGCGTAAGAACTCGATTTTCTTACAAATGATAGACATGTAATCTCGAAATAAATAATGAATGCTTTCGATCATAATTTCAATCTAGTCATTATTCATATGAAAAAGAGATAAACATGATAAAAAACCCGTGAATTAATCTGATTTTCTCCCTAAGGAAAGCACAATAAATGAGTGAAATCTTCAAAGAACGAATGACAGCTGATTTTGATGGCGAATTTGTGGTTTTTCTTATTGGCATGAGAATTAACAAACCATGGAAAGTTCATAAATGGTTGCCAATATCAATGGCTATGCCAAAGATGATAAATGAACTTTATAAAACGCCCGAAATGGGGCTCATTAGCCATGAATCTTGGTTTGGAAGAACTTCAATTATGATTCAATATTGGAAATCATTTGAACATCTGGATCAATATGCTAAAAGTAAAGATTCCGCCCATCTTCCTGCATGGCGAGATTTTAATTTAAATGTTGGAAGTAATGGTGATGTGGGAATTTGGCATGAAACTTACCTTTCGAAAAAAGGAAATTACGAAGCTGTCTACAATAATATGCCCCGCTTTGGTTTAGCAAAAGTTGGGAAACATGTTTCCGCAACGGGAAAATTCAGTTCCGCTGATGGACGCATGAAAAATACAACAGAATAACAACATTGTCTATAACGAACATTAATTACTTTATAGGAAATATATACGCCCATGGATAAACCTACCATTGCTGATAACAAACCAATAAATGTATCACTGAATAAAGGCGAGGAATATTATTTTTGCGCTTGTGGAAAATCACAGAATCAGCCATTTTGTGATGGTTCACATGCAGGTACCTCATTTAAACCTGTAGCATTTAAAGCAGAAAATGAAGACGCTTATCTTTGTATGTGTAAACATACCAAAAATCCCCCTTTTTGCGATGGCAGCCACAATCAATTTGGTAGTGAACAAGTGGGTAAAGAAGGGCCAGGGATTCAACCCAACTCAAGCGACGCACCGATAGCTGTTGCAACTCCCGAAGAACCCACAGTTGCAATCATTCATCAACTTGCCAAAGATGGTTTGTCAAAAATGGGACATCATGGCCCCATGACATCAATGGGTGTACCTCGAAATCAATTACCTCATTGGGATGATATACAAATCATGGTTGCCCAAATGGCGAAAAAACCGCTTATGGAAGATCAAATAATTAAAACCGACCTCGTAATTGGCCCGAACGCAAAAAAACCATTAACACTAGAAATCCCCTTATTTGTTTCAGACATGAGTTTCGGCGCTTTATCTGAAGAGGCCAAAACTGCATTAGCTAAGGGTGCTGAATTAGCTGGCACTGGTATTTGTTCTGGCGAAGGTGGTATGTTGCCAGAGGAACAAGCAGCAAATTCACGATATTTTTATGAATTAGCAAGCGCTCAATTTGGCTATTCAGAAGATTCACTTAGCAAAGTTCAAGCTTTCCACTTTAAAGGTGGACAAGGTGCCAAAACTGGCACCGGCGGTCATTTACCCGGAAATAAAAACATTGGAAAAATTTCCCAAGTTAGAAATATACCAGAAGGAGAATCAGCCATATCGCCTCCAACATTTAAAGACATGGCTTCGGTAAAAGATTTTAAAAAGTTTGCTGATCGAGTACGAGAAATAACAGGTGGTATACCCGTTGGTTTTAAACTCAGTGCAAATCATATTGAAAGAGATATTCAGTTTGCTTTAGATAGCAGCGCAGATTATATTATATTAGATGGTCGTGGGGGTGGCACCGGTGCAGCACCTGAAATTTTTCGGGATCACATCAGTGTACCAACAATACCTGCACTTGCTCGCGCTCGCCGCTATTTAGATGAGCAAAATGCCAGTGGTAAAGTTACTCTCATCATTACTGGCGGATTACGAATGCCGGTGGATTTTGTTAAAGCAATGGCACTTGGTGCCGATGGAGTCGCAATATCTAACAGTGCAATGCAAGCCATTGGTTGCGTAGCTGCAAGGATGTGTAATTCAAATAATTGCCCAGCAGGCATTGCCACCCAAAAACCCGAATTACGTAAAAATATTGATGTAGATGCTGCCGCAGGGCAACTACATAACTTCTTTGATGCTTCCGTTGAGCTTATGTCAGTAATGGCTCGTGCTTGTGGACACCATCACCTCAATCAATTAAATAAAGATGATTTAGCGACTTGGCACCGCGAAATGGCATTACTGTCTGGGATTAAATATTCAGGGTTTTCGCCTATTTAGAAAATTTACTGGTCTCAAATTTTCCATTTTTTCATTGCTTACCTTATCCATTCATCTTCACAATGAATGGATAAGGTATAGAACGTATTAATTATTAATCTAATTTTTTAGCTAATTCATTTTTTGCCAGTAGAAAATGATTCATACATAGCAACAGATATCACAATTAGCCCACCAACGAACGTTGAGACCTCGGGTTGTTCACCCAATATTAGCGCGGCAAATATTGAAGCATAAACCACTTGAATACAAGAAACCAAACTCACCGTCTTTGTTTTTAGCTTTATTAAACTAAAAGCAAATAACGTATGTGGCAATGCAGTGAATAATAATCCCAAGAGGATTAATTGCCCCCACTGAGCGTTTGTCACTTCAGGGACAATTTGAACAGAAAATGGTATCAACACAACAAACGTCACTAATGTTTGGTATAGAAAGCTATGACGAGCAGAATTCCCTTTGAAATAATTCCCTTGTATAATATTTCTTAAGGAAAAACAAAATGCTGAAAAAATTCCCCACAAAATTCCTTGCGTTATCTGATTATTCAAAGAAAACTCCGGAACTAACAAATAAATGCCAAACAATACGGCGAGCGCACTAAAAATATCTTTTATATGAGGCGATTCACCACTAAACATGGGTTCTAGAAAAACGGTAATTACTGGAAATGTATACAACGCAATAACACCTACCGCAATAGTGGAGATTTGCATTGCATGAAAATACGTTACCCAGTGCACCGCTAATAGCACACCAAGTAATACTGCAATTTTATAATCTGTGGATTGAGAAAGTCTTAGCGATTCTCTTTGCCAAAGCAAAATAGCAGCAATTACCATTGCCGCAAAGATACTGCGTAAAAAAGTAATTTCCAATGCCGTTAAGTCAATCAACTTTGAAAACAACGCTGTTAAGCCGAAAATCAATGCGGCACTGTGTATTGCTATGAGACCTTTGTGATTGTAAGTCATAGTTCCTAAATGGTACTGATAATGATTGGTTATCTAATTGCTAGTAATTAAAGCACTTCAGAATCACTAACTAATCTATAGCACTAGAAAAGAAAGACCATGAAATTGCAAATATTTCATGGTCTCTGTAGAAGATGGCTTAAACGATTTCAACTGCTAACTATATTTCAGATAGTGCCTGATTTAACGTTTTGCTTGGTCGCATAATATTAGCAGTAGCCTCAGCATCAAGTCGATAATATCCTCCAGGGTCCACTGACGATCCTTGTGCCTGATTCAGCTCTGTCACTATCTTTTCTTCATTCTCACCGAGAGATTCAGCCAAAGAGTCAAAATGTTTTTGTAGATCCGCGTTTTCCGTTTGCGCAGCCAAAGCTTGCGCCCAATACATCGCCAGATAGAAATGACTACCCCGATTATCCAATTCACCCACTTTAGAAGATGGTGATTTATTATTGTCGAGAAAACGGCTTGTTGCCTCATCTAGTGTATCTGCTAAAACTTGTGCTTTAGGGTTTTGAAAATTGACAGCTAAATGCTCTAGTGATGCTGCTAATGCTAAAAATTCACCCAAAGAGTCCCATCGCAAATGATTCTCTGAATACAACTGTTGAACCAGTTTTGGTGCCGAACCACCTGCACCCGTTTCAAACAAACCACCACCATCCATTAGTGGCACAATTGACAACATTTTAGCTGATGTACCCAGCTCCAAAATCGGGAATAAATCAGTGAGATAATCCCGTAATACATTACCTGTTACGGCGATAACATCTTTGCCTTCTTTAACTTGTGCCAACGTAAAACGCGTCGCTTCAACGGTAGACATAATACGAATATCTAAACCATCAGTATTATGCTGTGGTAGATATTGATTTACCTTCTTTATCATTTCAGCATCATGTGCTCTGTTTTCATCTAACCAAAAAATAGCGGGTGTATTACTCGCTCTCGCACGGGTAACAGCAAGTTTCACCCAATCTTGAATCGGTGCATCTTTAACCTGGCACATACGAAAGATATCACCTTGCTCAACAGCTTGTTCCATCAACACATCGCCATTAGCAGCCATTACACGTACTGTTCCGTTAGAAGACATTTGAAATGTCTTATCATGCGAACCATATTCTTCCGCTTTTTGCGCCATTAAACCCACATTTGGTACCGTACCCATTGTCTTAGGATCAAAAGCACCATGTTCTTTACAGAAGCTAATGGTTTCCTGATAAATACTGGCGTAACAACGATCAGGAATCACAGCCATGGCATCTTGAAGTTTGCCAGCCTTATTCCACATTTTACCTGAGCTTCGAATCATTGCAGGCATGGAGGCATCAACAATAACATCACTAGGTACATGTAAATTGGTAATACCTTTATCTGAATCTACCATTGCAACATCAGCTTTTGCTTCCAGCACAGCATTGATGTCAGCTTCTATTTGCACTTGCTTTTTTTCCGGTAAGGATTTAATTTTACTGTATACATCTCCCAAACCATTATTTATATTCACACCCAACTTGGCAAAGGTCTTAGCATATTTATCAAAAACCTCTTTGAAAAATACCGATACAGCAGCACCAAAAATAATAGGATCAGACACTTTCATCATCGTTGCTTTTAAGTGCAAAGAAAACAAAATACCCTGCTCTTTGGCTTCTGATATCGCACTTGATAAAAATTCGCTTAAGGCTTTTTGGTTCATTACCGAACAATCAATAATCTCACCCGCCAATAACGGCGAATTATCTTTAAGTTGCACTACTTCCCCATCATCACCAACAAATTGAATGCTAAACTCAGCTGCATCTTTCATGGTGATGGATTTTTCAGAACCATAAAAATCACCTGTCGACATATGCCGAACATGAGACTTAGATTCGGAAGACCACGCACCCATGTAGTGCGGGTGAGTTTTCGCGTACTTCTTTACTGAAGTAGGTGCGCGTCGATCGGAATTGCCTTCACGCAGTACAGGATTTACCGCACTACCCAACACCTTCCCATATTTTGCTTTAATCTCTTTTTCTTGCTCTGTTTTTGGCTCAGCCGGATAATTTGGAATTTGATAACCTTTTTCTTGTAATTCTTTAATCGCTGCGACTAACTGTGGAATTGAAGCACTGATGTTGGGTAGTTTAATGATATTGGCATCAGGAGTTTTTGCCAGTTCACCTAATTCAGTTAAAGCATCTCCAACTTGCTGGTCTTCATTAAGGTCTTCAGGAAAATTGGCGATAATTCGCCCAGCCAATGAAATATCACGGGTCTCAATGCTGATACCTGCAGAACTGACAAAGCTTTGAACGATAGGAAGAAACGAATAAGTAGCCAAAGCAGGCGCTTCGTCAGTGAGGGTGTAGATAATTTTTGTCATTTTAATTCCTAAGGTTATTCGCCCTAATAACGACTGAACGGCGATAAATACAAGAGATATATTCGTATTTTAACTCTTTAACACTTAACTCACAAAACTAAGCGTAGATTTTCAGCAAATATAGATGATTCGATCTGAAATCGACACATCAGAACTCGTAAAATAAGATTCAATGGTGATAAGTAAGCTGGTAAATACTTCTATCTAAATGGGGTTGAGATTATTATTTAATCAATTTAAGCATAGAACTGTTGAATCAATACAAACAATCATACTTAAAAAATCTCACTGAATTTAAATTGATGTATTTACTAACGGTACGTTTGAAATGAAAATTTGGGATTTTCATTCCAAACAACTTTGTCAAAAACCCTAAGCGACACCATCAAGTGAAAGATATTCATTAGAATTACCAGCAGATTTCTCCAATAATGATGGTTCCATCGCTTCCGGTTTTTTCAAACCCATTAGCTGCAGAATTGTTGGAGCGATATTCGCTAATCCCGCATTAGAAGACAACTGCCAACATTCTTCATCCATAATCAAGCAAGGAACCGGGTTTGTCGTATGTTGAGTGTGTGGCTCGCCTGTATTTTCATTTTTTATTTCTTCACAGTTCCCATGATCTGCCGTTAACACAACGGAATAACCATAACATTGAGCAATCTCCATAATTTTTCCTACCTGCACGTCCAATGCTTCAACTGCTCGAATACTTGCATCTAGCATCCCTGTATGTCCAACCATATCCGCATTGGCAAAATTTACGACGATAAATCCATATTGTTCCAGTTTTACGGCATCAATAATTGCTTCGCCAACTTCTTTGGCACTCATCTCTGGTTTTAAGTCATAGGTTTCAACAGAAGGAGATGGAATCAGTAATTGAGTCTCTCCGTTATAAGGCTCAGCGCGCCCCCCATTAAAAAAATAAGTAACATGAGCATATTTCTCAGTTTCCGCACAATGAAATTGTTTAATGCCTGCTTGGCTAACTATTTCACCCAGTGTAGTTTCTGGATGTTCCGGTTCATATATATAATCGAGTCCCTGTTTTTTATCATAGGGCATCATACAAGTCATCCGAGGGCGTGGAGAATCGCCACGATCGAACTCTGTAAACGTTTCAACAGATAAAGCTGCTGCTGTTTGCCTAGGTCGATCCTTTCGAAAATTAAAAAAGAATATCTCATCGTCTTCATTCAGTGGCGAATGACCAGGAAGACAAGTTGGCTTTAAAAATTCATCATTTATGTCTTGCTCGTAGGACTGTAAAATGGCGTTCTTCGCAGAGTCCGCATTATTACCTTTTGCAAGCATCAACAAACGCCAGGCTTTTTCCGTGCGATCCCATCGTGAATCTCTATCCATTCCATAAAAACGGCCCATAATTGATGCAATATAACCGTCGGCCTCTAACAATAGTGGCTCAATTTCCTGAATTGTTTTTAATGCTGACTTTGGCGCGGTATCTCGTCCATCACTAATCATGTGTAACACAGGTTTTACTTGATGCATATGACACAGTTTTATCAACGCTTTCAAATGCCCAATATCACTATGTACACCGCCATCTGAAACTAATCCTAACAAATGCAAAGTATTGTTTTTTTCCTTAACACGCTGTATACATGTTAATAGTGCGGGGTTTTCAAAGAAATCACCTGATTCGATTGCTTCATTAATAGAAACTAAGTCTTGTCGAATAATACTGCCACAACCCAGTGTAAGATGCCCAACTTCTGAATTTCCCATTTGCCCAACTGGCAATCCAACGTGATTTCCAGAAGTTTGAATCAAGCTGTTTGGCCACTGTTTAAAATAGCGATCAAGATTGGGTGTATTTGCATTAACGATGGCATTATTTGACGTTTTATCGCTATAGCCAAATCCATCAAGTATTAAAAGTAGTACGGGTTTACGAAGCACACCCGGTATCAAAGCGTTAGTCATCATATTTAATTCTAATAAGTCTCCAAAATTTAGGCGCGCGTATTTTACGATATTATTATTACGGTTATGTTACAAATTTACGCCGCAGAAAAGATAAATCTGTTCTATCGAAAATCCAGTGATTAAAATCACAGTACATTTACGAAAGAATCGAGATTTGGCAATGCCGGTACTTCAATTATGCGAGTGAGTAAAATCATTACAATATCAATCAAATAACACGCCAATCTTCGGCTTTTAACACTTTATATTGTTAACAGGAAACACCAGCTGGAACGAGCCTAAGAATATCGACAAAGAGAAATAATTAAACTGCTATATCGAACTTCATTCAGGGAATCACGAAGCCACATGTAGCACAGCTGATCAGATCGTAAATTGAGCAACGAATCTGCCCACCTTTAGCCACAACAATAGAAGAGATATAAAAATGACTGTTCCTACAACGTTATACAGTAGCTTATTGGCTTATTTCATTCCAAACGACCCAAGAGGTTGTTATTAAACATATACTGTAATTGCCCCATTAACAATAAAGGTATTATGCCATAGTGAATGCCTAATTAAGAGTTCGAAAAATCTATGGAACTCATAGTATTAAGTAAATGTCTGCTTGCAAAAAAACGAGCGGAAACTTGATTATTCGAAATTTATTTGGAGATATATTCCACTTGATTAATTGCTCAAATCTAACTTAGAATTTTCCGTTATCGTTTTTCCACTCAGAGCGCGGTGGTATGGCTTCGGTGGTATCCCAATGCTCTACAATTTTGCCATTATCCACGCGAAACAAATCAAAAAATGAGGAATGGACTGCATTGAGATTACCTTCACTAACCGAAAGCACAAAATTTCCCTCAGCCAATATACGATGATTTTTATCGTATTGAATCCTCCTAGCTTTGTTTGAAGGAGAGCCAGATAGCGCTGAGTGTAGAACTGTTAAACCATCACCAAGGTGTGGATTGTGCTCGGTATAACACGAGTCATCAATGTACTGATTCAGTTTATCAATATGACCATTAATGAGAATATCATCTACGAAGGAACAAACGATTTTTCGATTAAATTCAGTTTTATCTAAATCTATCGCTTCAGTCGGCCCGTCAACCATGGTATGTCTGGAAGAGTTCGGCCCCAATCTTGGTTGGATATTATCCCAATGCTCAACGGTCATATCACTCTCAAACCGAAAAATTTCAAAACCAATGTTCGAGCTGCTGAAATCATACTCTGTGTGAGCAAATACGTAGTCACCGTCTGAGAAGACCCGCACAATATTCACGCGTGGGGAGCTTTTAGCAAGTCGTTTAAATAACTCTGCTAGACCTTCACCCCCCTCTTGAGTTTGCGGATTATGCTGAATGTATTTATTTGGATTAACAACAGCTACCGCGTCTGTATCACCTGTTTCAATTGCTTTAAGTAAGGCACAGATACGATCTTTTCTTTTTGATTTCAAAACTTATCACTCGCATTCATCGACTATTATTCGTCATATTATTAAACCTAACATCATGTCGTAAATTTTGATGACTCAATATTCCTGTTCATTATTTCTGATACTGCATCAGATGATGATTTATTTTGTTTTTTAAGCGCTCTAATGACACTTTTTTGATCATCCAAATCTCGCATTTGACTCATTTTTTCTTTAAATTTTATATCAGTTATCTCAATCTTGAACCCAGTTATCATATCAAACATGGTCTTTCGTTTTTCTGAATTTAAATTGCTCATAGTCCACTGTTTCGGCAATTGAGATTCATGAAATTTAGTTAATTTTGCCAGTATCTCGACAAGCGTCTTATCATCAACGATAGCGGCGTTGCCTCGAACTTGAATAGTTTGAAAATTCCATGTCGGAACGCCATTTTCGCTTTCATACCATTGCGGTGAAATATAAGCATGGGCGCCCGAAAAGATAACTAAAACTTCATCGGCTTTTTCAATATCCATAAGTTGAGGGTTGTTTCGACCAAAGTGACCAAACAACATATTTTTTTCGCCATCATAATAAAATGGGACTTTATTGCTGCACAATGATCCATCATAATATGTAACTAAATCAGCAAAACTGTTTTCAGCAATAAAATGAGTTATCCTATTTTTATCAGTTGTGTTATACGCGTCGATTAAATACATATCTTCCTTTGGTGATGTCTAACTATAATGAAAATCTGACCTCTTATTGTGTTTTATACTAGGCTTTCAATATAAAACATAATCAGCTAACGAGGTATTATAATTCTTACTAGTTAAATAAGTCATTTTCGAGCGCTATCAGTTTTTCTTTTGCCGGCAACCCGCCAGCATATCCCATTAGATTTCCATTATTACCAATAACTCGATGACAAGGTATTATGATGGATATCGCATTGGCGCCGTTGGCACTTGCCACGGCTCTGACAGTTTTTCGATCAGCAATTTCTTCAGCAAGTTCCAAATAACTCAACGTCTTACCAAATGGAATTCGACTTAAACCGTCCCATACTCTTTTTTGAAATTCAGTACCAACAGTCAATACAGGCAAATTAAAAGACTTTCTTTTATAATTAAAATATTCTTCGAGTTGCAACTTGGTTTCTTCAATGAGGTCATCACTTTTATCTACATACTGAGACTTAAGTCCATTTTTAATGCGATTATCAATACTTTCTCTCTGCTTTCTATACCGCCAATCGCACAGACATAATTGATTATCAAAGGACCCTATAATCAATTCTCCAATTGATGAATGATAATATTGCGTGCGTATTTGATCCACGTTGTTTTATCCTATATCCGAAATCTAAAATATTTTCTGGGTATATATCACAATTAAATAATAAGTATAACCGCCAGATTATTCGTATTATTGTATGTTATTCCACTTACTTGGATTTTCTCGCATACTCTAGTGACTCGTAAATATACGACTCATAATTGTCTTCAAATTTTGTTGGTATAAGTACCCATTCTTTGAATCGCTTCTTGGTAAAATTAAACTCCATACCTATACCTTCTGAAATAATTTCATTAACTCTATCCGGAGAAACTTTGATAATGAGCGCGTTTTCTTTGTCAAACATCATTGCCATAAAGTTACCTTTATAACGCAAACAAGGCGTTTTCATCATCGTCGACTTTTCTACTCCATCTTTTTGTATCATTAAATCAACCACTTGATCATAGCTCATGTAGGATCCTTTAAATGTAATTGCTGCACGAGTATTCCTATCAACAAATTTGCAATTTTCGTTATGTTGATTCAACTCTAGGGTGACTTGCTTTTGTTCATCGAGTTTACCCTATTGTCAAAAACCATACTATTTGTTAACGCTATTAATTCTCCTAAATACTTTGATCTTGCTAAAATATGAGTATCTCTGTGTCTTGCACTTTTCACCGGGTGAAAAATAACATTATCATAATGAACCATAAGGGGCTCAATATCCTTTATTGGTGTTTTATTATCATTTTCCCCCTGAAACAACACAATAGGTATATCCGTAATATTATTTAGTGCATCAACTAACTTAATTTCATTATTGATCAAATTCTCAATTGGCAATATATTCAACGATTGAGTAAAAAATGACTGGGACAACTTTACTCGAATTGCCCTAGAAAGCGATAATGCCACTGAATCAATTAAGATACCTTTTGGTTTTCTCTTTTCAGCGATTAGCAATGCTAAGCTAGCACCCAGTGAGCGACCAACAAAAATGGAGTTGTTTGTTTTACATGACGTATTTTTATCTATGTAAGTAATAGCCTGTAAAATTGTGTTTTGAATGTTTTGAAAACTGGCTTTGCCTTTAGCACCTTCATAACCTGGATATGATAAAGAATATAACGTAATGTCGAGTTTATTGATGTATTTAAATAATTCAGTTTCATATCTTAATACACCACCATGTTTACCTGGGAAAAAAATTACACACAGTGAATTTGAATCGTTACCATATTGTCGAATAAGAGTCTCATTTCCTTTGTCAGACACAATCATTCGCAATGTTTCATTAGATTCGACATCAGAAGTTTGTATGAAAACTAATTCAGATAAGTAGAATTTTAAAGCGAGAGTAACACTTCCAAAATAAAGGACTATAACTACTAGAAAATAAGAAAAAACTTTAATCAAAATCATCCCAATTGAAATATAGCAAAAAATAAAAGGAGCTTTGGCTTAGTTATTGATCCCTATATTTACTTATGGAAATCTTAAAATTTATAGGTAAGCATCCAACCACCTTGTGATGACCTTCGTTCAAAACCCAATGCCTGCCCGCCCCGTAGATTTCCCCAAAGATCTACGGTTAGTTTTTTCCAACTGTATCCAAGTCCGAATTTAACTGAACCAGAAAATATTTTATCATTTACTTTTAACCCCAATAATAATGATAGATGCGGCAACGTTGGTTTTAGGGTTTAGCGGCTCGACTATTTCTTTTATCGTGAATCCATTATTTAAGAAGAGTTTCTTCCAAGTTTCAATGGTTCTAAAATACCATGGCGGTGGATCAGAAAAATTATTGCTAAAACCAACCCAAGAACCCTCACGCCATCCATCTTTATAGTTTGAACTACCACAAGCAACTTCCGGATGAATTGTTTGAACAATAAAACAGCCACCATGATTAAGTAACAACGGGATTGCTTTAAATAGATCTGTAACTGACTCATTTCCAAGTAACGAAAAGTTACAAACGACTAAATCGAATGTTTCTTCAAACTCAGAATATGATAATTTTTCATAAGATAGCGTTTTAAATCTACCTCCGCCTTGCTGCCGAGCGACATCGATAAATTTAGAAACCACGTCAACTCCTAAAACAGATATACCAAATTTATCTAACTCCCGAACCAACCAGCCTTCACCACACCCCAGATCGAGAACTGAATTTATATTTTCACCAACTATAGCGTCAACAATTGCCTTATTTGTTACGAGCCATCTACTTTCGATTTCATTATTTCGAATAGCAGTCACCCACGGTTTAACATTTGATCTCCAGGACTCTACAATTTTTTGATCGTTAAATTCTTTCATTTGTGAAATATCACTTTGATGTCAATAAAATTCTTTCGCTTACAGCTTAGCTTACTAATAGCCAATTTTTTAGAGAGTAATTTAAATACCGAAACAATTTAAATCCCCCATGATTAAGAATTAGACTAGGCTTGGTTTTATAAATCAAACACCATACTCGGCAACCAAATTACTATCGCAGGGAATGCGACTAATATTGCAATTGTTATGGCATCGGCAACAAAAAAAGGTGATGCTCCTCGAAATACATCTTGCACAGAAATATCTTTATGTACACTTGCAACCACAAAACAATTTAATCCGATAGGTGGTGTAATTAAACAAAGTTCGGCCATTTTAACGACAATAATTCCGAACCATATTGCGCAACCCGTTCCTGACACACCAAAAGCTGAATCAACTGCAGCGACATCTGGGCCACCATTTAGCGCAATAACAGCAGGAAACACCACTGGTAATGTTAGTAATAACATGCCAATTGCATCCATAAACATACCTAAAATGGCATAGCATAATAAAATTAATGTCAACGTTATAATGGGACTTTGATCAAGCAAGGCTATCCAGTTAGCAAAGGATTGTGGTAAATCGGCAAATCCAAGAAAACGAACATAAAGTAACACCCCCCAGATAATGGTAAAAATTACGACAGTTAATTTCGCTGTTTCCATTAATGCGTCTTTAAAATTACCTAAGCGCATTCCATTTTTTATCGCTATTATTAGGACAATTAGCACTCCTAGAGCACCGGCTTCTGTAGGAGTACCGACGCCGCCATAAATACAAACCATAATGGTGGCAATTACTAAGAAAACGGGAATGGTACCTGGTAAGGTTTCAAAACGTTGTTTCCACGAATATCCAGAAACAGGTGGTCCAAAATCTTTTCGAAATGTAGCGAAGCCAATTACCAAGGCTGCATAAATCAAAGCAGAAAATACACCCGGAAGAAAGCCAGCCATTAGTAACGCACCCACGTCTTGCTCAACGATAATAGCGTAGATCACCAATATTGCCGAAGGTGGAATTAAAGACGCTAAAGTTCCACCTGCTGCAACAACACCGGCAGCAAAACGTTTGTCGTAACCAAGTTTTAACATTTCGGGAATTGCAATACGGGCAAAGACTGCAGAGGTGGCAACTGATGCCCCGGAAACTGCAGCAAAACCCGCTGTTGAAAATATTGTGGCTACACCCATTCCTCCAGGTAACCAGCCAACCCAGCGTTTAGCTGCTTCAAAAAGTGCTTTTGTAAGACCTGCATAAAACGCTAAAAAACCAATTAATATAAACGTTGGAATAAGCGATAACGCTAAAGTCGAAACTTTTGAATGAGGAATTGTACCTGCCATTTTAACGGCCACTAAAAAACCTTTTTCAAAACCCATCTTCGCAGAAAAAATCCAGACTAAACCAACAAAACCTGCTATAGCTGCAGCAAATGCGACTCGTACGCCAATAATGACAAATACAAACATAATGCCTGTCACAATCATCGCAATTTGAATTGGTTCAAAATCAGTCATTGTTATTTTTACCCAACGGAGCCTCAGCTTCTAATTCAGCTTGAGTAATCGGGTCTTCATTTAAGGGTATCGCGACAGGGTGACTACTGGCATTTTTAATCGCTCGAACATATGCCCACAGCTGAATAAACAGGCGAACTGCTAAAAAACTCAAGGCAAGTGGCACAATAAGCTTCGCTGGCCAAGTGGGCAGTCCAATATCCATGGAACTATCACCAATATCAAATGCCCTCCATGCATGAAGGCTTGATCCATATATAAGCAACAATGTGACACATAACATTAATAAGGTAGAAACAAACTCAGAAAACCAACGTTTACGCCCATGAATGGAACCGATAAAAATATCCATACGGATGTGTGCACCCAAACGCTGGCAATAGGCAATACCAAGAAAAGCAAAAAATGCCATCGCTTGTTCTATCCAATCGATATAACCGGTAATCGGAAGATTAAATAACCAACGACCTAAAACATTTAGAGCGGTTAACATGACAAGTAGGAAAATCGTAATGCCACCAAGTAAATTTAGCCATGATTCAAATTTAAAAATAAAAATATCAATTCGGCTAAGCTTAGTTTCATCTTCCTTAACAATTGATATATTAGACATGTAAAAATACTATTTTGAATGAAAAGTTAATAAAAAATGATCGATCTTATTTTTCTTCAAATAAAGCGAGTGTGAAATCAAACAATTCTTTTGACTTAAATTTCTTACTATTTTTCTTTATCCAATCATTTCGAACCGATTTTGCCAATTGATTTAACTTAGAAACTTGTTCAGCGCTAAAAGTAATTTGCTGAATATTCTTCTTAACAATAAGCTGTTGGTATTTACCAATCGTCTTTCCTTCATAATTGTCAATGTAATGTTTTAGAGAAGCATCCACTGAATCGAACAGTATTTTTCGATGTTTTTTATTCAAACTATTTAATGCATCGGTATTTACAACGACTGGGCAATTTGCTGTACCTAAGTTTAAATTAGTAGTTGCCCACTTAGCCGCTTCAATCGACCCAAAGGCCATATGTGCATGTTCAGCGAAAGCAACAATGTCAATTACGCCAGAGGATAACGCTTGACGGACTTCTGTCGCCGCAACGCCCGTTTTAACGGCACCTAATTTTGACATTACACCTGCAATTCCACCAGGACCACGTAAACGATTGCCTTTAAAATCAGATAGTGAATTAGGCACTGCACCAACACCAACTAAATTATATTGTGGTAAAGGAGATGGCATCAATAAAGTAGCATTCCAGCGCGCGAGATCTTTAACGACAATTGGGTGTTGGTAAACTTTTTGTGAAATTTCCGCTTGTTTAGTAAGAGATATATCTGCAAGAAAAGGTAATTCTGTCACTGTAATAGTGGGGTTTTTAGCTCTGTGATAAAAAGAACAAAATTGCGCCATCTCAAAAGCGCCAAAAGATATTCCATCTAAATTTTCTTTGTTTTTTGAAAGTCCGCCGTATGAAATGTTCAAAGTGAACTCGCCGTTCGATTTTTCTTTAACTAACTCAGCGAGTTTTTCCACATGCTCTGTAAAGGCTCGACGTTTACCCCATAGAGAAACTTGCCATTCTGAGGAAAATGCTTCCGATGAAAAAACAAAAATAACCGCTAAAATGATGAATGATCTAACTGGTGGCAAAGCCATACACAATTTCCCTATGTAGTATAAATTTGATGAATTGTTTGATTATAAGCCAATACGAAACAGGGTGCAAAACACCATCGTTTAATGCAATATAGGTATTAAATGATAAATATCCTGCTGTTATAAAAGTATTCCATTTAAGTTAAAGAGATTTAGACAATGAAAAAATTCATTAAAACATCATTATTTGGTGGCTTAGTTGTTATTCTGCCAATTGCCATATTAGGTTTTTTCTTTAAATGGCTGTTTAAAACAGTCACTGACCTCATTCAGCCACTAACTGACTATACATCGAGTGAATACCATTTTCCTGAATTTATTGCGGACATTGTGGTCATCGCCATCATATTGGTGAGCTGCTTTTTTGTTGGCGTCGTTGTAAGAACCAAAATGGGTAATTTCTTACACAAAATGTTTGATGATATTTTACAAAAATTGGCTCCCGGTTACCGTATGGTTAAGGAAGTTGTTGTTCAAATATTTGGCTCATCTAATAACTCGCCTTTTGCTAACGGTATGGTCGCACGAGTAAAACTTTTTGGAATTGATTGTCCAACAGAGGTTACTGCATTGGTTGTAGATCATTATGATGGCGACATTTATACGGTTTTTATGCCCACAGGGCCAAATCCAACTTCGGGCAATATTTATCATGTAAAAAAAGAACAAGTTACTTTGTATCCAGATGTAAAACTCGATTCAGCTATGCGTACAGTTATTGCCTGCGGTGCTGGTTCGGGTGAATTGTTTGGAACTGGTAAATCCATTACAACGGAGAATCAATAAATATGGGGTTTAGATAATAGAAGATTAAAAATGGGGTAATTTGTAGTTATGAGCCATATACAAAAGGGTTTGCTATTTTAAACAAACCCGACCTGACAATTATCGATAAAACCGGGTAACTGTCAGATCAAGCTAAAATTGTACAATGTGAACATATTCATTTGCATAGCATTGAAAAAATCTATTTATAGCGATAGATAAATCCCAATAAAAATCCATCTATGTCATTAAGCTAAAATTTTAGATTTCTTTATCAAAATAGTAAAGTACGGCAACATTTAGTTCGCCTGCCGCTCTCGCTGGCCAGGCTGCACCTGCCGTAACGTCAGTTAAGAAGTAACGTATACGCCCTACTTCCCCATCAATAGAACCATCTATATTCGCATCTATCATTTCTCCAACCCATTGTGGAACGTCGTAAACAATAATTGCATTACGATCACTCGTACCATCTGTAACATGTGTCGGACGGATTTGACCATTAACTGCATGTAAGCTAACTTCAGCATTATTCTGCCCCCAAGGAAGTAACTTCTCCTCACGTAAGTCACCTATTGGTGTGTCAATACTATCAGTACCGGTCGCACCGCTACATGCAACATCTTCTGCAATAGGTCCTGTGACTGGATCCGTATTATCAAGCGCTGCTACTGGACTACCTGTTGTAGATACAGCCTCAGCTGCACCCATAATACCATCGGCATCACAATCACCGGGGAACTTTCCTTTTCGATCGTAATAAGTCCAAACAAGTGCTTCCATACCTTTAAGATCAGCTAGCACAGTTTTACCACGTGCATTATTTATCATATCTTGACCTTTAAGGATTGTGCCAAGCAAAATACCTATGATTACCATGGCAACCGCTAATTCAACTAGGGTAAATCCGCCCTGTTTGCTGATTCGTTTTTTGTTCATCGTAAAAATTCCTATGCAAATAATCGTTATTAAAATGCTGTTTTCAAATATACATCTGAAAGATCTTCAGCGAATTTATAATGATAAATTCAAGTCTTATGCCAATTTAAAATCATTATAATTTTTTTGGCATGTTATTGAATAATTTGAATTTTGGAATTAAGGATAAAGCTAAAATCTTATTCTTATTTCAAGATGGAAAAGGAATTTGAATGTATTTTTTAGTGGAAGTCTATAATAATAGTGTTTTATGAGTTTTTTTAGTTAAAATGTAGTTAGGTGTATTTAACAATTTTCATAAGATATTTTTTATTATCAATTTTATTTTAATTTAAAATTCATACTTTTTGAATTTTTCTTTACCAAGTCGGCAATTTTTATTATCTAAAAGGAGATTATATGCCGCTTATTACTTTCTAGATCTAGTAAATCATTTATTATGTCTACTTTACTAAAATCACTACTAGTTTTTTAACTGCTCTTCAAGATACTTTTCTATGCACTTAGTATTTGTCAAACCGTAATTTTCTAACTGTCGGTTTAAACGGCCTGTTGATTTTAGGATTATCAACAAGCCGTCTAAATTATTACGATGTGGCTTCAATTATTTGCATAGTTTTCAAGAAATTTTATTTCTTGTTGCAGATGAATCTGTCCATATTTGCAACAAGTCAAGACTTGTTTGTAATCTGCTATATAGTAATTCATCTTTGTTTCCTCTACTTATTTGATCTTAGAATTCTTTATCAAATAAATAAGCAACTGCGACAGTCAAGTCAGTCTGCACTCGAGCAGGCCAAGCCGCACCTTCCGGGTCAGTATCAAAATATCGAATTCGACCAGTCGTACCACTAATCTCACCATCGATGTTGGCATCAATCATCTCACCCATCCATTGCGGAATATCATAAAGAATTATAGCGTTACGTTCTTCACCAGATGTGCCATGCGTAATAAAAGTAGGTCGTATTTGTCCATTCGCAGCGTGCAATGAAACGCTGGAATTAACAATACCCCATGGTAATAACTTCTCTTCTCGCATATCAGCAAGCGGAGAATCAATAGAGTCTGCGCCTGCAGTACAATCCAGATTCGCCGTCGGATCAGTATCTGTACTATCTAATACGGCAGCCGGACTACCAGTTGCAGTTGCAACCGCTTCGTCGACTCCCATAGTACCGTCACCGTCACAGTCACCTGGAAAGGTACCTTTTCGATCGTAGAAAGTCCAAACTAGGGCTTCCATACCTTTAAGATCTGATAACACCGTTTTACCGCGAGCGTTAGCAATCATATCTTGCCCTTTCAGTATTGCGCCAAGCAATATACCAATAATCACCATGGCAACTGCCAATTCAATCAGGGTGAAACCGCCCTGCTTGTTGATTCCTTTTTTGTTCATCGTAATATTTCCTATGCAAATAATTGTTAATAGAAAGCCGGGTTATTTAATTACAAAAAAATAAAACAGCGGACTTGCCTGGGTAGTTTCAAGTCTTGTGCCAATTCTAAAACAGCACATAATTTTATATTTTTGTTACATTAAAAAAACATTCATTGCAGGAAACATGACAACATTCTGTTTCAATACCTATATATAACACTAAAAACCAATAAGAATATAGCTAGTTAAATATGCTATTAACGCTATATATAAAGCGTTATTAGACTTATAATAGATTGTCTAAAGAATATTGCATCAAGCATAATATAATTGGATTTAATAACTTTAACGCAAAACAATGTTAAAAAATTTATAATATAGTTTACAATACTGTTCAAAATAACTTAGTAAGAAAACACAAAAGGAAATTGTTTGCCGCTTTAATTTCCCCTCTTTGAAATTCAAAAATAATATTTTTAAATAATTATTTTCTTTTTTTTCAACATGTAGGACAACAGTTGCCACTTGTCGCGGGTAACGGCAAGACTACGCCAATGCTGGGTAATAGTGTATAAAAGCGGAAAATATCAAGTAAAATCGTATCAAATATATACAGTCAATTTAAAAACAGCCGTTAAAATTGTATATTTTACGAACGAAATATTATGAAATTAATTTTAGTGGAAGAGATAGCTATTTTTTCAACCTAACTTTCTAAAATGAAGCGCATAAAAATTAATCTGGACTAGCAGAGAATTGCCATCTGAATAATGAAACTCTGCTTTTTGTGTGATTAATGAGCTGAAATTTATAAAGCCGGCAAAAGCTATCCATTAACTACTGAAATTGTGGGAGAGATACGAACGATATTTTATCAATCTTTTATCTTAATCAGTTGTTTGCCATTGGGACCGGTTACTAATACACCATTTTTTTGGATTTTAAGAATAATTCGTCCATTTATCCGCTCACCAACTTTCAACATGGAACCATTGATATTAGCAATTTTATCCTTACCCTCAATCATTATGGCCTTAACTTTCAAACGGCGATAAGACAATCTTGGTTTGGACTTTTTAGGGGGGGTAATATCTAACTTTATTGGGTATTCCTCGCCCAACAGGACGCTTTTTTCCAATGATGAAAACTGAGTTGGTGTGCGATGAGAAAAAGGTGTGATCTCAGCAGGAAGCCGAAACACTGGAACCTTCTGGCTCTTATATTTAGTATCATCCACGGTTCCATCAAGCGAAATTTTTACGCTGATAAATATTGCTATGAATATCAGAATAAAGCTAATATTTTTTTTTACTTGATCAATCATTCTTTTACTAAACGCTTTTCACCATCAATCGTAAAAACGATTTTTGGCTTCTTCTCGTTTACCTTAAGATTCTGATGTTTAACCGAAAGCTTATCTAATTGAAAAAATGCATCCTGTGTATAAATGGTTTCCAATACTTCATCGATTTTTTCAACACCTTCACGTCCAAACTCATTATGATAGGATATATTTTTATCATAATAATCTTTCTTAAGTAATTCATCATCCGCTTGAGCAATCGCAACGGAATTAAAAGCATCAATATTCTTTTTCAACGATCGTAAAGCCTGCTGTTTTTGATCCAATTCCTGTTGATCTTGGGTAAGTTGTATATTATTTAGTGCCAACCATCGATACTGAACAATACTACCCGCCACTAGGAGTATACAAACGCCAGAAATTACTAATGTTTTCGTATTAAGATTCATTACTAGTCAACCGTGCATGCAGTATAGTCATCTGCACAACTAATTCTAATATCGCCGTCAGCACTTGTATCACTCGCTGCCGTTATGGTGTGGGTGTTTGAATTCGCGATCCCTGTACTGCAATCAGCATCTTCAGACACATCAATATCAATTGATGCGCCCCAACCGTTTGTATTGCAAAAAGCGGCGTAATTACCCGGTGAAACGATCCAACACACCTGATTCTCTTGTCTTGCGTACAAATCTATGCTTCCTGAATTATGCATTACTACTGTAGGTGCATTAGCACCACACGCTATTCCGCTACTACCAGACCAATTCGTTCCCCAGCTCCCACTCACGTCATCCGAGCAACCAAAATAGGATGAAACTTCATAGAGGGTCATTGTTTTCATTACATCATCGTAAGTATCATCTTCACCACGCGCACTGTTTTCATATACCCTATCCGCATCGCCATTATTTTCATCTAAAGAAGCATTTCGTCCACGAGTCACAAGTACGAGAGCAATGCTAGTTTGATCTGCTATCGTTGCTGGTGTACAGCTTGTCGTTGCATTACAAATTCTTGGTTCAGGATCATCCGCTGTTGATGCAGTCTCAACTTTATCAATTTCTGCCAATACGGCAGTACAAAAAGTTGCTGTGCTTTGACCTGCGGCTTCTGCTGCCTCATCAGTAAATTGCAATGCATCATTTACATCATAATAAATGATGTCTTGATATTCACTCTTTGTTTGTAAACCAAGTTTTGCGGTCGGCAATTGATAATCTATATCAAATCCACCACCATCATTTGGAAAATCGGGAAATGCGCCTGTAGCGATGGCATATCCTTTTAATGAGTTCATCACGTTTACTAACTCATCTCTACCTTGCTTCCTTTTTGCATCACTTGTAGCAACCTTTAAAAAAGGCATTGAAACTATTAGTAATGAACCGATTATGGTCATTACAATCGTTATTTCGGCAAAACTAAATCCTGATTGATGTCTCGTAGCTCTCATTATGGTTTATATTTTTTGACATTCACTGACCAATGCAGGCAATCCATAAGATAAGACTACATCATCGTAATCATTGGTTTCATTGGGTTTTTTAGTTGGGTTTTCAAATTCTTCATCGCCATCGCCGTTCTCATGTTCCATCGCACGGTTTTTTCCTGAACTCACTATTACAAATGCCATTACTGTTGAGTCTGTACAATTCGCATAGGCATTTGATACATCATTACATATCGCAGGTAATGTGCTTGCAGTAGTACCATCTAGTATTTCCCTGGCAGTATCACACAAGGTTGTAAAACTTTGCCCTGTTGCAGTCTCGGTTAGCAATGAATTCGCATAATATTGAATATCTGCGTTATAACTATTAAGTCCGGTCATTCCAACATTATTTGATGGCAATATATCGCCAACATCTGGATCAGGAAAACCACCACGTGACATTGCATAACCCACTATTAAGTCATTTAATTGCTTAATGTTTATCTTGTCTTGTGTATGTTTATAGTTGTCTACATAAAGCCCTGCAATCGGTAGACCAATGCTCATGAGTATTCCTGCCACCGTCAAACTCAAAGACATTTCTAAAATGGAAAAGCCGTCTTTCTTCATTTATTGGGTAGCGCCTATCTTGATGAACACTTCGTATAGAGGACCTAACAAAGTACTTGCAAATAAAACGAAGAAGATGCCAATCAATGTGATAAATACGGGTTCTAAGACTTTTGGAAGTGTTTCAACAAAAGTTTGTACGCGTTTAAGGTACGCATCACCCAATAAGCCAAGTTGTTTTTCGAGATTACCCGTCTGCTCGCCCACACCTATAACGCGAGTTGCAATCGCTTCGAAAACGTTAGCCTTTTCATACGCATTTTGTAGCGTATCACCTTCTTTAATAGCAGTATTACTAATTGATATTCGCTGTCTAAAAAAATGACTTGGTACGGATTTTTGTAGCTTAACCAATATATCAGAAACTGGAATACCTGCATCGTATAATACTTTGAAATAGTTGAAGTAAAATGCCATTTGTGAACTTAATACAACTTTCCCGGTGATGGGCATATACCACCAAAACTTATCCAAATAGTATCTTGAAAAACTTAGAGAGCGTGCAATAAAAAATATAACAAACCCGCCAAATAATACGACAAGTTCCGCAATCCAATACACCTGCATGAAATTTGACATTACCAACAACATTTGAGTTTGAATTGGTAATTCCACATCCATGGTTCGTATAACATTAACCACCTGAGGTATAACAAAAGCTATCCAGAACACGAGTCCAAAAAGCATAATTGAAAGGGTAAATACTGGATAGATAAGTGCTCGATAAGTAGAGCTTCGAAGCTCAATCTCTCGTTCCAAATACATGGCAGCATCTTTTAAAGATTGACTGATCGTTCCGGACTTTTCTCCAATTTCAAGCAAAGTAATAACAACTTCTGGAAAAACTTTTGTTTTATCAAATGCTAAAGATAAATTATCCCCTTCGGACAAACTTGCTGATAATTTCTTGATCACTTTTTGCATTGAGCCAGAACCAGAACTCATCTGCATATCTCTAAATATGGTTGAAAGGTCTACACCCCCATCGAGATAAGTCGATAAATGTCGACAAAATTCAACGACTTCTTTGTTTTTTAGTTTTTTAGTTTGCGTTAATCCAATAGCACCTAGTACTTCCGGCAATTGGACAAGTTGAATAACATCTTCATCATTTTTTTCAGCTTCGTCATAAACATCGTCAAGCTCAGTAACCTCATCAAATCGATGAAACTTATCACCCTCTTTATTCAGACCTGAATAATAAACTAACACTAAAGATCAACTCCGTTACGATGCTGCCAGATTAATAAAATTATGACAAACAACATCCATATTGAATTGATTTTATTAACTATATGAGGAAGATGTTGAGAATATTTAACGTCTTCAATCGAAAAATATAAGCCAATTAATTTTTGCGAGGTAGATTTTTCCATAATCTGCTAGCTTCCTACTCATAACTCACGCGATAATATTCCTCGTCGTCAGTAACTCCTGCTTGTATCAACTCAGAAATACTTTGTTTTAGCGTTACAACGCCATCTTTAACCAATTTTTTACCTAGCGTAATGGATGATGCCCCATCTTCTATCATCCCTCTTATTTCAGTTGATAACTCTAGAACTTCTGCGACCGCTATACGGCCAAGATAACCAGTTCCAAAACAATGATCACAACCTTTTTTGCGATATAATACATTGCCGCTAATGCCAAGTTTTTTTGCAGTATTACTTGATATGTTTACTTTAGTCTTGCAAATTGGGCACAATTTTCTTATCAGTCGCTGTCCAATGACACATGATAATGTAGAAGCCAGCAAATAGTCTGCCACTCCGAAATCTCGTAACCTAGCAATGCTTCCGATTGCATTATTTGTATGCAATGAAGATAACATGAGATGTCCAGTTTGCGCCGCACGTATGGATAGTAATGCAGTTTCTTCATCTCGAATTTCGCCAATCAATATAATATCGGGATCTTGCCGTAGGAAACTTTTAATTGCGCTAGAAAAAGTAATCCCCGCTTTTTCGTTAACAGAGACCTGTTTAACAAGAGGAATTTTGAATTCAACAGGATCTTCAACCGTTAACACGTTTCGTTCTAAATAATTGGTACGGCGAACTAATCCATATAGCGTTGTTGTTTTACCTGAACCCGTAGGACCTGTACATAAAATAACACCAGAGGGTGAATCAAGATGTTTTTTCAATATTTCCAGTTGTTTATCAGAAAAACCCAATTCTTCAATTGACTTACATTCTTGACTCGTCGTCAGGTAACGCACAACCAGGTTTTCGCCATGAACCGTTGGCATACTCGACACACGAAGCTCATATATCGCACCTTGCATTTCAAAAGCACCCCGACCATCCAAAGCACGCAATGTTTCAGTGATGTCCATGTTACATTCCAACTTGTAAGCTGAAACGATTCGAGAATGTATGCTATCAGGGAAGGTATATCGCAGCTGTAATACCCCATCTACTCGATAAGAAATAAAGCAGCTCGCCCCTGTTGTTGAGATATGCATGTCTGATGCATTTAAATCGACTGCTGTAAAATTAAGACAACGGATTAAATCAGCAGTACGTAGTTTCTCATCTCTACGAATTTCTGATTGTATTTGATCAATTTCTGTCTCTATGGGGGGTCTAGCCAGATCATCTCTATTTTCAATTGCACGCAGTAATATATTACGAGGCACAACCACAATCTTTAGTGGCGCTGCAATATAGTGCTTAATGCAATGTAAGGCTTGATCGGAAAATGGATCTGCAATTGCGACAATGGTAGTACCATTATTCTCAGCTATGGGTAGTATTTTGTGCTTTTGCGCATGTTGATGCGGAATTTTTTCGATGATTCTTTTCGTAGGATTAATTTTATCCATGGAAAAATATTTAAATCCTGACTGCTTTGAAAGTGCTTTCGCTAACTCAATATCAGTCACAAAACCCAGTGATTTTAACACTTGGCCTAGCTTTTCTTTTTCTCCGGAGGATTGTACTTTTAATCCGAAATCAAGCATCCCCTGCGTGATTAAACCGACACTAGTAAGTACTTCTCCAAATAATGGCATTGTTGTATTCATAAATAGCTAAAAGAACATTGCTGGTTCAACAAGAAATGTTAAAGACAGTGCGGAGGGTACTTTATCATCGGCATTTAAATAAATGAATTTTGATTGCGGAGATTTCACGCGCTCATTAAGCTTTGTGAAGAAAGTATCAATTTGTGTCACGGAATCTGTATAAGCACGATTAAGCGTTAATCGTAGTTCTACTGTATATTGTTTTGAGGTTAATATTTTTTTAGCTGATCTATTGGGCTTTTTATTAGCCAAATTTTCTATTTCTGATTTTCCTTCAATTAACAATTGATCAATCACAGCTCTATTTGGCGCAATATTCGTTACCCAAGAAAGAAAATTCTTAACATTTAGCTCTGAATCTAACGCCGCTTTAAATTTTGACTTCTCTAAAACACTAGTTAGTCTTTTCTCATCGGGAATTCTCGAATTCATATGTCTTATACCGGTCTCTAATGATACTTTGCTTTCCATCAGTCTATCTTCCCATTCGGATTGGGATAAATAACTCATCATGTTGAGTGTTGCAAAGACCATGCAAATAACTAAGCTGGCAATTAAAGCATAACGAGAATGCATAAATTTTGAATACGTAACATTATAATTTGGGGAGATAAAGGTTTGAGATTTGCGACAAATGGGCAATCCAAATAACGATGGATTAGAAAATACCGCATCGCGATAAACATCACCGGAAGATGTAGAATCTTCACCTAATTTACCTTTCCAATCCAATTTTCTATTTATCTTCGATTCCAAATTTTTATCAATATGTATGTTAAGACGTTCTTGTATGGTTTTTTGTAAATTTCTGTATGACTCACCCCATACAAGCAAAGAAATCTCAGGATTATCTTCTTGACGATTGACCAGATCGAATACATTTTGAATAAATTTATTGCTTATTAGCCATTCAATAAATTCCCCATCGTCACCTTGCTGCTTATACGTCCCTCGAGAAATTATTTCTTTTCCTTTTGTCGCGAGAACCAATACTTGTTGACGCTCTACCCACACTGAAATAACCGGGTTTTCTACTGTATTTGCAAGTAATTGAGTCAATACATATTCTAGTGGAACTATGCATGAAACGGGTTTTGTTGTATGAGGCACAGTTTTTATAATTTCACTTGCATCAGCGGACGACAGAGCGAATATATTAACAACAGCACTTTTATCTTTATAAGATAAAATGTCATAACAGAAATTAAACCCTTCTTCGAATAAATTCATTTTTTTTATGTATCGACGAACAGCAAAATCCAATAATGCTTCTTTCTGAGCTTTGACTTTAACAGTTTCAATATATAAGGTTGGCGAAAAAAAACTGTATTTCAGATTAGAATAAACTAGAGAATCGTGAACTTTACTTACAGGATCACGCAATATTGAGTGAATTTCATTTTTATGTGTTTTTAGAATTTGAGAGCCCGACTTACTGTCTGGCCCTTGAGAATATTTCAGTGATTCACAACATTCATGCGGAAACGCAATTTCCTTTATCCAATTTTTCACTGAAAACATTTGTCCCATTACGTTTCATCACAATTCAACTAAAATCCATTTATTAGAACAAGCAGTATGACGATGACGCTAGGCTTTAAAAACTATTCCGTTTGCGATTTATTAGAAAGACTTGTCAAACAGATAAGCAATAGCAACTGAATTTTCCACTTGTGCTCTCGCAGGCCATGCAGCACCTTCAGGATCGGTATCGAAAAAACGTACCCGTCCTGTTGTTCCATCAACTTCACCATCTATATTGGCGTCGATCATTTCTCCCATCCATTGAGGGATGTCATATACCAAGAGTACATTTCGTGTATCACCACTAACTGAGTGTGTAATAAATATCGGTCTAATTTGTCCGTTTACTGCGTGTAAAGATACCCGTGCGTTTGTGATTCCCCATGGTAGTAATTGTTCTTCTCGTAAATCTGCCAACGGCGTATCTTTGTCATCACCGCCGCCGCCATTGCAAGAGAGTGTACTCGCGCCTGCGAGTGGATCAGTATCTGTACTATCAAGGGCGACGGCAGGACTGCCAGCTGCAGTTGCAACTGCTTCTGTAACCCCCATCAAGCCATCACCATCACAGTCACCAGGAAATGCTCCTCTGCGATCATAAAAGGTCCATACGAGTGCTTCCATGCCCTTGAGATCATTAAACACCCTTTTACCACGAGCGTTATCAATCATTTGCTGACCTTTGAGAATGCCGCCAAGTAATATCCCAATAATCACCATAACGACTGCCAGCTCAACAAGGGTAAAGCCGCTCTGTTTGTTAGTTCCTTTGTCCATCGAAAAACATCCTATACTTGTTCAAAACAGATTGAAGCGATATTCAACTTCGAATTCCATACAATGAACATCGGACGATTCCATAACGTCCTTTAATCCCATGTTTACAATTCCTGTGCCAATGAATTTCTAAATGTACTTTGTTTATTTCTTTACACACACTAGCTGTATACTTATCAACCAATTTTAGTGCGATCTCGATTAATTTTTGGATATTCATTCGAGTTTTTAGTATATATTATGATCACTTTAGACAACTGTACTTTCAAAATTAAGATTTCTGATTATTAGCGAATTAATATTTATATTCAGTTAGTTATAAATCCTTCTGTGAACAAAAGTATATTATTCAATCTAACATTTTGTTTGATTAATGTTCAATATACATTATGTCGATTTTTCTCATCACTTAATGATTTTACGTGCACTCAAAGGTATGAATTTAACCAAAAATTAGTATTGGCCCATCAATTGCTCTTTACCAAATGAACCAATAAAAAAAGAAATGGGAACCTAAAATGATGATTATTAACGTAGTTGTAAGCGTGAAGTGGCCAGTCTATGCCGATGAAGATGATAAAAGCTGCCACCTTGCCTTGTACATAAAACACTCTGATTTACATTAAGGTTAATGCAGAAAGCTATGCGGGTCTGGCAAAAATATATGACAAAACTAAAGGCTCTAATGATATTGCCTTTATGCCTACTTGTGGCCTGTGCATCCTCCCCTCAAACAAGATCAGATAATAATGGAGAGATATTTGATTCAGAAGGCGGTTATTATTTTGAACATATAGATGATGATCCAACCAAAGTAACGGGAAAATCAGTTTCGCCTGTGCCACCTTCGAAAACTAAAAAGTCGCCAACCATAGAAGCCAAAGATGAAAAACCTTTACCAGCAGTAGCTCCACCAAAACTTTCTTTAAAACAAAGAATGCCCAAAGTAAATGCAGATGATCAAATACCATCTTGGATCAGCTCAAAAAACTATAGTTTTAAAGCCAACAATCTTGATGTACGCGATGCCTTAAAAATGTTTTCTCGAATGTACGGTCTTAATATCTATTATGAGCCCGAAGTCAAAGGAAAAATCACGGTTGAGTTTAGTGGATTACCTTTGAAAAAAGCATTGGAAGTGATCCTTAATTCGCACAAATTATATTGGCAATGGCAAAGCAATCTAATTTATGTTGGAAAATTTCAAACTAAAAACTATGTCATTGACTATATAAGACTAACACGAACAGGATCGAGCAATAGTAATATATCTGTCTCCAGTCAAAGTGGTAGTAATACAACCATTACTCAATCAGACAACATTTCATTTTGGGATGAGTTAGATATACAACTCAAAAATCTCATTAGTGAGACGGGGAAACTCACCATAAATCGAACGACTGGCAACATACAGATTACGGATACACCTGATCATATTCAGCAAGCTGAAAAGTTTATTAACAATATTAAAAAAACCTTAACTCGTCAGGTTTTGATTGAGGCTCGCATCGTAGAAGTACAATTGAATGATGATAATCGACTGGGTGTAGACTGGGGAGAAATGAATTTTCTAAACTTCACCGCAATCACCAGCACCATGGCAGGTTTGACGAACGGCGGTTTAAGCCTTAAAACGGCGACAGCAAACTTAACTTATAATGATGGGCGTTTCAAAGCAATGCTCAACGCCTTATCAGAACAAGGTAATGTTAAAGTGATGTCTCAACCTCGAATACGCACCATGAATAATCAACCAGCCATCATTAAGGCAGGTACAGATCGCACTTTCTTTTCCACGACTGCTACAGCAACAACAAGCAGTGGTTCGACACAAGTTGTGACTAGTGAGAAGGCAACTACGGTTACTGAAGGAATTGTGCTTTCCATTACACCTCAAATCTCTGGTGATGGCAATATTACACTGGATATATCGCCTGTCCTTACACGCATTTCAGACGTAACCGTTTCACAACATGGTAGTACTGCACCTGTATTAGATATAAAGCAAACCAGTGCTTTGATTCAAGTTGCCAGCGGCGAAATGGCGGTTATTGGTGGCATGATTCAAGATTTAAAAGTAAAACAATCTCGACATGTTCCTGTATTAGGAAATATTCCGGTGATTGGACGATTTTTCTCTAGCGAATCAACGAGCATACAACGTTCTGAGTTGGTCATTTATTTAGTGGCAAAAATCATTTAAAGAAATTTATGTTTAAAGAGCGAACAGACGAATGTTATCGACACTTGGGATTGAGGATGAACCCATTCACCTCTACCCCAGACACGCGCTTTTTTTACGCCAGCGATCAACATGCCAGGGCATTAAAACATATGCGATTTGGGGCTACGAATGCCAGTATCAGCATTATTACTGGCGCCATTGGCACCGGAAAGACACTACTTTGCCGCACTTTTTTAAAGAATATGCAAAATAATGAAGCCACTGCTTATATTTTTAATCCATTGCAAAGTGAGCTTGGGTTTCTGCAAAACATTTATCATGATTTAGGTGGGAAAGAAACCGGTCAACAATCTTTAGGTGATTGGTACAAGTCTATCAATCGCGTGGTGATCGCTCATGCTAAACAAGGTCGACGATCTGTTATTTTGGTAGATGAAGCGCATCACATGTCAATACGTGCCTTAGAAATTTTGCGTTTACTCACCAATCTGGAAACAGAACGAAGAAAATTGTTGACTATCATTTTAGTGGGACAAAAAGAACTGGAGAAAAAACTAGAAACTGATACTTTACTCGCTTTGGGGCAACGCGTAAGTGTGCATCTTATTCTAAAACCGCTCACCCACCAAGAAACGATTAAATATGTAAACCATCGATTAATCATTGCTGGTGCTCAATCAACATTATTCACCCCTACCGCATTAAAATTATTGGCTTATTTGAGCAAAGGAATTCCACGAGTAATTAATAAAGTATCTGAACGCGCTTTGCTCGCCGTATATATCAAAGATGAATTTCGCGCAAGTACGCGAGATATATTGTCTAGCTATAACGAAACGAGACACGCCAGATGAGTATAATTGAAAGGACTCTCGATAAACTCGAACGATCTGACCCAACAATACCGGACCCATTAATGCCCAATTCACTTTCGTTTCAGAGGCAGCACGCTGTTTCGCCATATGCAAAAACACGAAACACCTTCATCCTACTCTCTGTCATTTTATTGCTCTTAGCCTTTATTGTAGTTACTCAAGGTGTTGAGCTAAATATTTCAATTCCTCATCAGAAAAATCAACAACAAACAATGACAGATGCTCAAAAAAACCTAGATCAAAAAATATCGAGCAACATTGTTATTCCTCCAATTCCAGAAACCAAAGAAACGCCAGTTGAATTGATTAACTCTGATGATAACCGGCCACCTCTAACGGAACCAACTGATACTATAATTCAACCAACAAGATCAAAAAAACTGATTGAAAAACCAGAATTGCCATTGGCATTTATTCTTGAAAAAATCATACATAGAAGTACAAAGTCAAAAATAGTATCAAAACCAGAAAATCAACTTGAGCAAGATAAAGTTGAACCCAATAACACAGAACAAAATTCCCTTCGGGAAATTACAAATTTAGTAACAAATAAAATTGAATCAAGCAGTTACCAAGATGTTATTGATACTTTACACCAATACAGAAATAAACTTAGCAATACTTGGGAATACTATTATTGGCAAAGTCAGGCTTATATTGGCATGGGCCAACTCATTAATGCAGATAGAGCACTCGACATCGGAATCCAAAAAAACTCGAACAAAGCTCTATTGTGGATTCAAAAAGGTTTGATACTTCAAGAACAAGGTAATCATACTGCAGCGATTGACGTTTTCAAAAAAGCAGAACTTATGCCTTTAAAACCAGCAAGTTTGTATTTAAACATGGGGTATTCAGCCGCATTTATGGAGAATTTTTCGCTTGCCAAACGAGCATATAATCAGTATTTATCAATGACAAAAAGCGACCCAGAATATGATTCATCTATACGAGAGCAAGTCATTCAATACGTGAGGCAGATCAATTAATCTAAATTAAACTATTTTACAAAAACTTTTTCGTATCTTCTTCCCATATTTCTCTTTTAAACTCTCTGACTTTAAAGGAACTTTAGAAACGTTGACTTATCAGGCTTCAATATCAGAAAATATTTTTTTTACCTTGATAGGGATATCGTAAAAACCTAATTTCGGACAAAGTAATTGCCGCTTTTATACATATATGCAACTAATTAGCACGAGAAGCCAAATATCTCTTAGATAATTTGGTGATTTTTTTATACACTGATAATATAGCTTTTACCTATGCATAAAAACTAAGTTGAAACAAGCTTCGTGAAAATTTTATTCCTAGTCCTAGTGCTTCTCAGCCTGTCTTTCTATTTCGTCATATACACATCATTGGGAACTAATCCCTCAGGCGAAAGACTTACAAAAATTGAGCAGTCTATTCAATACAACCTTGACAAAAAACAGTTTCAGAACGCTCAAGAAATACCATTAGCAACAGGTCGACACTGGACGAGCATTTTCTATGCATATTTTTTTAATGATGGAAACCGAGCACCCAAAGAAAAATTACCAGAAAATCCACCGAAACTCTCTGAATTAGATATTAAGAGCCATGAAGTTCGATTCATCTGGTTCGGTCATTCAACAATTTTGTTGGAAATAAATAGAAAAAGAATTTTAATTGACCCAGTGTTTTCCGATTACGCCTCCCCTATTCCCGGTATCATAAAACGTTTCCAACCCCCAGTATTTAAAATTGATGAAGTTGAGGATATCGATATCGTACTGATATCTCATGACCATTACGATCATTTAGATTTTAAGACTATTGAGAAATTGAGAGAACGAGACATTCAATATCTAGTACCGTTAGGCGTTGGTGCACACCTGGAATATTGGGGAATAAAAAAAGAAAAAATTACTGAACTGGATTGGTGGGAAGATACTACTCTGCTGGGTTTGAAATTCACCTGCGCTCCTGCCCAGCACTTTTCTGGTCGCGGCATGTCCAATCGTAATACGACACTTTGGGCTAGCTGGGCAATTAAAGGTCAAAAACAAAACGTATTTTTTAGCGGTGACTCTGGTTACTCAGAGCACTACAAAACAATTGGTGATCGTATGGGTCCTTTTGATCTGGCTTTCCTAGAGAATGGCGCATACAGCATTGACTGGAAGTTTGTTCATCAATTACCAGAAGAAGGTGTTCAAGCCAGTATCGATCTAAATGCTAAATCCATGATACCTATACACTGGGGCATGTTTGATTTAGCTTTACACTCCTGGCACGAACCTATCGAACGAGTAACCATAGAAGCAAAAAAACACGGCGTAGACATCATAGCACCTAAATTAGGACAACTTATTTCTACTAGCACAAAATATAAACAGGAAGACTGGTGGTCAGAATTATTCATTCAAAATGCAGATACTCTGGAATAAACTCGTAAAATGATTCGTTATATTATATTGCTATTTTTTATCTCTTCAATCGTCATGGCTGAAGAAATTACAATGTTTACTTCTGATGGTTGTAGTGTATTTCCAGATGGAACACTTCAAGATCAATCGCTGTGGGTTAATTGCTGTATTCGTCATGATTTTTCTTACTGGAAAGGTGGCACCTATGCGGAGAGGTTAAACGCTGATAAAGAACTTGAATTGTGTGTTTCAAAAATTGGACAACCAGAAATTGCAAAAGTCATGTTATTGGGTGTCCGCGCAGGTGGATCACCCTATTTTCCATCACACTTCCGCTGGGGTTATGGTTGGCCATACCCAAGAGGTTATAAGGCGTTATCTGAAGAAGAAAAAGTAGAAGCCAAAGAAAAGATAACGTTATCAATTAAATTACTGCAGTCTTTCTCTGAAGAATTAAAATAAAGATTTTTTATCATGATTGAAAACACAAGATTCAAATTAAATAACATAGTCATTAAAAGCATCTTTCTAAGCCTGCTCATTAATTCTATAAATGCCTACGCAGAGCCAAAATTAAGACCCAGTAATTGGGCTGCCCCATAGGTTACTACTGAATTAAATAACTTACATCGGGTAGATGCAGGCGTATATCGATCGGCACAACCTGACCCAGAAGATATTGTTGATTTAAAATCCCTTGGTATCACAGAAATTCTAAATTTACGAAGCTTTCACAGTAATAATGGTGAAATTCGTAGTGCTGGGTTCAAATTAAATCGTATAGGAATGAACGCGCTCAATATCTCTGAACAACAGAGCATTGAAGCATTGCGGGTAATCAAAGATCGGAAAGGCCCAATGTTGATTCACTGCTGGCATGGCTCAGATAGGACTGGAACGACCATCGCTGCCTATCGGATCATTTTTAATAATTGGAGTAAAACTCAAGCACAGGACGAAATGATAAATGATGGATTTGGATATCATTCGAGACTTTTCCCTAATTTGGTTGAGCTTATTCAGGAATTAAATGTAGAAAAGATTCAGAAAGCACTTGGAATAAAAAATTAGTGGGAAATATAAACTATAGAGTTTAAAACGAAAAAAGCCCTAGCATTTCTGCTAAGCCTTTGATTTATACTGGCGTCCCCTAGGGGAGTCGAACCACATATAAAATGATAGTATCCACTACCATCACACACCCTATATTCACAACTATATTAAATAATTACTATATATAAACCGTATCACTAACTTTTAAGCCCATTCTACACTCAATAAATATCAGCGAAACAACAAATAACAACAATTCATTCTCACCTCAATCACAATATGCCCTCGCAATAGTCCCATTGCCACAAGGTTAGCCTAATTCTAAATAACTTATTAGCCCACCACACTGTAGAGAGCTTTAATCTGCTAAAGCTTTACGACACATCGTCGTAATTATATATAAGCTATTAATTACAAATAGTTATCGCTCAAATTGCATGAAATTTTAATAAAAATATTGTCATATTGGTCGTTATTTGCTAGGATTTAACCAGAGGATACATAAATGAAGCAGCTCGAACGACTTAAAAAACGCCTGAAAGCCGGTGAGGTATATCGCCGCTCTGATCTTGGGAAGTGGTCAAAGAGCGTTGATCGCCACCTTCGAGAGTTGGTCGAAGAGGGTTTTCTGCAAAAACTGCAAAACGGGCTTTACTACTACCCCAAGAAAACTGTTTTTGGTACCGCGCCTGCGGAAGACCGAAAACTGGTTCAATCTTTTCTAAAAGAAGACAACTTCCTGCTTACCTCCCCCAATGCTTACAATAAACTTGGCGTTGGCGCTACGCAACTTTATAACCAACAAGTTGTTTATAACCGGAAACGTCATGGTGTGTTTACGCTTGGTGGACGCACTTTTGATTTCCAACGTAAATTAGATTTCCCTCGCAAAGTCACCGAAGAATTTCTTTTGGTTGATCTTCTCAATAACCTAGACCGTGTTGCAGAAGACCACAGTGCTTTATTAGATCGTGTTTACAATAAAGCAACATCCCTCGATCACAAGAAGTTACTATTAACAGCTCGTAAGTATGGGAAAGTTGCTACTCAAAAGTTTTTTCAAACACTGGTACCTGAAGAACGTGGTTCTAATGCAGCCTAAAATATTCCTACATGAGCATACAGATTTTCCAGATTTAATTCGCATTGTCGCCGACAAGAAGAACATCATCCCTCAACTAATCGAAAAAGATTATTGGATTATGCACTGTCTTCACGGGCTGACAGAGCAAGGCTTCGATTTTGAATTAAAAGGTGGTACATCACTGTCTAAAGGTTTTAACATCATTCATCGTTTCTCTGAAGATATCGACATTCAAATCAATCCTGCATGTTGTGATATAGACGTAAAAACAGGTAAAAATCAAAATAAACCAGCACACATAAAATCAAGAAAACACTTCTATGATTGGCTGGCTAAAAATATCAAAATTTTGGGAATTACCGGAGTAATAAGGGACACAAATTTTGACGACAGCCGCTACCGAAGCGGCGGCATTCGTTTAAATTATGATAGTCATTTTGATACTATTGAGGGAATAAAAGAATCCATATTACTCGAACTTGGTTTTGACGACACAACACCCAACGAACCAATCGACATATCGTCTTGGGCATACGAAGAAGCTTCAACTTCAGAATTATCGTTCGCGGATAACCGAGCCACAAACATAAAATGCTATCATCCGGGCTACACTTTTGTTGAGAAGTTGCAGACCATATCAACCAAATATCGCCAGCAACAAGAAGACAATGATTTCCCCATAAATTTTCTACGCCATTACTACGACGTATATTGCTTATTGGCGAATGACACAGTTTTGGCGTTTATCAAAACTGATGAATATCATAGGCGAAAAAAAGAAAGATTTAGACAAGGCGACAATCTTATCATTGCGGAAAACGAAGCATTTTTATTAGCCAATGCTAGCACCCGAAAACTATACATTGACGCGTACCAGAAATCCAAATCACTTTATTACCAATCACAGCCATCTTTGGATGAAATATTAAAAGTTATCGGTGAATATATACATATTCTGTGAGCATCTACATAAATTTCCACTAAACTCACTTAATTTTCACCCGCTTTACCTTATCCCAAAATCGCCGCTCACCATTGGGCAAACGATTATAAAGAGGATAATGGTAATCTTCTTTGAGTATCTTAGCCACAGTGCCTCGACTGACTGGCTTATCAAACTCATTCAATTTGTGCCAATTATGGATTCGTAATCAAACTCCGCCAGTGCCCTAGCTTCCTTACATTGTGACAAGATTCATCAAAAAGTTTAAGTAGCTTCGGCTGGAAACGCCTGACTTCCATATCACTGGTAGTGTGCAAACTAAAATTCACACATACTGGTTTACCAATAATTGAGACTACATCTTTGGGTAGATACCACCTGAAATAACGTATCTGTACGCCATGAGATTTATCATTTGGATGTGGATATATGGTTCGAATGTACGTGTATTTGAGTGTGTCTGGCAATCAATCACTATTCATTTACTAGTAATCAATATAGCGGTCGGTTCGGAAAAAACCGTATCAGTGAACTGTATGTGCTCTGATCAAAAACCGTATCAGTAAAGATTTTAGTGATACGGTTTTCAAGCTAAGTGCTTGATTACATTGATCAAAACTATAATAATGGCGTCCCCTAGGGGACTCGAACCCCTGTTACCGCCGTGAAAGGGCGGTGTCCTAGGCCACTAGACGAAGGGGACGCTGAAACCTTCGATTTACTTATAGGCTGTGGCAAGCCTTTGTACAACTCTTCGTATAGCTTAAAATGGTGGAGCTAAGCGGGATCGAACCGCTGACCTCTACACTGCCAGTGTAGCGCTCTCCCAGCTGAGCTATAGCCCCGAAGAGCTGCGCATTTTACGTATAAGCCCCTGATGCGTCAAGTAAATTCATGGCTTTTTTCTTCGGTTTTTCAAATAATATATTGCAAGTACTTAATTTATGAGCAATTACATTTTTTACCTATAAATCAAGCCGTTGCATTCACAAAGGCCACGGCTTTAGCAAGTCTTTGTAGTACTCTTTCCTTACCGATCAATTGCGCAGTGATATCAATGGAGGGTGAAACCGCCCCACCTGTGATTGCTACTCGTAACGGTTGAGCTACTTTACCCATTTTAAGCTCTAAGGCTTCAGATACATCAATGATCACTTGATGAATTGGATCAGCTCGCCAATCATCCAACTCTGTTAGTTTTTCAATCAAACCTTCCAAAGGCGCTAAAGCAGCCGCTTTAAAATTTTTCTTTGCAGCCTTTTCATCAAAATTATCAAAATCCTTATAAAAGTAATGAAGTGACTGCGCTAACTCAACAAGAGTTTTGGCTCTGTCTTGATGAATAGTGATGACTTCCAAAATATCTGGCCCGTCATTGCTAGGATCAATTTCTTCTTTGGATAAATGAAAACTAAGATGACGAGCTAAGTGTGCTGCTGATGAATTTTTAATATATTCTTGATTAATCCAGAGTAATTTTTCTGTATTAAATGTCGACGCAGATTTATTCACGTCTTCCACTTTAAATAACTCTATCATTTCATCCAGAGAAAATATTTCTTGATCACCGTAAGACCAACCTAGTCTAACCAAATAATTTAATAATGCCTCTGGCAAAAAACCATCATCGCGATATTGCATGACACCCACCGCACCATGTCTTTTTGATAAGCGTTTACCATCATCACCTAATATCATAGGTACATGGGCATATTTTGGTGGTGTTGCATTTAGCGCTTTTAGAATATTTATCTGTCGAGGAGAGTTATTTAAGTGATCATCGCCGCGAATAACAACATCTATCCCCATATCCAGATCGTCGACAACAACTGTTAAATTATAGGTAGGCGTACCATCTGAACGAGCAATAATAAGATCATCTAGCTCACTATTTTTAAAAACGACATTACCACGGATAATATCTTCAACAACAACTTCGCCTTCTAACGGATTTCTGAAACGAATAACCGGCTCTACACCGTCTCTTACCTCACTAGAGTCTCTACATTTAGCGTTGTAACGGGGTTTTTGCTTATTCGCCATTTGCTCTTCACGTAAGGCTTCCAATTCTTCCTTTGTGCAATAACAGTGATAAGCTTTATTTTCTTTGAGTAACTGTTCAATTATTTCGTCATATCGATCAAAACGATGTGTTTGATAAAACGGTCCTTCATCATATTCAAGGCCTAACCAGGTCATGCCCTCTAATATGGCATTAACTGATTCTTGCGTTGATCTCTCTCTATCAGTATCTTCGATTCTTAGAACAAATTTGCTGCCGTGGCGACGCGCATGTAACCAGGAGAAAAGTGCCGTTCGAGCACCACCAACATGTAGATAACCAGTAGGACTTGGAGCAAATCGAGTTTTAGCTGTCATGAGGAATTTCCAGAATGATTTTTGCGCTTATTCTAGCGATTCAAGAGGAAAAGTACAGCTAAAAATAAGATTGATAAACACCCAGAATTGGGTGTCCATTGGTATGTTTTAAGTTTTTAAGGCTTAATTATTAACTGGATTCCATAAGCTCTTTAGCTTCATCTTTTTGCTGAGTAGTCCCTTCTTCCAGCACTTCACCAAGCAGGTCAAATGCACCCTCTTGGTCACCCATTTCGATATACGCTTTAGCCAAATCGAGTTTAGTGCCCACTTCGTCGGAAAGCAAAAACATACTAGTATCTGATCTAGTACTGGCAGTGCTATCGGAATGAGATGAAAAAGTGACAGCATTTTCAATCGCTTCGTTAACGATTTCGTTTACTTCTTCGCCATCCACTTCATCCCATTCTTTATCTAAAGCAGAATCGCTAAAAGTATCCATAGCATTTTCCAGTTCAGCATCTGATACAACAGCCTCTGGCTTAAACTCTGACTCAAATACATCTTTATCTTTATCTTTATCTTTATCTTTATCTTTATCTTTATCTTTATCTTTATCTTTATCTTTATCTTTAGATGCTGTTTCGGTTTGCTTTAAATCTGCGTCTGAATCATTCACTGTTAAATCATCAGAATCAACTTTGGCACTATCAAAACTCACAAGCGCTATGTCAGAAGAAGATTTTTCTTGACCTACATCTGCACTTGCTTCAAATCCTGTAATTTCATTATGATCAATTTCTAATTCTGTATCAGTAATTGCAGACTTATCTAGTTCAGCATCAAACTCAGTTACTTGCTCAGGTGACCAGGAAGCACTGACTGCTTTTTCTATCGTACTTATTTCAGGTTCAACTTGAGCTTTGTCACTCACAAATAAAGGACTATTGGTGGCAATATCTTTGGCCATTAATAGAGCATGTTGCCACAGAACATTATCTTCAACGCCACCAATTGCTGCGAATAATTCCTCTGCTTGCTTGTCAAACTCTACAATGTTTCTAGATAAGGCATAAACTTCTAATAGTTTTAATTTTAATTCTTGTCGATCGGGATCAGACTCTATCGCATCGCGCAGTAGAGTCTCTGCTTTTTCATACTTTTCATATGTTAAGTAAACATCTGCCTCTGCGATTGGATCCAATAAACTTTCATTAGAATCAAGCATTTCAGTATGTTCAAAACTTATTTCCGTCAGTGGCTCTATGCCAATTTCTGAGTCAATGTCTTCTACTTTAGATTCATTAAACTTAATAATACTCGTTTCTGAATCGTTATCATCCGATTCTTCTGGAAACAACTCATCTAATGATTTTTGTTTTTCATCAGCATATACCAACTCCTCTTTCTCAACCGTTTTTGATTTTCGGCCAAGGAGAAACCAACCAAGCAGAGATAATATAATTAGCGTAAATATTCCAGTAGCAATTGTAATAGGATCACTAAGCAAACTTGGTGACTGATGTTTTTCATGTGAAATATTGGTGTCTTCAGCTGTAGAAACTGGTTCACTTTCAACCTGAGTATCGACTGTTATTGGCTTTAGAAACTCCAACTCACCAACACTTTCATCACCTTGTAAACGCTGCAATTCAGCATCTTTTAATTGAATTAGACTTTGCATTGCTGACATTTGCTCTTCCAACGCAGATAAGCGATTCAACAACTCTTCATTTTCATGTTTTCCTGCTTCAACAGCTTCCGTTGCAATAGCTAACTCTATATTTAACTGACTTAACTTTTCTGTCGCGGCTTCTAATACAGCGTTAGTTTGTGAAATTACATCGCCATTCTCTTCTTCAATGGGAGATACCAGTTTTAAACGAGCTTGAGTTTGGCTTTCTTCGTTGGGCTCAACAACAGCTTCCGGTACCACTGCGGAATCTCCACCATGTTTGGGAGTTACTGCGGATTCTGCGGCAACTGCATTTCGAGCCTGGCGTTCACTTCGATAATCCAACCAACTTTGATGTTGACGAGATATTTCTTCAATCGCATCTTCGACAGAAATTTGATTTAAACTAGATGTATCTTCAATTCGTAATACAGCTCCTGCTTTTAAAAACGAAACATTGTCACGAAAAAATGCATTTGGATTCTCTCTTTGTAATGCCAACATCATTTGTTCCACAGAGATGTTTTCTGGACGCATATTTTCTGCAATATGCCAAAGAATTTCGTTCTTTTGTACTTCTTCGTGTATTAAAGATGTAGACTGTTGGGATTGAGACTCGTCAAAAGGTTCATCAGTTTTTTCAGAAAGCGTTTCTAACTTTTCTGAATTATCTAAACTTTCAGTTGCCAAAATGTCTTCAAATACTTCATTAATTTCTTGCTCAACTTTTGATTCATTTTCATCAATAGCTTCTTGGTTTTCTTCAGACGCTTGTTGAGAAATTTTAGTAGCTTTTATTGTATCTGGAATTTCACTAGGACTTGAATCAGTAGTGACTGTAAACGTTGGTGGTATATCTGCTTGAGGTGCTTCTATCGCTGTGGGTTTTTCATCTAGCAATACAGGTGGATCAAGCAATAAAGTAAATTCTCGTAATAGACGACCATTACTCCAATTCAACTCAATTAAAAAATTTAAAAAAGGTTCGGTAATAACTTCGTCGGTGGAAACATGTATATAAGGCGCACCTTTAGATGTATTTTGTATTGAGAATTTTAATTTTTGTAAAATAGCACTGCGATCTATACCCATCCGTTCGTAAATAGCATTGGGTGCTAAGTTAACAACAATACTCGACGCTTCACCTTCTTGAACACCGATTAACTCAATGCTTGCATCTAACTTTTGGTTGAGTGTGGAATCTAATTGTAAACCGCCTACACCAAATGCAAAACTTAATGCTGGGCAGAGTGACAATAGAATTGCCACACTCATTAGCGTGGCTAGTAATTTATTTTTATATTTGTGCATAGAACACTTCATATCTGCTTAAACTCAATCAAACTGCTGATGACTTGTCATTATTATCTTTCATTCTTAAAACCGACTTTAATGAATGACAAGTTTTTTAGCGATTAACATTCTCTTGAATTTTACACACAGCTATTGTAAGTGTTTTTTAATAAGTATTTCAGCAATTTGCACGCTGTTTAAAGCAGCGCCTTTGCGAACATTATCAGCTACAACCCATAAATTCAAACCAGTCGGATGAGATATATCTTCCCGAATTCGGCCTACCCAAACAGGATCCTCACCTGCTGACTCGGTCACAGCTGTAGGGTATCCACCATCAGATCGAGTATCCAATAATTTTATTCCGGGAGCCCCTTCTAAAATATCACGCGCCATAAGTGTGGTTATCTTATCTCGAGTTTCAATATGAATGGCTTCTGAGTGACCGAAAAAAACTGGAATGCGAACCGCAGTTGGATTTACCTGAATGTTTTGGTCTTCAAAAATTTTATGTGTTTCCCAAACCATTTTCATTTCTTCTTTAGTGTATCCATTGTCCATAAATACATCTATTTGCGGTAAAGCATTAAAAGCAATTTGCTTGGGATAAACCTCTGTTTTAATTTCTTTTAGATTCAATAACCCTGTAGTCTGAGTTGCCAATTCTTCAATCGCATTTTTACCAGTACCAGATACCGCTTGATAAGTGGCAACGTTGATACGCGTTATGCCTACCGAATCATATATGGGCTTCAGGGCAACCAGCATTTGAATGGTCGAACAATTAGGATTCGCAATAATATTACGTCGCTTATATTGATCTATTGCATGAGGATTAACTTCGGGGATAACCAATGGAACGTCATCATCGTAACGAAACTCAGATGTATTATCGATAACAACACAACCCGCTTCTCCGGCTTTAGGTGCATACTCCTTTGAGATACTACCTCCTGCCGAAAATAACCCAATATCTGCTTGACTAAAATCGAAATCTGCCAAGTTTTGAACTTTAACTTGCTTACCATTAAATTCAATTCTTTTACCTGCAGATCTTTCACTTGCCAATGGATATAAATTTTCTACTGGAAATTTACGCTGCTCTAGTATTGAAATCATGGTTTCACCCACGGCACCCGTTGCACCAACCACCGCTACGTTATACTTTTTATTCATTTTTTTGTCCTTAAATTAATCTGTGTCGTTGGTAAAACCACTATTAACGCATTCATGTGAGGGTTTAGTAATTCCACCTGCTTCATTCCACATATTTCGCGTAATAGCTGCAACTATGGCATCGCCCATTTCTTCAGTACCGATTTTTCGTGTACCTTCCGTATATATATCTGCCGTTCTTAATTTTTCATCTAATACTGTATTTACACCATTTTCTATTTTATCTGCCATTTCTGGCTCACCTAGCGAATAGCGCAACATCATGGCAACGGAAAGTATTGTCGCGATAGGATTCGCGATATCTTGACCAGCAATGTCTGGCGCAGAACCATGAATAGGTTCATACATACCGCGACCATTTGCGTCTAAAGAAGCTGATGGCAGCATACCGATAGAACCTGTTAGCATCGCTGCACAATCCGACAAAATATCACCAAACATATTTGTGGTAACCATAACGTCAAATTGCTTGGGTGCACGCACCAATTGCATTGCCGCATTATCGACATACATGTGACTAAGCTCTACATCTGGATATTCTTTACCAAGGTTTGTCATTACTTCACGCCACAGTTCTGTACACTCAAGTACATTTGCTTTATCTACAGAGCAAAGTTTTTTGCCGCGTTTTTGGGCAATTTCAAATGCTGAACGACCAATTCTTTCAATCTCTGATTCACTATAAATTAAAGTGTTATAACCTTGTTTTTCACCATTATCTAATGTTCGAACACCACGCGGCTGGCCAAAATAAATACCGCCTGTTAACTCTCTAACTATCATTAGATCCAGACCAGATACTACTTCAGGTTTTAAAGAAGACGCGGATGCTAATTGGGGATATAAAATAGCTGGGCGTAAGTTAGAAAATAAACTCAAACCGGAACGCAATCCCAGCAATCCTTTTTCTGGCCGTATTGCGATATCCAAGGATTCCCATTTATAACCTCCTACAGCGCCCAATAAAATAGCATCGGCGGATTTACACAGCTCCAATGTTTCATCAGGAAGTGGACCACCAGTAGCATCAATTGCAGCACCTCCAACCAGGCCTTCTTCCATTTCTACGTTAAAATCATAATCTCTACGCAGACATTCAATTACCTTGACGGCCTCAGCAACGATTTCAGGGCCTATACCGTCTCCTGGAAGAACTGCTATTTTCTTAGTCATTTTCTTATCCTACTCATAAATCATGGTCAATTTTGTACATTATAAAGTATGCTTAAATTAGAACAACCACGGCGCATCAACTTTTCGCCGAGACTCATAATTTTTAATATCGCTCACATGTTCCAATGTTAAACCAATATCGTCTAATCCTTTCAATAAACAATGTTTGCGAAAAGCGTCGACCTCAAACGGTATTTGTTCTCCATTAGGCTTGATGATGTTCTGCTCGGCTAAATCAATTTTCAACTGATAACCCTCTGTAGATTCTACATCGCTAAATAATTGATCAACAATGTTTTCTGCTAACACAATGGGTAATAGTCCATTTTTGAAACTATTATTGAAAAATATATCTGCAAAACTCGGCGCAATCAATACTCTAAAACCATAATCTTCCAATGCCCAAGGCGCATGTTCACGGCTAGAACCACAGCCAAAATTGTCTCTGGCTAACAGAATATTGGAGCCTTGATAACGTGCTTGATTTAATACAAAGTCAGTATTTAGTGGACGACCTGTATTATCAGAGTCTGGCTCTCCTAAATCCATATAACGCCACTCGTCAAACAAATTTGGTCCAAATCCACTTCGTTTTATCGATTTTAAAAATTGTTTAGGAATAATTGCATCGGTATCGACATTCGCGCGATCCATAGGAGTAACAATACCTTCAATTGTGCTAAATGCTTTCATACTAACTCTCCTACAAACTATCTATATTGACAAAATGACCAGCGATGGCTGCTGCTGCTGCCATGGCAGGACTGACTAAATGCGTTCTTCCACCTTTACCCTGGCGTCCTTCAAAATTTCGATTAGATGTGGAAGCACAACGCTCTTGAGGTTCCAACCGATCAGCATTCATAGCCAAGCACATGGAACATCCAGGCTCGCGCCATTCAAAACCAGCATCTTCAAATATCTCATCTAATCCTTCCTGTTCCGCTTGCGCTTTTACTAAACCAGAACCTGGGACAACCAATGCCAGTTTAATATTGCTCGCCACTTTTCTCCCTTTTGCGACTTCTGCAGCAGCACGTAGGTCTTCTATACGCGAATTAGTACAAGAACCAATAAAAACTTTGTCGACATTTATTTCTGAAATCGGCGTGTTTGCTTGTAACCCCATATACTTCAAGGCTGCTTTCATACCTTCCATTTTTACCGAATCGCTTTCCAAACTAGGATCTGGTACTTTGTCATTTATGGAAACAACCATTTCTGGCGATGTACCCCAAGTTACTTGCGGTTGTATTGTTTTCGCTTCCAAAGTGACTACATTATCAAATACAGCGCCTTCATCACTATGCAAGTCCTGCCATGCTTCAACGGCACGATCCCACATATCTTCCTTTGGTGAAAATGGTCGACCCTTGAAATATTCAATGGTTTTATCATCCACTGCAATCATGCCTGATCGAGCACCTGCTTCAATGGCCATATTACAAACCGTCATTCTACCTTCAATACTTAATGAACGAATCGCCTCACCAGCAAACTCGATGGCATACCCTGTTCCACCCGCTGTTCCAATTTTGCCAATGATGGCGAGTACCACATCTTTCGCCGTGACACCCGGGGTTAGTTCGCCGTTTACTTCAACCAACATATTTTTAGATTTTTTCTGAATCAAGCATTGTGTGGCTAACACATGCTCTACTTCTGAGGTACCTATGCCATGAGCTAAAGCACCAAAGGCGCCATGAGTTGAGGTATGGGAATCACCACAAACTACTGTCATCCCTGGCAAAGTTGCGCCCTGCTCTGGCCCCATGACATGTACAATACCTTGGCGTTTATCCCCCATGCCGAATTCAACAATGCCGAATTCCTTGCAATTTTTATCCAAAGTTTCAACCTGTAATCTTGCCACTGGATCAGTAATACCTTTATCCAACCCCGTAGTGGGAACATTGTGATCCGCCGTCGCCACCGTCGCATTGGTACGCCACGGTTTACGACTTGCCAAGCGTAAACCTTCAAAAGCCTGCGGAGATGTCACTTCATGCACTAATTGGCGATCAATATATAAAAGCGCAGTGCCGTTTTCGTCTTCTCGCACCACATGGGCATCCCATAATTTGTCATATAATGTTTTTCCAGCCATTTCAGGTTCTCCGACAGTTTTTAGCTATCCAGTGAATTTACACCGAATATTGATAGATTTTTTACTTATATAGAGGATAGCTACTTGACAAGTATTACACAAATTCATATTTTTCATGTATATCATTCCCCAATGGAATATGAAAGGTAGTTTATGCAATATTTGGATTTAAACAATATAAAGGCATTTGTCAGTGTTGCAGACACAGGATCATTTAGTGAAGCTGCGGAAATTTTGTACATTACTCAGCCTGCTGTCAGTAAACGAGTAGCAGCTATGGAAAGCTCGTTATCCGCAAAACTGTTTGACCGAATCGGTCGACGAATTATGCTGACTGAAGCTGGAAAAACCATCTTACCCAAATGCCGATTAATACTAAACACAGTAGATGACACTAGTAAGATTATTCATAATTTATCAGGGCAAGTTAGTGGTGCACTATCCATTGGCACTAGTCATCATATTGGATTACATCATTTACCCCCCGTAATTCGTGAATATGTCCGATTATATCCTGAAGTTGAAATGGACATACATTTTCAAAGTTCTGAGCAAATATGTGAAATGGTAATCAGTGGCGACTTAGAATTAGGTATTATCACCCTACCCCTAGTGATACCTGAAAACCTCGCAACACAAGTGCTCTGGAAGGATCAAATGCAATTTGTTGTCAACGCACAACATGAATTCACTAAACACAATGAAGTGCGCATTCAGCAATTTACTGAGTTCAATGCTATTTTGCCTGAACGGGGAACATATACACATTCAATAATAGAAAAAGAATTTGAAAAAAACGGAATTGAATTGCATTCTAAGTTTTCGACTAATTATTTAGAAACAATCAAAATGATGGTATCAGTAGGTCTAGGATGGAGCGTACTACCGGAAACACTAATAGACAGAGACTTGTTTATAATCAATATGCCAGGAATAAGTTTTACCCGCAAACTAGGCGTGATTCAACACAAGCAACGTACGTTATCAAATGCCGCACTGGCTATGACAACGATTTTAAAACAAAATGATGAATACTCGAATTAAAGTTGTCAATACAAATAACTACTTTAATGTTTACTAATATTCATCATCCATGTTTGGAAAATTTACATCTTGATAATCATCAAAATCATCAATGAAATCTTCGATCATCGTATCCCAATCATCACCAATATGTACTGAATTCGGTTCCTTATAAGGTTTATCATCCATAGCGCTCATTCTTTCTGTATGTTTTTTTATAGTATCGTCGTACAAAATTCTACCCATGACTATAACTCCACAAATATTATATTAGCATGTTGTATCAGTTTCTTTTTCGTCCTGAAATGGCAAATTTAAAGAAGCACTTCTCGAAAAACTGTGATGTATATCCCACTTCTCAAGGAAACCTATTTTTAAATGGGAGCAAGAACTTGGAGAGTATGTTAAAAATTTTTAGACTAAGTAAAGGGAGTTTTATTATTTAATAGTGAAATCAATTTGTGTGGGCAAATAAGATTTTTTATAATTATTATCAAGACAAAAATCCAGTATTTCTGAGAGCAATTTATTGCTTTGTCGTTTTTCATCAGGCAAGTACATTGAGTCATTTGGATAAGTATAGTGTGGACGTATCCTCCGATGACCTTGTATATTAATTACTTCAGCAACATTTGCATCATGATAAATCCGCACCAACATAATGGTTTCAGGTGCATACTCAGAACATACAACATAACTCGATGAAAGCTTTATTAATGTTGTGTACGGTGTTCTTTCTACAACATCAACAGATACAGAAATACTGTGGTCTTTACTTGCTAAAGAAACATGTTCGAAAAAAGAAATATCCGGCAACATTGAAACCAATTTTCTATAATTAGTTTCACATAATACCTGGGTATTTTCTTTGTGTGTTCTCTTCATAATATCAGACATAAAATTCAATAATCCTAATAGTATTATCGCACAATACTGGAAAACACTTTAATAGTCACACAAAGATACGCTATTAACTAACAGAAAACGTTGGCATAATTTTTGGTATGCCTTTTTGAAGTAATGGTTAAGAAACAGTTTATAGAAAACTTTTTGATAAAAACAGACTGGTATTTAACAGCATTATATGCTTGTAATATTAAGGGCTCTATTTATTACATAACGCATTAAATAAAAAAATGATAAATGTATTGGAATTATTAAGATAGATACGAGAATACTAGTCGCGTGAAATCCACTCTTTCATACGAGCACGTAAACGAATCATGGCTTGACTAAGCAATTGACTAATTCGAGATTCACTAACACCCAAAACCGAACCAATTTCACGTAAATTTAGTTCAGAGTCGTAGTATAAAGTTACAACCATCTTCTCACGTTCAGGTAAGCTGGCAATTGCTTCCGTTAAATTTCCTTTAAAACGTTCATGAGACATCTCTTCAAACGGCCCATTTTTTGTGTTGCTCAAACCCAACTCGATGGCATCCTCATCAACGCCTAACTCTTCAAAAGCATATATTCTAGCATTACTGGAATCTTGAAGTATTTTGTAATATTCATCTAGTGTAATACCCATTTCTTCAGCAATTTCATCATCGCGAGCATCACGGCCCGTACGAGCTTCTATTTCTCGAACAACTTTGGTTAATTCTCGATTCTTTCGATGAACAGATTTCGGCGCCCAATCATTACGGCGTAATTCGTCCAGCATCGCACCACGTATACGAATACCAGAATATGTTTCAAAGCTAGCACCAAGATCAGGACGATAATTACGTGATGCCTCTAGAAGCCCCACCATACCCGCTTGTATCAAATCATCAACTACAACTGATGATGGTAATCTTGCCATTAAGTGGTAAGCAATACGCTTAACCAATGGCGCATGTAGCACCACCAATTTATTCGATTCATCAAAATCTTGTGTTTTTTTATAAGGATTCGTCGCCATTTAAACTGCTCAATTAAATGTGTAATTCAAAAGCATTTCGACATAAGAACGAGAAACCTTTAGTCAAAGTAGCTATTTTCACCCAGTTAACAACGCTATAAATAACATTAAAATGCTAAGCAATTGTTTATGTGTGGATTTATGTAAGCATAAAAAAAAGACCTGGAAATAGTTTTTCAAGTCTTTTATATTTAGACTAATTATAATACCTAGGCAAATATGTTATCTATGCGTAATCTAACTCGTAAGCTGTTTTTCCGTAGCTATCTTCATCAATAAAATCAAGCTCATCAACCACTGGTTCACCCAAATTATCTAACACAGATTTATTTGATTTTTCTTTACGTTTTCGATTGTGACTTAACAACTGACGGCGAGCAACATCAAATGCATCTCGTATAGCAATATAAATATCTTCGTTAGACTCACGCTTTACAGCCAATTCAGTACCAGGTAAGGAAATATCTATACTTACATGAAAGAGTACGCCATGATTTTTATGTCGGTGTGGCGTCTCTACCACCACGCGGCAAGCAATAATTTTATCATAAAATTTTTCAAGTTTTTTTGCCTTGTTTTTAATACTATCTAGTGCTGACTTTGACAATGTTAATTTTCGAGTTGAAATTCTTAAAGGGATTTTCATCATATATCTCCTCTCACTCAGATCCTACTATATGATCATAGTTCTTTGAAATAAGATTAATAATTTTTTATGAATAAAATGGTTACCTACGAAAAATAAATTGATCGTGAAAAAAGAGAGAAATGTATTTTTTATTTTTAAATACTTTACCAATGATCATCTGGCAACCAAGCTATGTTACACCTCACCATTTGCTTAATAAGAACAAATAATGTTGGAAATAAGTACTTCTAATAGACAATATAGAAAAGATTCTATTAGTTCGCCAATTGTTAAATTCTATCAATACTTATCAATAAAACTTTGTGTTAGTAATTTGACGAATTTATGCTTTATTATTTTAAGATTCGTACAGACTCATAAGCTAATTCTATTAAAACGATCAAAATGTCTCCAATACATAACCATTTAACTGAAACATAATTACGAAAATAATGTCCAACTTTACTGTACATACGGGTAATCTTTATATTTTTACATCCTAACTTAAAAAGTTGACTGGCTTGCTTTTTGCCTCAGTTACAATAGGTTATTGATATTCGAATTGTCAGCAATGAGAGGTATTATTTATGAGCATATTCAGTCAATATAAAGATCGTTACGATCTTTCAAAGGAAGAGACCTTGAGTATTCAAGATTATTTGAAACTCTGCAAGGAAGACCCTTCTGTTTATGCTTCGGCTGCAGAACGTATGCTTAAAGCCATTGGTAAACCAGAGTTATTTGACACCCGAAAAGATCCGCGATTTAGTCGATTATTTTCAAATCGAATTATTAAAATTTATCCTGCTTTTAAAGAATTTCACGGCATGGAAGATACAATCGAACAAATCGTATCTTACTTCAAACACGCCGCTCAAGGTTTAGAAGAGAAAAAACAAATTCTCTATTTGTTAGGACCAGTTGGTGGTGGTAAATCTTCACTTGCTGAAAAGCTTAAAGTTCTTATGGAGAAAGAATCCTTCTACGCCATAAAAGGCTCTCCTGTACATGAATCACCCCTTGGTTTATTTTCACCAGCAGAAGATGGGCAAATACTTCAAGAAGACTATGGTATTTCAAGTCGTTATTTAACGGGCCTCATGTCACCTTGGGCTGTTAAAAGATTACATGAATTTAACGGAGATATCTCTAAATTTGAAATTGTCAAAGTTAAACCTTCTGCTCTACAACAAATCGCCATCGCAAAAACAGAACCTGGTGATGAAAACAACCAAGATATTTCTTCTCTTGTTGGCAAAATTGACATCCGAAAGTTAGAAGAATTTTCACAAGATGATGCTGATGCTTATTCATACTCCGGCGGTCTATGCTTGGCAAATCAGGGTTTATTAGAATTCGTAGAGATGTTTAAAGCACCGATAAAAGTTCTTCATCCTTTATTGACTGCAACCCAAGAAAGTAACTATAAAGGTACCGAAGGTTTATCAGCTATTCCTTTTGATGGTGTCGTACTTGCTCACTCAAATGAATCAGAATGGGTGACATTTAAAAACAACAAAAATAATGAAGCTTTCTTAGATCGTATATACATTGTTAAAGTACCCTATTGTTTACGGGTTTCTGAAGAAATCAAAATCTATGAGAAATTGCTTGAACATAGCTCTCTAACAAATGCACCTTGCGCACCTGACACACTTAAAATGATGGCACAGTTTGCCGTCTTATCTCGCCTAAAAGAACCAGAAAATTCGAGTATTGCCTCGAAAATGCGTATTTATGATGGCGAAAATCTTAAAGATACCGACCCCAATGCAAAATCCTATCAAGAATATCGAGATTATGCCGGAGTTGATGAAGGAATGAATGGCTTATCCACTCGATTTGCTTTCAAAATACTCTCACGTGTTTTTAATTACGACAATTCTGAAGTTGCAGCCAATCCAGTTCATTTACTTTATATTTTGGAACAACAAATCGAACAGGAACAGTTTCCTACAGAAACTGAAGAAAGGTACCTCTCTTTTATCAAAGAATTTCTAGTCCCTCAATACGTTGACTTTATTGGTAAAGAAATACAGACGGCCTATCTAGAGTCGTATTCCGAGTATGGGCAAAATATATTTGACCGTTACGTCACTTATGCAGATTACTGGATTCAAGATGAAGATTACCGTGACCCTGATACTGGTGAAATATTTAGTCGTTCTGCATTAAATGAAGAATTGGAAAAAATAGAGAAGCCTGCTGGCATTAGTAATCCTAAAGACTTTAGAAATGAAATTGTTAATTTTGTATTACGAGCTAGAGCTAATAACGAAGGTAAAAATCCAACTTGGAGCAGCTACGAAAAATTACGCAATGTTATTGAGAAGAAAATGTTCTCGAATACAGAAGACTTATTGCCGGTAATATCTTTCAATGCGAAATCCTCCAAGGATGACAAGAAAAAGCACGAAGATTTTCTCAATCGCATGAAAGAAAATGGTTATACCAGCAAACAAGTTCGTTTATTGTGTGAATGGTACCTACGCGTTCGAAAATCTTCTTGATTCCTAACATCAATATAGAGGTAATGCAGTTTTGGCGCGCCTGATAGATAGACGTATTAATGGCAAAAATAAAAGTGCAGTTAATCGACAGCGCTTTTTAAAACGCTATAAATCGCAAATTAAAAAAGCGGTAACTGACGCTATTGCTAATCGCAACATCACCGACATTGAAAGCGGTGAATCTATATCAATCCCTTCAAAAGATATTTCAGAACCTTTCATACATCACGGAAGTGGCGGTAAACGCGATGTAGTCCATCCGGGAAATAAAGAATTTGTACCTGGCGACAGAATTCCCCGACCTAAACAACAAGGTGGTGGAAAAGGAGACGGCAAAGCGAGCAATGAAGGCGAAGGTGAAGATGATTTTATCTTTGAAATTAGCAAAGAAGAATTTATGGAATTCTTTTTTGAAGATATGGAATTGCCCAATTTAGTAAAAACCCAAATTGCCACTATATACGACAACAAAAAAGTACGGGCAGGACACACTTCAAGTGGTGTACCAACAAATATTAACGTTATTCGATCAATGAAAAATGCATACGGTCGGCGTATCGCATTAAAAGCGCCCTATAAAAAGGAACTTGCCGAAGCTCAAGAGAAATTATTATTACTTGAAAAAAACTCAGATAAAAACCGTTTAGAAATAATTACTTTAAAAGAAAGAATTGAGTTTTTAGAGAGAAAAATTAAAAACATTCCCTATATAGATGAATTTGATTTGCGCTTTAACAATCATATTGATCAGCCAAAGCCTACAACTCAAGCAGTTATGTTTTGCGTAATGGATGTATCCGGCTCAATGGATCAAAACAAAAAAGATATTGCCAAACGGTTTTTTATATTGCTATATCTTTTTCTCACCAGAAACTACGAAAAAATTGAATTGGTTTTTATTAGTCATCATACAACTGCAAAAGAAGTCAGCGAAGAAGAGTTTTTCTATTCTCGCGAAACAGGCGGCACAGTAGTTTCCAGTGCCCTACACCTTATGCATGAAATTGCTACTGAACGTTACTCTAGCAACGACTGGAATATTTATGTAGCTCAAGCTTCTGATGGCGATAATTGGTATGATGACTCACCCTATTGCAAAGAAATCCTTTCAGAAAAAATCATGCCTCTTGTGCAATATTATTCCTATGTGGAAATCACCCCAGACAGCCATCAAAGCCTATGGCACGAATACAAAAACGTGGAAGAGGCATACGAAAACTTTGCAATGCAAAAGATCGAAAAAATTACAGATATATTCCCAGTTTTACGTGAATTATTTAAAAAACGAGAGGATATCAAGGTTGCAATTTAAATCTTGATTTACTATGAAAAAACGTAGCCCTTTATCAACATCTTCTGAGTGGACTTTCGAGTTACTTGATACTTACGACCTCGAAATAGCCCGCATAGCCAAGAATTTTAAACTTGACACCTACCCTAATCAAATTGAAGTCATAAGTGCCGAGCAAATGATGGATGCATATGCCTCTTCTGGCATGCCCATTGGCTATCATCATTGGTCCTACGGCAAACACTTCATGGAAACAGAAAAACAATATCGTCGTGGCCAAATGGGATTGGCCTACGAGATTGTTATTAATTCCAACCCGTGTATCTCATATCTCATGGAAGAAAATACCATGTTGATGCAGGCTTTAGTGATTGCACACGCTGCATATGGACATAATTCCTTTTTTAAAGGTAATTACCTTTTTCAACAATGGACTTCAGCTGATGCCATAATTGATTATTTGTTATTTTCAAAAAATTACATAAAAGACTGCGAAAAGCGTCACGGTGTTGATGCTGTTGAGCAAATTATAGACTCTTGCCATGCCCTAATGAATTTTGGTGTTGACAGATATAAACGTCCACAAAAAATTTCTATGCGTGAGGAACAAACTAAACAACACGAACGCGAAGCTTATCTACAATCTCAAGTTAATGAGTTATGGCGTACCATTCCTAATTATTACGCAGACAAAAAAAGCAATCAGGAATTTCGTTTTCCTGAAGAACCACAAGAAAATATTTTATATTTTCTTGAAAAAAATGCGCCATTACTTGAACCCTGGCAACGAGAAATAGTACGAATCGTTCGTAAAATCTCGCAATACTTTTATCCTCAAAAACAAACTAAAGTCATGAATGAAGGCTGGGCCACTTTTTGGCACTACACCATACTCAATCAAATGTATGATGAGGGTTTGATTACAGATGGATATATGATGGAATTTTTACAATCCCATACAAATGTCGTCAAACAACCCGACTTTGATAGCCCATATTACAACGGAATCAACCCTTACGCCCTCGGCTTTAGTATGATGACGGATATACGTCGAATATGTGAAAATCCCACAGATGAAGATAGAGATTGGTTTCCTGATTTTGCCGGTTCGAACTGGCTGGAAACGATGGACTTTGCAATGCGAAACTTTAAAGACGAAAGTTTTATCGCTCAATACTTATCGCCACGAGTTATTCGTCAATTAAAACTTTTTGCGTTAACAGATGATGACAATGATACTCACATTGAAATTGATTCCATACATAACAAACCTGGTTACCAAAAAATACGCCAAATCCTTGCAGATCAATATAATTTAGGTAGTATCGAACCCAATCTTCAAATTTATAATATTGACGTCCGTGGGGATCGCTCTCTAACTTTAAGGCATTATCAATATAATAGGAAACCTTTAGCATCGAGTTTAGATGAAGTATTAAAACACTTAACCAGTTTGTGGCGATTTGATGTAAAGCTTGAGACTGTTGATGAAAACGGTAATGTTGAGTTTACTAAAGAACAAAAATATTAAGACTGGAAAATAGTGACTAAAAAACCAATGTAAATTTTAATTATCGTCATCGCCATAGGAATGATACATACCATTGATAAGAAGTTTATCATTTGCTTTTTCTACCACTAGCTTAATATTCCCAGTAAACTTACGAACATTATCACCACCACGTCGTAATACAGTTACGATAAACTCACCTCGCCCAGTTGCAGCTATATCTTCTTTATTCCATCGCATGTTTTTTAATTCAATCACACGCATTTCAGTAGTATCAAATAATGACTTATAATCTTTACGAATACTATCCCAGTCTTCATCATTATTAGTCAGCGCATCTTTACTGAATAAAGACATAAAACTATCCAACTGACCTTCTTCATAGATTAGAGAAAAATCAGATATTAGCCTAGACAATTCTTTATCACCAATTTGAATTTTCTCAACAGGTTTAGGCTTGCTAACTGCCGCAACTTCTACAGGTTTTACCACAGGAATAGGCACCACTTTTGATGGTGTAGATTTAATAGGTTTTTGAACTATTGCTGGTTTAACAGGGACAGGCTCAGCAGCCTTTTTTACGACTTCTGGCTTAGTAACTTTAGCTTGAGGTTTAACAATAACAGTATTTTTTACAGGTTCCGATTTTACTTCTTTCTTTTTAACCGGCTCTTTCTCTATTGATGATGTTTGTGTTTTACTAGTCTTTTCGACAATGACTACTGTCTTGTCTGACTCTTCCTTTACTTCCTTAATCGGTTGCGAGTCAGTTTTTTTAATATTTTCGTTAAATGACTTCGTTACAGCGCTTTGTAACTCAACAGGCTCGAGCAAAACAGGTGCTACTTTAGTCTCACTATCGTCAGTACTCGCTGACTCTGCTAGATTCGACGGCATTACATCTATTTCTTCCAAAGATTCCAATTCTTTAAACGTTAATCCAAAATCAGCTTTTAATTCTTTTAAATTTGGTTGAAGATAATAAAAAGCTGCACCACCAGCACAAAACAAACATATGATAAGGATCAACCAAAATTTAGTAGAATTATTCCTTCTCTCTGGCTTTAAACTCGATTCAGAAATATCGCCTGCAACGCCCAAACGTTGAGACCTAGATTCATATCCCTCAGAATCTGAACTTAATGCGCCATCTGCCGCTTCAGTTATCTGTTTGTTATTTTCAATCTCCGCTAAAAATTCATCGTACTCTTTTCTTTTTTCTGGCGATCGTAAAGCACTAAAAGCCTGATTGATACGTCGTATATAGGTTTCATCCTGCTCAGTGGCATCACCTTGTTCCGTTTGTAGTAATCGAAAAAGATATCGATAGTGAATGCGGATATCTTCTAGGCTTGCTTCCGGCCGAACACCCATTCTTTTGTAATAATTCGCTTTGCTTGTTAAAAAAATATTTTTTATGTAGTTAGTACAAGCCTGATGAATAGTTTCATCTTCTATGCCCGATAACTCATCAATTCGCATATGAGATGGAATATTTTTTTTACCAACGGCTACCTTCAACATCTCTGTGATACCTTCCGCAAGTGGCTCACGGCTATTCGACATTTCTGGATAGTTGTTCGGATTTACATAATAATCAACTGCGAGTGCAACTAATTTCCACCAATCTGACTTAGTATCCATCTGAGGCGGCTCAGAATCGTACATCGGCACAGGCTCAACAGATTCAACTGCTGTGTTATCGTTTGTGACAACAATTCGCTGTGAATCGCTATTATGGCTATTCGATTGCGTTTTTTCTATCGGATCAACATCTGCCTTAGAAGTAGCATCTATTTTTTTAATAATTGGCTTATCAGGTAAATCATCAGAGAAATCACCTAAAAGTTCACTATCAATTTTCTCAACATCAACAGAAGTATCTCTTTTTTCCAGTTCCTCACCAGGTTTGATATCCGACAGATTTACATTCTTTGCAGAAACTTCATACATTAACTCTTTAGCGACTAATTTAATGTGTTCATCTTTAAGGTGGTGAAGATCATCTAAAGACCCAAATAAAAACAAACGATCACAAAAAGTGTTAATACGACGCGGCACACCTTTTGTTAAACTATTAATTCGAGCAAAACCACGATCACTTATTTGAGGGTCCTGTTGCCAGCCAACAAGCTGCAAACGGTGTTCAATATATTGACGAGTTTCTTCTCGGTTTAAAGGCTCCAAATGGCATGAAGCCACAACACGCTGACGTAATTGCTCTAAGTCTTTTGAATATAAGCTATCCCTAAATTGTTCCTGTCCCAATAGAAATATTTGAATTAATGCATGTTTACCCAAATAAAAATTGGATAACATACGCAATTCTTCGATAGATTCAAACGGTAAATTCTGGGCCTCATCGATAATAAGCAATATGTGGTAACCAGCCCGGTAACGTGATATGAAATACGTTTCCATACGCTTGAGGAGTGTTGCTTTGGGAGCATCTTCGAATTCGAGCCCAAATGAAGCAGCGACCATACGCAAAACATCTTCAGCTTCCAGATGAGTGGTATTTAATTCAGCAACAATGACCTTTGATCGGCCAACTTCCTGCAAAAGTGCACGAGCGAGCGTAGTTTTACCAGTTCCAGGGGAACCAGTAACGACAATAAATCCTTCCTTTTGGGTTAACCCGTAGCGTAAATAAGCTAAAGCCCGATTATGTCCCTTACTACCAAAGAAAAAACTTGGATCAGGACTCAATCGAAAAGGAGAGCTTTTTAAGCTATAAAAATTTTCGTACACCGTTGTTTTCCAAAACTAATTCGCATATTAATTTTACCACTTATTCCCATGAGGCAAAAATAATTTAATTATACCTTCACAACGGAGATATTGGCTATTTATTACACATTTCTTGTAAAAAACACAAACCCACACATACAAATAGAAAATATTTCTATTTGAAATGCTATAGACCACGATACCTTATAAGATATTATGCTTATTTAATCGACCAAAGTGTGAATTAACTTACACATATTATTAAACTAATTTGCTTTGACCCAAGCCTAGTAAAGGTATCGAAGTATTGGTAGGTTATTATTGAAACAGAATTTAAGAGTCATAGATGCACAAACATTCCCTGTTAAGCACCTATGACTATAGTTTTTTAGTTTTTATTCTTAATTATTATGTTTATTGTTATTGTTATTGTATAGAGAACACATGGAATATTCTCGTGTTAAAAGATCTCTGTATACTATTTTTATCCTTCATCCTCCGAGATATAAAATAAAAATTTACTATTTTTCTTTTGAACTTCCAACAACTGTTACTAAGCACTTGTAATGCCAACCTCAATTAATACATATTAAACAACAAGTTAGAGTTATTTTCAACTTACTATCTTATAATAAATCTAAAAATGTAAAAAAACCCGACAAAATAATCTTTAAATAAATAAATAAAAAATACAAAGAACACACACTACACAAAACTTATTCCTTAAATTACAATAAGTTATAAAAACACACCTCATATAATACTGAGATACGACATTGTCGCCTAAAAAAAGTCTCAGTCTTTAAAAAAAGTACTGTAAAATTTGCCGAATTATTGTTTATTAAACAAACTAACCTGTCAAACTCGTTTGATATTTAAACAATGAAAACGAAAAAACCAAGATTATAAAAAATATGAAGCAAGATACAAGGAAACAAACTTTGATGACGGTCTTTAAAATAACCAAAGACCAATGATGGAAAAAACGTTAATAAAGCCCACAAAGGCTCTTGATTCAATAAATGTGACAGGGCAAATAATATACTCGTCGCCGCATTAGCTAGGCTTAATCCGATAAAATTCTGCGTTAAAGCCGACTTCCTACTCAAAAAATCTTGCACCACCCCCCTAAATACAATTTCTTCTAGAATGGGGTAAAGTACAACTGATAACAAAAAGACGTTTAATTGATCAAAAACATTAGTAAAGTGCAGCGGGCTAACAAAAAAACCATACAAAATCCAAAATAGAACCGCCAATAACAGCGCAATATACCAATGAAAATCGTATAAGAATTTTGTATGCACTAGTGAATTGTTTTTGTCAGCAATGTTTTTATTTCCGGCACACAAGAACCGCAATTGGTACCTGCTTTTAAACACTTCCCAACTTCTTCTGCAGTATTTAAATTTTGTGATTGAATATTTTCAACAATTGTATTTTCTCTTACCCCAAAGCAAGCACAGATCACCTTACCTTGATCCTTTTGAGTCGCAGATGGTTTTCCTCTCAACATACTGATTCGGGTTTCATCCGTCAATTCGTCTTTTTCAAATAAACTTGCCAACCAATCTCGCGAGGGTAAATCATGAGTTGGCCCGATGAATATACAACTCTCTAAACGATTTTCGATTAATCGTACTCCGCGGTAATGCCCAGCAGATTCATCCAAATACTCTACCCAGTTGACATCATCTTCAGACGCACATAAATAGCTTCTTGACCAATCAGTCCAATCAGCTACTAACTGTTCCCCAGCTAGCTCATAGCGACTAAAACTTGCACCATGGGCTTTTACCCAATAACTAACATTATTAAATTCAATCTCTCGTCGAGATAATACAAAACCGTGCCAGACAGGTTCATATTTTTCAACAGTGACCGGCGTATGCTTAAATTCAGGTTGACCTGAAATATTATCAGTAACGGGGTTTACAAGAGTACCAACTCGTCCCTTCATGGCAAATTGATCATTCCAATGTATTGGAATAAAAACAGAGCCTCTTTGTTGAGAATCACTTTTATTCGCGCGAACTATAATTTCTCCCCATTTACTCGATACATTGACAAGCGATTTATCAATCAAATTAAATTTTTTCAAATCATCTGGGTGAATTTCTGCATAAGGTTCAGGACTGTGTTCTGCTAAACGAGGAGATTTTCCTGTACGAGTCATCGTATGCCATTGATCACGAACCCTTCCCGTATTTAAAATTAATGGATATTCTTCGCTAACACTATTCTGTGGCAAACGAGGCTCAACAGCGATAAATTGTGCTTTTCCGGAAGCGGTAAAAAACTTCCCATCTGTAAACATGCGACTCTTACCTTGCGGATTATCTTCATTTATTGGCCACTGAATAGGTGTTAAATTATCATATTGTTCACGACTTAATTCTGTGTATCTTGAAATATCAAAATCTCGACTATTTTGATTCTCAAACCCGGACAATGCCGCAAACTCTGAAAAAATATCTCGTTGAGATTCGTATTTAAAATCTTGCGAAAAACCCATGACCTTAGCAACTTCTGATATTATCCACCAGTCAGCTTTCGCTTGCCCAGCAGCAGGTAAAAAAGCATGCTGACGTGAGATTCTGCGTTCAGAACTTGTTGTTGTACCATCTTTTTCAGCCCAAGGTAGTGCTGGCAATAAAACATTGGCAAATTCTGTAGTATCAGTATTTTCCATACAATCAGATACAACAACAAAGTCACATTTATCTAGTGCTTTTTTCACAAAATCTGCATCAGGAAAACTCACCACAGGGTTGGTGCACATAATCCATACTGCTTTTACTTTTTTATCATAAATCGCCTGAAATAAATCTATTGCTTTTAATCCAGCTTTATCAGCGATCACCGGAGATTGCCAAAATCGTTGAACTTTATCCACATCACTTGGTTTATCCAATTCCAAATGCGCAGTCAGTGCATTAGAAAGCCCCCCAACTTCACGCCCACCCATCGCATTCGTCTGGCCTGTAAACGAAAACGGCCCCATTCCTGGTCGACCAATGCGACCTGTTATTAAATGGCAATTTATAATTGAATTTACTTTGTCTACACCACTCGTTGATTGATTTACTCCTTGTGAAAAAACACTTACAACACGCTCTGTCCGCGCAAATAGACGATAAAATGATTCCACATCTTCAAAAGCTAAGCCACAGTATTCAGCGACTTTATCTAAACTAAGATCAGATTGAGCAACTTGATCTAATGAGAGTTTGAGACCTTCCGTGTAATTATCGACAAACAAGGTATTGGTTTCACCATGACTATGCAAAAAATTGAGTAATCCATTAAACAACATAACATCGGTACCAGGTTTAATCGGCAAGAATAAATCAGCTACATTGCAAGTTGTGGTTTTTCGAGGATCGATTACTACAACCATTAAATCAGGATTGTCTTTTTTGCTTTGTACTATGCGCTGATATAAAACTGGATGGCACCACGCAGTATTTGAGCCTATTAATACAATCAGTTTTGCGCGTTCTAGATCTTCATAACAACAAGGGACAGTATCTGATCCAAACGCACGTTTGTATCCTGCAACCGTAGATGACATGCAAAGTCGAGAATTTGTATCAATATTAGCGGTGCCGATATAACCTTTCATGAGTTTGTTAGCGACATAATAGTCTTCTGTCAATAACTGACCAGACACATAAAATGCCACCGACTCAGGCCCATGTTCTTTTATAATTTGATTAAATTTTGTTGCAACTGTACTAATCGCCTCTGGCCATGCAACCGAATTCCCTTCTATCGATGGATCGAGTAACCGCCCTTCTAAATTTATTGTTTCTGCAAGTGAAGCACCTTTAGAACACAAGCGACCGTAATTTGAAGGATGGTCCTTATCACCTTCAATTGACCAGTTATCACCGGATTTTTTTGCAATAATCCCACATCCAACACCACAGTAAGGACAAATCGATTTTACTTCCATATTTTTCCACGTCGCCCGTATTTCATTTATTGTTAATCATATGTATCAATTATTCGTACAATATCCTTAAAAGACACATCAAAAAGTTTCGATGTACTTTCAATCTGATTCTTTAATTTATCAACAGCCTCATGCAACGATGATTCACTACTATTCTCATCAAAAAATTCTTCAGTTTCTTTTGTTGAAAAATCTGAAATATTTTTGATATATGTCTGTAGACTCATGGTTTCTTTTTGCTTTATTGATTCAAATGTTTTTTGTGCTTTGGCTAACGCTAGCTGAATTGTAAGATTCGTAAAACTACTCAATCCATCATAAGAACTATTATTATCCCTTCTATCATTTGAAGAATAAAAAGGTAATGGTGAACTTAACTGAGCTGCCAGGACTTTTTCCATTCCCATGGATTTTGCTTTCTCGCTGGCATCCCGCAGTTGCGAAGGTGAATTCAAGTCATAACCAAAAAATGAATTCGAATACAGCGAGCCTGAATTTATATTACTCTGACCCAACAAATCAAATAATGAAGAATCAAACGACTGAGAATAATCCTCAAAATACGACTCAACATCCTTTGTATTGTTTGAAAAACCCGCTATTGACAAAGGCTGATTATCAGGTGAATTCCAATAGTGAACAGGATTAATTGACATAGTTAATTACCTCCTGTTGACTAACAATCAACTTTTATGCCTATTTAATGATCAGCTTTTTAACTATCGAAAAATCCACCACTTAGCAAAATATGCATAACCCTAAACTTCAATATGTGTATCCAAACCGGTAAATAATGCCTTTTTTTCGGTTAACATAAACACCATTGTGGTTGCCATACGGCAAAGATTACAATGCAATAAAAATTTGATTCGACTCTAGTTTTATATCATACCTTCCTGCACAGCCTTCATCAGGCGCTTTAACTACACCAGTATCCAATTCAATTTTCCAATTGTGTAAAGGACAAGTTACCGTTTTGTCGTGAACGATACCTTGTGACAATGGCCCCTGCTTGTGAGGACAAGCATCCTTCAAAGCAAACACTTCATCTTTTGAGTTTCTAAAAATTGCAATATCACCATCAGGTCCCTCTACAACGCGTGAACCCAACTTAGGAATATCATCTAAAACACCTACTTCTATCCAATCTGCCATTTCTATCAACCTATTTTTTTCAATGGAGCAAACTCGTTGCTTTCAACACCACCAGTAGCACGTTCTGCCCATGGATCTGTTTGGAAATATGTTTGTGATTCAACAAAACGATCTGACAGCTCTTTTCTTAGAGCGTCATTCTCCACAATTTGCTGCTTAACAAATGTTAAACCCACACGCTCAATCCAGGGTGCTGTTCTATCCAAATAATTTGCATCTTCGCGATAAAGCTGAATAAATGCTTGACAATACTCAATCACTTCTTCTTCAGTTGATACTTTACACAAAAGATCAGTTGCACGAACTTTAATACCGCCGTTTCCACCAACATGAAGTTCCCAGCCAGAATCTACTGCAACCACACCAAAATCTTTAATGGTTGCTTCTGCACAATTTCTTGGACACCCAGAGACAGCTATCTTAAATTTATGTGGCATCCAGGAACCCCAAGTCAACTGCTCGAGTTTAATGCCCATCGCAGTAGAGTCTTGAGTGCCAAAACGACACCACTCTTTACCAACACAAGTTTTAACCGTTCGTAGTGATTTACCATAAGCATGACCCGAAACCATACCTGCATCATTTAAATCTTTCCACATCAAAGGCAAGTCTTGCTTCTTAATGCCCAATAAATCAATACGCTGACCACCAGTTACCTTCACCGTTGGCACTTCATATTTATCAGCGATATCGGCTATGGCTCTTAATTCTTTCGGATTAGTCACCCCACCCCACATACGTGGAATAACTGAATAAGTACCGTCTTTTTGAATATTTGCATGTGCTCGTTCATTAATGAAACGCGAACGTGGATCATCAATCGCTTCAGCGGGCCAATTTACAATTGCGTAGTAATTCAACGCGGGACGACATACGTGACAGCCATCATCCGTTCGCCAATTCAGTTTTTCCATGGCACCTAGAGCACTGGTAAGATGCTGCTCTTTAAACGCGATTCTCACTTCTTCATGAGTCATTTCAGTACATTTACAAAGTGGTTTGTGATCTGTTGCGGTGTAATCTCCACCTAGGGTTGACGAGATAATTTGCTCAACAAGCCCTGTGCACGAACCACATGAATTCGAAGCTTTGGTATGAGAACGTACATCATCTAAAGTGAAAAGCCCCTTAGAAGTAATCGCTTTGGTAATACAACCTTTTGTAACACCGTTACAACCACACACTTCCATATCATCCGTCATAGCTGCAGCAGCGTTGTGACCACCGTGTCCAGAATCACCTAAATGTGATTGACCAAACATGAGATGCTCTCGTATATCACTTACATCAGTTTCATCTCGCATTAATTGGAAGTACCAGGCACCATCAACAGTATCCCCGTACATCACCGCACCATGAATCTTGTTATCTTTTAAAACGACCTTTTTATAAATGCCACGATTAACATCTTTCATAACGATGTCTTCAGTAGTTTCATCGCCGTTAAAGTCACCTGCGGAAAATAAATCAATACCAGTCACTTTTAATTTAGTGGATGTAACCGATCCTTCATATCGACCGATACCCATTTTGGCTAAATGATTTGCGCAAACTTTTGCTTGTTCAAATAAAGGCGCAACCAAACCATAAGCCTGACCTCTATGCTGAACACATTCTCCGACGGAATAAATTTTTGGATCATAAGTCTGCATGGTGTCATTAACAACAACACCTTTTTCACAATGCAAACCGATTTTCTCTGCCAATTCAATGTTTGGACGGATACCAACGGCCATAACGACTAAGTCAGCTGAGATTTCCATACCATTTTTAAAGCGAACACCTTTAACGTGATCTTCACCCAGGACAGCTTCAGTAGAAGCACCCATTAAGAAATTCAAACCACGTTCTTCCAGTGATTTTTTCAACATCTCGCCAGCAACAGTATCCATTTGGCGTTCCATTAGCACGTCACCCAAATGAACAACCGTCACACTCATACCTTGGAGCATTAGGCCATTTGCTGCTTCTAAACCTAACAAACCGCCACCGATTACTACTGCGTGTTGATGTTTTTTGGAAGCATCCAACATTTGGTCGACATCATAAATATCACGAAATGAAATAACACCTGGCAAATCATGGCCTGGTACGGGGATAATGAAAGGATTAGATCCTGTGGCTAATAATAAGCGGTCGTATTTTTCTTCGGTTCCATCATCAGCGATAACAACTTGCTTTTTGCGATCGATATTAACTATCGCTTTGCCTTTATGCAGTTTGACGTTGTTATCCATATACCATTGCTCATCATTTAACATAATTTCTTCAATGGTTTTCTCTCCAGCTAAAACAGGAGATAATAAAATTCTGTTGTAGTTACCGTAGGGTTCCGCACCAAACACTGTGATGTCATACATCTCTTTATCGAGATCTAACAATTCTTCGATGGTGCGCATACCGGCCATACCATTACCAATTAAGACCAGTTTTTCTTTCATATTTACCTCACAATTAACACATTTACATAGCTAACTGCTAATATAATGCCAATGTGCTAAATGAACCATGGAATACTATTAACTCGTTGTATTTATTTAATTTTTTTTCAAAACACACATTCTCAATAATAACCAACTCAACAATATTCGCACTATAATGGTGCGCTCCAGGAATTATGCGCATCGACATCAAGCAAAGTTCCATTTAAGTAAATTATGAAGCAGCATTAAAACAATATTGGTCTAATTATCTAGCAATAATTCAACAAAAACTCGTTTGAAAAATTTCTTCTTGGCATGAATTTAATTATGCACCCAATTAGGGCAATCTAATTATCATTTCTATTTTTTACGCATCAATTAGGTTCAAAAATAATCGCACAAAAAACCATAACTATTTGTTTTTTAGTTATTTTTTAGGATGGCATATTAGCTGCAAACAGCTAGTTAAATTTTCATCACTGAGGTTGTTATGTCTGAAAAACTGAATATATTTAATTTTGGTAAGGCAAATATTCGTATTTTGCACTATACCTGGTTTGCTTTTTTTATGACGTTTGTCGTTTGGCTAGGCTTGGGCCCAATGATGCCATTCATCAAAGAAGCTTTAGGCTTAACTGATCAGCAAGCCAAAGTTTTACTCATATTAAATGTAGCCATGACCATACCTGCACGAATTGTTGTAGGAATGCTGGTAGACAAATTAGGCCCTCGCATAATGTATACCGGCATATTAATCGCTGGCGGCCTAATCAGTATCGGATTTGCCTGGGCAGATAGTTATGAAAAACTCGCTCTATTACGATTCCTATCTGGGTTTATTGGCGCTGGTTTTGTTGTTGGTATACGAATGATTGGGGAGTGGTTTCCAGCAAAACAAACAGGAATTGCGCAAGGCATCTATGGCGGCTGGGGTAATTTTGGTTCTGCGGGTGCAGCTATGACCTTACCATTTATTGCTGCTAACTTTGGCGGTGAAGATGGATGGCGTATAGCTATTACTGCCGCGAGCATCGCAGCTATTATGTATGGCGCGATATATTACTTTATAGTAAGCAATACGCCAAAAGGCTCCACATATTTTAAACCGAAAAAAATGGGTGCCATGGAAGTAACCAGTAGCAGTGATTTGATACTTTATATTTTGATGAACATTCCTTTGTTTCTTGCACTTGCCGTTTTAACCTGGAAACTATCACCTGCTCAAATGGGCTTAATTGACCAAGGAACAACTTATGTTATTTATGCAGCTTTAGTAGGAATATATCTGGTTCAGGTTTGGAAAATATGGAACGTGAATTCACATATTTTAAAACAACCCGTCCCTGAGTTACATCGCTACAAATTTAAGCAAGTTGCAATTCTAGATTGGGCATACTTAGTGACTTTTGGTACAGAATTAGCCGTTGTATCAATGCTCGCCATGTTTTACGTTGAATGGTTTGATATCCCAAAAGTTACTGCAGCATTACTGGCAGGCATTTATCCGTTCATTAATTTGGTTGCTCGACCTGGCGGTGGTTGGATAAGTGACAAGATCGGTCGCAAATTAACATTAATAATCGTTTTTGGTGGCATCACTGCAAGCTTTTTAATACTTGGCTTTGTTGACCAAACATGGTCCGTAGCCTTAGTTGTCGTCGTCACTATCATTGGAGGTATATTCTCCAAAGCCGGATCCGGTGCCGTATACGCTATGGTGCCATTGGTACAAAGGCGTATGACAGGACAGATTGCCGGCATGGCCGGCGCCTTTGGTAATGTTGGCGCTGTGATGTTTTTAACCATGAATTCCTTAGTTAATTACGATCAATTCTTTATGTTTATTGGAATAGTCTCAGGATTTGTTTTTATGCTAATTCTATTCTTCCTTGAAGAACCTAAAGGGCAAATTGCAGAGACCTTACCCGATGGAACAGTGCAATTAATTGATGTGAAGTAAAACCAACTACAACACAACAATAAAGGTGGCATTTAATAATGCTGCCTTTTTGTTTATGATCCATATACAATTTAACAAAGCATAAATTTCAGGTACGAAATGTCATTAAGCTTATCAATTATTGCCGGTCAATATAGCGAAAAAGGTATTAAAGAAGCCAATGAAGACTCTTGTGCTATCCATGTTCCTGGAGGCTCACTCTTAACCTCAAAAGGTATTGTTGCAGTTATTGCCGATGGCGTCAGCAGTAGCTTGGCAGGACGTGAAGCTAGCGAAACTTGTGTTCGTGCGATGGTCACTGATTATTACAGTACACCTGAAACCTGGACAGTAAGAAACTCCTGCCAAAAAGTATTAGGTGCTACTAATCGCTGGTTATACGGCCAAAGTCAGAATGTACACCATTCAGGTTATGGTATGTTAACAACGCTCAGTGCAGTAGTTATAAAATCCACCACTGCACATTTATTCCACGTTGGCGACTCGAGAATTTATCGGATGCGCGATGGTGAATTTGAAAAACTAACCCGTGACCATCATCGATGGGCAGACAGTGAAAAATCATTTTTAAGTCGCGCCATGGGTGCGGATATCAGTGTAGAAATTGACTATCGCAGTGTAGATGTTCAGCAAAATGATATTTTCTTTCTTTCTACCGATGGTGTTCATGAATTCGTTCGAACCAAGGACCTAATTGATTTAATTCAAAGCAATTATGAAAACCCAGAGCGAGCAACCAAAGAAATAGTTAAGAAAGCCTTAGAAAATGGCAGCAATGATAATGTCACATGTCAAATTTGCCGCATAGAAAATTTACCAGACTTAGATGAAGAAGAATTTTATCGTCAATTAACTGAACTACCCTTCCCACCACCACTTGAAGCTGGCATGCTACTCGACGGTTACAAAATATTGAGAGAAATACATGCTACCAAACGCACCCAGGTTTATGTTGCGCTTGATCAGGAAAGTAATGAAAAAGTCATTATAAAAACGCCCTCAATTAATTTTGAAGATGATGCTGTTTATATTGAAGGCTTTCTCAATGAAGAATGGGCCGGACGCCGCATTAGCAATCCTCATGTATTAAAAGTATTACCAACAAAAACTCAACGTAAATTTTTATATTACGTCACAGAATATATCGAAGGCATTACTCTAAGACAATGGATAACTGATCACCCAAACGCAAATATTGCCGAAGTAAGAGAAATACTAAAACAAATTATTATTGGACTTCGGGCTTTCCAACGGCAGGAAATGGTCCATCAAGACCTAAAGCCTGAAAACATCATGATTGATGATCAAGGTACCGTAAAAATTGTTGATTTTGGTTCTACAAAAATTGCAGGAATTCAGGAAATATCCAAACCAATCGAGCGAAACCAATTATTAGGTACACTGGATTATGCTGCGCCTGAATATTTTGAAGGTTACTCAGGCACTCATCAATCTGACATTTACTCCATCGCTGTTATGACATACGAAATGTTATGTGGAAAACTACCTTATGGACAACCATTATCAGAAAATAATTTAAAACGAGTAAAATACCAATCATCAAAGCTAATTAATCGTGAGATACCTGCTTGGATTGATGGCGCACTAGAAAAAGGTGTATTAATTGATCCTAAACGTCGGTATCAAACCCTATCTGAATTTATGTTTGATCTCAGTAAACCTAATCCTGAGCTCGCTAAGCTTGGGGGTGTTTCTTTGCTGGACAAAAATCCTGTGTTTTTTTGGAAGGGTATGACGATTATATTACTGATGTGCAATTTGGCTTTGCTTTACGCACTATCCAATTTAGCAAGATAAAAAACACCATCCTTGACAAACTGAACATTTAATAAGCTGCTTATATTTCTTTAGTCATAAAATGTAAAGTATTGTTAAATCACTCATTCCTATATGTTTTTTTCCTTGGACTTAGTTTACTTTAGTAGGTAGTAGCTTATCTAAAAGGACAAAGTCATGTTAAATACAAAAAAATCTGTAAAAGCCATTTCCACTTTGGCAATAGGCGCACTGGGAATGTCATTAACAACATTCGCCAGTGCAGAAACGTTTGATGATCGTTGGTACATAGCTCCTTCGTTATCTTATATTATCCCAGATAGTGATCGTGATGCGGATGATGGTTTCGGTTTTAACTTTGGCATTGGAAAATCTGTCGCCAAATACTGGAACTTAGAACTTAACGGTGTATATGATTCCATGGATGCTGATACAGGCGGAAATGATTTTACACAAACAGGTGCTTTCCTCGATGGATTATTTGTTTTGAATCGTGATGCTAAATTTTCACCTTATGCCGTACTAGGCGCCGGCGCGTTAAATACTGAAATTGGTAATGACAGTGAGATTAACCCTGCCGCACATGCTGGCGTTGGTTTTATATATGAACTAAACAAACAAGGCGCTGGAATTCGCAGTGATGTTCGATATCGAATGGATTTCGATGACCGCATTGCCGATAACGATAACTTTGGTGATATCGTTGTTAATTTGGGATTATATATCCCATTAGGTGAGAAACATAAAAAAGCGGTAGCAGCAGCAACATTAATCCCAGCGGTAATCAAAAGTGAGCCTAAAGTTGTTATAGCAGATTTTGACAATGATGGTATTCCAGATTCCAAAGATAAATGTTCAAACACACCTTCAAATGTGAAAATAGATGCATTTGGTTGTGAATTAGACAATGACGGCGATAAAGTTGCGAATAGCAAAGACCAATGTGACAACACACCAGCTAACGTTAGTGTCAATGCATTGGGCTGCCCTGTAGATAGCGACAAAGATGGTGTTGCAGATTACCAGGATCAATGTAAAGACAATCTTCCCGGTGCTGTAGTAAATGCTATTGGCTGTGAACCTGATAGTGATGGTGATGGCATTGCAGATGCTCGTGATGCCTGCCCTAATAGTATTACAACGAAAAATACTGGCTTAGATGGTTGCTCACTGAATGAAATTGTAAAGACACAAAAGTATGGCTTTGAACTAAATTCAGCTGAACTAAGTGATTCAGCTAAATTATTGCTAACAAGCCTTGCAGAACGCTTAAATGACTACCCAAATGAGCAAATTGAAATTGTTGGCTATACAGATAATGTAGGCCCAACATGGCTTAATAACAAATTATCGATGGAGAGAGCTACTGCGATCAAACAATTCTTGGCTGATCAAGGTGTCAACGAAACTCGACTAATCACTAAAGGTATCGGTCCAAACAATCCAATTGCAGATAATAAAACTGATCAAGGTCGAGCAAAGAATCGTCGTGTAGAAATGTTTGTTATGGATTAATACTTGAAATAAACTTCGTTTAAACCACTTGCGGGCCTTATGGCCCGCTTTTTTTTGCAACGAATTAGTCATTAAAAAATGCTAAAAAAGATCTTCAAAATAAAGTATTGAGCAAATTCACAAAACTTGACATTTATTCATCTAATCAATCAGAAAATAAATGTCTTACTAGATAGCAAATAGTAATTTGAATTAAGGCTTATTATGCAAAATACAATATCACATAAAAACACTATGACAGGATTTCAAAAAACAATAATATTTTTACTCAGCGCCATCTTGTTGATACTAATAATATTCGTGGTGATATACACCCAACTAAATGCTAGAACCTTTACACCCGTAAAGTTGAGTCAAGATGAAAATATCACACTACAACAAAAATTAAATTCATTTGATAATTCTCATTACGATTTAAATTCAAAAGAAAAGCTTTCTTCCAAACAAACAAATAAGCGAGGCGAATTAAAACCGGAAGTTTATACTGAAACGAATTCAGCTCGACAAGTGCGATTCACAGAGAGAGAAATCAACGCTTTACTCGCAAACAATACCCAATTGGCTCAGAAAGTGGTAATCGATTTGTCAACAAACTTAGCAAGCGCCAATATTTTACTGCCATTTGATCCCGAATTTCCAATACTCGGTGGCAAAACACTAAAACTTAATGCTGGCCTAGATCTAAGATTTGCTGATGAACGTCCTGTCGTAAAATTACTTGGCGTGAGTTTATGGGGTATCCCTGTTCCTAATGCTTGGTTAGGTGGCATAAAAAACATTGACCTTGTTAGTGAATTTGAAGCAGACGAAGGATTCTGGAAAGTATTTTCCGATGGAATTGGCGCTTTAAAGGTAGAAGAAAAAGGATTGCTCATTCAATTTAAAGAATAAGTAGTATCGAAAAAGTATAATTTTCTATTAGAAAAACCAATGAAATACTCATTTTTTAATTACGCTATCATACAGATAACTAAAACTCAATATTTTATCTAATCGTAATTCAAACGAATTGATCGACAATCTACACCATTAAACAACTCGCTAAAATTACGCTATAATAAGTAACCGCTCAAAAAACCGAAATATTATTATGCAAAAACTCAATTTAGATTTCACTGAATTTGCCTTCTCTCATGTTAAAGATCAACAATGGATTACCAGCCCAGCAGATGGTGTTTCAAGAATGCCGCTTGAAAAGGAATTTGAAGAAAGCGGCCATACAAGCAGTTTTGTTATATTTGCTCCAGAGTCCCAATTTCCAAGGCATAAACACCCAATGGGTGAAGAAATACTTGTCCTTGAAGGCGTTTTTTCTGATGAGTTTGGGGATTATCCAGCTGGAACTTATTTACGCAATCCACCAGGGTCTAATCATAGCCCTTTTACACAAACAGGTTGTAAGTTATTTGTAAAATTAGACCAATTTGACAAACACGACACCCAGCACGTTGTTATACGACCTGAGGACAGAGTATGGCAACCCGGCCACGGCAATTTACGCGTAGTATCCTTGCATGAATTTGAAACACAGCATACTGCACTTGTACACTGGCCTGCTAACGAAAAGTTTGTCAAACACCAGCACTGGGGTGGTGAAGAAATTGTCGTATTAGAAGGTGAATTTTGTGATGAAAGCGGCAGCTATGCTCAAGGCTCTTGGATGCGTAGCCCACACCTTAGTCAACATATACCCTATGTCGTTCAAGAAACGTTGATTTTAGTTAAAACTGGACATCTACTATAGAAAGATTAAGGTAAATATCTTCTAAACAATGACAAATAAGGGTAGTATGCTTATTGTATAAATAAAAATTAAAAATCAAGTTCAATTCAATTTGAACTCAATGCATTATTCCAAATTTTATTTATCTGTAAATCAGCTTGCTTTAGAGGAATAGCTCTCAACAATGAATTTTCCTCAACCACTAATTCAATTTTTATTAATTTTTCAATTGCATCATCAACTTCGAAATTTACACTTTGCTTCCAGCTTTCTTTAAACCACTGTTCTATTAGAGCATCTAAAGACTCCAGCGATTGAGGTTGGCTTTGAATAAGTAAAAAGTAGTAGGCTAATATCGCTTCTTTACATTCTTCTTCTTCCGCTTCATCAAGTAATCGATGAAATACTCCCGCATTATTATCCAAGTTTTTGAAATACAAGTTTTTTGTTAAAGTCTGCATAAAACGCAGTTTTCGATTCTTAAAATTATTAAATTGTTTCCATAGATAACTCGCTAAAGCACCAATTCCTATAAATAAAGTTAACAGTGCCGTTTTATCTAACTCAACCGGTTGAGCATGCAATCCAAGCCAGAAACCCATTAAAGAACCCAATAAAATTAATGTCGCACCGACTTTTGTGGCTAATACAATACCACCACTAATTGCAGCAGGCACACCTATCATTAATTTATCTAAAAATCGCATTTGTAATTTTGTATTGGGAAACAACATTTCAAGATCTGCTTTTGGCACATTTTGAAATAATTTCAGCATAGTAGAGCCAGCTTTATATTGGCGTAGCGCGGATTTATGTGAACTGAATTCATCACTAAATTTAATATAAACCAAAACTCGATCATAATTAATAAATTTTACAGTCTTAGTCTTCAACCCAAACCAAGTTTTTACATTTTCTTCTTTAACAGACTCCTTACGAAAATAAAATAATACTTGTTGAAAATCATCAAAATTAACTTGTAATTTAATCTTGAAAATTGAAGTTTGGTGTAATGCTTGGTCTAAATCAATTTCCGACAATTTTTCATAATTTGCCTTATTCAATAACCCTTCAAGTAACAATGTGAAATCATCGGAGATACATTGATTTTTACTTGGTAACTGAACATCTATAGTATCTTTGTCTGGGTTTTGATGAGAATAACTGTTTTTAAGAGACTCCATCACCTCATGAAATTGAAAATGATACAATTTTTTTATGTTCGAAGAAATTTCACGAAACAAATTACACTCGACGGGGTCGAGCGTGGAGTCTTGAAGACACATCTCTATAATGTCTACACTTCGAAACGGTATAAACCGGCGGTCTTTTAGATTGCCGTTCAAAAAAATATCACTCGGGTCATAAATAACACTAGATTTTCGTTTTACATTTTCCATTCAAAGCGTCAAATTTACTAGGACAGATTTGCAATAAATTCATCAGCTTTAGTAATTGATGCCTGCGCACCATTTATCAACTTATTAACATCAGTTTCAATACTATCAATTTCAGCTGCTAATCCACCAATAACCACTCCGTATGGAGACGTCAGTTCATGTCAACGTATAATCCCACATTTCTAGCAAAATATAAAGTTACCCGTATCTTGAGATAGACCTACAACATCGCTATATAGTCGGTGGAGGTAGTAACGACAAAGTAAATTCACTGAAAATAACTGAAAATTCTGACACTAACTTAGAAAAAACCAACCATCACAACATACGAAATTTTGAATATAATCCCCATCATTTGCAAAGATTCATGCTAGCACTCGATTTCAAACCCTAAGAGCATTTCACTAGTTCAATGATAATTACTGACTTTTTCCAAGTTAATGCTTACACAATACCGACACCTAAAACCAGATATCTAGCAGGCGAAAAAGTAATCAGCATATTTCCACTTCAATAACTAAGTACAACACTTTAAAGAGATTTTATACTAACAAGAAGGTGTTTAAATTCTTTGCTACGGTAAGACTTAAATAATGCAGATCCAGAAGCCAACTACTCATTGATATATAAAAAATAAATCAATAAGAAACTAAAAACTCTCTTGGATTATGCAAAATTTAAATATGCGAAAAAATCAAAAGGATTTAGCATGCGAGAAACGCGTGTGGCTCAGGTAAGTATATTCGAAAACTATTCAGAAATACGATTTGATATTTATTGTTAATGAAATATGCACTCATAGTTGTAACCACAAACTCGGGGTGAAACGTTCCAATCACACATTATCCCAAATTTGTGGCCACATTCTATCGACCCTTACTTAATTATCGCCTGCCGTATCCACAATGCTCAAGCTATCAATGTATCCGGTGCCATTTGCATTATTGGCTTGGACTTTAAAAAAGACCTGAGTTGCCGCACTCGGTGCCGCAAATACCGCTTCATATTTTTCAAAGGTACCGTTAGCCGTCACCCAAGCAAAGGAATCTGTCGCACCCACTTGATTGCCGTTGTTATCTTCCCAGCTCACTTGAAAATAATAACTGCCCGCTGTCAAGTCAAGAACACTGAGCCAAGCTGTAAATCGATAGCTGTTACCTCCAGTAATCGACACAGTTTGATGCACACCCGGCCAGGATGATGGAACACCCGTTAATGCAATCGCATTTGCCCCTGCGTGTACAATCGCAGATTGCACGGTACCCGGACCTTCCCATCCTGATTTATTGCCGGTTTCAAATCCTGGGTTGGTCAGTAGGTTGGTACCCGGTTGCGGTACAGTATCGCCAGCAGTATCGACAATGCTCAAGCTATCAATATAACCGATGCCATTTGCATTATTGGCTTGGACTTTAAAAAACACCTGTGTAGCCGTGCTCGGCGCCGTAAATACCGATTCATATTTTTCAAAGGTGCCGTTAGTCGTCACCCAAGCAAAGGAATCAGCCGCACCCACTTCATTGCCATTGTCATCTTGCCAACTTACTTGAAAATAGTAACTGCCAATCGTTAAACCCTGAACACTGAGCCAACTTGTAAAACGATACTCGTTACCCCCAGTAATCGACACAGTTTGATACACACCCGGCCAAGATGAAGGGTCACCCGTTAATGCAATCGCATTCGCCCCTGCGTGTACAATGGCAGATTGCACAGTACCCGGACCTTCCCATCCCGACTTATCACCAGTTTCAAATCCTGGGTTGGTCAGTAAGTTGCCACCTGGTTCCGGTGCAATATCGCCTGCGGTATCGACAATACTCACACTATCAATGTAACCGATACCATCTGCATTATTGGCTTGGACTTTAAAAAACACCTGTGTTGCCGTGCTCGGCGCCGTAAATTCCGATTCATATTTTTCAAAGGTACCGTTTGCTGTCACCCAAGCAAAGGAATCTATCGCTCCCACTTGATTGCCGTTGTCATCTTGCCAACTTACTTGAAAATAGTAACTACCTGTCGTCAAACCCTGAACACTGAGCCAGCTCGTAAAGCGATACTCGTTACCCCCAGTAATCGACACAGTTTGATGCACACCCGGCCAGGATGAAGGATCACCCGCTAATGCAATAGCATGTGACCCTGAATATACAACGGCAGATTGCACGGTACCCGGACCATCCCATCCCGATATATTGCCGGTTTCAAATCCTGGGTTGGTCAGTAAGTTTTGAGATGTTAGCAACCAATACTCGTTGCCTTCCACAACGTTACCATTTCCTTTGAAAGCTCTAACTAAAATCTGCCCGTTTTCATTTATGGAGTAAGCATCAACGATTTCGTAACCTGCGGTACCACTAGCGTAATCATTCAAGTCATACATTTGACCGTCAATATAAATAAATCCACGATTATCTCCAGCGCTATTTTTTGATCTACCTACAATAACTCCGGCATTATTTATAGATCGCGCGACACTATCATTTCCACCTAAGTGACCCAAATCTTCTAATGCACCGCCGATGTTATTACTATTCCATTTAAAAGCACGCAATTGGTCACTTCCATTTAATGCATGACCAACAACAATACCAGAATCATTGATATCGTAACCTTCACTGACATTGCCGCCATCAAGCGTACCACCAAATTGGAGATCACCCGTATCTGTACCGTTATCTTTCCAAATAAAAACTCTGGCAACATTAGAAAAGGGTTGAATTAATGCCGAACCTGTAACTTCTCTATTTGTATTTATCGCAAACGCTCGAGATGCTTGGTGACCAACCCCAATATACATACCCGTTCCATCGCTTAATTGTACGAGCCCATGAGCTTTTGAATCAGAAGGACCGGCACTAGAGTGAGGTATGCCAGTACCAACAATATCACCATCTTCATTAATATCATTAACTTGAGAATGTTTGCCGCTTGCCCACTTAAACAATACATGCTCTGCAAACAAAGAGTAATTACCGTTTTCGTCAGGAGACCATGATCTGCCCATGGGAAAGTATGAACCAAAACCAGTTCCATGGGAGGAGCCATAAGCATTACCATTGTTATTAATGGCGACTACACGACTGCCACACTCAGAATTTTCTGAAACCCCATTACCGCTACTATCTGGGCACCCTGTAATACTAATAGGATTAGCATTGTCTATAAGATCCATGCGTAAATTATATTTTGTGTTGTTCCTCCAAACTGCTGCCTGACCACTAGAAAATCCTCTGATAAGATAAAAATCAGAATTTTCCTTATCAGTCATTCCTGCGATATGACCTAAATCGTTTAGCGAGGGAAACTCACTCTCATAAAACCCATAAGGAGAGGTTATAGTGATACCGTTAGTTTGGTGCTTAAACGATGTAGTCACTTTTGCCCCAGGCATTGGATTCTCATCAACCACATAATTTGATATTGCTGACGCTGTGCTCGTCACTAACACTAACCCGACGGCAGCACTCAATTTTGTATAATAATTGTTTTTTAATTTAAACAAACCTACTTCTCCATTTTTTAAATAATATTTACTTTTTTCTTTAAAATATTTTTACATTCCATTCATCAATCGATAGCATTTTCCAATAAAATTTAATTTCTCCTTATATATAGCGTACCGACATTTATCGGTTGTACTTTTCTCAATTAAATTACCCGTATACCCTGCCAAATATATGTAGGTAGAAGCTGGAAAGTAAGGACAAAAGTGCCCCTTGTACTTACCTTATCTAATTCCTCTTCCGTAAAAATCTCCAGTACTATTTACCATGAATTTTAATCACAAGTTAGGATTAAAAATTTTCATATCACTTTGTTTTCAGGAAATATCATATCCAAAATATCTGTATCACTTCGTTAAGAGTTATGAAAGTTCTATGATGAATTATGAATAAAACAACATCGTGACTTGAAAAAATATACATTTACCCAATTAACCTAGCTATATTAGTTGGACGCGAGTTTAGCGTGAAAATATTGATTGCGAAATGAAATCAAAAAAATAGCGGCACTCATAGATTAAGTGGGCATTTTTTTTGAATCTGTCATGGAATAAGAATTTGTACTAAAAAAGGAGCTAATCTAGCTTAAAAACGCGTTAGTCTAGCTTGCTAACAATATGCGACTTAATACAATCATTTTGAAATATGCCAATATTAAAAATATTTTTGATCAAGAATTTAATCTTGCTCGAATCAAAACACACGATCAATTGTTTTTTGACTTTAAAATATTTCTACTAGCGACACAAATGACGCACATGGCCTGTGGAATACATTCAAACGTAATCTGTCAAAACAGGTTATCGTCTGATTATGTTAATTTTCGACGTCACTCAAAACATCTTTAAATAACGAAAACGTTGTCATCAAAAGTAGTACATATCTTTAAGTTATTATTTTTTGTTACATAGTTTACAAAGATAAATCGCATAAGTTCCCTAAAACTTATGCGATTTATTCGGGCAACTTTTATCAAAACAAGCAAATCCGAAAAAAGTTTCTTTAATATAGTAATTGAAGACTCAGTATGGCTGCTGGTAAGAATTATGAAAATGGAATGGCGAACTATTGTTTATTTACATTAAGATCCACCGGTACCCAACACCACGCTCGGTTTTTATACAAGAAAATTCAGGATCAATTTTTTGAAATTGATGTCTAATATTCTTGATATGAGCAGCTATCGTATTTGTTTCAACAACTATCTTAGCTTCGTCCATCAAGTAATCAGGTGGACAGACCTTACCTGGTGATTCAACAAGTGCCTTTAACATCAAAAATTGCTTTAAACTTAAACTAACTAATCGACCTCGCCACGTGACGTTAAAGGCATCTAAATCTAATATCAATTGCCCTAATGAGATACTGCCCTTTAGGCTTACTTCATCGGGCATTGAGCGAAACGCCTCTACACGCTGTACTATCGATTTAATTTTTGCAACCAAATAATCTGAACTAACGTCTTTTGTAATATAGTCATCAGCGCCAAATCTCAAACCCGTTATTTTATCGATATCACTACTACGAGAGGTAAAAAATATAATTGGCAAGGTATTTGAAATTTGCCTTAACTGTTTACAGACCCGAAAACCAGCTTCATTATCGAAACCGAGATTGGCATCAAGTATAACCAAGTCAGGCGAATAACTTAACATATTGGAAACTACTTGATCCTCTGCAGAAACACCCAGTACTTTAAAGTGTTCAGCCACCAATAAATTGGTAAAATCCTCCTGTTTTTGCTGGTCGTGATCGATTAACATTATTTTTTTATTTTGCATTTTGCTTTCTTACCTAGTGTTTTACAAAGCCGAGCAACGGTCAACTTAGCAATGACATTTATTAGATGATAGAGATATCGAAAAATACCGCAGTACTACTTTTTTCTTTACGCTCAATCCATCCTCATCCAAATCACTTGGTACGGTGCGATCTTTTGCAGCTAAAGTGAACAATCAGTTCCGGAATAGGCTCAGTCTTGTTCATAATCTACATTAGATAGTACAACATTATTCATACATGTTAAAAACAATAGAAAAAACCAAGATAAAATATCCATTTATCTAGCAATCACACTCTCTTGATATATTTTCACTCTGGAAAATAATTTCATCCCTTTCAACAAATTTTTTCAAACAGCCAAAAAAGTCTCCTCTAAATCAGTAATTCTTAAAAGCAATTAAAACACCTCTTCAAATTCCAACTACAATACTTTTTTACAAAACTTATACTTTTCCGTGAAAATAAACTTAATAATAGGTTTTTTTTGGAAAAAATATCCTAAGGACTTTATTCCCTACAACGATAAGTTACCGTCCAATAAGGCTAATAAATTGACATATCCACTACATCTTTATTAGTTTCAGTAGTTTTTTGTAAATAAATAAACGAAAACAACAAAGAGGAGTTATATAAATGTAGAATAAATCACTCAGACTACACAGGAGTATAAGTAAATAACGCATAGATAATAAATTAACTAAACAATCTAGTTAAGAAGAATAGAACTTTAATATAGAAAGCAGACCGCTCACATTTTTAATTATTATTGTATTACTTGTTTTTTCAATAAACATTTCTTTTTATGGCTCCCTCAGACATAAGAAGATTAATGTAAGTGATCGATTTAGCAGCTACGGTTGTTTGCATCAACCAAAATCTAATTTATGGGTGGATGTAATGAGGTTTTATAAGATAATTTTAAAAAAATATTTGGCTTGTAAAGGTTAATACAGTACTAATAGAATTATTTCATTTATTTGAATAACTAAAACAAATTTTAGTAGTTGGTATTTTTCGTTTAAATTAAGCTAACTAATTCTACCTATGTGATGTTATCCATACAAATACACATTTAGATTTCCAAACAAATCATGCTGAAGTGCTGTCAAACATTCATTTAAAATGAATAATTACTGAGACAAGTTTGCAATAAATTCGTCAGCTTTAGTAATAGATGCCTGCATACCATTTATCAACTTATTAACATCAGTTTCAATACTATCAATTTCAGCTTTTAATCCACCAATAGCCTGTGCATTGAGGTTATGTTTTAAATATAAAACATTATCCCGAAATCTTACCAAGACTGAATCCATACGCTTTTCAGATGCCACCATCACTTTATGCAATTTTTGATATTTTTGTTTTGTTATTTTTAATTTTTTAGCACTATCCCTTTTCATGCGAGAACTGGATATTTGCTCAATCTCTTCTTCCCATTCCTCAAATAAGTCATGAGCAATACTTTCAACTTTATCAACTCGATCGTGTACATCTTCTGCCCTATCTTGGCAGTTTTCGTAATCGTCTTTTAAGTTATGATAAGCTTTTTCTAAATTACCGCCATCAAAGCGCCCCATTTCTTTTAATCGAGTTAATGCATCTTTGAATTCTTCTTTAGCGTCGACGTTATCATCCCGAACAGCTTCAACATTGTCACGTAACAAATCTCGCTTTTCCTTGCCCATGGTTTCCCAGGTTTTGTAATACATGGTGCTGCATGAAACCATTCCAAGTAAGCTGAACAAAAAGAAAATGATAAAAATTTGAGGTATACGTTTGTTATTCATGTTAATAATTACTTTGTTTTGTTATTAATTTAATAGATAAGATTATTTTGCAGTTAAACTAAATTTAGTGCTCACGCCCGCTTTTGCATCACTTTCATCAATTGAGGGCTCTAAAACAAAGATACGATTTGCTTGAAGGCCACCGACATTGACTAATTGATCGCGTACGGAATTGGCACGCAATTTAGCTAAATCTCTTAGCTCATCCTCACTCACTTTTTGCACTGCAATTAAGGATGTTAGCAAGGCTGATTTATATTTAGCTTGATCTAGCTCTTTTGGTGCATCTTTCTCGGCACCTTCTTTTGCAAAACTATTTTCAGCTTTAAGTGCTGAAACAGCATCTGAACTCGCTTGTTCAATATAATTCTCTTCTAAGATATCAACATCCAATGTATCGAGTGTTTTTCCCTTTGGCGGCGCTTGTTCAGTTTTTTCTAAACTCGCTCGCAGTTTTCGTTCTTGCAGAACAGTTTTGTCGTTGATCATGTGGTATTGACCTCGCACTTCTAACAACAATTGAGGTCTTTGCTGCAATGCTTTGCTGAGTGTTTCTAAACGCTTATCGTGTTCAGGTAAAAGTGTCGGTCCGCCTGCCAAAAATTGCACATGATCCATATTCTCTCCGCCGCCAGCCAATTTAGATAAAGCCTTGAACGGTGATGTCGCAATATTAGTGATGACATTACCCAGTGCGGTAAAAATTACGCCACTCAACTTAAATTCCGGATCATCTAAATTGCCTTTTACCGGGACATCAATATCAATTTTCCCTTTAGAGTCTTTAACCAAAGCGATGGCCATTCCTACAGGTAAATTAACAGCATCTTTTGATTCAATTTTCTTGCCCAATGTAAATTGATCCAGTACTACCTTGTTCTTACCTTTCAAATCATTTTCAGAAACAAGGTATTTCAAATCAACGGATAACTTCCCTTTATCTACTGCATTACCAATAAACTTACCTGTATAAGGCGTTAAGGAAACCATGTTGTAATCACTAAAATCCAATTTTACATCGGTATATAAATCTTCACTCAGAGGATTAATTTTTCCGGTAACTAGCAAGCTTGCATAATCATCTACTCGACCAGAAATATCCACATCGGCTCGCGCAATATTTTCCGACGACAAACCTTTAATTGAGCCTTTTAATTTACTCAATTGTGAACTAAAGCGCGGTGAAACCGTACTATCTGTAAATGAAACTAGATTATTCTTCAACTTCACTTCACTTACCGATATAGGAAAGGGTTCTGATTCTTTATCTTCTTCTACCGGTGGCGGTGTATCATCTGTTTTTACTAAGGTAGCAACATTCATTTCGCCATTTTTTGCTATAGCAATATTACTCTTCAATTGATCTAGCGTCACAGTATCTATGTCAAGCTGATTAGGCATGAGTTTCAAATTTATACCATCGAGCGTTAAGTTTTTCCATGAAGCAACTTTTTCTCCTGCAACTTTATTTTCCATAGCGAAGTCAGGAATATCAAATCGAGCTGCTAACGTAATATCAGACTCTTGCTTAGATTCCGCATAATTTAATTTTCCTTTTAAAGTTGCTAAGCCAGAAACGAGACTGATGTTTGTTGTTTCATTGAGATAGGCTTGAAAGTCGGAGAACGGTGGCGTCTTAATATCCAATTTCAAATCTGCCATAGGTGGCATTGCCCCAACCTTGCCAGAAGCTTTAAAAAAACCTTCGTCATTTATTTTTAAATTCGCATCAAGACCAAATTCATCATTCTCCTGATTAGTGATATCTGTTACAGCAATCGTAATTTGTTCTACGCGGATTTCCGCATTTGGATCGGTATTACGATCAACATAACGAAAATCAAAAGCGTTGATGACCGCACGATCCAACTCAATTTTCCACGGTTTACTATTCTCTTCTTGTTTTGGCTCATCTTGTGTTTCTGGCGGTACTTCCTCAGCAGCTGCCGCTTCTACCGGCGCAAATAATTCGGCTAAATGTAATTTCCCATTTTTATCCATATAGGTATCAATATTGCCACCTTCTATGGCAAATTGATCAAAATGAACCAACTGTTGACTCAAATCAAAGCGACCACCAGAAAGCGATACCTTAGGTAGCTCAATAGAATTCTTTTCATGGGTTTTATCTCGGATCTCTACCTTATCAAGACTTAAATGTATTTCACTCGATGTAAGCTCAGGGCCAGCGTTAACCATCTGAAAATTGTAATTCAAGCCACCAGATAGAAAACCTGAATCAAGTGAAAATTTCAAATTATCCTGCGCATAGCGCCAGCCTGCATTCAGCGGCAACTCACTGAGCTCTAGGTTTCCTTCTGAACGAATAGGATTAACCGACACCTCACCTTGCCAACGAACTTTTCCGCCATCAGGTAATTCAACATGAATTCGATAAGGCCCATCTCTTTCAGGCAAAGTTGAGAAGTCTACCAAGCTAAAATTTAATGGATTAATTGTTTGGTTAAACGGTGTTGCGATAGATTTATCTTCAAAGGCAAATTTGCCTCCGCTAACTTGAAAAAACTTTACGACCAACCGAGGTATCGCTGCGGCTTCAGCAGTTTCTTCTGCTTTGGGAGGGGTAGTGCCATCATCTGCAGGAATAAGATCATTAAAACTGGGCGCGCCCGTTTCATCAATCCGCAAATTAATTCTCGGATTGATAAAACTAATTTCACTGAATGTCCATGCCCAGCGAAACAAAGAAAAACTATCGAAGTTAACATGTAGGCGATCTAAACCCACTAATTCGACGCTATCTAAATCTGCAAGCGATATCCCTTCAATGGTTAACGAGAGGGTAAAGGGATTAAAATGTACTGCTTTAACATCGAGTTGACGCTGGGTGAATTCTGGTGTCTGTGCAATCATTTGGGTTTTTAAGATATAAGGAATCACAAAAAAACCAATCAATGCATAAATCGTTAAAAAAACCAGCCCCCATAAACGCCAACCGCTTAAACGTCTTTTATTCGTTTGAGAGGTGGTTTTTAATTTACTATTTTCTTCAGACATTCGGTTAAGCCCCCACTAGCGTTTGAAACGCTTTATTATGTGTTATTTATGTTCTTAAATTATTGAAACAAATTTATTAATTAATGCTCGCAGAATAATCAAAGGGTAATTTGATCTGGCTGAATAAAGGTAAATCGGTATTTACGGCCATATCACCCGTAACTTGGTAAGCAAGTGGTTTTTGTTTCGTTAGAGATTCTAAAACTGATCCACCCATATTCCATATATTCAGCTTGATAGGAATATTTATTTTACTACGGGTAGCGCTTTTTAATTCAAGCGGTTTCTTCAGCGAAGATTTAGCCCAGGTGCTACCAGCCACATTAATATCATAAATTAAACTTGTAATATCAATATCAAAAATATTAGGATTTTCCACATCTAATGTCAGTATTACATCAGCCGTCTTAAAACCCATTTTTCCTAATTCAATATTTGAAACTGAAATTTTAGGTATTTTCGGCACAGGTAACTTTCCCGAGTCAGCTGCATTAACCGGTACCGTACCAACAACCGGTAAATCTACGTTCACTTGTGCTTTAATTTCATACTCAATTTCATTTAAGCTTTTTATGTCTTTAAACACTTTCTTCAATTCCGAATAAACCAAAGTTACAGGAAACGAAGTTTTACTCACACTAGCAGCTGCAATTGAATTTTTTTGTATCTGCTCGCCTTTAGTAAACAATTGATTATTGACAAACACTTCATAGTTAAAACCTGCCGTATTAATGGCAATAGGATTCGGATTATCTATTTCCAATTCAACACTGAGATCAACTTGATCCATTGCGAATTTCTTTATCTGTGTTCCGGCTATTTTCACTTTTGGCTTAACAGTGTCTGTGTACGACTTTAAATCGCCCATGCTGCCGCATCCAGCAACAAACATGGACATGAGACTTAAACCGATAAATCCACGCAGTACTTTTTTAAAGAACATATAGCTTAGATCCCGTTATATCTTTAAAAGTGATTAGAATACACCTTGAAGTAAACCGGACACCTTGCTTCCGCCCTTCGAATTAGCATATTCAAGTACAACTGGGAGGAATTTACTCGCCATGTCTGGACTTAAACCCAACTTGCCAAAACTACCAGCCAATGCACCCAGTCCACCTGCACTTTTACCTTCACCACCGCCTAAGCTGGATGCCATATTTCCCAACTTACTCGTCATATTGTCTTCTTTTGGCGCTGACTTTATCAAAGTATCTGATTCAGGAATCGCTTTATTGACGCTAGAATAATCTTCAGGACTTAGCTTTCCTTTTGCATAGCCTAAAATTGCCCCCGCTCCACCGGTAGCTTGCTCATTTGAAACACCTAGTTTCTGCGTCAAACTGCTAACTAAACCAGAGTCACTCGCTGCAGGTGCTGGTGCGGTATTCTTTGTTAAAGAAGCACAGCCAAATAATAGTGTCGAAAATAACACCATAGCCAACGCATATTTTGATTGAATTTTCATCTTTTTCCCCATTTTTAGTATTTTTGTTTAAAACCCCACGGTATACCAAACCATTGGCTGCTTAACCAATTTTAAAATTGAATAACGTAAAGTTCGAGTTTGAATAATTTAAGTCGATTATTTTATAGAAATTATATCGTAAAAAGAAATATGAATTGTTAAGAAGTGTTAAATTAATATGGGCAATGCATTTATGTCGTATTGAATAGGGTTTTTAGCTATTAACCGTTGTGACAAATTAAAAGAAAATCTTATGTCTGTTAACATTTAAGTTTAAGGATTGTTTAGCTAATTAGACTGACACGACCGATTAATGCAATTCCTTGAAAATCTCCGAATTACTCATACAAATTCATAAACAACAAGTTAGAGTAGAAAAACCACTTTTTATACAACTAACCTGCTATACTTAGTATCGAATCATATCTAAACGATACACTTAGGCATGTGTCTCCTTTTTATGAGATGTTTTTTAACTTTAAGCATCTAATACGATTGAAATTTGTTCCTTCCGACTATCTCACGCAATAGCCTGGGTAGACGATACCAAACCTATTATTGTTTCTAATGCAGGATAGGTTAAACCATTAAAGGGCATCATTCTGCTATGAGTAATGAAATTGAAGACACAGTAAACCAGGGGTTATATTACGTGGATTGCGTTGAAAGAACAGATCCACCAAAAGACATACAAACCGGTGACTGGTACAGATATGTTATCGGACGCGGAAAATCTAGAATCGAGGGATTAAAACCCGGTTCCCTACAAACAGTCACGGAACATGCGCACTCTGCAGTTGACGATCTTAACACACGAATTACGAAAATTAGTTCTACCAACTATGTATCGCAAAAGCGAAAATGACCTTTTGCCATCATCCAAAGTTGAGATAGCTTTATAATCACTTTATCCAAATAAAGCCTGATCAATACTGACACAACCCTAAATCCTTGGAGAAATACTCTCCAGCCCATTCTCTATCTGAGTATCAAGCTTCATTTATTAATACTCTAGTTCCAGTATTGAAGCCATTATTCTAAACAAAGACATATACCATAAGAGGTTAATAGTAATCCTATGATAAAAATACATCGACTATTTAAAACACCATCTTGGCTCAAAATACTGACATTACTTATCATCTCACTTTTAATTTCATTAACTGTTCAAGCTGATATCACAGACATACCTGAGAATTCTCATGTCAAACCCTATGGTAATGGCTGGAAATGTAATCATGGTTATCGATCAAAAAATAGTTTATGCATTAAAATACAGCTTCCTGAAAATGCTTACTTAACGGAATCAACTTACGGAAATGGCTGGGAGTGTAATAGGAATTATCGAGAGGTCAATCGAACTTGTAAACACTTTAAAATACCATCCAATGCCTATCTAAGTGCATCGGGTGATAATTGGAAATGTGAAAGAGCTTATCGTAAAACGGGAAAAGCCTGCATTTTAATAAATGTGCCACCAGATGGACATTTGGTAGAGTCTAACTATGGGTCTGGGTGGGAGTGTAATCTTGGCTACCGAGAAAAAAATAAAAATTGCGGCAAAATTACGATACCAGCAAATGCAATCCCAACAAATCTAAGCTATGGAAAAGGCTGGGAATGCGTCCGCGGATTTAAAGAAACTAATGAAACATGTCGCTTAATCGACATTCCTCAAAATGCTTACCTAAACTCCGATGGTAAACAATGGGAATGTGATCGTGGCTATCGACGATCTAATCAAGCTTGTGAAGTTGTAAGCTTACCTTTAAATGCTCATCTCGATTACTCTGGGGATAACTGGGAGTGCAACAAACCCTTCCGTAAGCAGCGGAATAGCTGCGGGGAACCTTAGTTAGTTGTAACACAAGTCATTAAACTTTCTTTCCTCGCTCACTGATGGCGGGGAAATTTATTCATTTTTTACACTAGGTGCATTTCTTCACTATCTGTTTTGCGACAGTATTAATCTCGTCATTAATAAACTTTCGAATTAACCAAGTCCCAATAAAAGGTGGTACTGCAAATGATGGAGTAACATTTGCTGTATATTCAATGGTTGTTCCTAAATCATTGCTAGTTACATTCCATTGTTCAAAGCCACTATCAAAGTATCTTTGTTTTGGAGTAAAAACTGCCGAAATTGAGCCATTTTGATTTCTAAAAAGCTGCTGTTCTTTTCTTAACGCATAGCAAATGCCCAGTAAGCAGGGCTTTAACTCTTGATGGAGTATTGTCTTATTGTTTTTCTCGTGACTGATATGGCTTTGACTAATTAAGCGTGATATCTGATGAAAATTCCCAAAATCATTTAACAAGTCTTTTACTTTTTGCGGATTCGCAGAAAGTGTTAACCGGTAATCAACAACAATCTGGCCTTGATAATAATCGATATCACTGCGTTGAATATTGATCATATTACTCTGAGCTGCACCACTAATGGCAAGCAATGAAACAATCCATTTAACCATGATCACACCGCCCAATTTAGGTATAAGAAATTGATACTTCTTAGGTTACGGTGCTTAATCTGAACGAGAACTGAACCATAGTGGTAAGTAAACTGTGCAACGGTGTATAATCGCCGTTTATTTTCAGCTGCCATACAAACACTATGAATCACTATAAAAAACTAAAAACCCAAAAAACTTTCTTCTTAATTCTATTTACGACGCTTATCCTATTCTTACAAGCTTGCTCTACCGCACCGATTACCGGAAGAAAGCAATTATTGCTTGTCCCAGAGTCACAAGCGATTAATGCCTCAGCAGAAGCTTATGTCGCCATGCTAGCGCCCATTAAAAAAGAAGGAAAATTAGACAATGACCCAAAAGTTAAAGCGAGAGTTGATTTAATAACCAGCAAGCTGATTGCTCAAGCCATAAAATATCGTCCAGACACAGAAAGCTGGAACTGGAGTGTTCATGTTATCGATGAACCTCAAATGGTAAACGCCTGGTGTATGGCAGGTGGTCGCATGGCAATATATACAGGATTACTAAATCAAATTAACCCGAGTGACGATGAACTGGCTCAAGTCATGGGACATGAAATTGCCCACGCCCTGGCAAAACACACTGCAGAAAAAATGTCTGTCGCCATGGCAACCAATATAGCAACGCAAGTCGTTGCTACTCAATTCGAAAATCAGCAACTTGCTTTGCAAGGTACTGCGCTCGCTGCATCAGTAGCCATCACATTGCCCAATAGCCGCACAGCTGAAGCAGAATCTGATCGCATCGGTATTGAAATCGCGGCAAAAGCGGGTTACAACCCACATGCCGCAGCAACGCTTTGGGAAAAAATGGGCCAAGTTTCTGGTGGTTCTGATTTTGATTTTTTAAGCACCCATCCTGCACCTTCGAAACGTATGAAAACCCTACGAGCACTTGCACCTAAGATGATGCCTTATTTTGAAGCTAAAGGGGAAAGACCTGTTTACCCATTAAAGTAACTTTCAAGAAGCTATTTTAGATCACCATTAGGGTATTCACCTCCCTGGCGAGCAATATTTCTCCACTTAAGAAAATACCTTGGTTGCTCCCATCATGAGCAACCAAGGAGATATGATTTAAATATCGTCAATACAAAAATACAAATACCCTTAAACATATCGTATTGATAAATATACATATCATCATTGGCCCTTGACTAGAACGAACATTCTTTCTAGTATTAACAAAGATACTCACACAATAGATTCTCATTATTCACTGAACGATTTGTGATTCACTCTAGAACAGGAATTCGTTATGCCCAAAGAGAAAAAAATACAACACACACAAAACGACTCGAGCGAAAATATTGATAATGAAGACAGGCCCAAGCGAGGCCTGGAAGACTGGGAAATGCTACAGCAAAAAGAAGAACCACCACTCAAAGTGCCCTATTGGCTAATTGCAATCATTGGTGTTTTATTCATTGGTGCTGTTTTATTATCATTCCCATTGCTCGGCGTACGAAGTGGTTTTGAAAGACCTTGGATGGACGGCGGAATATTTGTAGGCGTCGGCTATGGAATAGTATCTTTAGTTGTCATTTACTTCTTTCTACGAAAATCGAAAAGTTCTGAAAAAAACTAAACTTCACACCCACACATTTTTAAAAATAAGAAACAGTAGACACGTTAAAGAAAAATAATGGCTTTAAATTTTTAATGATTAGTAATGCAATCAATACCCGTAAAAAAAATATTCGCGAGACAGTACTAAATTCCGCACTACATTTATTTACCGTTAAAGGATATTTTAATACATCAGTGCCGGATATCGTTAAGCACTCAGCATGTAGTACTGGCTCCATTTACCATCACTTTGCTGACAAAAAAAGCATCGCAGAAGCACTTTATAACTGCTTAGTAGAGCGTATGGAAACGTCTCTAAATGAAATTAACCAAAACTACGATACGACAAAACAACGTTGTTACCAAATCATAAAACTTTTATTCGAATTAACCGAAAATGAACCCGAAGTCATGCGCTTCATGCTGTTTTCAAAACACCGTGAATTCATCGCTGACATAGCACCGATTTGCTCAACAAAACCATTTATGATCATGAGAGATCTAGTGGCTGCAGGCATGGAGTCTAATGAAGTACAAATTATGGATAAAATGGTGGCCGTTTCTGTGATGTTCGGCGGCGCACTACGTCTTATTCAACTCCGCCTAGATAATGTATTAAAAGAGCCTGTACAAGATAAATTAGAAGACGTTTTTACGTATTCATGGAAAGCAATCGAAAATAACACTGAATAACATTGGTTTATTTTCGATTGCTATTTAAATTTTTAATTAACTATGCTTTTTTGGGACTGGATTTTAGCAACCAGATATAACCAATAATACCAGCAAATAACGACGCAAATAAAATCCCTGTTTTAGCCATCAGCAAGTTTTCTGCTTGCCCAACAAAAGCTAATTCCGCAATAAAAATCGACATGGTAAAACCAATTCCAGCAAGAAATCCGACACCTATTATTTGATTAAAATTTGTACCTTCCGGTAAAGCGCCAACACCCATTTTAATCGCAATCCAAGAAAAACCAGCTATGCCAACTAACTTACCGAACACCAAACCAACAATCACACCAAGCGTCACTGGGTGAGTCAAACTCTCCCCTATTTTCGCAAATTCGATGGGAATACCTGCATTAGCTAATGCAAATATTGGGATAATTAAAAATGCTACCCATACGTGCATACTGTGCTCCAAACGTTGTAAGGGTGTTTCCACTAAATGCACGCCATTTTCTAAAGTTTGAAGGATGGAACGTTGATCATCGTTACGCATGATACTCTCGCCAGGACGATAACTCTTATCGAATTTGTCCATGAGTTTTCTGACTAGATTGCTAAAACTCGTTGGTTCATATTTTGGACTTGCTGGAATCGTTAATGCAGTAATTACCCCGGCGAGTGTCGCATGCACACCAGACTTCAACATCGCCAACCACAATAAAAGTCCAACGATAAAGTATGGCGCTGGATGACGGACGCCTGCCCGATTGAAGAAAATTAAGACACACAATAACAATACAGCAGCAATGAGTGCATCAAGAACGATTTGCTCTGTATAAAATAAAGCAATAACAATTACGGCGCCGAGATCATCAACAATCGCCAATGCAACTAGAAAAGTTAATAAGGTTTTCGGTACACGACTACCGAGCAATACCATCACACCTACAGCGAATGCAATATCTGTTGCCATGGGAATACCCCAACCAGACATCTCGCCATCGCCCGCATTCATCCCCATGTAGAATAATGCAGGAACCAACATTCCGCCAATTGCCGCAATAATCGGCAAACTGGCTGCTTTAGGATCAGATAATTCTCCAACTAATACTTCGCGCTTAATCTCCAAACCCACAACGAAGAAGAATAAGGCCATTAAACCATCATTTATCCAATGATGGAGTGTTTTTTCGAGAGTCCAGTCACCAAAAGAAAGACTTACATTGGTATGTAACAAGTGCTCGTAACTGTGATATAAGGCCGTATTAGCCACAATTAAGGCCACTACTGCGCAGGCCATTAACAGTAAGCCACTAGCAGTTTCATCATGAATAAACTGTTCAAATGGACTAACGATCTTGTCGAAAACCTTTTCTAACGGCGCATCTTCTAATTCTTGTATTTTATTAGGGTCTTTTTGGTTTGGATCCTGGCTCATTGCATTCCACTATAACTAATTAAAAGTCCAGTATTTTACCACGCTATATTAAAAGTTACAGGTTAAGCTAAAAAAACAACCAGATCAGACCTATAAACAGTATAATGCTTCACCTCAAGATAATACGGTGAATCTCATGAAACTATTGGTACGCAATCTAGCACGCAGCACGACAGAAGAAGAACTCCGCAACTTATTTGAGGCTCATGGCACTGTACAATCTTGCGATTTAGTTATGGATAAAGAAACAGGCGAATCAAAAGGGTTTGGTTTTATTGAAATGCCAAAACCAGGTGATGGTAAAGCAGCTATGAAAAACCTTAATTATACGGTTGTTGCTGGTAATAAAATTCGGGTGAAAAAGGCTGAGCAAAAATAATTCGCCTGTCAATTATTGTTCAATTTTAATATTTTACCGCACCAAGTTTCGATCAAGTATCTAGCCTCTCAAAACAAATTATTTCGTAATAAAACCCTGATATTTCAATTACTTCCCTATATCGTAAAATCGATATAGGCATAAATTATTTTATTTGATCGGAATCAGACATCGCAATTCACTAGTCATGAAACCTTATTTGATACTTTTGTGATATTTTTCTGCCACGATAGCTGTATGAATATCAAAAAAACATTAATTCTCCCCGCTATTATCTTTGTCGCTTATATAAGCTTGGGTAACGTTTTTGCTAAAGAAATCAAGTTTTCTAGCCCTGAGTCCAGAGTAAGTTTAATTGAACTCTATACCTCTGAAGGCTGTAGTAGTTGTCCTCCAGCGGATAAATGGCTAAGTAAATTCCAAAACAGTAATTTACTATGGCAAAAACTCGTACCCGTCGCATTCCATGTTGATTATTGGGATTATCTCGGATGGAAAGATAAATTTGCTGACAAAAGATTTGCACTCCGCCAATACCGTTATCAAAAAATGAAATATGTTAGTGCCGTTTATACACCTGGCGTAATGAAAAATGGTAGAGAATGGCGAGGTTGGCGCTGGTGGCAAAGTGCTGAACCAAACGAAAATGAAAAACCCGGCGTAATATCTGCCAAATTAAACAATCAAATACTTGCTGTTTCATTTGAGTCTTTACAAGAACCTGTATCACCTTATATTTTAAATATTGCACTACTAGGAATTGATATAACGAGCTCTGTTAGATCTGGTGAAAATAGCGGTGAAATATTTGAACATGATTTTGTTGTATTGGATTTTGACGAATACCCTCAAACAGAGAAAACCCAATTCACTTGGAATATAACTAATCCGCTAAAACCAAAAAATCAAAATATTCGAGCAATCGCAATTTGGATTAGCCAACATAACGATCCAACACCAATTCAAGCAACAGGTACATGGCTAAATTAATGGAAAGAATTTTGAATATGAATATCTTTTTAATATTGTTTATCTTTGCATGCCTCATCAATATTGCAGCATGTAAGGACTTGACGGTTACTATGAATTCTTAACTATTCGAAGTTTTAGAAAACACCAAAATGGAATTACATTTTTGTCTTATCAATTTTAAATTTAGTACTTTTAGTCTCAGTTTCATTATTTTCAAAGCGGTAAGTTCGGCTAATTTCTTTAGTTGTATATTTATTTAACTCATGCGTTTCAACTGAAGAGCTTCTATATTCATAAAAATAGTCGTAATTTTCAGTTGCTAATTCAGAGAAATAGTCTATTGATTCAGCAGTAAATATAGGTTTTAAGCCGTACCAGTTTTGGTTAAGTATATTTTTTGTATGAGTATTTCCTGAAACCAGCCGGTCAATTTTAATCCTATCTATATACATAATTTCTTTTGGGTTATCGGCTTCAAGATTAAACGAATATGTTTTAAATTCTGATAATTCACCATTGTTAATAATAAATAAATCTGGGATATCGTGAGTTGCAAAATAAGGAATAAAGATATTTGAATATTGCGGTATCGTAAAAATTATATCTAACAAATTCGTTTTATGATACAAAATAAGTTCTTTGCTATTATCTATTTTTTTAAATTTCAACACCTTAATTTTGTCAGTAAATTCAAACTTTGCAATAACATCTCCCTCATTGAGGTCACTATATTCAATACTAAAAAAAGATGTCCAAATTTCATCACCTGAATTACTAATAGCATCTTGACCAAATGAGTCAGTTATTTTAATTGCACTCAATAATTGATTTTCATCATAAACCAACTTGAAATGAGTGAAATTTACATCATCTGAAGTCAAAATTAAATTATCTTTTCCCTTGCCATTACTTACTTTCCTTTCAACCAATCGATCTTCTTGAAAAATATCGACATTGTGTAATATCAAATTATCATCTTCTGACAACCAAATATTATCATCTCCTATTCCAAAATAATTTGTAGTTACAGTTGTTATTCCATCAATGGTTTTTTCAACAATTTCGCAATAACCATAAGAATTTCGATTCTGACATTTTATTTCATAAGCTTCATCATCTTTTGACTTAGACCCAAATGTTGAAGACATTTCGCCAATAACGTCATCTGATGTAAACCAAACTTTATCTGAACCAGGGTCTACATAATTTGTATATCGATTTACCTCGCCTATAATCTCCATTTTTTGATACCCTAATAGCCCATCATCTCCGGTACCAATAATTCCGTCCACACCCTCATTATTCATTTTTAAACTATAATTATCTTTTTTTATAATTTTATAATAAGACGATTGATATTGCTCCACATCATCTGCAGTAAACCATTCCCCATCTGGGCCAGAACCAATATAGGATTTTAATAATAATTCTTTTGTATGTCCTATCTCTTCAAATCTAGAGTATCTAGATACAATATCATCATCAGTAAACCAAAGTTTATCTTTACCGTTACCAATATAGTTTATAGTAGTTGAACCGTTTTCTGGATAATTAATGAATTTAGTATAATTTTCTACACCATCGTCGCCGGAACCAAAAACACCATCTTCACCCTCCCCGACGTCAAAACCCAAATATTCAACATGTAACACTATCTCGTTACCAAGGGAATCTATATCTTTGATTTCTGCTGTCCAACTATATGGAATATTATTGTCTGGATTAGGCTTCATACATCCAGAAATAATTAAAGCAAAAACTACAGCATTTATAATATTTTTTTTCATTTTTTTACTCAACTATCGTTAATAATGGTAACCCAATCGTAGACTTGTCCCCGTAATAAGGTACCCAAAATGAGTATTTTCTACCCGTTGAGACCTATAATGAATACCAAGAAATCTAGTAAAAAAATCGATACTCATCGACTTAGATTTCCATTGAAGCCCTACCGGAATAAAGAACCCCAATCGAACAACATCAATATTTTCTCTGACAATTTGAGAGCGAATTAGATATTCTTCCGGTAATCCGGTTAATCTTCCTAGAAAGGGGGAGATACCAAAATAGTAACTGATCAAATCACCATTTTTTTTACGCTGTAACGACATGTGTTTTTTTACACCTGTAGATACTCCTCGTATTAAACCAGCGCCCTTTAATTCAAAAAATTCTACTTCTGTGGACAAAGTTCCATAAAATTTTCGAGAATACGCAATTGAATAACCTTCGTATGGCACACTTGTCTGCTTGATTTCATGTTCATCATAAATTCCAAAATCATTTTCGTTTATATCGGAAAAATTAATGTCTACTCTCGTGAATCCGAAACTAATTTGATTCTGAGACTTTCCCCACAAATTTTTTTTTATTCTACCCCTGCCATTGACAACAACGGGAGAACCTCTAGTTCGATAATTTGGTTTTTTAAGTAATCTAAAATTGTCGAATTCTATATCCAGGTTTTCCCCAGCTGTAAGTATTATGTCAGATCTATATATTTCAGGATGTTTTTCTAATACGATAGTATAGAGATTAGGGTCCAACGCAATTCTGACAGGTTTGATGGAGACTTTATTTAACTCAAGTACCAAATTGTTGGTAGAGTCACGCACATACAATCTCCCTAACATACCATCAGGTACTGTTAGAGAAGTACTTGAACTATTAATATCAGTCAATACAATATCGCCAGCACCTACTATTTGAATATTATATTCTGGATGCTGCGCACCGGCTTGTGAAATTTCGGTCTGAGCTAAGGTTTCTCTATAAGCATATTGATAAGCTTCATTTAAAGTGACTTGTTTGTCACCACTAAAATCTGATGCTCCTCGTAACGCCGATACAAAATAATGTGTAAAAAATGAGCCTCCAATAGCATCAGACTCCTGTGAGGCTTCGTTGGCGGAACTCGCAGCTAAATACACATTTCCTTTAATCTGATTGGTGGCATTAATTAAAAATGGAGAAGTTCGGGAACCACCTTTTAAACGGGTAAATGCGCCTGACTGACATGAATCCAATATCGCAATCTTAATGTCTGCACCAATATTTTGTATTTTCTCCCGTAGTATTTTATATGAAAAACTTCCATCTTTAAGCAACAAACCTGTATCATCAGAATGCCCAGAATAATAAAAAATAAATTCTCCACGATCAGAAGGCTTTAATTCAGTCAACATCCGATCTCGAATGTTTTCTATTGCATCAATTAACTGCAATCGATTAGGCGAAAGCAATATGATATTGTTCGTTGATGAAACCCCACCTATTTCTTGAAAAACCTTAGATATTGAAAGAGCATCTGATTCAGCAAAACGTAACTGAGAACGACCTTCACCACCATTATTTGAGGCAGATACTAATGCAAATCGCTTAACACTTGTCTTATTTTCTCCTTTGGCGAAGCTGATTGTTGAAGTTAAAACAGTAATTAATATTACTATCAAAAAAAGTACACTAATTTTCATTAATTGGCCTTTATAAAAAAAACGTTACTTTTATAATAAATCCAGCAACCCTATATCAACTAGTAGCCCAACATTTTTATTGACTAGTTCTATCAACAATAATTACTCGACTTTTTTCTGCAATTTCATAATCACCCCAAAATTCTCGGTGAGTCACTATAGTTGTATTGCCATCTAGCAATTGCGATTCTTCTGAAAATTTTAGATATTTCCACAAAACTTTCGCATCAACGTTTTTATATGGATCAGAAAGGAAATCAACATCTTTTACAATTAGTGAAGCACCCAAATTAAGTGAAAACTCAATTTTTTTTCTTATATTCTTGTTGCCAGCCTCTTGTTTTTCTAGTTCATATCCATACACAAAGGGGGACACAGAATTATCCTGACCTATTACAGTGTAGCTATAAGCTCTCAAAATAGACTTTGAATCTAGAATATAATCCCACTCATTATCATGATCGAAGGACCAATTTCTATTCGGTTGAATATGATTTAGCATGTTGTATACAGAATTGATATCATAATTATGAGCATGATAAGAATAATTATTTCTAGAACAGGCTTGGTCAAATCCCGACAGTTTCACTTCTTCGATCGATTGCTGCTGAATATCAGAAACAGCAACTAAATAATAAGATTCAATCATTACATTTAATATATATAATCCGTCTTTAGTTATTTTACTCTCTGTCTTAATCAAATCATTCCATATTTCATCACCAGTATTTATCAAGCCATCATTTCCAAATGAACTAGTGCTAGATATGGACTTTAATCTCTCAATACTATCGTCACATCGCAATTTATAATGTATATACTCAGGGTCATCAGCAGTCAAAATAATTCGATCATTTCCCGGATTTTTGCTTTCAATCAACTCTAATAGATCATCATTTTTATATTTTTGTATTACTTGATGAACAATAACATCATCATTTGTGAACCAAATGTTATCGTCACCTTTGGCATACCTACTTGTTGTCACTATTTGAAAATCACCATCATTAGATTTTTCAAGTTCTATATATGCAAAAGGATCTGTTTCAGTTTTTTCCCCATTATTTATATAGATATCATTGTTCGGAAGTTCATTTACATCGTAAGCGCCAATTATATCGTCATCGGTAAACCATAACCCATCGCTTCCAGCACTCACATAATTTATAAATGTTGTTAAGTCACCATCCTCGATAATTTTTTCGTACTTCAATATAACATCATCGGAACTACCAATAATGTGATCTTCACCAATCTCATCAATATAAACTATCTTATTTTTCATCTTTATTAACACTGAGATATATGCATCACCGACTACATTATCATCATCTGTTAACCATATTCCATCAAGTCCAGAGCTATTATACTCACGATAGAAAAGAAAGTTATTGAACCCACCATCAATTGTTGTAACCCCGGAAGATCCAATAATATTCTCTGGTTTAATATATTTTTCTATATCATCGTCCTCGGTAAACCAAACACTATCTTCACCAGCACTGATATAATTCACATCAATCAATTCACCATTTGAATCTGACTCTAAATAATTATATCCAACCAATCCATCATCACCAGTGCCAAAAATTCCATCATCACCAGATCCACTTCCGAAATCTTTGTATAAACCGTTAATTTCTATTTTATTTCCATTACTATTTAAATCAGTAATTTTCAATGTCCAATTTAACGGTATTTCTGAATCAACATCGGGCTTCATGCACGAGGTTAATGCTAACCCAATCAATATAATTAAAAAGCATTTAATTTCTATATCTTTAGTATTCAATATTTTCATCTTTTTTATAATTTTTAAAATGAGTAACCTAGCTTAAGTCCGGTCCCCGAAAAAAAATCAGATACCGTACGATAATAAGAGATAGAATAACCATTTACCCACTTAATTCGTGTAAAAATATCAATATTGATCTTATTATCTGTAACTAAATTAATGCCCAGTGGGATATAAATTCCAAACCGATTCGTTCCTAAATTTCTTTCTGCCCAAGTTGAATTAATCGTATATTCCTCAGGTACTCCAGTTAGCTTTTCAATAAATGGTGAAATTCCTATATATGAATCAATATCACGCTCTCCATCTCTCCAAAGCCGAATATATTTTTTTATACCCAAAGAATATCCTCGCATAACTCCATCACCCTGCATTTCATAGAATTCGAAATCCAAAAGCATTTTTTTTCTATATAATCGAGAGTAAGATATGGCATAACCTGTATAATTTAGTTCTAATGCAGGCCGTATTTGATGCCCCCAATCTTGAGCAGGCAAATCAATATGAGCGGTCATAAACCCAACACTGAATTGATTGAGTTTTCGGCGCCAAAGTTTTTCTAAATGATTCGTTTCAGATCTAGAAAAACCGACATTCCCACGTGTTTGATAACGTTTCTTTTCTATTAATCCAAAATCACTCATATTCATTGCCAAATTCTCTCCCACGCCAAGCGTTAAAGAAGAACGATAGGTTTCAGGATTTCTTTCCAGAACTACCGAATATTTATTTGGATCAAGTGCTACACTAATCGCCTTACGGGATACTTTGTTTAGTTCCAATATTAATGCGCCTGATGGGTCTCTAATATAAAACCTTCCAATGATATCCTGCGGAATCGTAAGCGTTGAGCTAGAGGTATTAACATCAGTCAATACAATATCGCCTGCACCTGCAATCTGAATGTTGTATTCTGGATGCTGGGCACCGGCTTGCGATATTTCAGTTTGAGCAAGCGTTTCATTGTAGGCATATTGATAAGCTTCGTTGAGTGTAATTTGTTGATCACCGCTGACGTCTGATGCACCACGTAACGCAGAAACAAAATAGTGTGTAAAAAATGAGGCGCCAATGGCATCCGACTCTTGTGATGCTTCGCTAGCCGAACTGGCCGCGAGAAATACACTGCCAGTAATTTTATTTGCTGAATTAACCAAAAATGGCGCTGATCTTACTCCGCCTTTTAAACGCGTAAACGCGCCAGATTGACAAGAATCCAAAATCGCAATTTTTATATCAGCGCCAACAGCATTAATTTCTGCCCTTAAATCCTTATATGAATATTTTCCATCTTTCAGTAATAATCCAGTTTCATCTGAATGCCCAGAATAATAGAAGATAAACTCTGCGCGTTCAGACGTTTTTATTTCATTTTGAATTCGCTCACGAACATTTTTCAAGGTATCTTCTAATTGTGCTTTACCGGGGGAAAGTAACACCGTGCTATTCGTTGATGATACACCACCAATCTCTCGAAAAACTTTTGAAATTGCTAATGCATCTGATTCCGCATATCTCAATTGGACTCGATCGCCACCACCATTATTTGATGCAGTTACTAGGGCGTAGCGCTTAATCGTTGACTTTTCGGCGATACTGGCGAATACACTTGCTGAAGAACAAATCAACAATCCCCACATTATTATATTATTCATTATTTTGCCTTTGTTAAAAGTATTGAGGTTTGATATACCTCTTCTGGCAAATCGAGTAGTACGTTTTCATTCTGCATGTTATTTTTCTGTATTTTTTTACTTAATGTTAAAACTTCGTCAATATCAAATTTTTTATGAGACGTTATCAGAAAAAATCGTTCATAATTTGGTGCGTCATCTAACTGATATGCAAAGGGTAAGGCAATATCTCCTTGAGGTTGTATCTTATTACTTTGATCTTTAGCCTCTGGAAAATGTAATGTTGTTTCACCCCGACCATCTACTGAAAAAATTAGCCCATATTGATAACCTGCACCTTGATACTTAATTTGTAAGAGATCGTTCTCTTTAACTAATTGTTTATTTTCAATATGCTCCACAAAATTATTTTGTTTGCGATAAATATGTAACTCCGGTTTTATTCCTTTTAATCGGATGTCACTTGGGGTTTCATAAATTTGACTTTCTATTTCTTTTTGAGGGGAATAATATGAGTAAGGTGTTACTAAATAAAGCGCTAGAATTGCAATCATTCCAACGGATGCAAATTGCCAAGGTTGAAATTCCTTTTTCTCTGATTTTATTAATCGACGAATAACTCTCCTATTAATATCAGACTGTATGGAAGAATGATGTTTTTCTGATAGAAATTGATTATTTGATTCAGAAATTGAACGTACTCTTGTATTAATTTCGCCATTATGTTCCATCAATTCACGTATTTCAGCTTCTTTTTCTGCATTTAACTCACCTAAAACAAATTGCTCTAGATACATGTCAGGTATTTTTTTGTCATTCAATTTCATATTTCAATACCTTCAATTTTCTTTAATTGTTCATTTAACTTTTTTAAACGTTTCCTAACCCCAGAAACTGATAGGTTTACTTCCAACGAAACTTCTGCGAGTGTAAATCCATCAATGTAATGCATAACCGCAATCACTTTAGTTGATTCATGCTGAGTTTTAAAAAGCTCATCAAGAATTTTTGTAAAAATGGTTTGCTTCTCAATATCTTCCAAGCTAGCAATGTCCATCAACAAATCATCTTGTTCGTCGCTTATACATAACTTTTGGCGTTTTACGCTTCGTAATTTGTTTAAACATATATTTGTGGCGATACGATATAGCAGAGAAGAAGGCTTACTTAAGTCCAACTTCTTCTTGTTACTCAGTACATTGACAAATACGTCCTGCATAGCATCGTGAGCAATTGCTTCATTCTTCAATAGCTTTTGACAGCGCCGAAGAACCATAGGCCCATATTGCATGTAGAGGTTTGATAAATCGTTATCCAAACTTGTCCCTTTTATTTATAAAACACCGCAGCTTCTTGAATGTGTTACTTTGAAATGGAAAAATTTGAATTAAATGGCAAATCGGATAGATGAAGGCAAATTTTTTATAATTATCAAAGACATCGGTACGAATTACTTTTTTAGCGATACGATTTTTTTATTGGAGATATTATATACAATTCATTTGAGAATTTCAGGCTTTGACATTTAATCAAACCCTTACATAAATTAAGCTATATAACCGCCTTTATTCATAAAATTGATTTGCGGTTGAATTTTATACAACTTAAACTACATATTAACCGATAAATCATGCTAAACTTTTAAAACATAAGCGATAAAATAAGGAATCCACTATGGCTGCCACAGAATTTATCTCCAAATTAAGTAATGAAATTACAATTGAATCCGCTGCTCTCGACCAGTTGATTAAGCTAACCGAAAATGAAGATGGAATCGCCGGTGTTCGTGTGTTTATTAATGGTGGAGGATGTAACGGCATGACTTATGGCATGACTTTTATTGAAGAACCGAGTAAATATGATTGTGTTCTTGAGTGCGAGGGGCTCAATTTGTATGTCGACTCAATTGCGCTCAGTTTTCTTGAAGGCATGGAAATCGATTACAAGACTGAAGGCGTAAACAAAAGCTTCGTGTTTCGAAATGTATTTGCTAGCACCGGTGGCGCTGGAACCTGCGGAGCATGTGGCTCTTCTGGCGGCTGCTAATATAAATCAACAGTTACACCATTAACAAACGTCTACTCCTTATCTCACAACCTGGCAGCTATCGCATAGCTGCCTTTTTGCACGCAGCGAAAGCCATGAATATTGATGTCTCCATTGCATCGCCTGGAGAACACTCTCTAATTTCTGAAGTTAAAAATGGTTTAACCATCGATTTGGATGACCCAACTCATTCCATGGAAATTATTCATAAAGAACATCAAAAACTCGCTTTTTTGGGCATAATTGGAACCGATGACTCTACCGTTGAATTAGCCACACTTGCTGCACAAGCATTGAATTTAATTCATAATCCACCCTACTCTGCAAAACTTACGCAACGAAAAGATTTAGCGCGAACCCGTTTAGCAGAAAAGCATTGCGCTGTACCTTTCCACCTTTTAATTAACCTTTCGAATAATTTGGAAAACCTAGTAAAAGATGTCGTTTGGCCATGTGTTATTAAACCTTTAAATATGTCTGCAAGCCGCGGCGTCATTCGCGTAAATAACATTACTGATTTTTTAATTGCTTGTGATCGAGTCGGAAAAATCATTGCTAATGCAGATGATCCCTTTGAAAGAAGCCATTTATTGTTAGAAAAATATATTGATGGGCAAGAAGTTGCCTTTGAAGCCTATATGAAAAATGGTGAGCTTCATCCATTAGCCATGTTTGACAAACCAAATCCTTTAGTGGGGCCATATTTCGAAGAAACCATTTATGTAACACCTTCTCAATTAGATTCGAGCATTCAAAAGCAGATACAACAACGTGTATTAGAAGCCTGTCAAGCTTACGGCCTCGTAACTGGCCCCATTCATGCTGAATTGAGAATAGATAATAACAGTGAATGTTGGATTTTAGAAATCGCGAATCGCTCTATTGGTGGGGATTGTGGAAGAACACTTGATGGCCCAACCGAATTTTTTATTGAAAAGCTTATAATTTCTCTAGCAATTGGAAAACCTCCACCTGTCTCAAAAACCTTACACGCTCACGGCGTTATGATGATTCCAATTGACAAGGCCGGGGTATTGCAAAAAATTGAGGGCATTGAAGAAGCAAAAAAAACGACTGCTATTACTCATTTAAAAATGAATATTAATCCAGGAAATGAATTGATCCCCTTACCCGAAGGCAATCAATATTTAGGGTACATATTTGCAGAATCTGAAACGCCACAACAAGTTGTAGAAGCACTAAATTCAGCCTATTCCAAATTATCATTTAAGCTGTCACCCAAAATTGATTTACATCAATTGTAAATATTTCAAATTATACTAAAGCTAGATTGTCTTTTTTTCGAGAGCTAATTTCTGGAATGCCGGACTGAATTAATTGAATAGCTTGATCTACGTTTACAGGCGAACTTAAAAGATTTCCTTGTAATCCATCACAATTCAACTCAATTAGTTTATCGAGAGTTTCTTTGGTTTCAACACCTTCGGCAATAACACCAAGATCTAAATTATGCGCCAAATCAATTATCGATCTGACAATTGAAGCATCACTGTTTTGCTCAGCCATATACATAACAAATGAACGATCAATTTTTAATAATTTAATGGGTAACTTCTGAAGATATGTCATAGAAGAAAACCCCGTACCGAAATCATCCATCGCAAACCTTACACCCATATCACTTAGTTTATGTAGAGTATCTTCAACTTTGGTTGACTCTGTCATTACGGAACGTTCTGTTAACTCAAGCACAAGATTGTCGGGTTGTAATTCATATTTTTTTAATAAGCTCTCAATGACTACAACAATATTTTCATGCAAATCCCAAGCAGTTACATTAACTGAAATATATATATCATGGGAATGTGACTCCCATGACTTGCAAGTTTTTAACGCTCGATCAAGAACCCAGTATGTGATACTTCGTATAAGCCCTGTCTGTTCCGCAGCTTGAATAAATGCATCAGGATAAATCGTCAATAGCCGAGGATGATTCCAACGCAACAATGCTTCAAACCCGAGTATTTTATTTTCTGCTACCGAATAGATGGGTTGTAATTCAATAAACAATTCATCTTTATCAACAGCAATACGTAAATCAGACAACAATGACAGCTTATTAACATTATGTTCACTTTGTTCTGATTCATAGACATCATAATTTGTATTTGTTTTCTTGGCATTATACATCGCGATATCTGCGTATTTCATTAAAGTAACAACTGAACGACCATGTTGCGGATACAAGGATATGCCTATGCTTGCCCCTAAATACAAGTTGTGATCATCTATGGTATATACTACTTCTAATCCATCACAAATGACTTTTGCAATATGTTCAATCCTATTTTCATCAATTTTATTTATAATTATCGCAAACTCGTCTCCACCAAGACGAGCTACAAAATCTGATTTTCTAACCAATTCTGTCAATCGTTTTGCAACATGACACAATAGTCTATCACCAAACATATGTCCTAAAGTATCATTCACTTCCTTAAATCGGTCTAAATCCAGAATCAACAATGCAAAAATATTATTTTGGTTTTTGGGTGAATCTATAAGAGCATCCAATCTTTCTGCCAACAAACTTCGATTGGGTAGTAGCGTCAATGCATCATGAGTTGCAGTGTAGACTAATTCTGCTTGTCGTGATTTCACTTGTTTTTGCATGTAGTCAAATGCATTAACAAACTCTCCAATTTCAGTGCCCTTTATCGACGGCAATAATTCTCCAAGCTTTCTTTCAGAGTTCGTACGAAGAAAATGTGAAATAGATGCAATTGGTTTTAACAATGCTCGATCAAGCACTATATATACTGAGATTATAATTAAAAAGATAAATGCAGATAAAACCCAAAGTGCGTAAGACAAATTATCTTTAGAATGCTGTTGAAACTTAACGTCGTTCTCTGATGACTGATATAATTTTTTATCAATTATGTTTAATTGACTATATACTTCATCAAGGATCGGATACACATCTTTGACTATTATATTCACATCAGAACGCCAGTTGTTTGTAGCTTTGATTCTTACAATTTGCTCAAAACCAACATACCAACGTGGGACTTGTTTTCGGATAGAAGCAATAGTTTCGATTGTCTCTAATCCAATATCTTCTTCATTTGCGATTTTTTCTAGTTTACCTATCTTGGTAAGCATTTCCTGATATATTTCATTTATACTATCAACTTGGGCATTTAAAGCACCCAGAAATAATGACCCCATCCGATTAACAACATATAGTCGATAAGTTGTTATTACTCGCCGCCAAGTATCTCGAGAATCCACCAACAAACTCATCAATTGTGTAAAATTTTCATCTTCACTTCTTTGCTCAGCTATCGCTCTCGTTAATGATGTTGCAATTGTGTCATTTGCATCAATCATTGGACTATTAGCTTGCTGTAAAACTGGGTACATCCTGTTCGCATCGAGCCTTAGCAACATCAATTGAGTTGCATTTCTTTGAAGATATCTTAATTTTTCATCAATATTGATAATCGTATTGTTCAAATTATTATTCTTAATCCAATCATATTTTGATAATGCATCAACATTTACGAGAGCGTATTCTATGTGTTGATCAAATCGAGATTGATGAGCTTTAGAGGGTTCAAACAAATATAAATCTAAATCTCGAGATGCAAGCTTTACATTATTACTTAAGTTTTCTTTAACTAAGCTAACGGGAAGGCGATGTTCAATTCCATCAAATAATGCTTGATTGGTATCGGTGATATATTGATTAACTATTGTGACTAAGACGATAACAAAGCACATGGTTGTAACGGCGACAATCAAATACCTTGCTCGTAAACTTTTAATCCATGGTTTTAATAACGTCATTGCTCATAGTACTCAGAATAAAAAAGAAAACTTGAAACAACAAATAAATTGCTCGGCAACTCGAAAAATTGAGATGCTCCTAGAAACTCTCGTTTTTCCACCAATTTAGAATAATTTATATTAACTTAAAATAGAAAAGTGACTTTTGACATCCATCTTAACTGTATTCCTGAGTAAAATACAAATGTTTAGATATGCCATTGATTATGTGTAGATAAGTTTTTAAAAGAATTTAAAACCGAAGAGAGAAAAATAATTTAATTACTATTTGATAATATATTAATATAACCTGTATTTGTAATACTTACGCTACAAATTTTTAAAGTTAATCATTTTCATAGGTATTATAACTATTTCTTTCCGCCACCACCAGCTTGAAAACCTGCAGGTACTTGCCCATAATCACCTTCCTGAAAAAAGAATCCCGTCATATGTTTTTCAATTAATTCAATACTAGTGAGATCAGAAGTACTCAAGCCATTTTCATTCATAATCATAGTAGCTCGATCCAACCATTGCTTCCAACCTTCTTTTGATACATTTTCATATATCCGAATACCAAGCTCACCTGGGTGAGGCACTTTATCCAAACCTAAAGCTTCTCGTTTTAAGACCACACAATTTACCATTCTCATACTTATTGACCTTTAATTTTTCCAGGGAATATAAAATTACGTTAATATGAAAAGTAATTTTGTAAAAATGAATCCTGACTCAATCATTGTTTCGCTGGTTGTTCATATTTTTTTAATAATATCCCTTCATCACCGCAACAACTTACTGGACATTTTTTTACAGTATTGATCTCGTCTGTTGATGCATTAAGATAAAATTCAATCGGACTATTTTCTGCCGCACAATCACATCCTTTATCATCATATACGTAGACATTTTTTAATCCTGCTCGCAATGCTTCGGATTTTGCCTTATATAAGTCTGCTTCAGGTGTTGGCTCCAAATGTGACAATTTATAAGCAGGGAAAAATCGTGTAATATGCCAGGGGCTATCTACTCCAAGATTATCTTTAACCCATTGTGCAATTTTATAGTATTCAGCAGCATCGTCATTTTTTCCAGGGATAATGTTCGTGCGTGTTTCTACATGTATACCCAATTCCTGTGCTTTTTTTATTGAATGTAATACTTGCTTCACCGTGGCAGGCCGACATATTTCTTGATAGAACTCATCTTTCATACTTTTTATGTCAGAACATAGCACATCGATATGTGGTGCGATGAGTTCTAACGCAGCATCAGTAATAAAGCTATTGGTCACATATACGGTATATAAACCGGCTTCTTGCGCTAATTTTGCGACATCTAAAACATATTCCGTCCAAACCGCAGGTTCTGAGTATGTAAATGCAATTCCTTGAACATTTGCTCGAAGTGCACTTTCAACTAATGAAGCTGGAGGAACCCAAGCTTGAGTTGATTCACCTTTTGCCAATTCATCCAGCGCCTCAACACCCCAGGAAATATCAAGATTATGGCATCCGTTACATCGAAAGCTGCAACCGTAACTACCAACAGACATAACTTTAGTTCCAGGTCTAAAGTGTTTTATTGGTTTACTTTCAATAGGATCAATATCAATTGATGAGAGTATTCCATAGGACAAATTATAAAGTGTACCATTACGGTTTACGTGAGCTTGGCAAAAACCACGTTGGCCATGACCAATTTTACACCGCCATAAACATAAATTACACCGTGTAGTACCATTATCAAGTTTTTCTTGCAATAGTGTGGGAATTAGTTGATAGCTTGATGGAGGTGACATATAAGATCCTAATCATCTATTAATGATGTATTTTAGTTTTTATCCCTTAAAGAGTCAAAAATTCTGCCTTCACATACCCCGCGCGACACGGAAAAGTGATTTGATTCCCTTCTAAAGTTAAGTCAATCGTTCCTTGAGCATTAAAATCGATTGCCTGAACTAATCTCATTTCTTCTCCATCTATCATCAGCGGGAAATAGCTAGCAATGCTTTCAGTAGCTTTCATAAAATGGTAAACCCTTCTAGCATTCCAAGTTTCTGGTATCTTAAAATCACTCACTTTTGGATACGAATAATAACTCGAAATCTTTGTGTCTTGAGGTTTTGCTAAAACTATTTTGTTGTGAATATTTTGAAATGCTTGAATAAGTAAGCGCGAGCTTTCTATTGCCAATTTTTTTTCTAAGTCAGATATATTCATCGATGGTTTCACATTAACACTATGTTGAGCGACTATGTCACCGGCATCAAACTGATTATTCATTAAATGTATGGTAACGCCTGTTTCGATAACAGCGTTTCGGATTTGCCAAAACAATGGATCAGGACCACGATATTTTGGTAACAGTGAAGGATGTAAATTTAGACTCGCAAGCTTTGGAATAGTCAGAATGCTTGATGGAATTTTGTGAGCAAAACAAGATGTAACAATGACATCTGGCTTAAGCGACTCAATTGCGGATCCCAGCTCAGTAATTTTATGGTTAAATTTCAAAATTTGTATTTTATTTTTGAAAGCCACAGATTGGATACTGTCTTGTTGATCTATTGGTATTAAGTCAATACCTTGCTCAATAGATGGACATTCGTTCACCACAACAGCGAGAATTTCGTGCGACGATTGTAGCAACGCCTCAAATGGACGAAATGACAAATCTCCCGAAGAACCAAAATAAACAATTTTTAATCGATTTGACACAACTTTTCCCAATCTTTAATCAAAACAATCATGGATTACAGTCAAACTACTTTTTTTGTAAGATAAAGAACATATTGATAGATCGATATATCATCAATTTTATAAATCATTATAGAATTTTCATTAAAAGGACGCGTTCAAATTTAAGCAATAGCCTTATTCATTAGCTTGCTATGCCTATGTTTTAACTCTTATTTCAATCCTTTAGATTTACACTTATATGCCGCTACTGCAACAAGGAATGAAACAAATTTAACTTTCGCAATTTTAAGACTTATTCTAACTAGCCATTTTTTTAGCTAGTTAATTTATTCTCAAATACTAGGAACATTCTCTTTATCAGTTATGAGTATATCAGAAGTAAGATTTCGGCTTAATAAACGTAAAAATGCCATTTATGCGCATTATTCACTGCATAAGCCAAATCTTCTCGAAATTGACAAGGATTGGGTTTTATCTGAATTAAAAGCCAACAAAATGGATAAATTCGTCCTAGATCGAGACAGTATTAACCAACTCATCGGCATCGTTAATAACGCAGAGTATGGCACTGGAAAAATTCAAATTGGTGAAAGTTTCGATGCGAAAGTTTTTGTGGAAGTAAAAGATGAAATGAGCGCTTACATGACCATTGAGCAAGAACAAGGTGGTCAACCAGTTTCTCTTGAGATGGTAAAAAAAGCACTTGCGGAAAAAGGTGTTAGACATGGTTTTTTACTCGACGAAATCCGTGTCGCTATTGTTACCGGTGAAGCGTCTAATGTTTTAATCGCAAAAGCAGAGCCGGCGATCAATGGAGAAGATGCCCAGTTCATATGCGTTTTACCAGAAATAAAAGTTCGCACCCCAAGAATCGCTGAAAATGGTAATGTTAATTACCGAGATCTTGGAGACATAACCGTAGTAGAGCGTGGTGAACCGATTATGCAACGCACTCCTGCTACAGCAGGCATACCATCAAAAGATATATTTGGAAAAGTACTTGAGCCAATAGCGGGTATTAATACACCATACTCTGACACACTTAAAGGTGTTGTTGCATCTGAACATGACCCAGATTTACTGATTGCAAGCGAGACTGGACAGCCAGTCATTGTTGAAAATGGCATAACAATCGAAAACACCATGTCTATTAAAAAAGTGGATCTATCAACCGGTAATATCATTTTTGAAGGCTCTGTTATTGTCATTGGTGATGTGGCCAGTGGCATGACTGTGGAAGCTGATGGTGATATTACGGTCAAAGGAATGGTAGAGAATGCAAGGCTTGATGCTGGGGGAAATATACTCATTCGCGGCGCTGTCATTGGTCGTGATGGAGATCAAAAATCTGATAATAATACCGCAACACTCAGAGCAGACGGCTCTATTACAGCCAAATTCACAGAAAATGCACATTTACAATCCAACGATAATATATACATTCAGGATTGGGCGCTAAAGTCAGACATTTCTGCAATCAATGAAATTGTTGTCGGCAGTGACAATTCTAGCAAAGGGCAAATCATTGGTGGAAAGGTTACTTCCGGTATATTAGTAAAAGTCATGAACCTAGGCTCGAGCGCTGGAGTGCAAACATACATTGAAGTTGGAAACGAGTCTGACTTGCAACATGAAATTGAATCACTCAGTGGACAATGTTTTAAACAAGAACAAATTTTAAAAGAAATACATAAAAACATCGCCGCTCTAAAAAACAACCCAACAAAGCAAGGCCAGAAAATGTTGGAAGAAGCCAGACATGCTCATGCTGCAGTAGAAAAATCCATCGCTGCAATGAAAAAAGAGCAAGAAGTTTTAAAAACAGAAAAGAACCGAACGAAGAATGCAAAGGTGATTATCGAAAAGAATGCATTCGCAGGCAGCACAGTAATTGTCGCAGGTAAGAAAAAAAGCTTTAAAGAGGATGCGGGTCGTAGGACGTTAACCATTAAAGATCATGAGTTAGTCCATGTTTTTCATTAGATTGTAATAAATAGATTTTTTTCTCAACAATCTGATATTAAAAATCAATTTAAATTAAATATAAATATCGATTTTAATTATTGCTAATGATCATCACTTGGTTATATGATAAGTGTTAGACTAATCATAATAGTGATCCCATGAAAAAATATACTTATGGCAATGATGCAATTGAAGTGACATTTGAAGAACGAAAATGTTGTCATGCAGCTCATTGTTTTAAAGAACTTCCAAATGTTTTTGATGGCGATTTAGAACCGCCCATACAACCAGAAAATGCCTCGATTGAAGAAATAATTCGGGTGATTGAACTTTGTCCATCCAGCGCTCTCACTTATCACTGTTTAAAAGATAGCTCATCAAATGAAACTCCTCCTCAACATAACGAAGCCCTGATATTTAAAAAAGGCCCTTTGATGTTAAGGGGTGATTTTGAGTTACAAGGTGAAGGCCCTATGACTCGTATCGCGTTATGTCGTTGCGGCGAGAGTAAAAACAAACCTTTTTGCGATGCGAGTCATCGAAAAATTGGATTTAACGCCCCTGCCCTAGAAGAATTTGATGAAGTAAGCGACTTTCCTAACACCGGAAAAATCAAATTGACACCCATCGAAAATGGGCCCATTGCGTTTTCAGGAAATTTAACATTTCACTCAACTGACAAAAAAGTACAATATTGTCGAGAAAAAGGTGCACTGTGTCGTTGTGGTGCAAGTGACATTAAACCTTTTTGCGACGGAAAACATCGTTCAATTAATTTTAAAACACAATAGACATTCCATTATTTACATAAAGCCAAAACTTCTAAAAATCTTTCCAAAAACATTCGTATATACTTGTGAAAAAAATTGCTATTTTTGCCGATATTCAAAATATTTATTACACCACTCGCCAAGCCTATAATCGACAGTTTAATTATCGAAAGTTATGGCGAAAAATCAGTGATGAAGGTGAAATACTGTCTGCTACTGCTTATGCAATTCATCGTGGCGATGAAAAACAATTGCAGTTTCAGAATACACTTCAAAAAATCGGTTTTACAATAAAACTCAAGCCCTATATTCAACGAAGTGATGGTTCAGCCAAAGGTGATTGGGATGTTGGAATAACAATTGATATTATGGAAGCTGCAAAAAACGCTGATACCATCGTATTATTGTCAGGTGATGGTGACTTCGACTTGTTATTAGAAAAAATCAGATTAGATTATGACATTACTGCAGTGGTATACGGCGTGCCAACACTTACTGCTAACTCTTTAATTGAAAATGCCAGTATTTATTACCCGATAGAAGAAGAACTATTGCTTTAAATATTTTTCCTTAAAATATATGGCAGTGTGCTTAATGTCAAATTTGAAGTCAATTCTCATTAATTTGTTAATATTTTGATGTTTCAAAAGAAGACATAACTAAACACCCCTCAAACAAAGCATTAGTTATTGAACAAATCAAAAATGCCTTGTGTGAATGCAAAATTCAAAATCCATCAGGTAAATGCTACTTAAAAGGCTTCCTAAATGAACAAATTTAATTCATCGTTTCCATTAACAAACTTCGAATTTTGTCAGCTACGGGGTCTTTAGGCCAGCCAGTAACTAACTGCGTCCAAACTTCCCGCGCAGCCTTAACTTCATTTTTTGCATTAAGCAAGAGATAACCCAAATTTAAATAAGCATTACCAAAACCAGGCGCTTCTTTAATTACCTGACGAAACGATTGTTCTGCATGGGCGACATTATCAATTTGCCAATACATCGTTCCCATGTCTGTACGGACACCAAAGGCGGTAGGATTGATATCCAATGCAATTCGGTAATAAACAATTGCTTGAGCAGGTTCATCATTGTCATAACAAATATTACCCAAATTTGATGCTGCTTCAAAATCATTTGGATTTTCATTCAATCGTCGCTTAAATGATAAAAATATCGCCTCATTTTCATTGACTTCAGTTTCGCTCACAACTCACTCCCGTTAATTAATTGATAATACAACCTGTAATTTAGGTCATAAATTCTTCGTTTTTCTTATAATACCATTTTAAAACAAAAGGCGGCAGTATTGTTGTTAATACAATGACCAATAACATAATAACGTATATTTTGTTACTCAAAATATTGCTTGACCTGCCCAATTCAATAAATATTAGTCCTACTTCTCCACGAGGCGTCATAGCTAATCCCGTGGCAATTTTTTCATGGAAAGGAACCGCGCGCATTAAAAAAGCGCCTGCTAATTTACCCACTATAGCAATCACAAACAATAAGGAGGATGCAAACCATAGATACTCCGATGTCCAATCAATTTGACTTAAATCAACAGAAAGCCCAACAACAACAAAAAATATAGGTGTAAACAGTTGCATGACAGGTTTCATTTGTTCGTATATTCGATTGGAAAATTTTTCATCCGTTTTGATCGCAATACCAAACGGTAAAAAGAATCGTCGTGATAAAGCTAAACCGGCAGCAAATCCGCCAAGTAGTTCGGGTGCTCCCACATAATAAGCTAACCAGGCAAAAAATAAGACAAGAGACATAACAGTGGTAGGAATTAAACCGGGTAGCGCACTAGAATGATCAAAACGACGAATCAAATAAGACATTAATTTAGCAGCCAGGGGCGCTAATGCAAAAAACATTGCAATAAATAACACGACTCTCAGCGTATTTTGAAAATTAATTGCGCCTGACAATGTTATTTCGAGTAATAGACCGAGGAGAATTACCCCTAAAACATCATCAATTACTGCAGCACCTAACACAACCTGCCCTACTGTTTGATTTTGCTTACCCAATGCCGATAACACACGAATGGTGATACCAATACTTGTTGCCGTAAGCGCACCACCAATAAACAAGGATTCAATCAGCGATAAATTTAAAAAATATCGACAAGCAATATAAGAAAAAATAAAAGGAAAAATAAACCCGCCCAAAGCAGTAACCAAACTTCTTATTCCCGTTTTAAATAATCGAGAACCATCTGTTTGCAACCCTACCTCAAACAGCAAAAGTATAATGCCTATTTCACCCAATAAACGAATCATCTGATTCGCTTCCAAAACGCCAAATAAACTTGGACCTAGGATAATACCTGCAGTGATTTCACCAATAACTGACGGAATATTAAGTCTTACGGCTATCTCAGCAAAAACGCGTGCTGCGAGTAAAATTAACATTAAATCAAATAAAAGTTCGTGTATTTCACCCATATTTTATGATTAACCTTTTAGACATCTACCACGTTATTCTATTGTTGTTGACTGTTAGTCTAGATCACATTCAAAGCCCTAAACAAGTCCTGTGAATTTCATAGTAATCTTTTTTATACTAACAGTTAACGCTTCATTTGTGAGGGAAGACAAGCCCTTTATCTGGTGACAAAATAAGCTATAATACCAAGCTTCTTTATTTGAGTACTCTTTATTGTTTATGAAAATCCATTTAGCCCCAATGGAAGGCGTTGTTGATAGTTATATGCGCCATTTGTTAACCGAAATTGGCGGCTATGATGCTTGCGTTACAGAGTTTATCCGTGTTGTCGATCATTTACTGCCTGAAAAGGTATTTGATCGTTACTGCCCCGAACTCAAAACTCAAGGTAAAACGTCCTCAGGTACACCTGTGATTATCCAATTACTGGGTTCTGATCCAAGTGCGATGGCAGATAATGCCTGCCGCGCAATAGAATTAGGGGCTCCAGGCATCGATTTGAATTTTGGCTGTCCAGCCAAGTGTGTCAATAAACGCAATGGTGGGGCATTTTTACTTCAACAACCAGAACAGCTATTCAACATCATTCAGGCTGTGCGTAATGCCGTAGATGAGCATATTCCCGTTTCCGCCAAGATTCGCCTAGGTTATGAATCAACGGACCTAGCGCTAGATAACGCCCTTGCAGTGCAATCAGCTGGCGCTAATTACATTACTGTCCATGCTCGTACCAAATCTGATCGCTATAAAGCCCCAGCACGCTGGGAATGGCTAGCAGAAATTAATCAAATACTTGATATTCCCGTAATCGGTAATGGTGATATAAATAGTGTTGATGATTTCAAGCGTTATCTCGAAATTAGTGGTTGCGAGGATATCATGATTGGACGCGGTGCAGTTTCACGACCTGATCTTGCTCGCCAAATCCAATACTTTCATCATAAAAAAAACCTATATGAAGAAATGAATTGGAATGATATTAAAGAATTGCTCATTGCTATGGCCATCGCAATGGAACCTAATGTAAAAGGACGCTTTATTGTTGCCCGTATCAAACAATGGCTTGTGATGCTAAAACGGGAATACACCGAAGCCCAAATGTGTTTTGATGAGCTCCGGCGATTAAAACAATATTCCGAACTTGAGGCGTTATTGAAATTCTGACTGCTTAACTGCTAAATTCAAACGGATCAGCAAAAATATCATTGAGTGATGCTCCCGCCAAAAATGAGCGACGTTTCGTATCAGCAACCATCAACGGATGTCCACATAAATAGATACGCCAGTCTTTGAGGTTTTTATGCTTTTCTAGAGCGATTTCGTTTGCACGATCTTTAATATTACCATCAGCACCACTTCCAGATAGACAAGGCAAATAATGAAAGTTGCTATGTTTATTCGCTAATTCTTCTAGTTCACTCTTTAAATATATTTTTTCAGGGTTTTCTGAACCATGATATAAATAGATATCACCTTGATGCCCTTGATTGAGTGCATCTCTTAATACACCATACAATGGCGCTAACCCAGACCCAGTCGCTACCATCATCAAACTTTTCGCAGGACTACCTGATAAATAATAACATTCGCCTAACGGCTCGCTAATTTGCAAAGTGTCACCAATATTTAACTCATCAAATAACCAGCCACTCATTTTTCCGTCAGCAATTCTTTCGATGTGCAATTCAATAACGTTTTCATATGCTGGTACACTTGCAATTGAATAACTTCTTGTAAGATGCTCATCTCGAAACACATTTAAAAATTGTCCGGATATATAAGTGAACCCCTCGGGTACACTAAACCGGAGCTGAAGTATGACTGGCGTTAATAAATTCTTTTCTAACAACGTTGCTTCAAAATGAGGTGCAGCAGTAGAATCAGCGAGTGCAACAGTTAAATTTTCTGTTGGAACACATGAGCAAGCTAAAAAATATTTTTGTTGCTGCAGTGTTTCTTTTAAACCCAATTGCGAGGATTCTGGTGGAGTACCATCAGTTGCACACATCATACAGGTATGACACAAACCACTACGGCAAGAAGAAGGAGGAGGACAATCAAATCGAGTTAAACAATCTAAAACAGTTTCATCTGGCTTTGTTTCATACTTCTTTCCATCAAACTCAATTACAGGCACATCGCCCTCCTTCTTTTATTTTATTTACCTAACACGTCATTTCGTGTGGTTTCTGCGATGGCAGCAACTTCACCAATGAGTTCATCTGCCACACCCAATTCTTTGAGAGTTCCACCCAAATTTTCTACAACAGCATCGAAATGACTATCATTTAATCCTCTAGCAACTAAATGAGCATGACCATCCCTCATATCCTTACCAGTATAATTATTAGGACCGCCAAACGCCATCGTCAAAAAACCTTTTTGCTTAGCTGCTTGCCTTTCCATATCTACACCATTAAAAAACTCGTTTATTCGATCGTCAGCGAGCACTTTTCGGTAAAAAATATCTACCGCAGCATCAACAGCTGCAGCACCACCAATTTTTTCAAACAGTGAATCACTCATCATTTATCTCCTAAATAAAGTTACATAGCGAGGCCATGACAGCGATAATCATGCCGAAACCTGCTTCCCTAGTAAATCAATTCATAGTGTTTCAAGTTAACCCGTCACTTCGGTAATTAACCCGTTCAAAACACTCGATACCAATGATGTTTGGCTCAAAGATTTGAGAACCACATCGAAATGTTTATTATTCAACCAACAATCATTAAATGAAAGCAGCTCTCTCGATTTCATGCATATGTAACTATATAACTCGATAAGCGTTATTGCTCAAAAGCAATATTATTTCCTCACTTAGTTTTTTATACATCTACAAAATATTTATAAGCGTTATTATCCACCCGGTTTTACGGCAAAAGGTCCTCATTAAAGCACTGACAGCTACGTGATCTCCAAATTTGCCAGATAGGGTATTTTTTTAATGCTTCCTGCTTTCTTTTTAATTATCGATGTTTACCGCACAAGCAAACTACACAACTTAGCTTAAAATTAGATATATCTAAAATACACCTAATTTACCAAGCAAACAAACGATTAAATATTAACTTAATTTGCTCTTGTTATAATCGGGTCATTACTTTTTTTTATAATGAAATTAGACTTTTAGCGTAGTTTGTGTTAAATTTTTCCGTGCTAAACATGGATAGTTTACAACTAATAATATGGTGAAAACAAAATGCAGCTTACTCTATATACTGATTACTCTCTTCGCGTTTTAGTCTATTTAAGTCTAAATCAGGATCGTTCTGCGACTATTTCCCAAATTGCAGATTTTTATCAAATTTCTCGAAATCATCTCGTTAAAGTCGTTCATAATCTTTCTCTCAAAAAATATATCATTTCCACACGAGGTAAAGGTGGCGGATTACGTTTGTCGAGAAATCCTCAACTTATTAATATTGGTGAGGTAGTACGTGACACAGAACCCAACTTTCATGTTGTCGAATGTTTCAATGCTGATACACCGAATACTTGTTCTGTTGAACCCATCTGCCAATTAAAAGGCATCTTAGCACAGGCAACTAATCAATTCCTAAGTACACTTGATGGATACGCCATTTCAGATATTTTGAAAGATAGTATGGAAGGGGTAAATATTGTGGAGCTCGACCCACAATTACAAAAAATTCTAATGCAAACTAAAGAAAAAAGCCCGACATAATTTTTGTCAGCCTGTTTAATTTTCATAATCGTTTACTGACTTACTAAGCCAGAACCACCAGATGATTCCTACAATTAATATGATGCCCAGTGCATTTACCAAATAAGTTATCATTTTTACTTCCTGCTTAGTAAGCGTAATCGATTTGCATTACTGACAACAGTAACCGATGACATTGCCATTGCCCCACCGGCAACCATAGGATTAAGTAATATACCAAAAAATGGATATAAAACCCCAGCTGCGATTGGAATTCCAATTACATTATAAATAAATGCACCAAATAAATTTTGTTTTATATTTATTACTGTTTGTTGTGAAATATTAATAGCATCAACAACACCAAGCAATGAACCACCCATTAAAACAACATCTGCACTTTCGATTGCAACATCTGTCCCCGTTCCAATGGCAAAACCAACATCTGCTAATGCTAAAGCAGGAGCATCGTTAATTCCATCACCAACCATTGCAATAGTTCGGTTATCTACCTGTAAACTCTTTATTGTTTCAGACTTATTTTGCGGTAATACATTTGCAATAACTTTTTTAATGCCAACTTGTTGTGCAACGGATTGAGCGGTAAACTCATTGTCACCGGTTAGCATAATGACATTTATACCAAAATCTTGTATTTTTTTAATCGCTTGAAATGAATCGCTTTTAACAGTATCTGAGATCGTTAATAAACCAGCCAGCTTTCCATCAACCGCAAGAAACAATACTGTTTTTGACTGAGAATAAAACTGACCAAGCTGATCCTCAACATTTTTCAAAGATATATCATTATTGAGCATAAGTTTCGAATTACCGAGTAAAATTTTCTGACTATTAATTTCGCCCATAATTCCAAACCCACTCTTCGACTTAAAATTCTCCACGGTCTCTAAGGAAATATTTTTATCTTTTGCATTCTCTAATACTGCAATCGCTAAAGGGTGTTCTGAATAATGTTCCAAACTCGCAGCAAATTGAACAACCTCAGCTTCACTAAAGTCATATGCTAAAATATCTTGAATTCTGGGCTTCCCCTCAGTAATTGTGCCAGTCTTATCAAGAACAATCGTATCAATTTTACCTGCAACTTGAAGCGCTTCGGCATTGCGAATCAATACCCCAAACTCTGCCGCTTTACCAATGCCGACCATTATAGATATCGGTGTTGCTAAGCCCAAAGCACATGGACAAGCGATGATCAATACTGTTATCGCTGCAATTAACGCTAAATTGGCGTCATCGAAAATTGCAAAATTAAACCAGATCAAATAGGTGATAATTGAAATGATCATCACAGACGGAACAAACACGGAAGAAATATTATCCGCTAAACGTCCTATCTGTGGTTTACTATTTTGCGCTTTTCTCACCAAGTCAATAATCTGAGCCAGCGCTGTATCATTTCCAATTTTGGTGGCTTTAAATAAAAAACTACCCGACTTATTTATGGTTCCACCAATTACCGTATCACCAACAGATTTCTCAACTCCTAATGGTTCTCCAGTTAACATAGACTCATCAACAACAGATTCACCTTCAATAACACTTCCATCTACTGGAAGTTTTTCTCCCGGTCTCACGCGTATCGTTTCACCTAATCCAAGATCTTCTATTGGTATATTAACTTCAACGCCATTTCGAATTACGCTAGCTTGTTTGGCTTGTAATCCAACTAATCGCTTTATTGCTTCAGATGTTTTACCCTTTGCTCTCATCTCCAATGCCGCACCCAAGTTTATTAAGGCAATAATAATAACTGCAGCTTCGAAATAAACATGTCGAGCATTTTCTGGAGCAATCTCTGGAAATAAAACAAGTAACATTGAGAAAAAGCACGCTGAACCTGTCCCTAATGCGATTAAAGTATCCATGTTCGCATTGTGACGTTTAAACGCTTTCCAGGCTCCAACAAAAAACCGCTTACCGGAATAATACATAATGAATAATGTAAGTATTCCGACAACAAACCAAAACAAGCGACCAAAACCCGTTAATTCTGGCATATTCCCTGACCAACCAAGAATTAACAACGGTAAACCTAATGCAGCGGCAACGACAGATTGCTTTTTCAATTCCCTATATTGAGCATATTCCGCCGCTTCTTTTGAAACTTCATCTTCAACACTACGTAACTCTGACGCTTCATACCCTGCATCAACAATAGCATCGATTACTTTTTGTGCTACTATATCGCCCGTAACAGTTGCAGTAAATTCAGCAAAATTTACATTGTAATCCTCGACACCAGGCGTATTTTCTATTGCCTTCTCCACAGACGAGACACAACCGGCACAGCTCATTCCACCAATAGACAATCTCATTGAATTCATATTTGAAAAATCACTATAAAAACATTCCCAATAACTTGTTGATAAACATTTGACACTTCAATTCTATAAAAAGTTGTAGACATCCACACTAAATTATAAAAATTCCCTAAACGATAAAAAAAACCTATGTTTACTATTATAGCCGTATTGAAAAATTGAGTGAAAATCCTATACTAGATATTAATGTGCTTTGCTATTGATGGTATTCCACTCAAACCTGGCTCATTGATTGCTTATTAATCAGTGCGGATTTAGTGGCTGTATGGACCAATATCAGGAGTATATTTCAGACTAAGGAGTAGTCAGTATGCGAATCGAAAATTCCACCAATCGCAATAGTTCGAATGCTTATCAAAAAAAGAATAAATTAAAAAAAGTCTTAAAAAACCAAGAAGAGAGTAACGAAAGTAGTGATCACCTTGACCTAAGTTCAGGCGTCATACTACTTAATCACCTATTAAATGAACCCGAATTTCGATTCAAACCTATTCCATTTTACTTTTCTAATGCCGCAACGCGAAATGCTCAGCAAGCAGCACACATCTCAAAATCAATTCAACAGAAAGCAATCTCATATGATGTTAATCTGAATTATGAAATGATTTTAGATTTAGTATTAAGTCGTGCAAATGAAATATCAGATAACACACATATTTTAACAAAAACAAATATAAACCAATCTTCTACATATCAACACATATCGTTTCGTGAAAACGAAACTCTTTTTTTCGAAGGTTTTCACAACAAAAGCATAAAAAACGGTATATCTGCACACATCGTTACAGCTATTGTCATAGAATACTTTCAGCTCAAACAAACTGAAAATATTAACGTATCAACCGCACAAGAACAAATTAAACTGATAAGCGATGTTATAACTACATCTACGAACCAAAATATTTCGCAATATAAAACCCAACTTAACAGTGTATTAAAAAGCTATTCAACTTAGAAAGATATATACTGACTAAGCTTAGTTAATTGCTCTTTGCCGATATACCTCAGGACTATGTTTATCTAAAATAGCCTCCAAGTCTATTTTTGAAAACAATATTTCATTGTATTGAACTTGTTGAGTACCAAATAATTTAATTCCACTAATAGATAAAGATTTAACTCCTGTACGAACATTAAAACTCAATGCAATGGAATTCGAGTTACAGCATTTCTGAGTCATATTGATAATGATTCCAGTACTATTACCCTGCTTAACTGATTTCCGCCACTGAGCTAAATAACGTTTGTTTAAATGCGATGCCCAAAATATAACAATACCGCTGGTGCCATTTTTCAATGCCTTATTCATTGTCACCTTATCATCAACATCGTTTTTTGGATGAATAAGTAAAACCCTTGATGGATCAATCCCATAATAAGCAAAAAGTTTCTGATTAATATCGGTAGGGGGAGAAATTAAAGTAATCCATCGATTTTCTGCATTTAATTTCGTGAGTGTAGGTAGAAGTAATTGCAAAACACTTTCCGAATCAACACTACTCACTTCACTAAGTTCAGCTTGCGGCCACCCTTGAGTAGGTAAAACTGAATCCAAAGTCCGTGCTTTTTTGTCTTTATTTCTTCTAATTGGATTAGCAAAATCAAAGGACTCTTGAAACCCTGGACCATTGTTTAAGTTTTTCTGCGAATATATTTCCCACTGACTCATAACAAACCTCCATTTCGTAATATTCCTACGGCCAAACCCTCAACTTCAAAAGGTTCCTCTTTCAAATTCACCTTTATAGTAGAGAAGTCTGGGTTTTCTGGATGAAGCAAAACTGAATTACCTTTTTTCTCAAATCGCTTAACGGTAACTTCGTCTCCTATCCGTGCAACAATAATTTGACCCTTCCGCACATCTTTTGTCATATGTACCGCTAATAAATCATCTTCAAAAATACCCGCATCCTTCATACTCATACCTTGAACACGTAAAAAATAATCTGCTTTAGGATCGAAAATAGATGGGTCTACTTCCATTCGATCTTCTATGTATTCCTGAGCAAGAATAGGTTGACCAGCTGCTACTCTACCAACTACGGGTATACCGAGGTCTTCTTCAGATCCCAGCACCTGAATTCCACGAGATGAACCTGGAAGTATGGTGATATATCCTTTTCGCTCTAAGGCGCGCAGGTGATCTTCTGCGGCATTGGGGGATTTAAAACCAAAATATTGAGCAATTTCTACACGAGTGGGTGGAAAACCCGTATCTTTTATATTAGCCTTGATAACGTCAAGTATTTGCGACTGCCGTGCTGTGAGTTTATCTTGCATCATGATGGCCTGTATTAATTATCAGTACTGATAATATATACAGTAATTTATTTATTCGCAAGTAAATATCTAAATTATTTTTGAAATGGTTATTTTTTATCCAAACGCTAAGTTATTTATTTATTTATTACAGCCCTCATGGACCCAGTAAATGCTTCTTCATCCCAAACCGTATCACGACTTTCAACATGAATGCTTTCCATACCTTGCAACAATGCAATTGCTAAAAAAACAAAAAAGTAAATCGCATTCGAAGGAATCTGAAAATTAAAATCCATGGTGCTATGAATCAAAAAACCACAAATCGCGATTAAAGAAGCAATAGCAAATGCACTCTGGTGTAAATTAGAAAACTTCTTAACTGCTTGAAATGCATTTTTTATTGATATTATTACAATTAATGCCAAAAAACTAAATCCGACTATACCTTGCTCAACAAGAAGTTCTAAATAATCATTATGAGCATGTAGTAGTCTATGCTTATCTACACCAGTATCATATAAAGGATAAATATGTTGAAATGATCCCGACCCAACTCCAAAAAAGGTAAAGTCTTTTATTATTAAAATACTATTTTTCCAGTGTGCCATTCTAATTACCATATCTTCATCTAGCATGGTAAAGCGTTCAGATAATATTTCTGCGCCACTTAAAACAATTGCAAATCCTAATAACCAAATAGGAAATTTAAAGCTATTGTAAATATCATCAATGCCAATTTTCATATATAAAAAACAAAAAAACATAATCAGCAACATCATGACGCAAGAAAACATCGCCCCTCGAGATTCAGAAAAAATAAGTGCTACTACCATAAAACCCAAATACGGAATCAAATAGACTCGCCAGTCTAATACTCTAGATTGCCAATGATGCGTTAGTTTTTCTCGATGTATCTTCCTTTTTTCTTTCAATCCAGAAGCCAGTAATAATGCCAGTGCTGCCGCAATGGACAAATTCATAAAACCACCGAAATGATTTCGATTAATAAATGTTCCAGTCACAACGTTGAGAATATTTTTTGACTCACTCACAGCCAATACATTTTCTTCAATGAAAACAGTACTCATTCCCAGTACTGCTTGAGCTACACCCATAAAAACAATTGTTAATATCAAAGAGCGTAATCGATCTCTACTTTGAACAAGACATATGGTTAGAACAAATATACTAATATAGAGAACTGTCTTATATATTGAGTGTAATCCAGTGGAAATATCAAAACTTAGAGGAATATGAGTAACTTCTTCAATCCCAAACGCCGCTTGTTTTATATGAAATGTTCTAGGTGATAGTGTTTGTAGAATTTCGATAGGTAGTGGTACTAACTGAAATACCTGATATAACAACCAAAAAAATAATAATACAAAAGTTATCTTTATATCAGATGTGAGCTCTGGAGGGCGGATATTTTGTCTAGCATAATTCCACAGATAAATAAATAATAGCAAGCATGAAATAATGGCCAAAATTGCCCATGCCCAAGGCCTATTACTGCCAAATGGAATTGGGGCAATAAACAATATTGTCAAATAAAATGGAAATATATTCCTCCCAATTTTTTCTAAATCAATATCGTAACTCATGAATTTGCAACTCGGCATACAAAATCTTGATTCTCCGAACTACCCTGCAATATATTGCGTTTTATTTCAGGACTATTTCGAACAGTTTCAAGATACTGACGATCTTTTTCATTTTTTACCAATGGCATAAGCTCATCAAACCATTTAAATCTAATTGCTATTGGCGTCAACATTGTAATTGTGTCTTCACGGCCCATAATAGAGCTGACTTGGTTGCGTACTTGAGTCTTAATATCGTCAGGTAATTTTCCCCAAATTCCAATAGATAACCATAATAGCTTCTTTTGTGTTTCTTCTTGCCATCGACCAAACTTAAAACCATTAGAAATAGCTAAAAATACCTGTTCATTTAAAACTCTATTTAACAATTGACTTTGAGCGTAACTCACCCAGGCCATTGCCCAAGTAGGTCGATAAGTAATGGCTTTCTGGAAATTATGGATAGCTTGTTCACGAGCTATCTGTGATTTAGAATTCCATGCATCAGATGATAATGCTTTCCATTCATACATGCGGCCTATATCCATATAAATATCTGCATTCCATGGATCTAATTTCTGAGCAGTGTTAAGCTTATCCATCTCGCTTTTCCACATTGCGTGATCTCCAGCTTTACCACTGCAAGACCATTCATCTAAAACAACACGTGGTGACATCACATAATAGGTTGAAACAAAATACGTTGAGATTAACAGAATAAAAATACCGAATATAATAGCTGGGAACAATCCGTAAGCTGATCGATAAAATCTATTCTGTTCCTGATCCTTCAATACCATGATAATTAACCATCCAGGTTAGTAAGCGGTATTGCCGTAACTACCATATCCATAGCCATATCCATAGCCATATCCATAGCCATATCCGTAACTTTGATAAGTTTTAGGGTTTGCCCGCGATAATACGGTACCTAATATTGGTGCGTTCACATGCTGCAAGCGATGCAATGCATCAAGCGTCATTCCATGCTTAGTACTTTCAGCACCAACAACCAATATAACGCCATCAACAAGTGAAGATAATACAATAGCATCACTAACAGGTAAAACTGGTGGAGTATCAATTACAATAAACTTAAATTTTTTGCGCAATAATAATAATGTATCTGAAAATCGTCGTGATGAAAGAAATTCAATAGGCTTTGCAGGCTTCATTTTAACAGGCATAGTATACAAATTTTTCACAGTAGGATCAGTTGTCACTGAGCTTTTTAAGGTAGTTTTACCTGCTACATATTCAAATACACCACCTTCATCAGGCACTTTCAAGAAACCTTTCATACGTGGTCGTCTAGTGTCAGCCTCAATAACAAGCGTCGGCCCCAAATGAGCTAGTGATATACCAATATTAGTACTAACCGTTGTCTTACCTTCACTGGCAACAGCTGAAGTGATCATAATTATTTGAGGAGATTTCTCACCGTCTCCAAACATCAAATTTGTCCTAATATTATTGACTGCCTCTGCGACCGTCGATCTGGGTTTATCGACTATCAATCTTTCCGGTGCCGAATGTTCCAAATCTTTTTTGCTCAATAAGGGAAAAATTCCTAATAATGGCAACTTAGTAATTTCCGCTACATTATCACCCGTCTTAAATGTCTTATTATTAAACTCTCGAAAGAATGATAGTAGTATGCTTCCTAATAGACCCAATAAAAATGCAACCGTAATAATTCGTTTACGATTAGGTTTAAACGGAGCTGCAGGTGTGACAGCTCGATCAATAATTTTGATATTGATCTTTCCTTTATTTCTAGAAATATCTGCTTCTTTAAGCTTTGTTAATAACATATTGTAGAGTTCTTTATTTGTCTCTACTTCGCGTTCAAGTTTTGCTAAGTTAAACCTTGTTCCTTTTTGCGATCGATCTTCTACTTGCATTTGCTCGTAAATGCGACCAACTTCTCGCTCCTGAGCCACCGCAAGCTCATAATCTTTTTCAATACTATCAACAACATTAAATATCTCTTCATTGACACGTTTCTTGGCTGAGACTAATTCGTTTTTAACAGTCTTTATTTTTGGATGCTTATGTCCATATCGCTGAGATAACTCTTCCAAATTTCTTTTTATGACGCCGATTTTATCATTCAATCGCTGAACGCTTGTGTTATTTAAGACATATTGAAGGGTTTGATAAGCCTCAATCTTGCGTGGTAATCCTTTAACTTGTTGCAAGCGAATTTCATATTCCGCCCGTTTTGTTCTTGCTGCCAGCAACTTTGCAGTAATGTTTCCATACTTCCCAGATTTAATCTTATCTTCTTCTTTGCTATCACCAATATTTGCACGACTTTGATAGGATTGTAATTCTGCTTCTGACTCAACTAATTTTTTACGTGCTATTTCAAGGTTTTCAGATAACCAACCAACAGTTTCCTGTTTTGTTTGTTTTTGTGCTAATTCGACACGCTTAATATAAACATCAACCACTTTGTTGACAATTTTTGCAGTCATTGCCGGGTCTTTACCTTCATATCGTATACCCACAACTTCACTATTCATATCTGATTGTGCGCGTAAATGGGATTTAAATATTCCAATCAACTCATCCTTACTAAACAACGTCTGTTTCTCAGACTTTACAGCCTTTCCATTTTCATCAAAATTACCCAAATTTTTGATGAAGCCAGGCTTTTCAGGTAAAAAATCAATATGCCTTGATAGCTTAAGTTCATTGATAACTTCAGCAGCTAGAGAGCGACTATGTAGAATCTCAACTTGTGTTCTATAGAACGAATGTAATTGTTGTGTTCCCTGTACTGCATCTTCTGAAAATAATATTTGTTGCGTTTCAGGTACAATTAACAAACGAGAGCTTGCTTGATAAATTGGAGTTTTGGTGGTTGCTATAAATAAACCAATGATTGTGCAAATTGCAGTAATACTTAGAATAGCCCACTTATGTCGACGTATAATGTGCCAATATTCTAATAGCGGCCTAGTCTCTTGCTGTGATAGATGAGAATTATTCATTACTCTTGTTCACTTTATTAAAAAAGTGCCTCCCCAATAGTTAAAATATCACCAGGCTTCATAACCGTTTCCAGTGATTTTTCATACTTTCTCTTTTTCTTCGATTTTTCTGAAATCAAACCAATTTTCTTCAAGGAAGCTCTATCTGTCAGGCCACCTGAAATAGCAATCGCTTTGCGTATTGTTAAACCTTCTACATAGGGATAACCACCAGGTGACTTCACTTCGCCATTCACAAAAAACGGCCGATATTTTAATATACTTATCACCAACTGGGGATTTTTTAAGTATCCATCTTTAAAACGCTTTGTTAATATTTTTTTCAACTTCCTAATCGTTAATCCAGAAACTTTAACATCACCTATTAATGGGAAAGTAACTTTTCCAACTTTTGGCACTCGCACGCTTGGTACACTCATCTCTGGTTCATTAAAAACAGTCACAGATATCGTATCTCCGGATGAAAGTACATATTCACTAGAGTTCACATAACCAACATACAAAACTAAAGTGAGTGCAATAATATTTAAAATTGTTTTTTTCATATTCATAATTTAAATTTAGCGCAGATATTTCAAGTTGAATAATACAGAAATGACATAGCTGTCATATTCTAAGTTTGGCATACTTGATTTTTTCATATTCCATTTGAAATTTGGTGTAATACTAAACCATCGTGTAACATTGACCATCAATGAAGGTGAAATTGCACTCAATAAATCAGATTGCCCAGTATTATATTGATTGTAAGAATTATCCCACTTCAAACTTGTAGATAACTTTCGCGTAAATTGATGCGTCCAACCTAAGCTAAAAATATTGGTCACCAAATTCGTTGCATTATTTGAAGGACTAGTTTTAGTGCTACGTGATAAAATTAGTTTGTATCGGCTGTAGCTTTTGTGAGCCCAATTTAATTTGATATTTGTAACCAATCCACTAAATACTTGATCTCCACCGGCTTCATTAATCTTTGTTTTCCAACCAAACTCAATAAGACTTTCGGTCTTACCTGAACTAACCCAATCAACTCCCACAAGATAACCCATTTCGGAACTGTCAAACTGTGCGTCACTGGATGACATATATTTAATCGTCTGTCGATCAATTGAATAGTATGCCCGAGACCGTCCACTTAACTTATAATCATTTGTAAATTTCAGTAAAAGAGAGTCAAAGTTCTTAATTTCGGATTCTTCTAAGCCAAATAGTTTTTTCGTGTAACCATAACTGATTTCATATGAACTTGTTCTTTCGGCATTACGATATTTAAGAGCAGCATCCTGCGAGTGACTGACCCACACATCAGGCGTTTCCGTAGAAGTAGGATTACTGTCTGACTCCCCCCTGACATCAAATGCTGACTTATAAGCATACCCTGCTTTTAATGCAAAACGCGATCGTGACCCTGAATCAAAAGAAAAAGCGAGATTTTGTGTTAAATAATCTTGCGTCGGTCGCTCCACATAACGACCGTAATCGGTAGAATAAGCACCACCAATTTTGAAATTTTTATACGGAAATTCTGTTGATAATTTTGGCGAAACAATCATAATAAAATCAGAACTCTTATTTTCCTTCGATTTAAAAACATTACTATCATAGGTATAACTTGAATTAACAGAAGCATTAAATGCCAATACCGAGGATACAAATAATGAGTTCAATAAAAACATTAGAACCCAACATACTGTTTTTCTTTGAATACTCATGTATATTAGCCAATTTTTCCGAGCGTCCTATTAACTCTCAATTTAATCAACTTGAAAATCCACAATAAAAATTGAAGGATCACCAAATACCTCGTTAACACCTATAACGACGTATTAAAGTTAATTCTTTAATGAGTCTACGTATTATTCAAATTAAGAGATAAACAAAGATATTTCAAAGAGTTACAACGGGGAAGGTAAAGTTAAACGGGGCTTTTGGATATGACAACACATTTGAATCGATAAATGTGTATCAAGAGAAGAAGAATGCTACAAATTTTCTAATAATGAACGCCATCGATTCATGGCATATTTTTTATCGTACTTTTCAAGAAATGATATTCTAGCATTGTTTGACAAATCTAATAATTGTTCCCTATTTTCAAACAAATGAGTAATTTGATTTGCTAAGTCTGAATAGTTACCACAGTCAACCTGGAGTCCACTACTATCTCGGTTAATTATTTTAGATATTTCACCATTTTTATCACCAATAAATATAGATGGTTTCCCAGTAGCAATAATTCCATAGTACTTACTAGGCACACAATAACCTTCAATTTCTGCTTTTAGTGATAGTAAATGAATATCGGGTAAACTTAAGCTGTCACTTAATCTATCATAGGGCTGATATGGAAAAAACAAAACATTTTTTAATTCTAACCTTTCAACTTGCTTTTTAATGTGTTGTTTTTGTGGCCCGTCACCAATAAAAATAAATGTTATGCTTGAATTATCTTTTAATTCATTGGCCGCGGCAATAATAGTGTCAAATTCATGTACTCGCCCCATGTTTCCCGAATAACCAACAATGTGTTTCCCCCTAAGATTCCAAATATCTCGTAGCGGGTTAGAAATAGACTCTACTGGATATACAATATCAGAATCGGACCAATTCGGAATAATTTGAATACTTGATTCATCTAGCCCTTCTTCTAATAATGTAGATTTCATTACTTCGCCTATTACAACTGTTTTAATGGAGTGTTTAAATGACCAATTTCGAATACGCTGCAATAATGTGAGAAAATAGTTATTGAACCCTAATGCCTTCGCCACTTCAGGGAAAAGATCTTGTATCCAATTTATATGTCTCGCTCCCTTTATTTTTGAAATTGTAAGCGTCACGACAGAAGTTAACGGAGGATCTGTTTTAGCAACAACAATGTCATTTGATTTAAGTATTTGGAATAATTCCCAACCCATTCCCAGGAAATAACTCAAATAATCAATCACCCTACCCGGCAGCCAATTCCTTCCGAAATTAGACGTAGTAATACGACATACAGTTACACCATTTATGCTTTCTTTTTTAGGTAATAAATCTGTGGACTGGTCATAGCTTTGATGTGAACAAATAACATAAACATCATATTCTTGTTCAGCGAGATAAAATGCCAAATCTGATAGCATTAAACTAGTCGCGGAATGGTCTGGGTAAAAAAACCGATTAATGAATATTATCTTTTTGTTCATTTCAAATAATTACTGTAAGCCAACTAACAAAAGATAATAAACATAAAGTACAATAATCTATTTTTAGTGAAATTGATGTTAATCGTTAACTAATAGACGATTGTAAAATATCATTTCATTATCTAATTTAGATAATAACTTTTTCTGTAGTCTTAATGGTATAACTTCCCCCCATAAACCAGGCTCTCCAGTTAATATATGATTCCCATGAATTAGTGACTCTCTATCGTACTCGTCAAAATTCTTCATTTTCTCTGCTCGATTTTTATTTTTTTTGAGACTAGTTTGATCAATAATTGATTCTCTAATTTCTTGGCCGATAGAAATATTAAAAAACGCTTCTAGTTTATTAAAGGTATAATCGTAGTCACTAAAAAATCTCTCATAACAAAGTAATAATAAGTTTTTTTTATCTGAATCATAATACTGGTGTAAAATATTATATTGTGAAATTACATAATTTATTGAATGTTTTATTTTCTTTCGTTGAAAAAAAAATATTTTTTTCGCCTGATCATTTAAGTCTTCAACAGTATCGATTTCCTCAAAAATACGCCATATTGATAAAAACATATCACAAGGATGTCGATAAGATATAACGACAGGACGATCTGTATCAATATAATCATGCATCTTTTCAACTTCATGCGCCAATATAATGAGGATTTGCGCGATCAAAGTGGAACCTGATCGTCCAGGGCTATATTGAAGAACTGGACTATCAATTAATTGAAATTTTTTCATTCAAGTTCTCAGTTAATTTTGGTGTGATAATACATAGAGTTGAGTGAATTAGTTATAAAACTCTCCGAATGTAACAAGGTAACTTACGTGATATCTAAGTAAATTATTTAATATACGAGTTAATCTTTCCTGGTAATAATATAGTTTTCCATTACAAGCACATCCATCTTGGTTCTCAAAAAACATGCAAGTGCTTCATCTGGCTTACAAACGACTGGTTCATTCTCGTTAAAAGATGTATTTAACAATATAGGTACATTTGTTAATTTTTCGAATTCGCTAATTAGTCGATAGTAACGTGAATTAGTATTTTCAAAAACGGTTTGAAGCCGTCCAGACCCGTCAACGTGGGTAACAGCAGGTATAATTGACCTTTTATCTTCTTTAATTTGAAATACTTTCATCATAAAAGGAACATCATCATCTTCCTCAAACCAATCTACGACTTTATCACGCAATATGGATGGCGCAAAAGGCCGAAACGACTCCCTACGCTTAATTTTCAAGTTTAAGATGTCTTTCATATCACTTCGACGAGGATCACATAAAATTGACCTGTTCCCCAATGCTCTTGGCCCCCACTCTAAACGCCCCTGAAACCAACCGATAACTTTACCATCGGCAATCGCTTTAGCTGTCTTTGTGAACAATTCATCCTCATCCAGTACTATCTCAGACGCACAACCTTCTTGATCCAGTTTTTCTGCATTATCTTCAACTAATTTTTCAACATATTGATTTGTATATGAAGGTCCATAATAAGCATGATCCATAATAAATTCACGTTTCGCTTCGAGATTTTCAGAATACCAAGCGGAATAGGCTGCTCCAATGGCTCCACCAGCATCGCCAGCAGCAGATTGTATATAGACCTTTTTGAATGAAGAATTACGATAAACTTTTCCATTTGCAACGGAATTCATAGCACAACCACCTGAAAGAGCCAAGTTATTGACTTGATATTTGTCATGTAGTTTACTCAGTAGATGAAAAAATGTTTCTTCATACATAGCCTGAATAGAGTGCGCTATATCGAAATGTTTTTGATTGAGCTCTTCACCTGATTGTCGCTTATCACCGAGTAAAGATTCTAAATTGTCTGAATACAATTGCCCAAATACAGGACTACCCCCTGACCATTCTTGAACCACATTTTCTATATGATGCTTAAAATACTTTAAATTGAGTTTATATCCACCATCGTCACACAGTGTTACAATTTCTCGCATCTGATCTAAATATTTTGGTTTACCATATGGGGCTAATCCCATGACTTTATATTCATCCCCATAATTATTAAAACCCAAATATTGCGTTAATGCTTGATAAAAACTCCCCATGGAATGCGGAAAATAAATGCGTTTATCTACGGTAATTTCTGTACCCTTACCAATTCCCCAAGCACCACTCGCGAAATCGCCAAATCCATCAATTGACACAAGAACCGCCTCATCAAATGGAGATACATGAAACGTTGAGGATAAATGTGCTATATGATGCTCTACGGGAACAACTTTTCCAGAAAATTGCTGTCCTGGAAAACATGCTTCCAATTGTGAATCCACACCTTCTCTTTCTCTACGGTTTTTTATTTTATCGATTATAAACCCAAGGTCAGGACGCTTCGCAAAAGTATAAGCTGTTTTTTTCCAGAGATTTGCTTTAGAATCTTGATTAATCGCTACACAATCTATATCTAACAATGTCAGATTATTGAACTCCAGACAATATTTAATTGCTTCAGAAGGAAATCCCGCCCAATGTTTGATTCGTCTAAATCGCTCCTCTTCAACTGCTGCTGTTAACTTTCCATTAACAACTATCGCAGCGGATGAATCTCCGTGAAACGCATTAATTCCTAATATATTCATACTAATATATTTAAATTCCTATTCATTAACGACTAAGTTATCGCAAATAACTCATGATATCCTTGCCTAAGCGCCGAATCAGTTAAGTAATCTTCCGCCATTTGATGCGCATTCCTTGCCATCTTCTTATATTCCATAGTATTTTGGTCAGCTGCAAAAGAAATTGCCTTCGATATATCTTCTACACTATTACCATCTACATTCCAACCAGCTACTTTTTCCTGTACATTCCACGGTGTTTTATGACTCGTAATCACTGGTAATCCTGTAGTAAGCGCTTCATAAATTGAATGCCCAAAATTCTCACTTTTACTAGGCTGTATATAATAATCATGATCTTCCATGATTTTTGGAATACTGGCTCTATCTGCAACTCCGAAATATTGAACTTTGATATTTTCCGGCAAAGATTTTATTTCATTTAGACATCTCTCCCAATAGTCAATGTCTTTAATATTGCCGTATATATTATAAATAACGTTGGTTTTAATACGATGTAACGCTTTCAAAACAGGAAGAATATTTTTCATAGGGCTAATTAATGCGACTGTTAGTAATATTAAAGTTTGTTCATTTCTAGGTTTTTCTACAAAATTCATATCAGTTACAGGTATATTTCCAACATTCAATATATCTTGAGATTTAGCAGCCCGTAAAAAACTCTTTAAGTCTTTCTCTTCTTCTTTTCCGGTTACATGCCACCGAAGATTGCATTGACCAGCTAATTTCAAAAAAAAAGTTAAATATAGTTTCTTTTTATATTTTTTTTCATTTAACGAACTTTTTTGAAGCATACCTCTAGGTGCAAGTACAATATTACGTGATCGTCTTAACCAACCTGAAATGAGTAAGGGAACAACAACAGCAAATAATGAATATATACCATTAATGTAAACAATATCAGGTTTGATTTTTTTCAATACGTTTATATAACCTTTGAAACTCCATAATTTTTTTCCGTAGATGACGCTTGCGATACCTTGATAATCAGTCCATTGATCTTCATTGACTTTCAATATTGATCCGTCCAAATCGCGATGAGAGGAATACACAAAAAATTCATAATCACTATTCAAATACTTAATTATGTTCACACAAGAGACGATTGGACCACCAGCCAAAGTAGCAGGATCAAAATAATCGTATATTACTAATATTCGTATTTTTTTGACATCACCATTTGTTACTTGACTTTTAACTGACATAGACTAATTTTCTAACTATTTGGAATAATTTATAAAAAATATAATTTAAAATCTAATAATTAAATTCGCCACCCCAATACTTTTTTAGCGGTCCAAAAAAATAACAAAATTGCAATGGTCGTTTTAACACCATGATTTAGTACAACGACTAATTCTGTTTCTGCTTTTACCATTTGTAGAAATATTAGTGGTATCCACAGTACTAATGTCGGAAAAGAATTGGAAAAATCTACAATGATCTTCATTATCAATGATATAAAAATCCCCCAAAATAGCATAAAAATAACACCACCGAAATCAGCGAAATTTACATATGCCTCACCTAAAATACTAATACCCATTGAAGTATTTTTTCCCACTACAAGACCCGTAAATTTCTCGAAATTATCACTGACTCTAACCACTCGTTTATCAATAATAAATCGAGGTAGCAAACTATCTTGTAACGCTGATATGATCGTCTCACCTTCGAGATAATTTTCATCCCTTTTCATTTTCTTCATTACTGCGCTAATAATCCAACCTTGATTCATTCTCGCATTTAAACTACCTATATCAGTCTCACTTTCACCTGTACTTACTTGAACGCTTGATCCCAATACCAAATCTATAAGAATTGAAACTTTTGTTTCACCCAATGGAATTCCAGATGCAATTAGCTGTCGATAATCTGATTTAACTACTTGTAATGACACCAAGATAAGCATACCGACAGACAGTACAAATAACTTTTGGACTCTTGTGATATTTACTGCTACACATATATACGAAAATATTAAAGCTGACCATAATATTAAACCATGAAATAACCCCTCTTCCGCGGAAGTAATCAAGGATAATAAAAAGATTGCGATAGTGAAAATCCATCGATGTCGATGCTCTGATACAATTAAATACAACAAGCCTATATATTTAAACTGCGACAATATATAACCCACAAACAACAATGAAGCTGGCATTGAAGATACTAAAATATCAGCTGACCAACCAATTAATATGAGTAGGTAAATATATCTATCTCTTAATTCACCACTACGCATAAACGATACAATTGAATTTAAATTAACTTTAGCAGGAATCAGACGAACTCCGATTAACAGAGCCATTACAGCGGGGACAGCAAAATCCATATATTCTTCTTCGTTGACATACATTCTATACTTAAGTGTTTCTCCTCCCCAGTGATAGGCTATAATGGGACCCAATATCCACTGAAAAGCAGCAATAACTATCATAATTTGCAGTATCGCTGAACCCCTACCAAGAGATTCAATATACCAAACCAAAGAATACACAACGACGCCAATACCTATTGTCGTCATCCAATATATTTCCATGCCACCATAGAATAACAAGGCTACAACTATCGCAGTAACAAATTGAAAAGTCTCACTCGCCCTTCCATCCTTAGTCGTCATCATTAACAATGACTTATTAGAGTATGCTTTATTATCTAGGATATGTTTCATAAAGAAGACCCTATACTTCTCTCAATGATATAGTTCCCCGTTTGCTCAGCAGATTTCTCTATTGACCAATCTTTTATAAACTTATATGAAGACTCTCTCATACCATAAATGCGGCTTTTTTCTTTAATGAATCCATGTAATGTATTCTTTAAATCTTCGATATTATCCGAATCAAATATTTCTCCAGATATAGTTGATTTCACCAAATCAGGTGCACACCCTACTTTATTGCCAACTATTACTGGTCGTGAACATGCCATCGCCTCATTTACACCTAAGCCCCAGGTTTCTATTTTAGAAGGCAAAACATATATATCGCCTAAGCGATATATAACCGGCATTTCCGTTTGATTTTTAAATCCCAAAATATGTATATACTCACATTTTCTTGACGCTTCATTCAGCTCAGACAGTAGCGGCCCTGTACCTACATATATCAAATGTAAATTTAACGATGAATCTGAATTCACTATTTCTTGTACCGCTTTTAATAGCATAATGGGTTGTTTACGTTCGACAAATTTACCGGCAAATAATAAGACTATCGCATCATCCGGTATTTTCATTTTGTGTCGTTGTTGTTGAGCAATTTGTTCATAATGATTAGAATCATCCGAAAATCGCCTATTATCAATGGAATGTGGAACATGTAATAATTTATTCGAGGGAACGCTATTTGATAAGAAGTATTCTTTACTTCGAACACCTGGATAAAATGCAAAATCTATATGTTGATAAACCCACTTTAACCAAATTTTCCTAAATATTTTTCGAAAGGTATTTCCACCCGACAATAAGGTAGAATCGCCTCGAAAAAATATGGGTATGCGACCGTAAAAATATCTCATTACTGATAAATGGGTCTTGGAAGACCATCCATAGATTAAGATAGAATTAGCCCCCCAACGATTTATTTCACTAACCATTTCCGGATTATCTAAACCAAAAAAATGGTGTGTCCCCGGATCTTTAGCTTTATTATCTACAAAACTATATTCGTATCCTTCCAATAACGGGATATCCCAAGTAATCTTTTCACCAAATTCCGGATCTACTTTTTCCTCTGTGCCTTTCCAACTATAGAAAACTTTGACATTTAAATCTTCACGTTGAGCTAGAATTTTAAAAAGCGGCGCATTATATTGTATGGGATGACTAGTAATTATCGCTAATCTATGCAATTCAATATTCTCATGATATAACTTAGCGCATACGCCGCATTAAATATTTACCGAACACCATATTGGGCTGCACCAATTTTTCACAGGATCTTCTATAGTATTTCCATCCATATCTTGAAATTTGTAACCGCGTGGCACTAAGTAATCCCCAATTGATTGTTGCTCTTCAGGCCCATGTAGCTCTAAATAGATATCTGGATGTTGATCTAATAATTCCTTTGCCCCCTCAAATACTTTGCTTGCCGCCCCTTCAACATCTATTTTTAATAATTTGGGACTCGTTAATCCATCACCGATCAAAGTATCTAACGAACGAGTTTCAACCTCAACGTTTGAAGCATTATCTGTAACATAGGATGCCTCTACATCACTCAACTTTCCTTGTGTTGAATGATTTTCTTCAAATAAAAATGTTGCCTTTCCATTTGAATCGGATAATGCATAAGGCAATGTATCGACATTTTTGGTATCATTTATTTCTAGGTTTTTCTTTAATTCAGATGCCAAATGAGCCATCGGCTCGAAACAATAGACATGCCCAGTGGGACCAACTTCTTTCGAAAAAAACAAACCCATTTGGCCGCGATTTGCGCCAATATCAAACACTACCATTCCTTTCTTGAGATGTTTTCTGAAAAATTTCCAATTCATTGAGTCGAATCCAAGAATATAGGTAAGACCCATACTCGGTGCAATAAAAAACTTAACACCTCGTAATGGCCCCCGTAAAACCCTTCTTATTGAGCCGTAAGGAAAAACAGTTCGAATTAGGGCTTGTAGTAAAGCGTTTTTATACATAAGCTAACTATCTCTTTAATGAAGTCTCTATTGCACACATTAAGTCTCTTTTATCCCACGACATGGTCGAAGTAATGACATTGTTGCTTGGTCATTTCTCTCGCGGAATACAAGTTAAACTCATCTTCTATAACATCTGGTTTATAGGGAATTTTTTTAACTATCTTTTCTAAAACGACCAACACATCATTAGTAACATTCTTTAATTTTGAACCATCTTCGAAGCTAATAATTTCACCACCTTTAGTTTTTTGAAGAATTTCAACAATGCTACTTTGTCGATTAAAAATGGCAAATAATGGTTTCTTCATCATTATATAAGGGAATATTTTTGAAGCTGTATAATTGCTATCTACTGAACCAGGAATAAATAAGATATCCGACTGCATCAACGTGCTTAAGGATTTGAAATATGGCAATCTGTCGGTAAATTCATTGACGTATAATTCAATTCCACATTTTTTAGCGATTGGCATTATTGTTTTTTCACCTAGGCCATCAGCGGCATAGCTGGTACCATAGAAACTAAATCGAATGTTTTGGAAATTATCTAATTCTTTATCCAATCCGCGTTTAAATCCGTTGAATAAGGCGGTTAACGAAAATTCCATATCTTTACCACCTCGCCCTATATAAGTAATATTGATAAAATTCTCGTCCAATAAAGCGGGTTTCTGCTTTCTTGCAATTTCGATATCAATATCCAAAGCAGAAAATGGTAACGTCAAGCTTTTTTTACTGATTAAACTGGAATACCTCGATTTCATGGTATCTACATACCCATCAGATACAGAAACAATACCATCAACCTTCGGCATTGTTTTCGCTTCCAAATATTTTTTTTGAATATAATCAAACCAAAATTTCTTTGGGCGACTATTTTTAGGGAGCGTCAAATAATAATCATTACGCCATGGATCTTGTAAGTCGACAATAAATGGTATATTAAACTTTTTTTTCCAATGTAATCCTAAAGGCATGAGTGTAAATACGGTTGTTGAAAAATATATCAAATCAACCTTATGCTGCCTTATGTAGCTATCAACTGCACAACGATATTGAAACCAAGACCTAAAACCCAAATTACCTAAAGCAATTTTTCGGGTCCATTTTGTAGAAAATGCCTTAACTTTGTGAACTTCAATATCTTCAGGAATTGATTCTAGTAGCAATTCATCTTGCGTTTGCTCTACATAATACGGATCCACTGTAAAAATGACAGGTCGCCAGTTAAATTCTTTAAAATAGGAAACAGATTGACGAAGTCTTTGCATATCAGGTGCATTTACTGGAGGAAAGTTTGGAGAAATACATAGAACGGTTTTCATAATTTTAAGCTTGTAATCATAGAATTTGGGAATATTACTGATCCTAATATCTATTATTCCTGAGTCGCACTATTCACCAATTCAATTAATTTTTTTTCAAATATTGGCCGACTAAAGTGATCTTTAAAACCTATTTCTGCCATTTTTTTCGCATTTGTTAATAAACTCGGATTACTGAGCAAGCGATTTAATGTTTTCACTAACGAGTCGACGCTACTTTGATCAAATAGAAATACACCTTCTGGGACCAATTGAGCTGCTTCTGCTTGCCCCTTGGTATCACTGGCAATCACCGCAAGGCCTGTACATAGATATTCCATCATCTTGTTTGATATCGTTAAATCGTGATTCTTGCAATCACTTAATTCTCCACAATACCCAATATCATGTTCGTTTAATCGCGCTCTTAATTCATCCTGTGGAACTTGTGAATGAAAAAAAATTCTTTTCCTAAATTCACATGATATGCTTTCAGTTAATGAATCGCAGTAGCCAGGCCGAGATGTCCCCCTAATATGGAGTTCAAATGGTAGCGAGATTTGATTAAGCGCAGCCAGTAATTGCTCAAGACCCCGCCCTGGGCCTATCGTTTGGGAAAACCAAATTATTGAAGGGACACTGCAATCTTTTCTATCCAAATATATTTTATTTTCTAAGTCTTCATTTTCACCGGGAAAACTATTATAAATGACCACTGGTGGTGTAGATTTATATGCTTTTTGTAAACCGGTAGAAAGTGATTTTGAAGTTGTCGTACTATAAACAGACTTGTTCAACAAATAGCTTTCGCATTCTTTGATAAGTTTTATCGGTCTTAGTGCTCTATCTTGCGGTAGACCATCTTCTGAGTACCAATCTTCTACATCAATTGCTACATTGTACCCTTGTTCAATAAGCTTCTTACCAACCCATAGTGCCTGTTCAAGGTGTACTATGTAAAGATCGGCTTTTCGATTTTTTGCGATTCGAAATAGCGGTTTAACAAAATAACCTAATTGATTTGGACTCTCTAATCCTAACCAACGAATCATTGAAAAAGACAAACTTCGCCTTACACGTGCAAGCAAAAAATCAAACTTCGATTTAAACCGATCTATTGATAAATCTATTACTGGGATATGCTTCCATTGAACATCCTGCAATGTCCGTTGTATGCTAATATTTGAATTTTTATCAAATATAGCACCAATGACTTCTACATCGAAACCCGCTTTAGAAAGTGTATTTGCTTCTTTTACTACTCTAGGATTATTTATTATTTGTATACCTGATACAATAACAATTTTTGTCACACTGTTTTTCTCGCCAAAAGATGGCATACCTTAAAACTTGCCTCATCATCCAGATTGATATCTCTTTGTATAATTTGCGTTCTATACCCATAGTCTAGAAGAAATTCTATACATTCATGAGCAAGTGAGAAAGAATGAAGTTCTACAACAAAAGCCGGTGAATACTTTTCAATAGTTTCTTTCGCACCTTGTAACACCAATAACTCTGCACCTTCTACATCAATTTTAATAAATCCTGGTGTTTCTACTTCCTCACCATTTAGCAAGCTATCTATCGTTCTTACTTTTACATTGATACTTGTATTTTTTTCAGCTTCAGGTTGAAATGAAGATTCGGAGAGCTTCCCCATACTTGATTCTGGCATTAAAGAAAATTCCGCCTCTCCATCTTTGTCAGATACAGCATAAGGTAAAACATCGAGTTTTAGCTGATCATTCAGCTTATGTAATATTGAAAGGTGTTCTAAATTTTCAGGGTTTGGTTCAAAACAATACACTTTACTTGCACCGGCCAAAGCCATAATGCCCGCCATAAAACCACGGTGACTACCAATGTCAAAACTAGCTAATCCTTCCCTAACGTTAGCAGCAATAACTTCAGAGATATCTTTTTCCCAAGTACCTGTCCATATCAATTTGTCTTCCGGTAACTTGATGGGAAAATTAAGCCCCTTAGCAGGGCCGGCGTTTATTTCATATATAAATTCTTTTTCAGAGAGAAACTTATCAAATATCAACCTTTGTAAACCAGATACTATTGGGATTTTTTTAATCAAATCTCGCATCCACCAAGGAACAAAATCAACGCTGTGCGTCATTACATTTTTAAACATTTTACATCCAATTTAAGTAGTTACATGTACACATTTTGTATATTGAGTTGAACATTATTTATTCATATTCTTCAAGGTATCGCCAAATTAAGTAAGCCGTTGCAAGTAATACGCCTCGATGTTCTATTTGACGGAACAGAAATAGTTGATCAAATTCAAAAAATAGAAGCCTGGTTGTAAATATCGAGTAATGATTGAGTGCTGTGATCTAAAGTGAGATTTTCCAGAACATAACTCCTGGGATCAAATTGATTGCTTTCTAAACCAATTAAAAATTCACTCAATTTATGCGAAAATTCATCTATATTATCAAACTTAGCTCCACATCTTTCATCCCAGTAGGGAACTGATGATACGGGTTTATATTTGACTCTTTCAGGATAAAACCGAGGATCCAACCAATAGTCATTCCTATCCCAAACTAATAAAGTGATGCCCGCCGATAGAGCTTGCTGGTAGGCGATGCCTTGAGATTCATGTTCACACAAATAGATCATGCTTCTACTCTTTGCTAAAAGTGCTTTATAAGCCTCTTCTTCATAATGGCCATACTTAATAATCTCGTAGCTAAGGGATTGTTGTTCTAACGTTTCAATAATCTGAGAAAGCATATGACCATTTTTATCCCACATTATTTTGTCATATAGTAAAAAATCAACTGAGGCATCAATAGAATTAGCCGGGGACCATTCATCAGTATCGATACCAACCGGCCATGCGACCACTTTATCTCCCCAATATGCTTGGCACATGTTTTTCATCCAAGGTCCTGGAACTAATATTGAGTGTACATTTTCATACTCTGCTAATCTTGGCATTTCAATTGGGTGTGAGTATAGTGCCGGTCCCACGATAAATTTCGTCTGGGGATTATTTTCCACAAATTCTATAACGTTGGATTGACCGAAAAGCATAACTGGCTTTTCAGATGAATCAATAATTGATTTAGGCGGATTTAATAAATAGTCAACACCCATTTTTGATAAACCTAAACAAGTATTTTTGAGAGCCTTGTTTTGTCCAGTCAACTGAACTTTTGAACCCAATATATTTCTAACAAATTGCCTAGGATAACGATCGAACGGAATCCATCTATCTAAATCATCATAATCTGATTTGTAAACAATTAACATCAACCGACTTTTTGTAATATTGATATTCTATAATCATTAAATTCATCCGGAACTTTATCTGTTTCAATTAACCGTAATTCATTATTACTATACTTTTGAAAGTAGTTTTCCCAATCATTATAAGTATCTAACTCCCAACTTCCACATACATATAGCAATTTACCTCCAGTGCTTAACATTTTAGTTATGTTCTTAACCACGGATTCAATCATTGCTTCGTTATCAGCAAGATAATATAAAACTTCTGCAGCACAAACCAAATCAAATTGTACGTTTGTGTTAAATTGAAATAAGTCAGACTGCCTAAAACTAATATTATTTTTGTTTATACATTCGACTTTCGCCTTATTAATCGCGATATCGGATATATCGATAGCAGTAACATTGTCTGAGATATCTGCCAGCATATTGGTGAATACACCGATAGAACAACCAATCTCCAAAGAAGATTTAAATCGTTGACCACCCAACGCATCAAAACTTCTCTGGTATTTGTTTAGCTCGTACTTACTGGTTTTATAATCCCAAACGTCATCCTTTTTCGAATATAAATATTCAAAGTATATTTTCCCTCGTTTTATGCCAAAATATTCTTGCATCCTATGTAACACGGAAAATATTGCTAGCTTTAACGAAAACTTTGAAGCGTTCATTTTTGTTCTCTCAGTCGTTGTGCTGCATCTTTTTTAACTAACAACCATAAGCCGCCTGGTAGTTCAACGGGGTTTGAAAATTCATAAATAGGTGCCAATTCTAGTAAATCTTTTTCTGTGTAATCATCATGTATCTCTATACAAAGTGCATCAACATATTCAAGCCAATTGGCTTTTTCTTTGAGCAATACCTTTTCGTACCCTTCAATGTCCATCTTTAGCAGATTAATCCTACCCCAACCCAACTCGTGCATTACTGTTTTTATGCTTTGTGCCTTTACGGATGCAGTATTTTCTTCATCGATATTCTGATCATTCGTTAATATATGGTGGTCATAATCCAAATCCGTTATGCAAATATTAACTTCTCCATCCTCGGTAGCAACGGCAACTGGTAGAATATTAATATTGGCGTTATTCTGAGAAACATTTTCATGCAATACTTTCAAGTTGTTTTCCATAGGCTCTACAGTTGCAATTGAACTATTAGGATATTTTTGACTGAAAAATATGGAAGACAGACCTATATTTCCACCTAAATCCAAAATCGTATTAGGTGTAAATGGCAACTCTATTTCATAGCACTTTTGCCCAAAGACCTCACTAAAAATAAAGGCATCACTTCCGGCATTATTACGCAGCGTTAAGGTAAGGTCACCCAAATAATTGTCGAATGAAAAATTTATTGTATAATTTTTTTTTCGAAACCCTGTGGCGAATCGACTATGCGAATATATCAGTTTCATATAATTAAGAACATCAACCGGAGATTTACATATTTGTCGTGCCGTTTTTAGGTTATTGACTAAAGCGTTAATATTCATTTTTTGGGCTTTTGGTTTCCATGATTAAATTTATCTAATTTCTAGTTTCATATTTCCATGAAGTAGTTCAGCAAATTTTTGACTACCTTCTGCAGTGTAATGGACCATATCATAATAATATTTCGTATTTTTTGGCATCAGTTTGGCCATATCTACTAACATTACGTTTTTTTCTGTGGCCAAATCTCTTACAACATCATTATATAATTCAAGAACTTTCCACATTAAGTTGGCATTGACCTTTCGTGATTTATCAACCGGAATATCCCAATCATCTCCAACTCCTGCCCACGAAGAACCAAGAGGCATAGCAATCTTACCTAAGGATATACCTGTGATTTCATCAGTAACATTGCTTCCACCCAAATAAGGTTGAGTTATCAAAATTGGTTTTGCTCTTACAGATCGTGTTTGTTCAATTAATTGATGAACCCTACTACGATACTTAGGTATGTACTTTTTCATATGCGCGTTAATAAGCAATTTTTCCAGTTCCAAATCATCTTCTGAAAATATTACAGAATTAATATCAAAATCAAGATCATTAATATTGAGTTGATAAGCTTTATAAGAACGCATTAGATTAATCACAGTATTCACAATTCGAATATTCTCAGATGCGAAATAGTAAACTTTACCCCATAAACTATAATTTGATGTATCACGGTCTGCGATAAGAATATTATCGCCGAGTGCTTTTTTATTCAAACCAACATCATTTATCCCTATTAAATAAAATACATAATCTGGCGATATTTTTGAAACATGATCTCTAAATAGAATATTATGCCCATAAGTCGAATGTCCTGAAAACCCTGCATTGTTAAGCCAAATATTATCAGAGGATGCTTTCAATCTTTCTTTTAATTGCTCAGGCCAAGTGTCACTAAGCTGTAGCGCATCACATGCGGTTGTACTTCCACCTATTGTAACAAATTTAGTTAACACATCATTTGCAGGCGACAATTCATCGCCAATAAAACCCAACGAATTAATGTTTTTAACAACGGTTGTGTTTCCGAATGTCGTTTTTGTCGTTATATTTTTTTGAAGAACAATTTCCTGACCTTTTATAATAAAACTGAATGGATCAAATACTCGAAATAATATTTCCAAGATGACCAGGGACAAAACAATACCAAAAAATAGCGCGCCTATATCCTTCATTACTTTAGCTGACATAAAACACTACTCGCAATACGACTTTTCTAGCAAAATGTAATACAATTTTGTATTGTGATAAAAATGAATTACTATCCAACTTTATTTTTACCTAGCTCGTAATCTAAATTCGTTATTCCCTTTTTGCAACCATGACTAACAATATCTGTTGGATATATTTTATTTGCTAAAGATGGAGACAATTTTTTATACATTATTTCAATGAGAAACGCTAAATTTTTAGGGTAGTTGAAAGCTTGGCTTCTATATTTATTAGGCCGCCATTCAACAAGTCTATCTTCATATCCATAATTAACTGAAAGTGATTTACCATTCTGACTAGAGAATTCAAGTAACATTTTTCGTTTTAACGCAATACTATTTCGACTCACATGTAAAACAGAAATCTTACGATTATCAATATTTTCTACAGGTGGATAATAAGATAAAAAATTTAAGCTAGTAAATCTCGCGATCAGTTTAATAATTTTATGCGGTGTATTTAATAAAGAAAAATACATGGAATATATTGGCGCTTCGTATAATAATGTTCTCTTTGGATATTTTATGAGAAAGGAGGCTATATAATTCGTAACATCATGTTGTTTATGTCCACCTTCAAACAAAGGGAACACCACCATTGATGGCTCGTAGTTATCAACATAATCCTGAAGATATCTACGCGCATGTTCAATTTTACTGGTATTAGGATCCTCAAATAGGTCTGGCAACAAATTTTTCTGTTCTAAACAGTCCTTGGTTAATCCAGCCAAACCCCACACCCTTATACATTCTTTTCGCCTTGTTGCTGCAATCTCATCATCCATATTCTGTGATAAATAGATAATTCGTACAGAACCACCAATTGATATATTTTTGAGTGCGAGCCCACCCGCCATAAGTACACAATCATCTTGATGCGGTGCAATAATGAGTAGTTTTTCGGGTTTGACGAGATCAAATTCTTTTTCGTTATTTCTGGATTGATGTTGCATTAAAATAATAAACAATAAAATTAAAAAATAAACAACTGACAAACACATGATCACATTGCTATCGAGAAACCACCACGCACACGCTAGCGAAATTGTAATCAAAATATAGCAATTAGATACTCGTTTTGGGTTATGATAAATTTTTTTTGTTAGCACTTTTAACTAATTAAAAATATTGAATTAACAAACTATCTATCCGATCAACATTTTTTTGATACGTATTGTCTAATGCAAATTCAATTCTATTCTTCATTAGATTTTTAGTATTGTATTCTTCCAGATTTTTCGTCACCATCTCCATGAGATCTGGCAATGTTTCATTATTATGACTCGCCGGCATCATAACCAAGTCTCGTTTTTTGTCATAATGTGATATATAGTTTGAAACAACGCATTTTCCAGTACTAAAATATTCGATTATCTTATGATTATTTGAACATTGATTAATTTCTTTTTCCGCGTCATAACAGATAAAAAAAGCATCCATGTCTTGAATCAAGTTCGCTAATTCACTTGAATCAACTAACCCATGCATTTTTACATTATCTAATGCTTTTAGATCTTTGATAAATTCCATTACATTTTCTTTCATATCATATTCTAAACCGACAACTTGATAATCGTATGGCCCCCACAGATTAAATTCTACGGTAGGTAACTGAGTTATCACCTTTAAGAAAGTAGCATGGTCTATATCCATTCGTAACAAATTTCCAACATAACCGACTTTAGCTGGCTTGTTTGACTTATAAATTATATCTATACTTTTTTCTAAGCTTGAAATTGCTAGAGATTTATATGAATCAGCTAAACCATGATTTACAATATATGCTGGTTTTTTTAGATACTCGTATTTACTTAGTATATTTTCAGCAACAGATAGTAGTATGTCCGCATGCTTTGCTTGTTGAAAACCACCCGATAACATCATATCAACTGGATGAAATATCACTATTTTTGCATTGATGTAATCTAAAGACTTAATGGAAAAATCGGAAAAACACCAAACGATATCGATTTTCTTCTTTAGAAAAGCAAGAAACACCTTTATTTGAATATATTCAATGGCGCGTAGTAAAAAACTGGGATAAAACCGTTCGCCTCGAATAGTAAAATTAAAATCTACAGAATACAGTTTTTTATTTTCATCTACCTGACTAATTTCAAAGGATGGTACACCTGGCTCCATCGGATTAAGAAAATATATCTCATTATTCCTTTTCTCTAACTCGATAGCATAGTGATGCTTTGACACATGTAATTTCCGCCACCTATCAGGCGAAATAATTAATATATTTTTGTTTTCGAGCACGCTACAACAACAATTCGATCAAGTAGAATGTTCAACGATTTTTTCTATAACAATATCCTGTTCTTGGCGAGTCAAAAACGGGTGCATAGGTAATGATAATATTTCATTTGCATGTTTACTCGCCACCGGAAAATCACCTTCTCTATTGCCAAGATAAGCATATGCTTCATAATCTGGCAGTGCTCGAGGATAATTTATAATCGTGGGAATACCATCGTTTTGTAATTTTAACTTTATAGCATCTCTATTATTATTTCTCACAACATATAAATGAAATACATGCTTTGAATCACCTCTCACCTTAGGAATAACGATATTGGAAATTTTTGATAATTGCTCAGAATAATAGTTAGCCAAATTTATGCGGATATCAGTCCATTCCACCAATTTTTGCATTTTTACATTAAGCACAGCTGCTTGCAGCCCATCCATTCGACTATTAATCCCTTCAATCAAATGATTATTCTTACCACCATGACGGGCATATAACGTTGAAAAGTTTGCAATGTCTTCTCGTTTTGTAATCAGGCACCCTGCATCACCCATTGCACCCAAATTTTTACCTGGATAAAAAGAAAACGTACCTACATCACCAATCGTCCCTACTTTACTTCCTTTGTATTCAGCCAAATGTGCTTGAGCACAGTCTTCAATCACCCATAAATCATGCTTTTTGGCGATTGACATAATCGCATCCATATTTGCTGCTTGACCATATAAATGAACCGCGACTATGCCCTTAGTCTTGTCGGTTATATGTGATTCAATTTTTTCTGGGTCTATGCAAAAATAATCATCTTCCGTGTCACAAAATACAACCCTGCCACCCGCTTGAGTTATTGTTTCACTTGTTGATATCCAACTATGAGCAGTGGTGATCACTTCATCTCCTAACTCAACACCTAAAGCACGCAGTGCAATGTATATCGCGTCGGTTCCATTTGCACAGGATATACAATGCTTTATACCCATTAATTCCGCATATTTTGATTCAAATTCTTCTACAAAGGGGCCACGAATAAATGCAGATTGTTTAATAACCGTCTCAATTGCAGAATCCAATTCTTTTTTGAGTGATTGATGTTGTGCGTTTAGGTCTACAAATTCCATATTAATTGACTTCTCTTATCTTTTTCGCTGGATTTCCTGCATATATGCCAGGTTCTGTGATATTTTTTGTGACAACTGAACCTGCCCCAATAACAACATTAGAACAAATACTCACAGGTAATATCGTTGCATTCGTACCAATTGATACATTGCTACCTATACTTGATTCTTTCCACTTATTTCTGTCTCCTCCTGCTGGCCCCCCGTTTTGAAAAAGATCATTAATAAACATCGCACCATGAGAAATAAAACAATCATCACCGATAGAAACTAAATCACAAATAAATGAATGAGATTGTATTTTGCAACGTTTTCCAATTTTCGCACCTGCCTGTATTTCAACAAAAGGACCAATAAACGTATCTTCACCGATTTCACAACCGTATAAGTTTACAGGTTCTATAATTGTCACATTTTCTCCAAATGTCACATCTTTGATAGCAATTTTTATAATTTTGGGTGTCATGATAATTAATCTATTGTGCTTTTTGACCTAATTTACATCGTTTTGGAATAAACCGTAGATACACTTCCTTACCAGTTTCTACAGACTCATATATAGCATTTATTAATTCAAGACTTCTTCGCCCTTGAAGTCCATCAACAATATTAGTTCCCCCATTTTTTATATAATCGACAACATGCTCATAGTACGCTTGATGTCCAAACCCGTAGACATTGGGTGGATTAACAGAATATTTTTCAATAACTTCATTGTCTCCCTTAGCCTCATCGACAAACTGCCAAGTTTTCATTTCATTTACCGCGAATCCACCAATCACTACTGTTCCGTTTTCACCTAATATTGAAATAGACCCTTCCAAATCTTTTGGTCTTGCAGCAGTAGTTGCTTCAATAATTCCCAATGCACCGTTTCTAAATTTAACAGTTACGACTATGGTATCTTCCGTTTCAATATCCACCAGCGCAGTGGTTGATTTTGCAAACACACTTTCCACATCACCCATCATCCATTCAAGCATATCAACATGATGACTTGCTTGATTAGTTAATACTCCACCATCCATGCCCCATGTACCACGCCATGTATCCTGATCATAATAAGCTTGATGTCGTGCCCAACGCACCCTCACTGTACCCAAAACCAATTTGCCAAATCGTTTGGCATCCATTGCTTCTTTCAATTTTACAACAGGCACATTAAAACGATTTTGCTTGATCACAAACAAACTACTATTATGCGCATCACATGCACGGATCATTGCGTCAGCGTCATCTAACGTTAACGCCATGGGTTTTTCAACCATGATATGTTTACCATGTTCAGCCAACTGCACAACATTTTCTGCATGTGATCCACTTGGTGTTAGCACAACTACAACATCAACATCTTCAATTCGCATCATATCGTTCATGTCTGAGTAAACAGGAACACTAAATTGATCGCCAATTCTTTTGGCTTTTTCGTAATCTATGTCACATACAGCGACCAACGTTGCACCTTTTATCTGCTTATCACCTAATAACTCAGAATGGCGTTTTGCAATTCTGCCGCAACCTACAATGGCAAATTTGAGACTATTTTTTGCTGTCATGGGAGTACCTGAAATAGTTAGTTAATTGGTTGGATGCAAGCTTCATGCATGCAAAATTCATCGCGACAAACCTAGAGACGATTATAAACTTCATCATTTAGCACTTTTTGTTCTGGATAATTCACCAAAACTGCTCGATGTGGCCCCTTAAATACAAATAGAGATCCTGCTGCGGCAGCAGATGCGTGACCTTCATTTATTACACTGACAAAGTCACCCATTGAACCTGCACCACCACAAGCTATTACGGGTACCGATACTGCTTCTGAAACTGACTTGGTCAATTCTAAGTCGTATCCTGTCATTCGGCCGTCATTGTCAATGCTCGTAATAATTATCTCACCAGCACCAAGGGTTACTGCTTTAATTGATGCTTCAACAGGCGTCAACTTTTGCGTTAATTTCCCGCCTATTGTTTTTACCTGATACCCCCCCAATAAACGTCGCTTTTTTACATCTAAAGAAACAACAATGCTCTGACTACCGTAGATTTTGGCAGCTTCTTGAATTAAATTCGGATTATCAAAAAATGATGTGTTGAATATCACTTTTTCAACACCTGCATTGAGTATTTGTTTAATTTGCGAAAGTTCAGTTACTCCCCCACCATAAGCCAAAGGCATAAAACATTCACTGGCTATTTCTGTTATTAAGTCTATATTGGGCGATGTCGAGTTTTTAGACGCACCAATATCTAGCAATACAACTTCATCGACTTCTTTGTCATTTAATATTTTGACAGTATTGATTGGGTCGCCTACATATTTACGTTCGTTAAAACCGATAGTTTTTACTAATCCACCATTTTCCATTAGTAAGGCCGGAATAATTCTAACTCGTCGCATATCTTTAGTAGTTTGTTACGAAATTATTTAACAACGACATACCAAAACGATGACTTTTTTCAGGGTGAAATTGAACACCTACTATATTTTCCTTTTCAACTGCTGTAACGAATTCATATCCATGGGTCGCGTGTGCTATAACTTGTTCAGGTTTTCGACATTCCAAATGATATGAATGCACATAGTAATAACGTGGACATTCATCATTAGGCTCAATGAGTTTATTTTCTCGAGTAATTCGAGTTTCAGCCCATCCCATATGTGGGACTTTATCTGATTTTTCCAATTTTAAAGAATCAAACTTTTTGACGTCAGCATCGATCCAACCCAAGCCAGCCAAACTACCTTCATCACTTTGCAAACAAAACAACTGCACACCAAGGCAGATACCTAAAATGGGAACACCGTCTTTAACCACTCGTTTCTGCAAAACAGGAAGTAAATTAAACTCTTCTAATTTTTGCATGCCATGATCAAATGAACCAACTCCAGGCAATATCAGTTTAGTTGCTTCTTTTATAATACTTGGATCACTGGATATTTCAGCTGGACGACCAATTTTTTTAAGCATATTTCGAATAGATGCTGGATTACCACAATGATAATCGATAATAATAATCATCAAATGAGTTTTTTTGTTCGGAGCAAGCTATACAATTTTTTTTGCTATATTAACGATAGATTTCAAAGGACTTAAATAAGGGTACATTTCGTAAACCGATCGTTCCATATCAAAATCTTGATGTCGTTTTGGTTTTTTTAACATAATTTCCTCAAATTCTTGTAGTGACAATCCTAATTTTTTAGTGACAAATTCGAGGTCTTCTCGAACCATAGTCTGTGGTAAAGGAGGATTTTTCAATTCTTGAAGTGCCTCTTCTTTAGTCATTTGACCGGCGTAGATTAAATTCGTCAGGTGAGCCTTTCGTTTATCAACACCAAACTTTTTCGGTAAGATATATCCTTGATAAAAACGCGTAAAAATAGACTCATAGTGTTTCCCACCATAATCACGCCATCCTAATTCATCTGAAATTATTTGTTTAACTTCATTTTTGTTATAGGACACCCAATTTAGAATCGAATGAGACTCGACTTTTTTTATCATTTGATACCATTTTTTGACTTTTAGATCCATAAATGGATAAGTCTTTAATGGTACTTTTCCATATGCTTTATGTATGGCTTTGATATTTATGTGATCATATTTATTGTAAATCCAATGTGGAGGCAAAACACATTCTGTCACAACATTTGTTCCACTGAGAATATGCTTTATCCCGTATTTAGCGGCGAGTTTATATAACAACGCAAAAATAGCATGGTCAGTTATAACTTCAATATCAATAACCGAAGCTTTGAGATAGGATAATTGCAAGTCTCTAAATTCATTCCACTCAATTACGTGAGTATATAAATCAATATCTAAGCGACTAACAATACTTTCGATATTTTGTGTTGCTGGTTCTGAGTTCCATCCATTATCCAAATGTACCGCCAACGGACGCAAACCTAATTTCTTTGCTTGATAAGCCACGTACGTACTATCAACACCGCCACTCAACCCCATAATGCAATCATAAGGTTTACCCTTTCCATCTGATTGTATTTGCTTCGCAAGCGATTGAAGAAGCTGTTCACCTTCCTCACCCGTTTTTACGTATTCTTTTTCCGCTTCAATATATTCCTGATAATAGTGACAACGCCCTTGTTCATCAAAACGCATGTTCGGGTCATCAGTCGTATCCAGTACACCTATGCTACATTGCCTATATGGAATATCTTGATTCATACTACGCAACTGTTTGAGTTATTAAGGTCAGCGATATCAACATAATGCTTATTCAATTTTTCGAAAAACTGATGTTTACCAAATCTATCCACAACGCTCTTCCGGATACTTTCCGGATCCAGTCCCGAGCTTTTTTCAATTGCCCATTCTAATCCTAACCTCATAGAATCTATACTTTCTGGCTCAACAAGTATTCCTGTTTCATCATTTACTATCAAGTCAGGTCCACCACAAGCTGTCGATATAACGGGCAAACCACAAGACATTGCCTCGATCAAAGCGACTCCAAAAGTCTCAAATCGGCTGGGAAATACAAACACACTTGCATTAAGCATTTCAGCACGAACTGCATTTGCAGAAACTTCCCCTAAGAATTCTACTTTATTATTTAGATTTAACTTTACTACCAAAGACGCTAAGTCTTGTCTGAGAGGTCCATCACCCACTATTTTAAGTAAAACATCGTCATGCAAATTAACAAACTCAGAAAAAGCACGAATGAGGAATTCATGTCCTTTAACTGGAAGCAAATTTCCAACGCTAAGAAAAATAAACTTGCCACTTTTTTGTTTGAAGTGTGTTTTTTCCTCAACAGCCTGATATTCATATAGTGGTGGTAAAACATTCGGCAAACATAGCGCTGACGACGCCACATCGCCAACCTTGTCGATTATAGAATCTTTTAATTTTGGGCTCACCACGGTAAAACCGGATGCAGACTCTATGGCCAAGAATATTTTTGAATACATTTTTTGTGGAATCAAGTTCTGGTGATAATATGAACTATGCTCAGTTAATAGGTAATTGACTTTAAACTTACGTTTAATTTCTCGAGCTAACAAACCGGCATTTACCGTATTATGTGCATGTATGACATTTGGTAAGCCAAATTTTTTAACATAAATATCAAATGCTGATAATCCCGCTTTTATCCAACTAATATAATCCGTTTTTTCAGAAGGCGGGAAATAATACAATCCTTCTACTCGAACGATGTTTACACCTGCTTGAGTTTCTGCTGAAATATATTTATCAATATGAAACAACTTATTTCTTGCTAAGCTAACCAATTCAATTATGCTAAGTGACCTGAGATCATTATTGACCGTTCTTGCAAGCAAACGGAACAATAATGCTTTAATAATCATAGGCAATGATATTCTTAAATTAATCGATATAACACCAATCTGGTATGAACTTATCTCTGTTAAAACGGAAATTTGATGTTGCTGGAATATTCCTGCTAAAGGTGAATAGGCTGGAACATATTCCTCAGAAGGTAAAACTAAAATATGCATCTTATCAATGAATAAATTTCTTAGTGTCAGATAAACTATTCAACACGTTTCCATACAAATATTTCAGTAGAAGGGCCTCGTTGCATAATTCGAATCGCCAATACTTCAAATATATATAATAGACTACCGACCATTTTCCCCATGAATTCACTTTTACTCGCTAATCGATATATTATTGAAAATATTTTTTTCAAAACTCGACTTTTGCTTCGCACAGGATCATTCATAAAAACAAACATGGGTACGATTTTTTCTAATTTAAAACCTTTACTGGATAATAATCTAAAGACTTCTTTTTCACTTCTTGATACCTGATGCTCTAAACGTATATCTTGTGAAGGTGACAAATTATCAGAAAATATCAAATACCCATCAGGTTTTACAAGCGCTGAAAAATTTGTAATCGCTGTTTCAAAATTATTATCATCAACAATGTGAAATAACATATCAAACGCGGTAACAACATCAAATTTTCGTTGATTCAATTGATTCGTTAATACGTTGCCTATATCCTGATTAATAAATTCTTGATTTGAATATTTACCCTTTAGATTCGATACTGCTGTGTCAGTAATATCACTGCCCACAATTGTCTTAGCACCTACCCGTTGCCACTGATCAATATAAAACCCGGTCCCTGACCCTACATCAAGTACGCAAAACGATTCATCTGAATAATTTAAACCAATTTTATTGATCATATAATCAAATGCGTTTTGCCTAACACGATAAAGGAAGTTGTTGTATGACACGGGTAAACCGATATCACCCACACCTTTTAGGCTATATTCATGAGACAATCTATTATCCCAATAATCTTTTGGATTAAAATCGCTCACTTTATACTCCGCAATACACTAACTCTATTATCTAAAATCATTAAATACATAAAATGCCAATAAATCACTTGAAGTTTCGAGGTATCCTTTTCAAACGACCCAATAATAGTTTATTCAAAAAATAAATTACTTTGCTTGTAAAGAAAACAATAAACCCCAAGAAAGTTCTAATTTGCTTCTATAAATCATTGCTGACTTAATTTGACCGTATCTAATTAACAATTTCCAAAACGTCTTTTTCAAATCCGTATCTAATCTTCTATGGGCCATTTCTTTTTCAGACTGTGACAAAGGGCAGCTGGAACTATCCAAAGCGGATTTTGCAACATTAACCCACATTACTTCTTTGTCGGCAGCACTGTCCAAAAATTGCTCTTGTTCTCCGTGAACTCTATCCCAAACTAAATCTTTTGGTAGCGTAACAACTGGATACTTCTGTGCGAGTGAGAGCCAATATTCGTAGTCACCCATCTGCCGCATTCCACTAAATCCACCTGAGTCGATAAATGCCTGAGTTTTGATAATTGAGCTTCCTGGAGCGCGTCCGAATACATCTTCTGTTAAAAAGTTCCTTAGATAGGATTCCCGTGGATCCAATCGAATTGGGTGAAGCTGATCTCCGAAGGCATTTTGAGATAGACCAAAACCAGCGTCTGGAAATTTTTCCATACAAGCCACCATGACAGCAATACCATGTGGGTAAATAACATCATCAGAATCAAGATACTTAATGTATTTTCCTTTTGCGTAAGAAGCTGCCCTATTACGATTTGGATAATCACCAAGATTGGTTTCATTCCGATAGACATGTAAGCGATCATCTTTTTCAGCATAACGTTTTGCTAATTCGAATGTGTTATCACTTGAACAGTCATCAACAACGATAAGCTCAATATTGGTATAAGTTGAATTAAGAACACTTTCAATCGCCTCACCAATGTATAAACGACGATTAAAAGCCGTCATCAACACACTGACAAGTGGTTGATCGGCTGTCTCAATTTCTCTAGTGTTTTTATCTTCAATCATGATTTTTCAATGGTATGGGTGGACTGCCACAATATTTTTTGTGCAAAATATCAAGTTCTTCACGATTCCCAGAAGTTCGGGCATTTTCGAAGAGCTTAATCCCTAATGCTAAAGCACGGACTAAGTTAAAGTTATAGCTAATCCAAAAGTATTTCTCTTTAAGACTCAAATTACTCATTTTGAGTAAACGATACACACTCGTAAATAAAGTTTTAGGTACTTGAATAAACGAAGGCGTAGAACCAAGTGCTGTGTATCTTAAATAACAAACGGCAATGGTTCTTTTTAATGTTGTTTTATAATCTTCTTGATGAAAATGATAAACTTGGGCTGATGGGTTATAAGTTAAAATATAACCAGCCTTCAACGCATCTATGGCCCAATAAACATCTTCTCCATAGACGATCCTTCGAAATGGGACTTCTTCTACAACTTTTTTACGATACATAGCTGATACATCATCCCAACCACAAGCTACACGTTTTTCTTCTGCAGACGTCGCTTCATATTCTTCTATGCTATTGTATTGATAACTGATACTTTCTGGGTTTTTATTACTCGGTTTAAACCACTCTACAGGATTGGTATCTTTTTCATGTGCCACCACTTGCATACCACATACACCCGCCACAGAATCACTTTCAAAACCAGATAAGAGATAACTAATCCAACGATCATTCACAGGTCGCGCATCACCCACAGTAAATAGTACATATTCACCTTTTGCTGATTTGACACCCAAATTTCGAGTATCACCATGATTAAACTCTTCTGGTAAAATTTCAATCACGGTTACTTTTGAATAATTAGATGCGATTTCCTGTGTACCATCTGTTGATCCCGAATCAATAATAATTATTTCAAATACGGGGACTGTTTGTGAAAGAATACCATCAAGACAGGCAGCAATGCGCTTTGCTTCATTTTTCACAGGAATGACAACAGAGATATCTGGAATTGGCTTTGATTCAATATTCATTTTTTTCAATAGACGTTATGATTAATTGCTATAAGTGGAATTGCTTAAGTGCCTGATCCAGCTCACTGGTCGTTCCAATATCAATGTATTTTCCATCTTTAAAGGTTAATCCTTTGACCTTTAGTTTATTTTCGATTGCATAGTCAAATACATCACCCAAAACTATTTCCTTACCTTCATATTCATTTTTCACTAAAAATTGGTGTATTAAATTTGTAAACTCCTGGGACCAACAAGCGCATCCCCACATATTTTCTAGATGGGTGTTTTGTGGCTTATCAATGGTGTAAGTTATATTATTCGCTTCATCAGTTTCGACCATACCAAATTTTGAAGGATTATCGGTTGGGAACAATCCCAACGTTAATACGGCATCTTCTGAACCATGAAATTTTCTCAATTCACTAAACGCATTCTTTGGCTCTATAATGGTATCCGGCATACCAAACAAAACAGTATCACCACTAATCCATGGCCGTACTAAATCTATTGCTGATGGCATACCTCTAAGCTCTTCTTGATACAAATAGGAGATGTTTGTACCAAATCGTTTGCCATCACCATAATAAGTCATGATATCTGACTTACCCTCTCCCAAAATGATATATATACGATCTGCACCCGCTGCTATCATATTTTCGATTAAATACTGACTTACCACCTTGGGTCTTTTTTCAATATGACCATTAATATCCACGTCTTGATAACCAATGGGAAAAAGTTCTTTTGGAAAAGGAAATGGAGAAAGCCTAGAACCCCGACCGGCGGCAGGTATAATTGCGACAGTACTTTTACTCATATTCATATCAATCCATTTATTATCAGGTTTATAACAGCGTATAATGCATACTATTATCTCTACTTACTTTTTGTGCGGAAACGATATAATGCCGCTTGTAATTTAGTTGAAATCGTTTTTTGTACAGAGTTAATATATCGGTAGTTACTGTCTACAGAAGTTGATGTTAACTTGAACACTTTTTCAAAAAAATTGCTTACTCGAAGTTCAGAAAAATAGAGACTAGCCTGCCTATCGTAAAGCAGACACTCCTGTAAATAAGCTTTATAAATCGCTTCATCTTCGTCTACTTCAATAATTTTCTCTATTAACGATTCATCATCACCATAATCATGCCAATTTAAAAATGCCTTTGTATTAAACTCTTCGTAGACTTTTTCACTACCCCAATAAATTGGTATTGTATTTACGTGAAACGGTTGTAATACTTTTTCTGTGGTGTATCCTGGATATGATTCGTTTTCAAAAGCGATATTAAATTTGTACTCGCTTACAAAAGCCAACTTATTTTCAACTCTATAGCCAATATTATTTAAAACCATTCCTCCTGAATCAACTTTTTTATATTTTGATAGCTTTTTAAAAAAATTAATTCGTCGAGTAGCGTCGTCATTGGATGAGAGAATACAGCAGAATTTCTGTTTTTCATTTATGATCTGTTCTATATCCGATGCAGACTTGGTTTTTACAAGACGGCCTAAGGTGTACTCTTCGTCAAAATACGAAACATATAGTGGTAAACGAAGATAATTTGGAGAATCTGAATAATCAAAGCCAATATGAAAATCAGCTAGCTTAAAATCAGGTCTAACATTTTCTGCACTATATCGAATTTTTACGCAATCATATTTAAGGTGATTTACTGAGTAGTCTGAAAATATTAAATAATCTGGTGTTTCTGATATTTCAATTTCATAGTATTTTTTAAGTATTTTGTAGACAATAAAATCTGAATAGTTAAATCCCGGCCAAAAATCTGAAAAATTTATTTTTAGTACCATAAATATAATTTTTATGCTTTATAGCTTTAATCACTAACCTGGGTTATATAACTAAAAAAAATGAAAATACAGTGGTTATAAATGTATAAAAAACCTTAGTTACTAATTTTTTAATACATAAAACTCGTCATCGCCAATAATTGAATGCATCTTATATCCATTCTTTTTTAGAAGCTTAGGAATACGATAATCGCCATAATTATTTTCTACACCTATCACTTTTATTCTGAACAAATTAAAATCAATATTGCTCAAAATAGAATATTCAGCTCCTTCAACATCAATATTTAAATAGTCTACTGAGTTAATTTCAAATTTCTTTAATAAATCATTAAAACTAAAACAACTGACTTCAACTTCACGAAATTCATCTTCACTTATTCTCTCTAGATGCTGTGGATGATATTCGTTGACTAGTCCACTTAGCATTTCATTATATCCAGTGTTAATTCTAAAAACTCTTTTTCCGGTTGACTCAGCCACACAAGCATTTACGGTATGACAGTTTCTAGTCGATTTTAGCTTATCATAAACCTCAGGTATGGGCTCCACCGCTAAACCGCTCCAGTTATAATTACTTTCCAATATATATGTATTGCTGTACGCCATGCCATCATGTGCACCAATATCTACAAATACACCTTCTTTTTTATTAGGCAATATCTCTTCAATTACCCATTTATCTTGACCATATTGACTAAAGTAACCATCAGCACGTAATCTATCGACTAAATCTTGAAATGACTTCGCACTATTGCCATATAAACGGGGTCTGTCAGCAGATCGAGAATATAATTTGTGTCGAAATTTGCCCAACCAGCTGTTTTCCTGAGTCATTGTCAATCTCTAGTCCTTTTATATCCAAACTTTAAGTTAGTACTACACATAGATAAATCAATTGAAATTAAATCATCAGAACAGAGAAAAAAAGAACTATTTGGCCCAGTTTTTTGGAATCCCTGAAACACCCATCCATTCCGCACACCTTCGTGCCACATAAGTAAAAGACGATTTACACTCAAGGTTCACTGGATTCATATTCTTTGAGTACTCAATGATTGGTACATATTCTCGAGTATGGTCTGTACCTGGCTGAGTTGGATCACAACCATGATCAGCCGTAATTAATAGTAAATCGTCCTCATTTAATGACGAGAGTATTTTTTCCATGTACTCATCAATCTCTTCTAAAGCATTGCCATAACCAACTGCATCATTTCGATGTCCAAACAACATATCGGTATCAACCAAATTAATGAATACTAATTCGTGTTCAACAACATCTTCTAAAGCCGTTGTCAGCTTAATACTGTCGAGCTCAAAGGTTCTTTCAATTATCGACAAGCTTTGCTCCAAACCTTCTTTGTTCGACCCATTATGTACCGCATGAGTTACGCCTGAGCCAACAAATATATCTTCGATTTTCCCTACAGCAATCACTCTTCCGCTAGCTTCTTGAACTAAGTTCAAGATGGTTGGTTTCATTGGCTCAACTGAATAATCTTTCCTTAACGAAGAAATTCGGGTTAAACCATTAGCTGTTTCCTGATAAGGGCGTGCAATTACGCGACTTGTATTGTACTCATCACCCAGCAATGTTCTGGCTATTTCACACCATTGATATAAAGTTTCAATTGGGATGACATCAATGTTACATGCGACTTGAAAGACACTATCAGCACTTGTATAAATAATTGGATAACCTGTTGTTTTGTGCTCTTCATTATATTGGTCAATAATTGCAGTCCCTGAAGCAGGACAATTAGCATAATAACCTTTGCAACCAGTTCTAGTGACAAATTCATTCATCAATTCATCTGGAAAACCGTTTGGATATACTCTGAAAGGCTTGTCCAACACTAGTCCTGCCATTTCCCAGTGACCAGTTGTCGTATCTTTTCCTTCTGATAACTCTTGCATTCGACCATAACTTGCTAGAGGATTGCTAACCGCCGGGACACCCATAATATTTGTTATATTTCCTAACCCTAGTTTTTGCAAATTAGGTATATCTAACCCTTCATTGTATGAAGCGACATTAGCTAATGTATTACATGCTTGTGAATCACCGTATTTCTCCGCATCCGGCATTGCACCAACACCCATAGAATCAATAACTAGAATAATTGCTCTTTTCATATCTACCTCCAGTTATGCCTGAATCTGGTTGGCACTTGGATATTCCTTCCCTACGGGTAAGACACCGAGCGTACAATCTTCAACACGAAATTGATTTTCTATATTAGTCACTTTTTGAGACAGCCATGGCAACCTACTAAGCCTTGTGCTATGTAAAAATACCAACAAGCGTAATTGTTTACTTTGATTTTGACTCAATACCCCTTCGGAATATGCCCATAATATAAGCTCTTTTGCCTTAGCAGGTTCCAAGCTTCGAGCTAATCCTGAAACCAACTCCGCTGTCATAAATCGGGCTTCGGTTAAATAACTCTCTTTATGATATTCTTTTAATAAACTCACTGCCCTTTTAAGCACTCTAATTCGACTGCTCGTTTTTTTTGGTGCAAAAAAATCATTTCGACTCAAGCTGGTTTCTAGACATCGATTATGCAAATCGGGAGGGAGTTGAAAATATTTTTCATACTGATAACCTTGAATGTAAGCATTAAAAAAAAGATCTATATCTTGCCAGAGATGTAATGCTTCATTCCATTGACCAATACGGTTAAATGAAGATTTTTTCCACATAACGCCTGTGCCTTGGCAAATTGCATCCTGATGAAATTGTCTTGTTAATTCATCAGCTGCTTTGTCCACATTCCACCATAGGTCCAAGTCATTTGGCTTATGCCGAAACATTAATGAAGGAAATATAGCAAAGTCTAGTTTTGTATTTTCCTCCATGACTTTTACTCGCTGCTCCAAACAAAATGGTTCAAGTAGGTCATCAGTATCGAGAAATATTAAAAATTCACCTTCACAGAAATCTACACCTTGATTTCGACAAGTACAGGCTCCTTTAGGCTCACGATCTCTATCATAAAGTTTAATCCTATTGTCACGGTTCGCATATTCTTGAATTATCTCTTTCGTTCTATCTGAAGATCCATCATCTACAACAATATTTTCCCAATTCTCATAAGTCTGATTCAATAATGAATCCAACGTTTCCGCAACAAACGATTCTCTGTTAAAGCTGGGGGTGATGATAGAAACTTTTTTCATTTATATATTATACTAATCTGATATCAGTCTATTTCGTTCGTTTAAAACCAAAGCTTATTTTTTCTAAAAGAATCAAATTTTTCAGCCTTAATATATCCAAAATACTTACCATTAACTTCATGTCTGACACATTTCTCTTTATCCAATTTTCTAAGTATTTTTGCAGGATTTCCTGCTATAACACAATGTCCTTCTGGAAAAGACTTTGTAACAACCGCGCCTGCACCTATAATTGTAAAATCGCCTAATACTACTCCAGGCAAAATAACTGAATTCATACCGATCCAACAATAATCACCAATACTGACATCTACAGTAGTCGCATCGTGCTTGGGCAAATTATAAATATCATGATTCATGCTGACTATACCCACATTTTGAGCTACCTGAGTGTAATTTCCTATACGTACACTGCCTACTCCTTGAATATAACATCCTGGTGCAATACCAGGACAAGTGTCTATTCCAACACTAATGTTTTCAGGTAAATTTATCCGACTAGAAAAATGAACTGGCCAATATACCTTTCGATTAAATCCTAATACTTTTTGCATAAACCATGTAGAAAACGTACAAGGGTTCTGATTACCAACGGTATTTCGGATAAAATGAAAATACGGTATTCTAATAAAGAATTGATACACTATTTGCGAAATATTTCGCCAAAGTATTCTCGAAATTTTTGTAACTATTTTTTTCAACATATCTAAGTAATTAGTATTGGAAATCAACTCACTTTAACGATGTCCCAATCTAGCATTGGATGAACTACGCCCAATGGTTTGGAAGCCATTGTTCTTCCTAATTGATTTACCGATAATTCACTAATATGAAAAGATACTCGTTGATCAAGTAAAATTGGTCTTTCCATGGGTATTTCGAAATCTACACTAATGACATAGCTACCAATAGTCATTAAATTTTCGGGAATATGACAAATACTTTTATAATGACCTGCTTCACGCAAGCCATTTTCAGTTTGAAATAAATAGTCACTTGTTGAAAACACATCAGTTCCATCAACACTTTTTATCGTGGCCACAACTCGTAAATTCTTTACATCGTTTAACAAAGTGTAATCTATTTCAACTCGTATTTCACCACCTGTAGCTAGTAATGAGTCTATTCTGTCTTTTTCATCAAGGACAGAAATACTGTTTAATTCAAGCTCATGATTACCTGGCTTAGAACCTTTTTCCCATCTAACACGTCGATCTGACTCACTACCAGAATCTAAATAGAAGTCTATAACTTCACTTGTAACACCTTGTTTTGCCACCCCACCTTTATCCAATAATAATGAAGTCGGACATAAACTTTTTACTGCCCCCATATTATGGCTGACAAATAAAACCGTACGGCCAGAATTAAGACTAACATCTTTCATTTTACCGAGACACTTGGCCTGAAATTCAGCATCACCCACCGCTAACACTTCGTCCACGATTAAAATGTCTGGCTCAAGATGAGCTGCAACCGCAAATGCCAATCTTACATGCATACCCGATGAATACCGTTTTACGGGTGTATCTATATATTTCTCACATCCAGAAAATTCTACAATTTCATCAAATTTGGAAGAAATTTCCCTTTTTGACATACCGAGAATAGTACCGTTTAGGTAAATATTTTCTCTACCCGTTAATTCGGGATGAAAACCTGTTCCGACTTCTAACAAACTGGCAATTTTTCCATTGACGTGAATAGTACCTTTGGTTGGTGCCGTCACTCTAGAGAGCAACTTTAGCAAAGTTGATTTTCCTGCACCATTTCTACCAATGATGCCAAGTATCTCACCTTGCTTTAGCTCTAAGTCAATATCGTTCAAAGCCCAAACAAATTCATCACCCGCTTTCGATCGATCATTAACCACACCAACCGCACTATTGGGATCTTCTTTACCACGCATTTTTGCCCACCAACGATTTAAATCGTGAGCTATAGTCCCAGTTCCTACTTCGCCTAAGCGATATAACTTAGAAACTGCATCCATTCTTAAAGCAAGGTTTGACATAAATGATCTATTACAATAATTGTGATATTAAAATTAAGAGAAACTACGTAGTGTTGAATTATTTAATTGAATTTAAAACGGGTTAGATATCAACCAGGTATCAAATTTCATATAATTAGTATACGATCTGACGGCGGTATATATTAGCTGGTCATTTGTTTTACTGGACATTGGCCGACAATATCCAAAATTACTATTATTGATAATATTGCCAACTGTACGATAAGAACCAGCTTCACTATCAATCTCAATATCATATATTGTTGATATATTATTTGACTGGTCTTTTGTCATATACACATGGTTATATTTGTCACCCTTGAATACCAGGCCACAGGGGTAATAGTGTCTCGAATTCTTACCCAGCTCTATTTCAATCCATTCTTTGTTCTTATACTGCATCCAATAGGCATCTACATCATTTTTGTTGTAATCAACAGATAATAAAACAGGATTATTATTTTTATCCATTCGAAAATCCCATAATCGTGTCGCTTTTTCAAACTGTGACTTTCTAACTAAGTATTCTTGTTGAGACCGCAAAAAACTGCTTTTTTCTGTACTTTTTATTCCCTTCCAACTCGCTCCCAAATCAACACTTTTTGCATAAAAAATATTCTGAATATCACCATAAACTGGATCGTGTACGCCCCAGGCAATATTTAATGTACTATCGCTTCCTTTAGCTACCATTGCATAAATCCATTCACCCGTTTTTGCTTTTATAATTTCCTTTTCTTTGCCCCACGAATCACCGTAATCCAATGACGTTTTCATAAAATAGCTGCGGGTTTTCGAATCGGAATCAATTTGTTTTCGATAAAACAAATACAGAATTTTATCTATCTCCAATATTGAAGGGTATGTACACTCACATTGGTTAATCACCATTTTTTTTTCCCATTGAGTTATATCATTGGGATTCGTACTTCGCTGAAAATAAATTTCGGAATTATGAAGATTATAAATGGAAATAAGTTTATCTTTATGAACACCGTCTTCTATTGCATGTATAATTGGCGCGCCATGATCATCTAAATATCGCCACTGGTGTAGATCAATCGTTTCAAGTATATGACCTGTGTCTTTACTTATTTCTCCAACAACAACTTTTTGATCAGATGTCATCCAACCTGCGTACAATTTATTTTGATTCTCCACAAGTCCAGGTCGGTTATACCACATCAAATTACCTTTCTTAGATAGTAATACCCCATTATCTGGTAATGGATATACTATTTTTTCATAAATCCAAGTCGAACCAAATCCAACTGTTAAAATTGCAGCAACTAAGTAATATTTCAAAGCAAGCGTCTAGTTAGCTGTAGACAAATCATTTTGGAAAAACTACACAGTATCCATGAAGTTTTTTTCAACTTGATTAAACACAATGATTGCAATAAATAATGCGACAAACATGAAAATGAAGCTATAGAGTAAATAGCTCAAACTAAAATAACCTTGGCCAAGAAATCCGTAGCGAAATGTCTCTACAATTGGTGTGATCGGGTTTGCCATAATAAACGGCAAGTATTTCTCTGGTAACGTTGAAACGGGATATATAACAGGTGTTGCATACATAAGTAATTGAACAGCAAATGTGAGCAAAAATTTTAAATCACGATATTTAGTGGTGAGTGATGAGATAATCATTCCCATACTCAAACCAATTCCGCCCATTAATATAATCAATATTGGTAACAAAAACGCAACAGAATTTGGCTGTACAGCATCTCCCGTCTGCCAGTAATAACCGAAAAATAATAAAAATAGCAAAAACTGTATTGACAGTTTAATTAGATTAGAAATAATGATTGATAATGGAACAATAACACGTGGAAAATATACTTTCCCAAAGATGTTTGCATTTTGTGTAAACGTCTCTGACGTTTTTGTTAGGGAATCTGAAAAATAAGTCCAACAAGTAATACCAGCCAAATAGAATAATATGTGAGGCAATCCATCTGTGGAAATGTTTGCAATTTTTCCAAAAATTAGTGTAAAAACTAATGTTGTTAGTATTGGCTGAATTACAAACCATAAAGGACCTAAAATGGTTTGTTTATACATTGAGACAAAATCACGTCTCACTAGTAAAAACATCAAATCACGGTAAGACCAAATTTCTTTAAACGGAATATCAAAAACACCTCGATCAGGCTTTAATTCCATTGTCCATTTTTGAGGTTCTTGAGAATCTATTGGCTTTTTTTCCATTGGGCCTCTTCGCTCTCAATCATTCGTGCAATGACATCTGCCATTTTGACTTCAGCTTTCCAATTCAATTTAGTCTCTGCTTTAGCAGCATCTCCGCCACCATACATAATTTCTGAAGGCCGAAAGTAAGATTTATTAATTTTTACGTGATCTTTCCAATTTAATCCCAATACTGAAAATGTTATTTCGATAAAACTCTGAAGACTATGCGATTCTCCAGTTGAGATAACAAAGTCTTCTGGGTCATCGACTTGTAACATTCTCCACATGGCGTCAACGTATTCTGGCGCCCAGCCCCAATCACGTCGAATATCAATATTGCCTAATTCCAGCATTTTTTTGTTACCACATGATATTTCAAATGCACTAGATATAATTTTTTTGGTTACAAAACGTCTCGGTCGCAATGGAGACTCATGATTAAATAATATCCCTGTACATGCGAATAAATCATAAGCTTCTCGATAATTTGCCACTTCCCAATGTGCAGCTGCTTTCGCAACAGCATAAGGACTCCGCGGACGAAAAGCAGTTTCTTCATCAGCTGATTTTCCTTCAGTGTTTCCGAAACATTCACTCGAGCCAGCATTATAAAATTTTACCGGAGATTCCATGAAGCGAATGACTTCCAATAAATTTAGAGTTCCTAATGAAATACTTTCCAACGTTTCAAAAGGTTGTTGAAACGAGAACCCTACAGAGCTTTGCCCAGCCAAGTTATAAATTTCATCAGGTTTGATTTTTGATAAAACCTGTAAAACACTACGAAAATCTGTTGGGACCATTGAACATATTTCTATTTTTTCAAATATGCCAAGTGTCTTCAAATTTGAAAAATAGCAAACTTGTGCATCTCGAGATGTGCCGTATACTTCATAACCTTTCCCAATAAGCAACTGGGCCAAATATGCACCATCTTGACCTGAAACTCCGCAAATTAGCGCCTTTTTCATTTCACTCGACCAGTTGAAACAACAACATCATCAATAATTGATAAAAGCCTGTTTGTAAAATTTTGAAAGGAAAAATAGTCAAGTAATGATGGAATTTTTCTTGGTAAGGTTAAAGCATTAAGAATAGCTTCTTTGAGTTCTTTTGGATCATCGGGATCTACAATAGCCCCTAATTTTCCATCTAAAACAGCTTCCCTACTTCCATCAACTTTACTTGCAATAACCGGAATACCGCAAGCCATGGCTTCAAGGAATACAAAACCAAACCCTTCACCTCGACTCGGCATGACATAAACATCAGCTAAACGATATAAATCTGCTTTTTCTGCTTCGTCTACCATTCCGGTAAAGACTACATGTTCACTCAAACCCAGATTCTCAACTTTTTCCTTCAATGTCTGATGATATTCACCGTCACCTGCAATAATATAGACAATATTTGGGTGTTCGGTTAACAGTTCAGGTAATATATCAAGTACCTCATCAAATCCTTTTGCTCGTTCTTTAGAAACGATACGCCCTAAGGTCAATAAGCTTTTTTTGCCCTGTAGTCCATAGCGATCGATCAACGTCTCTGATTTTTCACCTTCACCATAGAGTTCAGCATGAATTGCGTTTGGTAATAGTTTACATTTTTCAGGATCAAGATTTGACCATGCGAGAAAACGAACACGCGTATATTCGCTAATAGATATTACGGATTGAGCAGATGCAGACAAATATTCAGCAAACCATTTCCCTCTAGGCTGCCAAGCCTCAATTCCATAAATTTCAAGCACAACAGGTATTCTTAATATTTTGCCTATAAACCAAGCCAATGGCATCAAATTAATATGACAACATAAAATAAGATCGAATTTTCCCTTTTTAAATACATTTTTAACTACTGATTTCAAAAAAGAAAAACTACCAAAAATTCCGCTCGTATCGTATGTTAATTGTTTGGGGTAAGCATCCGTATGCTGAGCTGCACAACGTGGTATGGCTACGACTTCAGACACTTGATTGTGACTACAAAGCGAATTGAGTACGTCTCTATTATAAAGCGCAATACCTCCATGCCCGCCAAATGCGTCAGTAACTAATGCTAAAATTCTCATTTTACGATTAAAGTTCTACAAATGAGAACGTTGATGCCAATTCCAAGCTGTCTCTAATATTTTTTCTAAATTTGCAAACTGGGGCTTCCAACTCAATTCACTTCGAATTTTGTCTGCGTCGCCAATTAGACGATCTGGATCTCCAGGTCTACGGTCACCAAACTTCGTATTCACCTTTTTTCCAGAAATCTGTTCAGCCATAACGATAAGTTCTTTAACGGAATAACCTTGACCATTGCCTAGATTGAAAGCAATCGTTTCACCATCTTGCTGTAAATATTCCAATGCTAGAACATGTGCTTGAGCAAGATCTGCGACATGAATGTAATCTCTTATGCAAGTTCCATCAGGTGTATTGTAATCAGTGCCAAATACAGTAAATGTCTTTTCCTTGGTATCAATTGCATCCAAAATGAGCGGTATAGCATGTGTTTCAGGTTCATGCTGTTCACCTATTTCACCATCAGGATCAGCACCAGCGGCATTAAAATATCTTAAGGCGACTGACTTGAAACCATAAGCACTTGAAAAATCACTTAACATTTTTTCAACCATCAACTTACTCAAACCGTATGGATTTATCGGTTTTTGTTGATGGTCTTCTCGAATGGGAATTTGATTAGGCTCACCATAAGTTGCGCAAGTGCTGGAAAAAATAAATTGATTAACACCATGGTCTTTCAAGCAGTCCATTAAATTTAATGTACCACTGACATTATTGCGAAAATACTTAGCTGGATCGGTTACAGACTCACCCACATAAGCAAATGCCGCAAAATGAATCACCGCAATCGGTTTATACTGATTAATCACCTCTGATAAACGACGATAATCCTGAATGTCCCCAATTTCCAATGGCCCCCATTTTACAGCCCATGGATGACCATAGATCATATTGTCATATACGATAGGTTGATAACCTTGTTGAGCCAAAGCTTTACAAGTATGACTTCCAATATAACCAGCTCCACCTGTCACTAATACATTTTTCATTTGATAAATGCTACTTAGTCTTTGCTGCTAAACGAGATATGGGAAGTGATGCGAATCTCTCCCGCATTAATCCTTCGAAGTAGGGAATTGTTTTACGCAAACCTTCTTCCAGTTGTATTTTAGGCTCCCAGCCCAATTTTTCTTTTGCTTGAGAGATATTAGGACAACGTTGAGCAGGATCATCACTGGGTAATTCTTCATAAACAATGTTAGATTCTGAACCCGTCATATCTATCACTTTTTCTGCCAATTCTTTTATGGTAAATTCCACTGGATTGCCTAAATTCATTGGTCCGGTAATTTTATCCTCTGAATCCATAAAACGGACAAAACCATCTATCAAGTCATCAACAAAACAAAACGAACGAGTTTGACTGCCATCGCCGTAGAGTGTAATCGGCTCATTCGATAGTGCTTGTATAATAAAATTTGATACAACTCGACCATCTTGAGGGTGCATATGAGGGCCATAAGTATTAAAAATTCTTGCTACCTTAATATTTAATCCATGCTGACGGTGATAATCAAAAAATAGTGTTTCAGCACAACGCTTACCTTCATCGTAACAAGAGCGTAATCCTATTGGATTAACGTGCCCCCAATAATCTTCTGTTTGTGGATGAACCTGAGGATCACCGTAAACTTCACTTGTGGATGCTTGAAATATTTTGGCTTTAACACGTTTCGCTAATCCTAAAATATTAATTGCACCGTGCACGCTTGTTTTTGTGGTTTGTACTGGATCAAATTGATAGTGTTTAGGTGAAGCTGGGCATGCTAAATTGTAAATTTCATCAACTTCGACAAATAACGGAAATGTAACGTCGTGTCTAAGTAATTCAAAACGGCGATTATTGAGTAATTGGCGAATATTATCTTTCGTACCCGAATAGTAATTATCAACACAAAGCACTTCATGACCTTTGCGTAATAATAAATCACATAAATGAGAGCCCAAAAATCCTGCGCCACCAGTCACCAAAATTCTTTTACTTGTAAGGTCACTCACGATTTTTCCCTCTAATTCTTTTAAGATTTAGCACGCTACCGCCATACAGTGTTTTTTAAAACTCCGTACGAAATACTTCAAATTTGTTCTAAATTAATTTTCATTCCATATTTAGCCTCGTTTTTCGAGCCAAATAGTTTTAAAAATTAATCGGTGTCAGCCTATCAACTCTAACTGGTCATCTGGTACTTCAAAATTAAACATACTGGAATTAATTGAGTTAATCAGCAATCTAACTCTTTCTTTGCCTGTTCGCGCCAGTACAATTCCCTCATAACCTTCCATTACACCTTCGGTTATGCGAAAACGATCTCCTGGTTTAATCTCTATTTGTTTTGCTTCAAAGTAACCTTCCGAATTAGCACCTGCCTTTAATCCAATAATTAAATTTTCAGGTACTTGTGCTAGCTCTAAACCAAATCGGACTAAATGTGATACACCAATCGTTGACCGAATTGGGGCCCAACTATCCAAGCCTTTAGCTAAACGAATAAATAAATAACGGGGGAACATGGGTTCAAACTTGGAGACTCGCTGACTACCACTGCGTTTACGGCAATTCACCATCGGTAAATAGACCTCATAACCTTGTCGCTCAAGATTAACTCGAGCACTCAGTTCCTGGCGCGGTTTGCAATAAACTAAGTACCAGTCTCGCGTAATCGAATCCGATGCTTCCATATTAACTCTTCATTCATCAAGTTATTGTTTCTACAGTACCCAAAAGAGCAATTGATATGCCAGGCATTAATTTGACACAGTAATCTTTACCGTTCTAAATTAACTGCACACTGAGTGACAAATGTTTGATTTGAAGAATATTTTTGAATATTTTCTTAAGAAAACAATTCGGGATAAATTGTGTGAATTATGTACCAATGAAGATTTGACGGATTAATCCAGCTCAAACGCATCTTTGTAATCTAAGGCTAGTTTAGGGTCCTGTTTTTCTTTACGCAGCACACAATTTCCAACAACCAACATTTCAATATCTGTACCCATAAAACAACGAAATGCATCTTCTGGTGTACATACAATGGGCTCACCACGTACATTAAAACTTGTATTAACGATAACAGGACAATCCGTTTTTTGTTTAAATTCTTGCAATAATCGATAATATTGAGGATTAGTTTCCTCATGCACAGTCTGAATTCTTGCGGAATAATCCACATGAGTGACTGCAGGAATATCTGATCGGGTAACATTCAATTTTTCGATTCCGAATAAAGCTTGTTCTTCTTCAGTCATTAACTTTCTTCGATGCTGTTTAACATCGGCAACCATCAACATATACGGTGATTTTTCATCTATTTCAAACCAATCTGATACATCTTCAGCTAATACTGAGGGGGCAAAAGGACGAAAACTTTCGCGGTACTTTACTTTAAGGTTTAGTGTTTTTTGCATCTTAGGAGACCGCGGATCTCCCAAAATAGAACGCCCACCTAACGCCCTTGGCCCAAATTCCATTCGACCTTGCATCCAACCTACGGCTTTTTCATCTTTCAACGCAGTAGCCACAGTATCAAAAAGTGCTTCATCTTCTAAAACATCATAAACTGCATTAACTTTAGTTAAACGATGCTCCGTATCTGTTTGAGTAAAAGAAGGCCCTAAATACGACCCAGACATTGCATCTTGACTATTATCTTCCACCTTTCTTTGGCCATCATGATGCATATACCAACCAATTAAAGCTGCACCTAAAGCCCCTCCAGCATCACCTGCCGCTGGCTGTACCCAAATGTTTTTGAATGCTTTATCACGCAATACTTTACCATTGGCAACACAATTTAAAGCAACACCTCCGGCCAAGCATAAATTTTCAAGACCGTATTCCTTTGCTAAGCTGCGCGTCATGCGTAACATCACTTCTTCCGTAACCGCTTGTATAGAAGCTGCAATATCCATATGAAATTGACTAAATTGCTCAGACTCGGATTGCCTAACTGCCTGTCCAAATATTTGATCAAACTTTTTATTTGTCATCCGGAGGCCAGTACAGTAGTCAAAATACTTCATATTTAACCGAAATGTACCATCTTCTTTTAAATCCATTAGTTCATCGATAATCAGTTGGGTATATTTTGGCTCACCATATGGCGCTAAACCCATCAGTTTATATTCACCCGAATTCACTTTAAAACCACAGTAATAAGTAAATGCTGAGTACAGCAATCCCAACGAATGTGGGAAATGCTGTTCTTTTTGAATCTCTAAGTTATTGCCCTTACCCAGTGCAACAGATGTTGTTGTCCACTCGCCGACTCCATCCATTGTTAAAACGACTGCCTCGTCAAAAGGCGATGGATAAAAAGCACTAGCCGCGTGACTAAGGTGATGTTCTGAAAACAGCAACTTATTTTGCCAATCAAATTCCGGCTCTTCTGCAATCAGTTTTTTTCGTAATATGTCTTTTTGAAAAAGTTTTTCTTTAATCCAAACTGGCATTGCTGTTTTAAATGAAAGCAATCCGCGCGGTGCGAACGCAACATAGGTTTCCAATAAACGTTCGAATTTTAAAAAAGGTTTATCATAAAAAACAACAGCATCAATATCTTGAAGATTGATATTTGATGCGTCTAAACAATATTGTATTGCGTGATTAGGATATGAAGGATCATGTTTCTTTCTGGTAAAACGCTCTTCCTGAGCGGCAGCCACTATTTTGCCATCAACAACAAGTGCTGCAGCGCTATCATGGTAAAACGCAGAAATACCAAGTATATGCAAAACAAAAAAGCCTTTAGAATAGAGTATAGATAAAGGGAGCGACAGCTGAGCCTTGAGTCAAAACAATCAAACCACCAAATAGCATTAACACAACAAGAATGGGCATTAACCAATATTTTTTACGCTCACGCATGAAGGACCAAAATTCTGCAACAAATGACATGGGTTATTCCTTAAAACTGATTTTTCAATGATTCTTTTTTTGGACCTGGTGGTTGACGGTGAATCCAATAACTACTTTTAGTTTTATCCAATTTTAAGCCAAGAATATCTTTCCTTAACATTCGCATAATTAACCCTGTAGGTACGATAGTGATAAGAAATACTAAACTCAAAACGATCGGGCTGATAATTTTGCCCAATAAAAGACCAAATTTAAACCAAAGAAAATTGAAAGGAGAGAGGACTCTAGGATAAACAAGGCTAATTCCCAAAAAAACACCCGCAACGGTAAGTGACCATAAGCGGATAGATTCCCCTGACACTAAAGGAAATAAACCTATAATTAAAAAAACTATTGAAAAAACAATACCAAATGATCGTTCGCTACTCTTTGGTATATCTTCCTCAATCGCTTGATGTGATTCTATGGTGGACTTCATTCGTTTTACATAAACAGTAATTGATTGTTTTATGCAGAATGCTAATTCAATGCCAGTATGCCCATTAATAATTAATGTAAAATAAGCAGCAAAACTTCATTTATAGCTTATGTATTGTACAATTATGCGATTAGCCTCGACTTTCCATCTAATTTCATATTCATAAATTCGAGTATGAAATTCACTCTTCTGCTTATTCTCATCATAATAAGCAGGGCGAACATCGAAGGATAATATTTCAATAATTAAATCACCAAAATCCCCACCCTGTACCTCCTCAGCCAAAACTAATTGAGACTTTGCTTGCTCTGAAAATTCGACTTTAAATACCTTTTCTGGTGGATTTGCAGCCATTCCCGCTTGCGCTAAGGGTAACGCATCCGCATAGGGTATGTAGGGTTTGATATCGAGTACTGGCGTGGAATCTAAAAAATCAACACCTGATAAATGTAATGTAATGCCTCCATTAACCATTTCTATTTCTTCAAGTTTAACTACGGATTGACCAATAGGGTTTGGTCCAAAATTGGAGCGCGTGGCAAACACACCTAATTTTTCATTGCCACCAAGCCTAGGTGGGCGCACCGTATTTTTCCAATCACTTCTCATACTTTGATGAAACACAAAACTAACCCAAATATGGGAATATTGCTCTAATCCCCTCACGATATCCGGATGGCTGAATTTTGGTAACAAATTGAGAGTGGCTTTCGCGCGTTTAACCAATCCGGGTTGACGTGGGATTGAGAATTTTTGAGTAAAACAAGATTTAATAAAACCAATGGTTTCAAATTGAAAGGTTGTGCTTTCACTAGGCATAGTTAACGACGTTGTCTAAAAAATAACGTTAGCAATTCAGCACATTGCGGCTCTAATATGCCACCAGTAACATCCAATTGATGATTTAATTTATCATTATTCACAAGAGAAAATACTGTCCCTGCACTTCCCGTTCGAGGATCAAATGCTCCAAACACCAAACGATTAATACGGGCATGAACCATAGCGCCCGCGCACATAACACAAGGCTCTAGTGTTACATATAAAGTTGTGTCTCCAACAATTCGATAATTTTCTAGAATCTTTGCCGCTCTGCGCAGTACATTAATTTCTGCATGTCCGGTTGGATCTGAAGTTTGAATGGGATTGTTAAATGCTTCTGCTAATAATTCCCCGTCTTTCACAATGACTGCACCGACAGGGACTTCGCCATTTAATTCAGCCTGTTTTGCCAAACTTATAGCGTGAGACATCCACTTTTCGTCATCTTGCAATGACATGGCAGAATCTTATTCCCACTCAATGGTAGCAGGGGGTTTGCCTGAAATATCGTAGGTAACACGAGAAATACCATCAACTTCGTTAATGATTCGTCTTGAAACCACATCGAGAAAATCATAGGGCAAACGAGACCAAATGGCTGTCATAAAATCGATGGTTTCTACACAACGTAAAGCAATCACATAATCATATCTTCGACCATCACCCATTACACCAACTGATTTTACCGGTAAGAACACAGCAAAGGCTTGGCTCGTTTTATCATACAAATCATGATTGCGAAGTTCTTCAATATAAATGGCATCTGCTAATCTTAATAAATCAGCGTATTCTTTTTTCACTTCACCCAAAATACGTACACCCAATCCTGGCCCTGGAAATGGATGACGATAAACCATGTCATAAGGTAAACCTAGTTCTACGCCGAGTTTACGCACTTCATCTTTGAATAATTCACGTAATGGCTCAACCAATTCAAGTTTCATATAATCCGGCAGTCCACCAACATTATGATGGGATTTGATTACATGGGCTTTACCAGATTTTGCACCGGCAGATTCGATAACATCAGGGTAAATCGTACCTTGAGCCAACCATTTTGCATTAGCTAACTTATTGGACTCTTCTTCAAAAATATCAATAAATAAATTACCAATAATTTTTCGTTTTTTCTCTGGGTCATCTTGGCCTTTTAATTTTTCTAAAAAGCGCTCTTCAGCATCTACACGGATTACTTTTACACCCATATGCTTAGCAAAAGTATTCATCACCTGATCGCCTTCATTCAATCTAAGCAATCCGTTATCAACAAAAACACACGTCAATTTATCGCCGATTGCACGATGTAATAATGCCGCAACTACAGACGAATCTACTCCACCTGATAAGCCAAGAATAACTTCATCATCACCCACTTTTTCACGAACTTGTTGAATAGAATCTTCAACAATATTGCTAGAGGTCCACAACGCTTCACACTGACAAATATCTAATACGAATCGCTCTAGTATCCTGCCACCCTGACGTGTGTGTGTTACCTCTGGGTGAAATTGAACGCCATAAAATTGTTTGTCTTCATTCACTATGCCGGCAATAGGTGCACTGTCAGTGCTTGCCATTAATTTAAAGCCGTCGGGTATAGTGGTAACTTTATCTCCATGGCTCATCCACACGTCCAACATACCAAAACCTTCTTCAGTCGTATGGTCTTCGATATCTTTTAACAATTTTGTGTGACCACGTGCGCGTACTTGAGCATATCCAAATTCGCGTTTATCCGATGAAGAAACTACACCACCCAATTGAGCAGCCATAGTTTGCATGCCGTAACAAATACCAAAAACAGGAACACCTAATTCAAATACACAGGGTGCTGCAATTGGGGCTTCATCACCGGTTACTGATTCTGGGCCTCCGGATAAAATAATTCCGTTTGCGGCAAAAGATTTAATATTAGCGGCTTCCATATCCCAAGCATGAATTTCGCAATAAACACCTATTTCCCGTACACGGCGTGCAATGAGTTGAGTATATTGAGAACCAAAATCAAGAATGAGAATACGAAATGAATGAATATTTTGAGACATTGAAAACCTACTTAATAAACTTTAGAAAAACGCCCCGAGAGCTTTCGCATTTCGGGGCGTCTAGAAATAATATATAACGCGAAAGATCTAATCAATACGATAATTTGGTGCTTCTTTAGTAATAGTCACATCATGCACATGACTCTCACGCATACCCGAACTAGTGACCCGTACAAACTTTGGTTTGGTACGCATATCATCTAAATTAGCACTACCAGTGTAACCCATACTTGCACGTAAACCGCCCATCATTTGATGAATAATGTTTAGCATAGAACCTTTATAGGGTACTCGCCCTTCAATACCTTCTGGGACTAATTTTTCTACATCGGAAGCGTCTTGAAAATATCGATCACTGGAACCTTGAGACTGTGCCATTGCACCCAGAGAACCCATACCACGATAAGATTTGTATGAGCGACCTTGATACAATTCAACTTCGCCAGGGGCTTCTTCCGTACCCGCAAACATACCACCAACCATCACGCAATAAGCACCAGCGGCAATGGCTTTTGCCATGTCACCAGAAAAACGAATACCACCATCAGCAATCAATGGTATACCCGTATCTTTTAAAGCTTCAGCTATATTGGCTACAGCGGAAATTTGAGGTACACCGACTCCACTAACAATTCGTGTAGTACAAATCGAACCAGGACCAATGCCCACTTTTACTGCATCAACACCCACATCAGCTAAAGCTAAAGCTGCATCTCTAGTGGCAATATTACCCCCAATCACTTGAACATCAGGATACGTTTTCTTCATCCAAGCAACTCGATCCAAAACACCTTGAGAGTGACCATGGGCAGTATCAACAATAATGACATCCACACCTGCAGAAACTAACGCAGCAACTCGATCAGGCGTATCCGTACCAGTACCAACAGCTGCACCAACTCGTAATCGACCTTGTTCATCTTTGCAAGCGTTGGGGAAATCCGTCGACTTCTGAATATCTTTTACCGTAATCATGCCACGCATTTGAAAGTCATCATTGACCACTAACACTTTTTCAATGCGGTGCTTATGTAATAGACTAAGCACTTCTTCACGACTGGCGCCTTCTCTCACAGTAACCAGTCTGTCTTTTTGAGTCATGATGTCAGAAACTGGATTATCCAATTGTGTTTCAAAACGCAAATCTCGGCTGGTCACAATACCCACTAAACTATCACCATCAACCACAGGAACACCGGAAATATTATTAGCTCGTGTAATATTCATAACATCACGAATGCTTGTCTTTGGCGAAACAGTAATTGGCTCTTTGATCACACCACTTTCAAATTTCTTCACATTTCGCACATTTGCGGCTTGTTGTTCAATAGTGATATTTTTGTGAATAATCCCAATTCCCCCCTCCTGCGCCAATGCAATGGCAAGACGGGATTCCGTCACCGTATCCATCGCAGCAGAAACTAGGGGTATATTTAACTCAATACCACGAGTTAATTTGGTTTTTAAACTGACTTCTTTGGGCAAAACCGTAGAATGTGCAGGGAGTAAGAGAACATCGTCAAATGTGAGGGCTTCGTGGTCTATTCGCAACATAAACTCGTCCAATTAGTTATTCTCGGCTACGTCAACAAAGCCGTAAACCGAGTGAGTATTAAATAAACAGGTTATTATACCTTATTGTTTCTTTGATAGTAACTGTTCAAAATATCCAGATTTTTCTCAAAAATGGTAAACATTTCATTCAATTCTATTGGCAAAGTAATAAATAACTATAGTAGTACAAAAATTACTCATAGTTACATTAAAAATCGCTACATTATTTGTCAACCGCAATATTTGTATATATCATCGATTAATGTATATTACGTACTATAGTGGTGTTTTAAGACATCATTTAAACTTAACTACCTAAACCATCTTTTTATAGGGAGTGGATAATGAAAAAACTTGCTGTTTTAGCGGCTATTCTCATGTTGTTTGGCTGTGCATCTACATCAGAAACTAAAATGGGTGGTGGCGCTACCGATTTTCCAGGTATGGTAAGTGAAGCAAAAGCTTCAATCAAAAAAGCAAAATCTGCCGGTGGAGAATGGCGCGATTCAAGTAAATTTCTTAAAAAAGCGGAAAAAGCCGCAAAAGCTGGTGATTTAAAAAAAGCCATGGAGCTAGCTAAAAAAGCTACTGATGAAGGCAAAATGGGCTACGACCAAGCTGTTGCACAGAAAAAAGCAGGTCCTTGGTTATTCTAATTATTTAGAATTCCCAAAAAACCGCCAACGAGGTTAAACTTAAACTTCCTGGCGGTTTTTTTATGCCCCTCCAATAAAATACCAATATGACAGATTTCCCCCAAGACAATAAAAAAACAGCTGAAAGACACGTTTATCGAGTCTCAGAGTTAAACCAAGATGTACGCACTTTGTTGGAAACTGGCTTTCCCAAACTTTGGTTAGAAGGCGAAATATCTAACTTTTCTTGTCCTACGTCAGGCCATTGGTACTTTTCTCTCAAAGATCAACGCGCACAGGTACGTTGTGCAATGTTCAAAAATAAAAATCATAGTGTTGGGTTTACACCAAAGCAAGGTGATCAAGTATTAGCCAAAATAAAAATTAGCCTTTACGAAGCACGAGGTGAATATCAATTAATTGTCGAAAGTTTGGAAGAAGCCGGATTTGGCGCTTTACAAAGAGCATTTGAAGCATTAAAAAATAAACTACAAAAAGAAGGCTTATTTGATGCCTCAGTTAAACTAAGTTTACCAATACACCCTAAACAAATTGGCGTTATTACTTCCCCAACAGGTGCGGCAATTCGTGACATTTTAAGCGTTTTGAAACGACGGTTTCCTGGCATCCCTGTTTTATTATACCCCGTAGCAGTTCAAGGTGATTCTGCAGCCCATCAAATAGTGAAAGCATTACAAACCGCTAATCAAAATAAACATTGCGATGTTTTAGTATTAGCACGAGGCGGTGGCTCTTTAGAAGATTTATGGGCATTTAATGAAGAAATCGTCGCACGGGCAATTTTCCACAGCGATATTCCAATTGTCTCTGGTATAGGCCACGAAATTGATTTCACCATTGCAGATTTCGTAGCAGATTTTCGCGCAGCAACGCCATCTGCTGCAGCTGAACAAGTTGTTCCTGATCAAGCTGATATACAGGCATATATTGTTATACTGCGGCAACAACTAACATCAAACGTTATTAATTTATTAAATAATAAAAGCGAAAAACTGCAATGGTTAAGCAAACGCATAAAACACCCATCACAGCAATTAAGAGAAAAAACCCAACGACTTGATGAATTGGAATTACGACTCTATCAATCTACCAAACATCAGTTTTCTTTTAAAAAAATGACTTATGAACAAGTCAGAAAGCAACTCGTTCATTTAAGTCCAAATAGTGTACTTAAAAAAAATCAGCAAAAATTGGAATTTTTGAATCATCGATTATGTCAGAATATAACTAGTCGACTAACTCAAAACACTAATCGATTTATGATTGCTTCACGTACTTTACACACGGTTAGCCCCTTAGCTACTTTAGATCGCGGATATGCTATTGTCAGTCAGCGGAATAATAACTGCATCGTACAATCATATAATAATGTAAAACCCAAAGATGAAATAAAGGTTAGATTAAGCAATGGACAACTGGTTTGCAGCGTTAAAGAAACACTCCCAGATTAATTATTTTCTCGTACTTCTGGCATTACCCAGCTGGGCTTTCTCTCAAAACCTCCCCACTGAATCACTTGTTCCAGGTGGTATAGCAATAATTTCAGTCGGTGATTCATCTGAAAGCAAACCTCAAGTGAAATACAACAAACAATCAATTCTCACCGTAAAACGCGATAAAAACTGGGTAGCGGTAATTGGAATCCCTCTTTCCACAAAGCCGGGGCAACAATTTATACAGGTAGCAACTACCGAAAAAGAAAAAAAATTGGCTTTTGAGGTAAAAGATAAACAGTATCGAACACAACACATTACCATTAAAAATAAACGAAAGGTCAATCCAAATAAAATGGATATGACTCGTATAAATAAAGAACGACCAATTATTCGGTCAGCACTAAAGCACTGGTCAGACTCAGCCGATGTAAGTCTTAGATTCCTCACCCCTGTTAAAGGGATAAAAAGCAGTTCTTTTGGATCTAGGCGCGTATTTAACAAACAGCCACGACGACCACATAGTGGCATGGACATCGCTGCGGCGTTAGGTGTAGAAATTACCGCCCCAGCACCCGGTAAAGTCATTGAAGCTGGGGATTATTTCTTCAACGGAAACTCAGTGTTTGTTGATCACGGACAAGGCCTCATTAGCATGTATTGCCACATGGACAAGATAACTGTAAAAGTTGGCGATAATGTAACAACAGGTGAAAAACTGGGTACTGTTGGAAAAACAGGTAGAGTTACCGGACCACATTTACACTGGACCGTAAGTTTGAATAATGCGCGCGTTGATCCTGCATTATTTTTGGTAGAACAACCATGAGTAATTTAATGATAGGCAATATTTCAAGATATTATCAAACCATTATTTCACGCATTAATACACCTGAAATCGAAAAATGTGTTTTTAATAAACATGCTTTAAATAAAGATCTAGTAACTGGGTTTGGAACCATCATTTACAATGTCAATCAACGTGGTTTTTACGGCATAATTGACGAAAACGGAAATAAATATTTTCCTATAAATGGCAAGCAATTCGCGCAATTATTCTATGACCGTAAACAAATACAATTCAGTTTACGGGTACACCCAGAAATCAGTAATATGTACCGCTGGGGTAAAACGGTTAATGTCGTTGCTCTACAAATTTTAGATTAATACCCTCCTCTATAACCATTCTAAGCCAGAATACCTTTACCAATGTTATGCGTTGGTATTTCCAAAAAATATTCTTTCAACACTAAAACAGAATTGAACTAATTGGCCAAACTTACATTTATACTTGTACAATGTTAAATTTATTTATCACATCAAATAAAGCTCAACCCAGTATTACCATTAATTAAAAACCTCAATCTTCCGGGTATTTATAAAGTTTGTGTGTAGAAACTTAACAAAAATTATTCATATTAAATACAATTATAGTTTAATGCTTTTAGGTAACGAAATAATGCAAAGTCAAAATTCTTCCAAAAAAATATTCGGATATGAACATCTAACCCAATCTATCGATAAACCCTATATTCCCAGGCATAAAAAAACCCGCTTATATTTACATACAAGCGGGTTTCTAAATTTATAAATAAAATTATGTGTGTGATTTAACGCGAATTATCACGTCAATACCATCAGCAATTGTGCCTTCAGGTAAATGAGGTAAATGACCAAATTCGAAATCTGTTTGTTCAATGTCTTGCAATTCGCCAGTTTCTACATTAAAGAAGTGATGATGATCTTTGGCATTTGAGTCATAAAATACTTTCGTTGGATCAATTACCAATTCTCGCACTAATCCTTTACGGGCAAATAAGCCTAGTGTGTTGTAAACCGTCGCTTTTGATACTTTAGATCGCTCCTGATTCACCGACTCCAATACTTGGTCAGCGGAAAGGTGTTGATTCTTTGTTAAAAGCACTTGTGCAATTTCAACGCGTTGTGTAGTCGGAGAAATTTGGTATCGTCGTAATATCTTGATTGTTTCGGGCTTAGATATAAGTTCTTGCATTTTTCCACCAGTATTTTTGTAAGGTTTTGATTTTTTTCACTTTTATGGATTTACTATTTAAATAAAAAGTGACATCAAACAATTTAAACGATTCAACTATACTTCGGCAGCAAACTTCCGGAACTTAAACTAAATTTTGGAATATTATTATAATTATTTTCAATATAAATTTTTAACCAACTGAAAAAATAGGGTTATCTTCAAGTTCAATATCAGATATGAGGTGGTCATAAGCATATGCTTGAGGATTTAGAACAGATTGAGTACCCAGTATCAAATCTCGGACTAACTCCGCTGATGCGGGCGCTAAAACCACTCCATTTCGAAAGTGGCCAGCATTAACATACAATGATTGGTACTCAGGATGCTGAAAAATAAAAGGTATGCCTTTCGGTGAAGCAGGCCTCAATCCAGACCAATGCTTAACTACTGGATTCTGAGCGAGTACTGGACATCGAAATCTCACGAATTCCATCAAACTGTCGTAAGCCTGTTGCGTCGTGCATTTATTAAAACCCACATCTTCCATTGTACTACCAACGAGTACATGACCATCTAAGCGAGGAATAATATATTTCCCTTCCGCCAATATAATCGAAGGAACTAAACCTGCAGGTGCCTTAAATAAGATCATTTGCCCTTGTACCGGTTTAACAGGAACTGATATCCCTAATTGTCTCAAAATTTTACCAGACCAAGCGCCAGCACTAATAATTGCCTTACTAGCAGAAAATTCTCCATGATCTGTCTGGATATTGATTTGATCTGATGAAATAGGCGTAATTTGGTTGACCGCAGAATGCTCATATAATGTCACTGATTTATTCTGCTGCAATGTGGACTTTAGAGCACTGGCTAATCGGGGATTCCGTACCTGACATATATCTGGCAATAAAAAGTAATTATCTTCAACTGCTACATTCTTACGTTCAGAATCCAACGCAGCACGATAATTCACTTTGTAATTTTGTAACCAATCTGAAGCATATTGATCAATTTCTGTCGCGGGTATCAATATCCCACTATTATAATATTGGGGATCAATACTTGATTTTTCGCGAAGATCTGTTATTAAAGAAGGGTATAGTTTTTGACTTCTAAAAGCTAGATCATTGATGGCATTGTCATATCGCCAAGGATAAAGTGGTGTCAATATACCACCACCAGCCCAAGATGACTCCCCAGCAAACTTGGATTTATCGAACAAAGCGATTTTAAATCCTGATTCAGCAAGATAGTGCGCTGACATCATGCCAAGCAAACCACCTCCCACAATCACAATATCTATAGATTTCCTAACCAAAATTTCCTCATTAAGCACCGCATAACACTAACTAGTTACAGTTAAACCGAATATACTTGAATTCTCCTATAAGAGCGTAATATATAGTGAATTCATATAGAATTTAAGCCAAAATGCAAAAATAACATACAGCTTCGGAGAAACTGATAAATACCAGCAAAACACCGGGGTACTTTGAGTTCTTTCGCTCTATTAGCAGTCTAAAGTGTTAGTTAAATAACAATAACACAATAATTGGTTACAATTTGTGGGTAATGTGGGAAATGATTAAAAAAAGTAAAAAAGTCGAGCTATTAAGCTTTGCGTTCAACAAGCATAAATTTAAAGTGCTGTGTTTTAAGACACAAAGTTCAAATCACACTGGCTTTACATTAATCGAGCTTATAATTGCTATTGCTATTCTTTCGATTATTGTTGCTGTTGCTGCACCGACATATAACAATTACATCCAACGAGGAAAAATAGCAGAAGCCTTATCAACACTTGGCAATTTATCCACACAGATGGAAAAATACTACCTAGACTTTAGACAATATACTGACGCAAATGGTAATTGCGCTATTAACAATCATACCAGTGATACTTATGCCTTCAACTGTACTAGTTCAGGACAAAGTTATACATGGACAGCAACGAGTAGCGATGGTAATTACATTTTCAGTGTCAACAATAATTTTGACAAAGCTACTTTGGCATTTGAAGGCGGTACACTATCATCCGTTGACTGCTGGATGATTTCAGGCGACGGGTGTATCTAATGAACAATAAACCACAAAAAACATCTGGTTTCACGCTGTTTGAAATGCTGGTAACAATATCAATAATCGGCATTTTAACACTCGTCGCAATACCCGCTTATAATGATGTAGTTCAACATAAAGATTTAGAAACTGCAAAAAACAGAATCATCCAATCATTAAAAAAAGCCAAACGAATTGCCAATGCTGAAAATACGCTGGTTAACGTAAGAATATCGGAAAATACTATTCTCCTAGAGCCAAGTAATACCAGCGAGAGTTTTTCCATTAATATACCTAACCGAATCACAACCGAAGAAGTCAATATCACTTTTAACGCAACAGGAACGATTTACCAAGAAGGCGATGAATCTATTGAGACAACAACCAATATAATAATCACCCCAACATCTAATTCCTCTCTGTATGAAACAATTTCAATATCAAATACAGGAATAATTGCATCACTTTGATTTATATATTGACTATCTAAAATTTTAAAATGACAATAATTATGAAGCATAAAAACAAAGGTTTCACATTAATAGAAGTGCTTATCAGTCTAGTAATTTTCGCCTTTGGCATGCTAGGTGTTGCTATGCAAATGTCAAAAAGTTTGAGCAATACAATAAATAACGAAGTACATAGCTCGGTTATGCAACTTGCCATGCAATCTATTGAGCCTTTAAATATTGCCGTTTTAAGAGATAGAGATGCTTTTAGTGCAGCTTTAACAAATCTTGCAAATACTGGTAATACTCCAGCTTTTGCTACCAATAATAGTCAGTTAAAATCCTTCGATATTAGTATAAGCAGTGCACTAGATAGTGATGGTGACTCTTTGTTTGCGGAGCCTAACAATAATTGGGCCCCACCCTATACCATAATATTAGAAGTGGAATACACTGGCGTTGAAGAAAATACGCTCTCTTTTTTTACTACACATGTACTTGTTCCAAATGAAACCTCGTCATGAATAGAATAAATAAATTATCGCAAAAAGGGTTTAGTTTAATTGAACTCATGATTGCAATGACGATAGCGGCTTTTATGTCGTTAGCCGTCATCTCAATATTTGTAAATCAAACCACACACCTGTCTCACGAAACACAACGTGATAGTGCTGTCCAAGAAGCCAATCGAACTTTTGATATGATCAGCAGATTGCTAAGGCAATCATACAAAAATTCTATCAACATTACTTACCCAGCTGGAAAAACACCAAATAATGAATCTACTCCGGAAATAAGTAATGATGAGATTAATATTGATTTTTCTATACCAGATGGATTCAATGTTTGGCCAAACGATAAAGCCCCTTATGAAAATAATAACGTTCGACTAAAATGGAACAACAACAGTGACAATTCGTATGTCATCCAAATTGCGTCTGCCAATAATTTCGATGCAATATCTGATTCAGATTTAAAAATTCTTGCCGGTGACAACACGGGCGATCAAGCACGAATTGTAAACCTCGATATTTGGCCGTTGGCGGATCAGCGTACTCTTCAAAATACAGCTAACCAAACAGCTAACAGTGGTTATTTACTCAGAGTAACTGCTAGAACAGCGCAAAAAGATATTGCTTATATTAATCCAGACGTAGCTGAGGATAACCCTCAAAAACATTATCGAACCTATACAGTATCTGGCGTGGTTTCGCCACGAAATTAAAGTAAAAAATAATGAGTAAACAAACAATACATAAACAAGGTGGATTAAGAATAAGGGCGGCTCAAAATGCCTATATTTTAATATTGTCTATTCTACTTTTGCTTGTGATGTTAATCGGTACGCTCAATTTCCTTGAACAATCTGCGGACAGTATTCAAATATCAGGTTATAACCGAGATTCTTCTGAATCATTACTGTTGGCTGAAAGTGCCATGAATATGCTGTATGGCCAATTTAGATATAAAAAAGATATTGATAATGATCAGAATAATAATTTCCAAGGTACGCCCGACCTCGATCAAACTCCAGATACTAATGAGTTAGATACCTTACCATTGAGATATTCGTATTTTGTTACTGGTGGAAATGGTATCGACCAAGCATTACCTAGCTTATTACAAAGAATTGCCAATGGAGAAGCACGTAACTCAGGTAGCGCAGGTAATAATCATAGTTTTACTGTAGACCAAAATGAACTTTTGGTTGAAAACTTATACACCAACTCAGCAAGTCCAATTATTTTTGTATTGAATAACGAAAATAACCTGGTTCTCAGTAATCAAACTTGGAATGAGTTAGAATCAACAAATACTAAATTTGCCGCTGCATGGCTAGAATTTGTTCGTAATCCAGCATTAGATGGTACGATCCAAATTTATGTACAATCGGTATCTAAAGTTGGAAATTCTAAAAGTTATGTTCAGCGATATGTCTGGCATTATTCAGATACATTGGGTGAAGGTTTACCCGCTATTACACAAGGTTAATTAAACTTTAAATATTGTAATTAAAGAATTAACTAAGGAAGAGTTATGAAAATCGTACATTTACTAAGAAATAATTATTTCATGGCCTCAATTATTATAGGTTGTCTTTTGTCATTTCCAATTGTTTTGGCTAGTGAAAGTAATAGTCATTCATCTGATTCTGATAGTTCACATCATGAAACTGAAGAATCATCTCATTCAAGTTCTGAACACGATGATGACAGCGACGATGACAATTCATCTACAAAATGTGGTCAATCAAAAAACCATGAAAACGATGATAGCAGTGATGACGATGACAATGAACATAATCAAAACTCATCGTCTAACGACGATGATGGCGATGAACACAATAATAAGCACAATTCCAGTGATAATGATTGTGGAAACAATTTTAAAAAACCGCTAGGTACTGCTCATTTCATCATTGATAATACCGCATCCTCCTCCGTAGCAGTGGCTACAAACATGTCAACTCTCACTGCACCAGCCTGTGATAAAACTGACGCTTTAGACCAGAAGCGATGTAATAGTTTTTCATTAGGGTCCAATAACATACAAGTAATTCAAAATAATTCAAATAATAGTTTAGTTAAAATGATTGGGGTGAACAACGAAAATTCTACCAGTTATAATCGATCAGATTCAGATAACCTACCAAGTCACTTTTCCTCAGAAAGCGAATATTTCATTAACATAGAGTCAATAAGAAGTGGGGCTGATAAAATCTCATTATTAGACCCACCACTACCACCAGGAACTTACGGCAATATAAGTTTTGAGCAATTTATCAAGAATGTATCCGAAGGACAGGATATGTATGGAATTGTCAGAGTTAAAGTTCCACTGACTCAAATTGGCCCTAACAATGATATACCCTCTCAAGGTAATGAAAAAAGCGACGATGGTGATGACGACGATCATGTAAATGATCATAAATCAGATGATGATAAAGAATCACATAATAATAAAACATCAATTAGATTTAAGTCTTCTAGTTCCAAAAGTGATAATAGTGATGATGATTCAAACGATGACGGAGACAATAAAAATAACCGACAAAGATATCGTCTTTGTGGAGAACAACCAACTCCTCAATGCTCATTATGTGGTCCAGGACAAAACACCAAGATACAGGCTGGGGAATCGATTTGTGGTATATCTCTCGACAGTAATGCAAAGGTTAATGTATTCGGTTCATTGATGTTTGATTGGATTGATTGCGAAAGTAGGGATATTATTTCGTTAGGTGATCTACGCGCAAGCGGCAAAGGGATTTCATTTGATTTATCAGTTCCACTCAATATAAATTCTGTCAATCAAGATGCCATTCAAAATACTATGAAGAATATGAGCGCTATAACGCACTTTACTGGCGACAGTAGTTGCCCCAATGGAGCACCATGTGAAATACCATTAAACAGCCCAATTCCTTTTGACCTTATCAGTGAAGAATCCAAAAAATCATATCTCTATAACACTACGAAGCAACTTAATTCCGGGGAATTTGATTCTCTTTCACAAAGCCAAAAATTTCACTTACTTATGCCTTCAGGTTATGCAAAGGGTTGGAATCAAGCTTTCAAAAAACTAAACATTACAGCGTCAACATGGAAACAGTGGGGTTTTAAAATACCAGAAAATTCATCAATAAATTCGGATCCCATATTGGATGGAAACCAAATATTAACTGAAAGCGGAATTCGGTCTAGCGATTTCCAAGATATTCCCGCATTAATTTACAGTGGTGGGTTAGTTGGAATTCATCACCATACCAACATTTCTGGATTGATTTATGTTCCTCAAACATTTGATCTCGAACAAAGTGGTGTAATTTTGAATAAAAATAATTTTGTGCCATCTCTTCAATATATTAGCGGTGCTATTCTCGTGAGAGATGCGTTTTATTTTGAAGCGAAATACGAAGGTGGAGCTACAATTATCAGTAATGACACTGACTCTTACAGTGGCACTCAGCTAGATATCACCAAACTACCACCTCCTAAATGGCCTGATCCTACTCCTGATCCTACTCCTGATCCTGCTCCTGGTACTGATCCTGCTCCTGGTACTGATCCTGATACTGGTACTGGAACACCAAATCAAAACGTAGGTAATCCAGGTGCACAATGGATGGAAATCAGACCTCAATAATAGTTATATTTTATATTTATTGATTCCAACATCCTGCATTTGCACCTGCGCCAAAATTTGGGCCATTTTGATCTACCACAAAATTTCCGCAGGCGTCACCTACTTGAGCGCCCGCGGGCGCCGCAGTTATGGTAAATTGCGTAGCTTCATTTCCAGCGGGTAAATTAATGCTTAATGAATAAAACCCTTCTGAAGAAGGGAGAGGGTCTGCTCCACCGACAAGAATTGTAAAACTAGCGGCATACTGAATGTTACTTGCTCGATATTTTTCCTGTTCAATTTGATATCTCAACAAATTATTCATAGCATCCACTCTTCTCGCTTGACTTACGTAAGCACTATATGAGGGATAGGCAACTGCTGCCAATATACCAACAATGGCAATTACAATCATTAATTCCATTAAGGTAAAGCCTGATACTTTTCGAATAATTTTCTTCATTTGTTAAACTTCTCCAATTACTCCCCCTATATCGTCTACATTTATAATTTTCTTAAATTCTTTATAGAATCCAGTGACTTTAGCGTTTTTACCTTACAGGTAAGCGGCTTGAGCAAAGTTCGATTTTCCGAATAAAATCGCACAAATCATAAATTATCACAGACCACAAACTTTTGATTATTCAGCTCAATGCATTTGCCAACTCTCTGATATCAGTGTCATTTTTTAACTTACTAAAATATTAGTCACACCCGACGATATATGTAATCTATCAGCAAGATCAAATGCTCTCAAAATATATTGCAACGCTGTACAACCAGTAGAATTTGGATGAAAAAATCATCAAACAAGGGTCTTACACTATTAGAATTACTCATTGCACTGAGTTTAATCGTAATCATTATTGGTTATAGTTTTACTTCATTCTCAAGTTACATAGAAATACAAAAATTAAAAGCTGCAGGAGAAACCATTTTTACCGACTTGCGCTTGGCGCAAAGCGAATCAATTAAGAGAAACCAAACAGTATTTGTTGATTTCAAAACATATGAAGGTGGTTGGTGTTATGGCGTAAGTGTCAGCAGCCCTTGTAACTGCAGTAAAGCGAATACTTGTGAAGTTGACAATGTGGATAACGTTAAAGGTAATGAAAGATTTGAAGGCATTACCCTGCAAAGAGCTAAATTTGCGGGCAATAAAAATTACACAGCATTTAATCCAGTTAAGGGTTTTGCAGAAGCAAATGGCGTAAAAAATGGTACTATTTGGTTGAAATCAAAAAATGGAACCCAATTGGCTGTTATCGTAAATCGATTAGGTAGGGTGAGATTTTGCTCGCCCACATTACCAGAATACTCAAACCAATGCCCTACCCCGCCATGAAAACAATCTTCCAAAAAAAACAAAATGGATTCACCATTATCGAAGTCACAGTCTCGTCAATTATTGGGGCTATTACGTTAGCTGGTGTCATAACATTTTTTGTAAACACAGTGCAAAGTAATTCTGATGGATTAAAAGAAGCCAGATTGAATCAAGAATTGCGTGCACTTATGGATCTCATGGTACGAGATATTCGACGCGCTGGATATTGGCGAAATGCCAATGGCGTAGATGCAAATATCTATGCGACAAATGAACACAGTATAAAATTACCAAGCAATAGTTGTATTACCTATGCCTACGATGATTATCAAGCACGAAAGAGTGATGCAAATAGAGTTCAAGATACAGATGCCGCTGGATTTCGCTTGATTAACAATACACTAAAAACAAGAAAAAAATCCGCTCTTTGTGATAGCAATCGAAACTGGGAATCTATAAGTGATGATAAAAGCCTAAAAATTACTAAACTTGAATTTAGCTTGGACAACATTTGTAACAATATCAGCAGTCCGTTACAACCGATAAATTCTCGACGTGGATGTTTGATAAAAGGTGGACCAGGGCTACTTTTACCACCAGAACCAAACGATGCACTTTCTAATATGAATGTCGTCACTATTATTTTAAGTGGTGAGCTTGTTTCTGATCCAAGTGTATCCTCAAACGATTTAACAGAAACTATAGCAGTCAGAAACTCTGTTAACTACATTGTTCAATAATATGAAAAATAAGGTATGAAAAAATATAAATTAAATAAAAATCAATTTGGCGGAACCACGTTATTAATGTCTTTACTATTGGTCATTACGATGGGACTTATAACAGTCTATTCGGCGCAAATTACAATGACAGAGCAAAAAATTTCAGGGAATCATTATCGCGCTAAACAAGGTTTTGAAGCAGCACAAGCAGGTCTAAATGCAGTTATTTCTCGTTTAAATGTTACATTTGTAAACAACGCGCTACTCGGTGGATTATCAGCTGATATGTCTAACTTTACACGTGCAAATATCCAACTTCCAACACTAAGTAAAGCAGGAAATATGGATAATTCACAAGACATTGGTTCATACACTGTAAAGCTTGAAAGAAAGAATCCATTATATCCAGATCTTATTACTATCACTGTATCAGGCTTTTCTGGCGATAACCAAAGCACCTATCCTAATAGGATTATTAGTCAAAATGTCACACCGATTTCAATTATTGCCTACAAACCCCCAACCCCTCTCATAGCACATGGAAATATTGATATTGGGGGAAACGTTTCATTAACAAATAAAACTAACAGTCCAGATGGCGATTTACCAAAAGCAATTTGGTCTGGGGGAAAAACAAAAATTGATCCCGAAGGTGAAGCTGCATACATTGACGTAGTATCACAAGACGGAACACTTAATGGTGGTTCAGGTATTTATGAACAAGATGCTGAACTAAATAATCTAGAGAGCAATAAATTTTTTGAAAACTTTTTTACCGAAAACAAACAGCGTATTAGGGCAAAATCAACATTCATTGACTGCTCATCTGGTTGTTCTGGTACTGACTTAATGAAATCCAATCCGGATGGTATAAAATCCCCTGTGAGTCAAATTATTTGGGTAGAAACTACAAACCCAGATTCTACGCCGGGAGTTTTAAAAATTAGTGATGCAATTACCTTAGGTTCAAATTTAGACCCAGTTTTGCTAATCGTTAATGGTAAAGTTGAAATTGATAACAGCAATGCTAATTTGAATGGAATTTTATATACTACCGAAGATTTTATAAATAATAATGGTGCCGGAAATATTTATGGAAGCCTGATTAGTGAAGGTAATATAATTGCAAATGGTAACTTAAATCTTACGTATGATGATAACACTTTATCAACACTAGAAAACAATACTTCACGTTATATTCGTGTTGCTGGTAGTTGGAAAGATTTTGGAATTGATTCTAACTAAAGAAATATCGACTAACTTTTTATGATAAAAAATATTAAAATTTTTCCATTGATACGGGGGTTTACGTTACTAGAATTGCTTGTTGCTATGGTTATTCTGGCTGTTGGCTTAATGGTATCAGCAAAATTTCAATCCAACATGATTCATAGCAACACAGTAGCAAAACAACGAACTGAAGCAACAATGCTTGCTCAAAATGCTATCGAAAATTTTCGCACTCAAGTAACCGATTTCAATCCTGCTGATAATATCCAAAGCGGAAGTGATGAATTTCAAAGTGCTTCTACATTATTTACTAGAACTTGGAATTCGACCAAAATTAAAGATGAAAATGGCTATAACACTGGTGATGTTGAAATTAAAATGACTGTTAGCTGGCCAGATATATCAAAAGTAAATAAGCAGGGTATAGCACAGATTACCGAACAAACGACTATTTATCTAGCAAGTATTTTATCGAATCAATCATTTTCAGATTCCGCCGTTATATTAAAGGCAAAAAAATCACCTTCATTGGAAATCAGTGGGATTCCCTCTCCTGAAGACGGTTTTAATAGTTCTTCTAGTGGAGATAGCAAAAATCCTAGCGGTAGCTCTAGTAGTGATTCTAGCGAGAGTAATTCTGGTAGCTGTTCCACCGGAGGTGGTATGATGAGCGGTGGTTGTAATAGTAGTATGATGAGTGGCAGCCGTGGTGGCAAATAAAAAAGCATTATGATTTTTTGTTACAATAAACAATATTCGACAAAATGATAGGAAAAAGCACATGAAAAACGGAATTCTAGTAACTGGTGGCGCAGGTTATATTGGTAGCCATGTAGTCAAACAACTGGGTGATGCTGGATTTGAAAATATCGTAATATTAGATAATTTAAGTAAAGGGTTTCGTGATTCCGTACTCTACGGAGAGCTAGTTGTTGGCGATACTGGTGATAAAGAATTAGTCAGTAAAATACTAAATGACTACAATATAACTTCTGTTATGCATTTTGCCGCACACACTATCGTTCCCGAGTCAGTCAGTAATCCACTCAAATACTATGGCAATAATACTTGTAGCAGTCGTAGCTTATTAGAATGCTGTCAAAATGCTGGCGTAAAAAACTTTATATTCTCTTCAACTGCCGCAGTATATGGCATTCCTGACGAAGTCCCTGTCACTGAAGATGCGCCCAAACAACCCATTAATTCATATGGTACGTCTAAGCTAATGACGGAATGGATGTTACGCGACTTAGCTCATGCTTGTGATATGCGTTATGTCGTTCTACGTTATTTTAATGTTGCTGGCTGTGATCTTGATGCACGAATTGGCCAATCAACACCCGAAGCGACATTACTCACAAAAGTTGCCGTAGAAGCTGCCGTAGGCATCAGGGATAAAGTGTTTATTTTTGGAACAGATTACCCAACCCCCGATGGTACGGGCGTAAGAGACTATATTCACGTAGAAGATTTAGCAAGCGCTCATTTAAAAGCACTGGAATATTTAGAAAACAAAGGAGAATCTGTTACATTAAATTGTGGTTATGGCCATGGTTATAGTGTTCGAGAAGTTCTTCAGGCTGTAGAAAAAGCTCATGGCAGCCCACTTAATATTATCGAAGAACCACGTCGTGCAGGTGATCCACCATCACTAATAGCCAAAGCTGATAAGGTAAGAGAATTATTAAACTGGCAACCAAAATATAACAATCTTGATACTATTGTTACAACTGCACTCGAGTGGGAAAAGAAGTTACTTAAAAGCCGTAGTTAACCAAAAATTTGTAAATCTACCAGCGAACTTGATAACGATCGCCGGTAGATTTTGTTAAATCCACACGCACTCGCTGCTTACTCCAACCATGTTTCTTATCATGCGCTTCAACATAGACAACATTCATTTTTTCTGGAATTGAAAGGCGTGACAAACTGCGCGTGAAGGGCTGCTCAGTTTCATGCGGATGAAATAATACTCTCTCCCCTAACTTTTCTCCATTTTCTGCTACAATACGCCACGCATCAGCATAATGTTCCCAGCCAGTGTCATCATGTCTTAACGTAGTATTCACCCGCCACGTATCGCCATTTTTTACAAATTCAACTTGTACAATTTCAACGTCATTGGCAAATGCAGAACCACAAAATAGTGTTGTCATTAATATTAAAAAGAAAAATCGTTCCATAATAAATGCCTTATACTAGAAAATATTGAACTGCTAATAAGACTATAGCCCCATATATACCAGCCAATACATCATCCATCATAATGCCAAATCCCCCATGCACATGTTTATCAAGTAAATTGATTGGCCAGGGTTTCCAAATATCAAATAAACGAAAAAGTATAAAGCCCAAAATGATCCATTGCCATTCTGCAGGACTTGCAGTCATTGTAATAAGGTAACCAACTACTTCATCCCAAACAATACTACCATGATCGTGTACACCTAAATATTCACTGTATCGTTGGCTTGCCCAGATACCAATACCTAACAATACTACACAAAGAAAAATATACGAAAACAGACTCATGTCTGACATCAACAAAAATATAGGTATGCCAACAACAGTACCATATGTTCCTGGCGCATGCGGTAACTTGCCACTTCCAAAACCCAAGGAAATCCACTTTGCTATAAAAAGGGAAATATCTTTCATCTATAATTCCTAAAAATGATCGTATGCTTTTTGTTGAACGGAATATTCATTCTTTCCATCCATTATTGTTAACGTTGTTCCTTCAGTAATTTCACCAATTCGAGTGCACTGTAACGAGAGCTTTTCTGCTTCTACCATTATTTCTCGTTCGTTTTCTTTCGCAACAGTGAAACACAACTCATAATCATCACCACCACACAAAGCAAGATCATAAGATTGAGTAAAATTATTACACCACCGGTATGCACGGCTAACAGGAATTGAATTCACATTCACTATTGCAGCAACCTGACTGGCCTGTAATATATGTGATAAATCCGAAACTAACCCATCTGACACGTCAATTGCAGCGTTAATATAAGATGCTAATTTTAAAGACTCAGTCACTTTAGGTTGAGGTCGATTGAGTTTAACTAATAATTCTTGTTTTTCTGTATCTGACAAGGGTAATACCTCATTTAAGGATTTTAATCCTAATGCTGCATCCCCTAGAAAACCCGTGACATAAATTCCGTCACCTACATCAGCTTTATCTCGCTTTAAAGCACCAGTCTCTAAAGTGCTACCAATAATTTGCACACTAATACTCAAAGCACCTCGTGTTGTATCACCACCAATAAGCTGCACATTGAATAGTCCTGCCAAATCAGCAAATCCACGACTAAATTCACTCAACCAAGTTTCATCTACTTTTGGTAGTGTAAGCGCTAAAGTTGCCCAACGTGGTTCAGCTCCCATAGCCGCCATATCACTCAAATTTACCGCTAATGACTTCCATCCAATATCATATGCCGAAGTAACAGATGGAAAATGTACACCTTCAATTAAAGTATCTACAGAAATAGCAAGCGATTGAATATTTGAGGTATTGACTAACGCGGCGTCATCACCAACGCCTTTTATAACATCGGCACGTTGTTTTCCCAGCACTGAAAAGTATTTCTCAATAATGGAAAATTCAGACATGATAACTCTAATTTTTTGAGGCTTTACTTTCAGCCTGACGCAAAGACTTGGATAAATTATCTAAAACACTATTTACGAATTTAAATCCTTGATCAGCACCAAATTGTTTCGTTAACTCAACAGCTTCATTAATGACAACTCGGTAAGGAATATCAAGCCGATGTTTTAACTCATATACTGACATTCGTAATATTGCTAATTCAACCGGATTAATTTCTTTCATAGTACGATCTACATGAGGCTCAATTAAGGTATCAAGCTCATTTAGTTTAGCTGGCACTGCATGTAATAATTCAGAGAAATAATCAAAGTCTATTTTAGAATTCTGGCGTTCTTCGCGAAATTGAGTTTCAATTTCGCCAATATTTTGCTCTGCTAATTGCCATTGATATAGAGCCTGAATAGCCGCTTTTCTGGCTTGTTTACGTGTTTGGCTCATTATGTAATAACTCCCGTAGCCCAGGTATGCTCTGCAAACCTGAGGAAAAACACTAATTGTATCCGACTTCACAAACTCTCATCGACATACATTTGATGCTAAAAATAATTATATTGTTAAAGAACTAAAATATGCTTAAAGATTTTTTACGACATTAACCATTTCAATAGCTGTAATTGCGGCTTCAGCGCCCTTATTACCTGCCTTGGTACCAGCTCGTTCAATGGCTTGTTCAATGGTATCAACAGTTAACACACCAAATGAAATAGGTATATCTTGTTGAAGAGAAATTTGACCAATGCCTTTAGTACACTCGCCTGCAACATAATCAAAATGTGGTGTACCACCTCGAATCACTGCACCTAAAACAATGATGCCATCATATTTTTTTGATTGTGCCATACGTTGTACAATAAACGGCAATTCAAATGCGCCGGGCACACGGACAACTGTTAATTCAGATTCTTTGGCACCATGTCGCTTTAATGTATCAATGCAACCGGATAATAAACTGTCCGTAATGAAACTATTAAAGCGGCTAATGGCAATACCAAATTTGCTGTCATTTGCCAACAAATCACCTTCTATTGTATTTACATTCATAAAATTATTACCCAAATTAGTTCACTGAAACATAGTCTATTACTTCTAACCCAAAACCAGCTAACGCGTGTATGCGTTTTGGGGCGCCGATAACTGTCATTTTCTGCACACCAAGATCCGACAATATTTGTGCACCAACCCCAAATGTTCGCAAATCTGACACTGATTCATTTTCATGCATTTTACCACCTTGATCCAACATTTGACACTGGCGTATTCGCTTAATGAGGTCATCAGCGGCTTCTGGTTTTGATAAGACAACAATAACACCAGCCCCTTTTTCCTCAATCGCTCTCATGGCTTTTCTAATCGGCAATGGAAAACCATGCCTTAAGCCCCCTGTGACATCACTCAATACATCTTGCATATGTACACGTACCAAAATGGTGCTTTCTGGTTGTATCTGACCTTTTTGCATGGCCAAATGCACTCGATTTTCAATCATATCCTTGTAAGCAATAAGCTGAAATTCTCCAAAATCAGTAGGCAAAAGACATTCCGCTACACGTTCAACTGTTTTTTCATTATTAATTCGATACTCAATTAAATCAGCGATCGTACCCATTTTGATTCTATGTTTTTCTGCAAAAACCTCCAAATCATCTCGGCGTGCCATGCTGCCATCTTGATTCAATATTTCAACAATGACTGCTGCAGGCTCTAAACCTGCTAATCTAGCTAAATCACAACCCGCCTCGGTATGACCTGCTCTACTTAACACACCGCCAGGTTTTGCTTTTAAAGGAAATACATGTCCAGGCTGTACCAAATCTTCAGGTTTTGCATTAGCAGCAACCGCCTTACGAATGGTCACCGCGCGATCCGCTGCAGAAATACCCGTAGTTACACCTTCAGCCGCTTCGATAGAGACAGTAAAGTTTGTACTATGCACATCACCGGTTTGAGACACCATTAATGGTAAACGCAGTTGTTCACAACGCTCTTGACTTAATGTCAAACAAATCAATCCACGACCATAGGAAGCCATAAAATTAATATCTTCTGGGCGTACCCACTGAGCTGCCATGATAAGATCGCCTTCGTTCTCACGATCTTCATCATCAACGAGCACAACCATTTTGCCTTGCTGGATATCTTCAATAATATCTACGATTGGAGAAAATTTTATACTCATATTTTCACTAGTTTATTCATTTAATAAAACCATTTTCATGTAAAAAATCTTCACTCAGTTTTCGTGGAGCTTCACTTGCTTTATCGCCCAGCATAAGTCGCTCCATATATCGCGCGAGTAAATCGACTTCTAAATTAACCTTTTGTCCAACTTGATATTGTCCTATCGTTGTATTTTCAAGTGTATGAGGTACGATATTCAAATCAAAAATAGCACCAGTCACTGTATTTACCGTTAAACTGATACCATCAATACAAATAGAGCCTTTTTGAGCAATGTATTTTGCCAATTCAGTTGGCGCTTCAATTTCAAACCGTTCAGACTTCCCATCACTATAACGCTTCACAATGACTCCAACACCATCCACATGACCACTAACTAAGTGACCACCCAAAGGAGTTGATAATGTTAATGCTTTTTCAAGATTAACTTTTTCGTGTACTTTTAACCTTCCTAACGTCGTTTTAGAAAGCGTTTCATTTGAGACATCTGCTACAAAACTCACATCATCAAATTCAATCGCTGTTAAACATACGCCATTTACAGCAATACTATCCCCAAGACTAACCGTACTCATGTCCAAAGTACCAACTTGTACACGTAAGCGACAATCTGTTTGATTTTTTTCAACAGATCGTAAATAACCTACTGATTGAATGATGCCTGTAAACATATCAATATTCCGGTTGCATGGTAAGTCGAAAATCTTCACCGACTTGTCGGAAGTCAGCACAACGCAAGTTTATTTTATCCTTCATGGATTTTAATTCCTGCAAAGCAAATAAACCTCGCGCCGAATCACCCATTATTGAACTGGCCATATAGATGACCAACTCATCAATCAATCCCTCTCTAAGCAACGCGCCATTAAGTTTAGCACCTGCTTCAACATGAACTTCGTTAATTTCTCGCTTTGCCAATGACGTTAACAATAATGATAAGTCTATGCCTGAATCAGCCGAAGGAAATTGTTCTACCCTAACATTTTCTTGGAACGATCTTTCTTTATCTGACAAAGTTGCCACTAATACATCTCCCAACCCCTGAAAGATATTTAATTCTGGGTCTGCCTTAAGCTGACTATCAACAATAACGCGCAATGGTTGACGACTTTTTGAACTTAATGCTTCAATTCCTCTTACCGTCATGCGTGGATTATCAGCTAACACCGTACCAATGCCAGTCAAAATTGCATCTGATTTGGCTCGATAACGTTGTACATCTTGTCTCGCCGCTTTACCACTTATCCACTGACTTTCACCATTGGCCATAGCAGTACGCCCATCCAAACTCATGGCGATCTTACAACGTACCCAGGGGCGACCCTTTGACATACGTTGGATAAAGCCCTTATTCAATAATCTCGCTTGCTCAACTAGCAAGCCAGATTGAACTTCTATACCTGCCTGCTCCAACAAAGTTAACCCTTTGCCCGCAACTTTTGGATTTGGGTCCAACATCGCAATGAATACTTTTTTCACTTGAGCTTTTATTAAAGCATCAGTACAAGGTGGTGTACGTCCATGAAAACAACAGGGCTCAAGAGTGACATAAACTATCGCTCCTTTTGCCAAATCCGCCGCCTGGCTTAAAGCATTTACTTCTGCATGTGGTCCACCGGCATATTCATGAAACCCTTCACCAACGACACGTTCATCATTTACAATCACACAACCAACTCGTGGATTTGGGTGAGGACTAAATTCTGGTTTTTCCGCGAGCTGAATTGCTCTCGCCATATAATTAGAATTCGACATCAATCTCTTGGCCGTTGCCGTTTTTGCTTCGGTTGATCATCGGGTAACAATGAAATTTGCTGGCGTCTATCAGCGTTAGAAAGTTGTTTTTCTAAACGATCGATTTCTTCACGAAAGGCCTGAACATCATCAAAGCTACGATAAACTGAAGCAAATCGAACATACGCCACATCATCCAATTCACGTAACTCATCCATAACCAAGCCACCCAATATTTCACTCGAAATTTCTCGATCGCCCGTTGCGCGCAAATTACGTTTAATATTAATAATCGCGTTTTCTACTTTTTCAGTGTCTACCGGTCGTCTCTCTAAAGCTTTACGAAAACCTGATCTTAACTTTTCTTCATCAAAGGGTACCCGTGAACCATCTCGTTTAACGATTCGCGGCATAACTAACTCAGCGGATTCGTAGGTTGTAAACCTTTCCGCACACGCCAAACATTCACGTCGCCGCCGAACCATCTCTCCATCATTTGCTAAACGAGAATCGATGACTTTTGTTTCCATATCGGAGCAAAAAGGGCAGCGCATAATTTATTCAGGATAAACAGGGAATCGTGCACACAACGCTAAAACTTCACCTTGAATACGTTTGATATTTTCTTCGTTGGAGACATCATCCAAAATATCACACATCCAGTCAGCAACTTGTACCATCTCAGCTTCTTTAAAACCACGAGTCGTTGCTGCAGGCGTGCCAATTCGAATACCACTAGTGACAAAAGGCGATTGTGGGTCATCTGGTACCGCATTTTTATTGGCGGTGATGTTTGCACCATGCATAGCTGCTTCTGCATCTTTACCCGTGATATCTTTATCACGTAAATCCATCAAAATTAAATGATTATCAGTACCATCAGACAATACTTTATAACCACGACCTTGAATTTGTGCAGCCATAGCGCGAGCATTTTTTACTACTTGTGCCTGATACGTTTTAAATTCTGGCTCTAAGGCTTCTTTGAAAGAAATCGCTTTACCCGCGATAACATGCATTAAAGGTCCGCCTTGAGTACCAGGAAAAACGAGAGAATTTAATTTCTTTTCAATCTCTGGATTACTTTTCGCGAGTATCATTCCACCACGAGGACCACGCAAAGTTTTATGTGTTGTCGTAGTTGTTACGTCCGCAATATTCACTGGGGAAGGATATTCACCCGCCGCAATCAAACCAGCGACATGCGCCATATCCACCATCAAGTATGCGCCAACCTTATCGGCAATTTCACGAAAACGCTGCCAATCAACTACACGCGAATAAGCACTAAAACCTGCAATAATCATTTTTGGTTTATGCTCTACTGCGAGATTTTCGACCTGTTGATAATCAATTAAACCTGTTTCAACATCGACACCATATTGAACTGCATTAAATAATTTACCGGAAAAACTCACTTTAGAGCCATGAGTCAAATGGCCACCGTGAGCCAAGCTCATACCTAAAACTGTGTCACCCGCTTGCAATAACGCAAAATAGACAGCTGCATTGGCTTGTGAACCTGAATGAGGTTGTACATTCGCATAATCGGCACCAAACAATTCTTTTGCTCGATCAATCGCTAATTGTTCAGCAATATCAACATTCTCACAACCACCATAATACCGTTTATGAGGATAACCTTCAGCATACTTATTGGTTAAAACAGTACCTTGAGCTTCCATAACCCGTGGACTGGTATAATTTTCCGAAGCTATCAGCTCAATATGCTCTTCTTGTCGTTTTTCTTCCTGCTTTATGGCATCCCATAATTCGGGGTCAAAATCAGCAATATTCATACTTTTCGAAAACATCTAAATTCTCCAATACTCACAAGGATTATCAATATATTGTGGTTTTTCAATCATAATACGTTGGAAAAACACACGAAATTGGGTTTCTACAGACAAAAAATGGCCGCTGATTATACCCGAGAAAGAGGTAAAAGTAACTGTTCAGGCCACTACTCGATCAAAAGATAGACATACTAGGAATTATTAATTAACTACCATTCAACGGTAATGACAACAGAGTCTGTATAAATACCAGGAGTAACAATTTGCTTAGCAGGTATTCTTCCATAAAGCGGTAATATCACCGGTAAACCACTGGACAAACCTTGATAAAAAGAAGAAAAACCACGTCCATCACCCCAAATTTGAGAATAACCCGCATCAAGATACAAATTATAGTAAAGAGGTGTCCCATCTTGTGCCGAACGCATATGGCGCTGAGAATAGTCACCACTTGCATTTAATCCTGCACTCATTTTCACCGCGTAGGGAATATCAGGGTCACACAAAATACTTAGTTGGCTCGAAGAGTCATTTGGGGAAATTGAAATAAAATCATACGCCGCAAAAGATATTGCAGGCGTGTTAATCGTACAATTGGCATAGCTCAAAGATAAAAATTGATATATTCCAAATATCAAGAATATGATGTTTCTAATTTTACATTTGGCAAACATAATCACCTAACTCCACCATCATTATATTAGACTCAGGAATTTCCAATTTAAAATCACAAATATTCCCATCTAATTTTATTTTTGCACGGTAATTTCCCGGCACCAAATTCTCTAGATAAAACTCTCCACCTTTACCGACGACTGTATCAAAAGACTGATCCTGACTTTGCAATACCAAACGTGCAAAGTCTGCCGTTTTTCGCTTGCCATTATCTTCTAAATAGATATACCCAAAAAACCCTTGAAATCTTTCCACATCAAAACGTGCAACACTTCCCGTTCTAAATTTTGGAGATAATCGTCTGCTAGTATTTTTTAAAGCACGATCCACTGGTACATCTTGGCCCTCGATAGATATATGATTGTCAGCATATGAAACTAAGTTAGGGATAATTATTCGTCCTTTTTTAGTTTTACCTACCAATTCATTGCTAAAATAAACACGCACGTCATCTAACCCGTCCACTTTCGCCAACCCGAAACTATCTTGAATCGGACGCGTTAAATAAAAATCGTTATCAACGAACGCTAAGGCACCTGCAAATTGTGATTGATAGGCGTCTTCCACAACACCCATAAAATAATCCCCATTAATAGATAAGTATCTGGTTTTTATCTTTAACGAGCCGTCAGCAAGGTTTGTTTCGTCACTCACATCGCCCAACTTAGGCTCTGTTCTTTCCATTCGTATTCGACCGCCAAATCCTTCACCCACTGGTAATGATTTTTGAATATATGCACTCTTTTTTATGTTATCTTCATCTTCAGAATAATTAGCATTACTTGAAATTCTATCTCCCATTGCAGCATTTATACTAACAACAAAAGTATTCTTAATCTCACCATCAATTTCTTCTTTTCGAGTTGCTCTAACTAATAATGAAGCTTGCCTAGAAATTCTCAAACTGTATATAACTGAATATAATCTGTCTTTAGGTTGTGAAAAACTCCCTGTAATATCGTAGCCCAAAGATAAAGAACCAATCGGTAAACCATGTACGCCAACACCCACTGATTGTGAAGCATCTATCACATCAACCGTACTACCAATATTTGAAATAGTATTATAATAACGAGAACTTTGCAGGTAAGCATATCGACCGTGAACATAACGCGACGTAAAACCATAACGAAATAATTTTTTTGTTCCAGTATTCGTCTGGTTATCGCTCGCAGAAAAACCTGCTTCAGCTTCACCAAAAGGTCCTAATATCATATTAGTTGATATTCCGGCATTTTTCAGTTGATCAGAGACTTCAAAACGAAACCCACCCGTTAAATATCGAGAAATACCATATCGATGAAAACCTAATACAGTTGGGTTTTCCTCATATTTCGGTTGTTGCGCAGTTAAACTGTCTCTTTTAAAACCAATTGTGTACATAAAATCATGCAAACCAACCCGCAGCAATCGAGTTGAAACATAGTAAGGAATTTCTCGCCTGGTAACACGACCAAAAGCATCTACTGTTTCCATTTCTAAACGACCTGCACCATAAAGATTAGGTAAATTACTAATGGAAAATTCACCAGGTGGTAGCATTTCGCTGCGTATCAAAACGCCATTTGCATACATATTAATTTTTGAGGGAGTACGTAGTAATCCATTGACTGACACACTGGGGTATTTTGTAAAATAAGTCGCCATGCTGTATTTTTTTCGATAACTTGCCCCTAAAAATACACCACTACCACCCAGCTCACCCGATAATGCTGGCACATCCCCCACAATTAAACGATTCAATTTCTTTGGATAGTCCTTTGTAATATTCGTTAAACCACGCGACCATTCCGCTTTAGTTAATATACCACCCTCATATTTTCTACGATGTGTAAAGTTCATCTGTAGCAACATATCATGAGCACTAATAACCCCTTCGATAGGTGTTTCAAAGGATTGCAAAACATCACGGTTGCTTCCGCGATTAATAAACGAATAATTTAAAAAGGCACTATCTATCCCAAAGGGATTATTTCGAATAACGGTTTTTTGAGACAAATCAACAACCGTTTTTTGTAATGAAGCTGGATCGACTTTAACAATTAACGAGAGACTTTTTTCATCAACGAAATATTCTAATTGATCGCTCATGTCATTCAAAGATACGTAACTTGTGCCGTCTATCTCTTTACTGAATGCTCTTGTAATTATGCCTAGTGATTTAAAATCTTTCTCATTCACCAAAACATCATCAACAGATTTCAGTAAAACAAAATATTCGCCTTTATCTTGTGTATTTACCACAATTTTTAGTGGCACTAAATCATTGGCACCCACAGACTGGACATGCATCACTAAACACAGAAAAACAATAGTCCGGTATTGTCGAAGGACTAACTGAAGAACGGAGAAAATCGCAATAAGACGTAGAAACGAGTTTTGCTCGAACATTTAATAAATTATCCGAGTTGCATACCACTAACGACATCACTGTTCGAAGGAAAAACGCTTATTCTCCATCGTATCAAGCATTACACATTCTGCAGTATTCACAGGTATTGTATTACTGTAAAACTTGTCAGAAATTTGGACAGAAAAATCGAGTTTTTTGGCTCTGCCACAGGGTTCTTCGGGTAAACTTACTAAAAAATCACGTACCGAATTAGGTAACACATACCATCCACCAGCTGATTCACTAAAGATTTCTAGACCATCACCTGTTTTACCTCTAACCGAAACTGACTTAACAATGAGATGTTCTCCACCCGAATTTTTCATTCGAACACTCAGACTCCCATTTTTCATTTCTGCATCAGCAATTTCAGGTTTTGCAATAGCATTTTTTCCATGCACAAAGATCGGCACACTAAAACGTAGGGCAAAACTCAAATTTCCTGACTTTTCACTACGTTCTGGTAATTCTTGAGCAAAGATGCGATAAGATTTTTCTATTCGATTAGCGGGAGCACCACGATAACCGATACGAATAATACGCTGTTCGCCTTTATCCACTTTGACAATTTTTGGAAAAAATACAATATCTGCAGTAGGCTTATATTGATCTTCTCCACTATCGTCTTGAAACCATAAAGCACTTTCAAGCTGAATTGTTACTGCTTGTTCGCCAGTATTGGAAATTTTAAAGAGTGTAGTTTTAGTTTTTTGATCTAAATCGAGTCTGAGCGGAAAAACTTTAAAAGATCCCGCCTCTACAAAAGAAATGGATATGAATAATATAAGAAAACTAACACTCAGAGTCCTAATAAGGATCTGCACAACGCCCCCAACTAAATACTATCGAATTTACTATTGTAGTATACGATTCCCCGTAGAGCAAAACACCACGGGGAATCATTTTAAAGCCTAAAACTGAACAGTTACCGTAATGGTATCCGTATAGACGCCCGGAGCGGCTGTCTGATTTGGAAAGACCATTGCTTCAACTGTGTATGCTTCATGTGTGCCTACACCAACACCTGCGACTGGATCGCCAGGAAAGGTATCAGTGACACCAGTATCACCCCAGTCAGCCCCTGTATAGGTCAAACGGTATGGCAACATATTACCAACACCATCAGACATCAAACGGTTTGCACCATCTGAATTAAGACCAGCATCGAGTGCCACCGCATAGGGTACACCAGCATTACAATTTACGGATACTTCACCCGTAGTATTTATTTGCATACCGTCATATGTTCCAAAATCGATAGGTACAACATCAATTTCACAAGCTGATACAACAGTTGCCATCACATCAAGAGATGCTGTTGAAGCTGCTTGTGAAGTTGAAATACCAGAGACCACCAATCCGGCTGATAACAACGACAGGGCCAAAAAACGCTTTTTCATGTTTTACTCCTCGTTTTTGATAAGACAAACCTACCAGTTCTCGCTTCCCACGCACTGAATAGATTTGCTAATTTAGAATAGTACTGCTCCCCACGGCTAAGTACAGTCCATATGTTTCAAATTCTCAAGGTAAAACCCACAAATGTCTGGAAAATATTTACGCAACTTGCTTTTATTATAATTGCGACTTATGTCAATAAAATGACGAATTGCTCGCCTTTTTATCATTCCAATATCCAAAAACCTAATTGGAAACTACATATCACTTACATTTGTAACTAAACAATAAATCATGTCCAAATTTTACTGAGAAATATCCACAACCCTAAACTATACTAAACACACTGAATCTTGACTGAATATCAACACCTTCATAAAAACATCGACATGTATAAACCAGAAAATAAAACGAAACAACAGCTTATTGATTTGCTCAATAATACACCACTTTTCGGAGGAATTCGACCAGATACTCTCCAATTAATGCTCAAGCAATCTCAAGTCATTGAAAAAACAAAAGGACAGCGCTTTTTCAAAGAGAATGAATTAGCTGACAGCATGTTTATACTCTTGAAAGGTGAGATTGCAATCCAAAAAATATGGAGAGAGAAAACTTACGAAATAACCTATCTTTATCCTGGAGATTGTTTTGGAGAAATGGCAATCATCGATCACTGCGCACGAAGTGCAAGCGTAATTGCCTTGAACACATGTGAAGCTATAGAGCTAAATATTGAATGTTTCAATAAAATCTACGCCGAAGATATAAAACAATATACTATGCTACAAATGAATATGGGTCGTGAAGTTAGTCGTCGTTTGCGACAGGCTAACGATTTACTATTTCAAAGCAGAGTCGAGAAGGATTTGAAAGATAATACCCACCAAGCCACTGTGTAAAATTAATTTTACATGCCTTGACACTCACAAATAGATTATTAACTCTTGACCAAAATAGCCCACATTAAAAATTAATCCGAGTCTCATAATTTCATTAACAGAGTTTTGTACGCTAACTAAACCTAATTATTAACTAATTAAAGTTCATAAAAACAGGTACTACCAACATTTCCATAATATGGAATCTGACAAATTAGTACAGCAATACACCACCAATTGAAGTAGAATGCCTTTAGAATTTCATCACAAAAAACACAATGCTTAATAAATCACCACAAGACATATTAAATCAAATATTTGGCTATGATTCATTTCGCCATCATCAAGAAGAAATCATTCAAAACCTCATGGACGGGCAAGATGTATTAACGCTTATGCCTACGGGTGGTGGTAAATCCCTTTGCTATCAAATTCCCTCTATTCTACGTCAGGGAACAGGTATTGTAATTTCGCCTTTGATAGCTTTAATGCAAGACCAAGTTAGCGCTTTACGTCAACTTAATATAAATGCCGCATTTCTCAATTCCACTTTGGCAAGTAATGAAGTTCACGATATTGAAAAAGCTTTATTGCATGGTGAATACGATATAATTTATATCGCGCCAGAAAGATTATTAACCCAACGTACCTTAAATTTACTCAAACAAACTAAACTATCTTTATTTGCCATTGACGAAGCACACTGTGTATCTCAATGGGGTCATGATTTTCGAAAAGAATATCAAAAGCTTTCTATTTTACATGAACATTTCCCCGATGTACCAAGAATCGCCCTTACTGCGACGGCAGATCAACTCACACGAACGGAAATTATAAAACAATTAAATTTACATGAAGCGAAAGTATTCATTAATAGTTTTGATCGAGAAAATATTCGCTACATGCTCAATGAAGGCCATAATGCACGTGACCAACTGTGGCGTTTTTTACAAAAAGAACATCCAAAAGACGCCGGCATAGTGTATTGCTTATCTCGCAACAAAGTTGATAGTACTGCTCAGTGGTTGCAGAAAAAAGGACGCAATGCACTGCCCTATCATGCAGGTTTATCCGCTGAAGAGCGAAAAAATAATCAAGATCGTTTTTTACGAGAAGACAATATCATTATTGTTGCTACCATTGCATTCGGCATGGGCATTGATAAACCTGATGTTCGATTTGTTGCACATTTAAATCTACCAAAAAGTATTGAAGCATACTATCAGGAAACAGGCCGTGCCGGCCGTGATGGTTTGCCGGCAAATGCTTGGATGTCATATGGCCTTCAGGACGTCATATTACTCCGACAAATGCTTAATACCGCTGATGCACATGAGCAATACAAACGCTTAAGTAATCAAAAATTAGATGCCATGTTAGGCCTATGTGAAATGACAGCTTGTCGTCGACAAGCATTACTCGCCTATTTTGATGAAGAGCTTAAAGAGCCCTGTGGCAATTGTGACAATTGTATAAGTCCTCCAGAAACTATGGACGGAACAGTTATCGCACAAAAGGCGATTTCGACGGTATATCGCAGCGGACAGTTATTTGGCACAACTTATTTAATTGATATACTCCTGGGCAAGAAAAATGAACGCTTGCTTTCCAATGGCCATGACAAATTAAGTACGTTTGGTATTGGTACAGAGTTTAATGCCAGCGAATGGCGAAGATTATTTCGCCAACTCATCGCGCAAGGGTATTTATCAGTTGATTTTGAAGGTCATGGCTCAATCAAACTCACAGAAAAATGCCGAAGTTTACTTCGAGGTCAAGAAAACATCCAGATTTCCAAACCTGGTGTTGAAGAAATACCTGAGCCAAAAGAAAGAAAATCAAAAAAACAAAACGATTTACAAGCTTGGGAATTACCCTTATTCGAGGCACTGCGAGAATTACGACTCAGACTATCCAAAGAACAAAATGTACCGCCCTTCGTCATTTTCCACGACAGCACATTGCAAAGCATGGCACAAATTCGACCTAGCACTGAAAATGAATTGCGCTATATTCATGGTGTCGGAGAACAAAAGTTAGAACGTTACGGCAAAAAGTTTTTGGAGGTAATTACTGAACATCGCCTACCGGAAGTATTGAGTAACAACCTACCAGATACCATAAAACAAACCTTGTTTTTTCACCAACAGGGAAAATCAATTAATGACATTGCTGATGAACGGGATTTAAAAACCAGCACTGTTTATTCGCATTTTGCTGATGCCATTGAATTTGGCTTGCTCGATGTGATGGATGTTATTAGTTTAGAAGATGAAGAACTTAAAGAAATTGTCGATACCATTGATCTGCTTGATGCTAAAATAGAAGGTAAAATAAAACCTGTATATGAAGCACTAGATGAACAATATGAGTATGGTGTACTTAAGTGTGTGATGGCTAGTGTGTAATTTTTTATATAAATAAAACTCCAAGTTGCAATCGAAAAAACCTCACGCTAAACACTAATCAAGTTATTCCTTATCTGTCTTGCTCCACTCACGGCGATTAATCGCATAGCCAGATATCTCACCCTTAAATGGAAATGTAAGCATACCTGGTAAAGAGGCTACTTGTTTTGGGTCTCGATATTTATGAATACCAATTGTCATACCTAAATGCCCTTCTCTCGGCTGCTCAATATAGGTACCAAAAATCTTATCCCATATAGATAAATTAAAACCAAAATTACTATTGGCTTCATTGTCTTCAACAGAGTGATGTACTCGATGCATATCTGGCGTAACAAGCAGAAATCGTATGATCTTATCCAGTTTTGGTGGCAAGCCTACATTGCCGTGATTAAACATTGCCATTGAATTTAGTACAACTTCAAAAATAACCACAGCTACCACTGGAGGACCTATCACAATAATAGTGGCAAATTTAATTAACATGGAAAGAACAATTTCTATCGGATGAAATCGCGAACCCGTTGTAACATCATAATCCACATCCGCATGATGAACACGATGTAAACGCCATAAAGCAGGCACAGCATGGACGAGTACGTGTTGAAGATAAATTATAAAATCCATTGCTACGACTGACACTAAAATTGCCAGTACAAGCGGTATCTCATAGAAGTTAAATATACCCCAACCTTTTTCTGCACAAAATACTGCCATACCCACAGCTGCTGCAGGAAATAGAAAACGGAGAATAACCGTATTTAAGGCAACAAGCCCCAGATTATTTATCCAGCGGTAAGTTTTGGAGAGAGTTAGAGCTCGTTTTGGTGCTTTAATTTCCCACAAAGCCATTAAAGCAAAAATACCAATAAAAAAGCTCAAACGAATAACGATTTCATTCTGGGATACAAACTCTTCAAAGGTCATAAAATGCCCGCAAAATATATTTAGATAAATATTATTATGCGGCCAAATTAGGATTAAACAAGTATTACTTATTTAATGATCAAATATCTGTGTAGTAACGACTTATATTGAATAAACATAGCTGAAGTTCAAACTTTTGCATCATCAACTTAGCAACCTAAAAAGAAAAATGACCAGAACCCATAGGGAACATTTGCTACTGAAACCCCAATTTCCCTGTTCACCTCTATGGGCATATTTGAATCACTCTTACCTACACAAGAAAGAATTCTGCACCTACCAACGCTAACCTAAGACCGCCTTGCTCAAGTAATTCTGTACCTGTAATTTCCCACTTAAATTCAGGACAACGACAGAAAGGATTTCCGACTAAAGGATTACTTACTTTACTATAACCATCAATTATTCCTTCAACCTTAATTTTGTTTTTGATGTAAATTCAAGATATATCGCTTGCGGGTTAGTTTCATCTATATACATAAATTCTGCTGTAAGAAATTAGATACATTAGAATGGGATAATTTATGAATTGTACAGTAAAGAAGCACAATCGGGTATCAACGTTTTATTATAGGCTTTATTTTGTATTAACATATCTGTATAAGTGTTTTAAAATTGTTGTCGAAGACGCACAAATTAACTTCTACGCCAAATAGAATAGCAATGAAATCTAGATTGCCCGGGTTCATAACTCTTTTCAGTAAAAAGAATTTGGGCAGTAGTTAATTCAAAGTATGCCTGGCCAGATTGTAAAATTAGACAAAGCATTGTTTCGATGTTTGATACTGCGAAGGAAGGCCAACCGTTTCTAAAATTTTGTACAAAGTAATTCATAGTGTTATCGTAACCAACATTAATGAAAGAATTAAATTGCAAATAGAATTGATTTCTAGAAAAATGCAGGCAGTCTTCAAGTATTAGCATGCTTATTGATTCACTGGTTGTTCCTTAAACTAAAGGAGCAAAAAATAAAAATGATGCACAAGGATGGAGAAATATTGATGAAAAAAGGAATTATCTTAGGACTAGGATTCATACTGACAATCGTCTTTAGTAGTGCAAATGCGGCCGATTACCCAACCCGCCCAATTACGTTTATGACCATGACCCAACCGGGTGCGCAAATCGACCGTTTAACACGTGGTCTTAGTCAACGCATGAGTGAGATTCTGGGACAGCCAATTAATGTGAAGAATGTGACGGGTTCTCATGGCACGGTTATGGCCACTCAACTCAGCAAAGCCAAGCCTGACGGCTATACAATCGGTGTTACCTCACTAACCGCCTACACCTATGCACCACACCACGCAAAATTAATTTATAAACCAGAGAGCTTTGATTATTTGAGTATGGTTGCACTGAATTCCAGTGGCTTTATCTCTAAAACTGATAAGCCTTGGAAGACATTGAAAGAGGCTTTTGCTTGGCACAAGAAAAACAATAAGGCCATGGTTGCAATGTTTCACGGGGCCGATGATCGCGACGCAATTACACGCATTGCCCGACAAGAAGGTGTGAAATTATCATTAATCCCATCTAAAGGTGGTCCATCTGTGATTCAAGCCGTCACCGGTGGTCATGCAGATGTGGGATATGTCGGCGCTATTCTCTATAAACACGTTGAGGCGGGTTCGATCAAATTAATCGCGGCAGCTTTGGGTGATCGTTTGCCTCCAATTCCTGAAGTACCTACCTTACGCGAACAGGGTTACAATGAACAAGTAGAAATGCTAGTCGCCTTGGTTGCACCTAAAGGTTTAGACGAAAAAGCAAAAGCCAAACTTTTAGCTGCTGTTGATAAATTGGCCAATGATAAAGATACCCAAGACTTCATTACAAGTAATTTGCTAATGCGTCCAGTGACGTGGGGCGAAGCACATGTTGATAAAATGCAGAAGGACTTGTATGCCTCCTTTGGCGCGCAAGCACAAGCGCTAGCGAGTATGGATTAAGCTTTATTAATTAACAATGTCATCGAACCGAAATCGGTTCGGTTCGGTTCGATTCGATGACATTTTCCGGTTGTTCTTCCAGCGCAAGGCTGGGAAGAGAGAGAAAGCTTGTGACTAGAATACAAAGAGATTCGATCGCATACTTATCGATAATTCTGTTTTGCATCATTATGCTGACTTGGGCAATTCCAAAATATACACCGCCTTATCCAGGTTATGGTGCTTCGTCTTCTTTGGTGCCAATTGTCTCCATTTGCGTCATGTTATTTATGGCGTGCCTTTCTCTGGTATTTATTGGTTTGTCTTCTTACTTAAAAAAACCATTGCCAGCAGAGGAAAGAGAATTTCCAGAAGACCTGGACAGTGAGAGTGGCTTCACCCAGGTTGGACGGGTGAACTTGTTACATCTGTCGAAAATTATGATCCCGTCAGTGTTATTTGTTGTCGCTATCGAATATATAGGCTATATGTTCGCCTCTTTTGTTTTCCTAACCATTCTCCAGTTTCTTATTGGAAGTCGGCGTTGGATTCAGATGATACTGGTTTCGATTATCTTAACCACTTTGCTTTATATCATTATGCGTTACGGTTTCGGAGTACCCGTACCAGGACCACAGATTTTTGAATAATGAAACCTAGACTCCGCAGTTAACCGCTTAGAGGAAGCATTAACATAATGAACTCAATCAATTTTCTAACCGCGCTGCAGTTATGTTGTTGGATGAATCGCTGCAACCTGTATTGCGCATCCTTTTGTACCGTCTTGCTATATGAAATGTTTCCCAAAGGGAACAACCCTTTGGGAAACATTTCATTACGCAATTCAGCATTTATGCCCCAGAGGGTACAAAATGACGCACACTGCAGGCTGCTTAACTACGGACTCTAGGTTAAATAAACGGATAACAAATCTATGGAAGCAATTTTAGCCGGATTAACTGACGCTGTTTCACCAGCAAGTTTGATATTTCTATTTGCTGGCGTAGCGATTGGTGTGTTGATCGGTGCCATACCTGGCATTAACGGCCCCATGGCCATCGCATTATTTATCCCAATTACTTATTACATGGCACCGCTCACGGCAATTGGTTTTCTCGTGGGATTAAACAAAGGTGCTTTTTATGGTGGAGCAGTGTCAGCCATACTCTTGCGCGCACCGGGCACACCGGAGGCTGCCGCAACTTCCTGGGATGGTTATCCACTTACCATGCAAGGTAAGGGTGAAAAAGCGCTTCGCATGGCATTGTACAGCTCAGTCGCGGGAGATTTTATCTCAACCATCGTCTTGATATTGATTGCCGCGCCATTAGCAGCAGTTGCTTTGTTTATGGGACCTTCGGAAATCTTCGCTTTGATCACACTCGCATTAACAGTTATAGCGGGTATAGGTACCAATTCCATTTCTCGAGGCCTGATGGCAGCCGGGTTAGGTATTGCCGCTGGCTTAATTGGTACCGAACCCGTTACCGCATTACCTCGTCTGACCTTCGATATTTACCAACTAGGCAGTGGACTGTCCCTAATCCCGGTGGCAATTGGTCTATTAGCGTTCTCCGAAATTTTACTGCAAATCGAAAAGTTAAGCACTAAGGGCGGTGGTGAACTCTCGACACATAAGTTTTCTAATAAACTCGAAGATCGACTTATATCGGTTAAGGAATTTTTTGCTAATACCAAAACATTGTTACGTGGCTGTTTAATCGGAATTGGCGTTGGCGCCATGCCAGGACTTGGTGCCCCTGTCGCATCATTTATGTCTTACGACCGGGCGATGAAAAAATCCAAGCATAAGGAAGAGTTTGGTAAAGGCCGATTGGAAGGGATTGCCGCATCTGAGTCAGCTAACAGTTCCGTCGTTGCTGCCAGCCTTATTCCGCTGTTTGTTTTGGGTATTCCCGGTAACCTCGCTGCAGCCATGCTGATGGGCGCGTTTATGATACATGGTATGCAACCAGGCCCATTATTGTTTGAAGAAAACGCTCAATTGATGTATGGCATATACGGTAGCTTGGTAATAGCTAGCCTATTTTTGTTAATCATTGGAAGATTTGGCTTAAAGTTTTTTTGTAAAGCAGTGAATATTCCTGCCATGATCCTGTATCCGATTGTGATATTCACATGCATCATGGGTGCTTACCTTGCGAAGTCTTCGATGTTTGATGTTGGTGTAATGCTGGTATTCGGATTTATTGGCTATTTTATGCGGAAGTTTGATTTTTCATATGTCGCATTTCTAATTGGTTTTATTTTAGCGCCTGAATGGGAGCGAGCATTACAACAAGTGGTCATCATATCGGAACATGATCCGTTTATGTTTTTCCAACGCCCGGTAGCGATGTTACTCATGGGACTGGCTTTATTTGTGATCGTGCGTACCTTTTGGACCAGTATCAAAACCAGCCATAAGAAACGCGTCGATGCTGCGGCTGCGGGTAATTAACATGAAATTGATTAAACTATTGTAACGTAACTACAGCTCAATAGATGAATTAATCAGAGTTTATTTAAATAAATGGGGATGATAAAGAGGTTATATATCCATGAAAAAAATGACAGATGCGGAATTAAAACAGAAACTGGGAGATTCCTATACTGCACCGAAGGGTTTATATGATAAAACCAAGGACATGTCATTTCTTGGCACAGTCACATGTAATATCGAAGAAATGGTTGCCGGCTCTTGGCAGGAAATTGTTATTGACTATGAATTAGGTCAATCTGGTATGGCGGATGGTTCATGGTTCAAAGCGACCTTTCGTTTTTATTCTGACTGGGAGTTATTCCAGACAACGGATCCCACTGCTGCAAACTATATTTCAGCAGAATATCATGCGGGTCCTACGGTTGACGGGCAAAGTCCTGCTTCTGTGCAAAAACTCTCAGTACGTTTCGATCAAAAAGGCCACGAACGTCCATTCCAGAAAGCGGTCATTGTGGATACCTATGATGGTTATTTAAAAGCGGGTGATCACATTGTTATTCGTTTAGGTGATCGTCGTTTCGGTGGAGCAGGCACGCGCGTTCAGACATTTACTGAACCAGATTTTAAATTTCGTTGTTATGTCGATCCATTAGGAACGTCACGCTTTGCGGCAGTTCAACCCGATCTTGTTGTAAATATTAAACCAGGTGTTCCGGCTTTATTACAATGGGCAGGATCGCGACTCGTCAAGCAGGGTGAAAATTTACCTTTGCGCGTGCGTGCCGAAGATCAATGGGGTAATACCTGCTGGAATAAGCCGGAAAAAATACAGCTACGGGCGACGCTAAACGGCAACGATTGGTATAACAACGAAATCAATATGCCAGAACAAGGTTGGTCTGTTTCATTACTTGAAGATGTACCAACTGATAAGCCCGGCGAGTTAATTATTACTGCCAGTATGCCAGCGCATGGTGCTGTAAAAGATCAGACTTTTTATGTCACGATTGACGAAGATATGGACTTTCCACGTATCTTCTATACCGACTTGCATGTGCATTCTAATGACACGATTGGCACCAATTCGACAGAATATAATCTGACCTATGGGCGAGACGTAACGGGGCTGGATGTGCTTGCCTTTGCGCATAACGATTTTAATATTACGACCGAGCGTTGGAAGAAAACAGTAGAGTTAATTCGTGATATTTCTAAAGACGGTGAATTCGTTGCTTACCCTGGTACTGAATGGTGTGGTAGTTCCTGTGCTGGGGGTGATCACAACGTTATTTTTTTACACGATGATGAGCCAGAATTCCCGTACCTGAAAGATGGAACCCACGTGCGCTCAGTGGACTGGAATGAAGAATCAGGTACAACTGAAGCGGTGCCTGGTACATGGCCACTGGAAGAACTTTGGGCCGCATACATTCATGATCCTGAAGGCCATTTGTTAACGCCGCATGTGGGTGGTCGTCGTTGCGTATTAGACTGGCATCACCCTGAACTGGAAAAACTAATCGAGATAGGTTCTTCCTGGGGTCATTTTGGCTGGTTATACCAGGAATCAATAGAACGGGGTTATAAAATGGGTGCCACCATGGCTGGCGATGAACACCGCGGTCGATGTGGCGGTGGTGTTCCCGGTACCGCGGTATTTGGAACCAAAGGCGGTATCTCCGGCGTCATATCGCCTGAATTATCGCGTAAAGCAATTGCTATTGCCTTACGTCAACGACATACTTTTGCTTCAACCGGTGAAAGAACGTTTGGTTTGACCACTTGCGGAAATCATATCATGGGTGATGAATTCGAGCACAATGGTGCAGCGCAAATAAACTATCGTTTTCTGGGTGATCGGGGTTGGGATAAATTGATTGCTTATGATCACACCGGTGAGATATGGCGGCGTAATTTACAGGAAGAGCTGGGTTATTCTGATCGCAAAATTCGCTTCCGTTGGGGTGGCGCACGTATCAAAGATCGTTATCGTTGGGCTGCATGGAAAGGCAGTATCACTATCACCAATGCCGTGATCAATGAGTTTGTCGGGCTTGGGTTTGAACATTTGGAAGAAACCTGTTGGCGAGAAAGTACTACCACCATAGGCTTTAAGAGTGATACTTACGGTGATGTTGATGCGCTCGAACTGGATGTTTCCCATCTCGCAACTGCTCAAATTAAGATTGAAGGTACCATTGATGGGTATGTGAAAGTTGGTGATCCCTTAAAAGGTAATCCTTTCGTCCATTGTCCCACCTTTAGCTGGGAACTAACCGGCCAGGAATTACTTGAAATGTCGAGTATGAAAAAAGATTTACCCGGCGTGGAAATGTTTTTGGCAATGGATCGTATTAGTGACTCGGATGCGCCACGGGAAGTGACAGGCAATTTTGAGATTAGTCCAAACAATGGCCCTCACGGTCATCGACCTGTTTATATGGTTGCACATCAGGGAGACGATGCAAAGGTATGGACCTCTGCTTTATTTATAACGTTTAATTAAAACTGTTTTGCTATGTTTTAGTATAAGCCACCTTCGGGTGGCTTATTTTACTCTGGCCGTTTAAGACCATGATATTGATAAATGTCTGTAACTTCATCACTCATACAATACTCGACAAATTGATGACCATACTCACCTGCGTCATTCATCGCATTAATAAAATAACATGTCTGTAAATTACCGACTTCCTTTTCAGGATCATTATTCATACCGGTGAAAGGAACAAAACTAAAGTCATCTGGGAAGATACGTGTATAACGTAGTGCTAAATGGGAATAGACGATGGCAACATCGGCTTTATTCGTATAAATGGCTTGCGGTGCCTCACGATGATGAATCTGTTCTCCATAGGTCATCAGCGGATGATCTTCTTCCAAACGTATTATAAATTGTTGTTCATCTAAGCCAAGCTGTTTTGCCATCGCCAAAATTGAGGCACGATAATTTTGGTAACTGGCTTTTTCTGTATGCGGATTCGATAGAAATAAGCGCACGTCATCGCGCAGCAAATCACGACAGTCTTGAATGTTTTTCGAATTGGATTTTTTTATTAACAACACATTACCACGACTTCGCATAAAAGGTTTAAATGATTCAAATGCACCAGAATCTACCAGCTTTTGCATAATAAAGTCAGGACTAATAAAAACATGTGGCTGACGTGATAGCTGTAAGTTCCCCATCTGAATATACCCCTGCTTAATCAGATTGAGCAAAACACCAGGTGGCGTGGTAGCGTAAAAAATGGATATATTATTTTGTTGTTGAAATGTTTCCACTACGTCGGCCAGCGCCATATGATGATTGCCATCGGAAAACACCACTAACTGCGCCGACAATGGGTCACCATGAAAATCCAGACAGATGTTTGTGCCGAAATGAAACCACTGATTAGATTGATTTGATTTGGGTTCGGATGGCCATGGAAGGGAATTAAACATAGCATTTGAGAATAAGATAATTTACTCAAAACATCAATATTAAAGGCTTGACGAAATATTAATCACATATTGACCGATATAATCTTTCTTTAACACCACATTAAAAAAAATCTTCCCTGCTAGCACTTAATCTCACTTATTTACTAACTCTTCGATCAAATTAACACCAAATCACGCTTCAGCCCCCTATCACCTTAAATATATTAAAGTATTTACCTTAAAGAACCGAGTTAGTTTCTACCTTATACCTGAAAATTACTGGATAGTTTTTTTAGCAAGACTCGATTTATTATGCATTACCACAACACCCTACCCATGCAGAAATGGCTACAAATACTCGTAATATTCTTTATTTTTACGCTTTTCGGGTGTACTGACGAGTCAAAACTCGAAGGTTCATGCGTTATCACCACAGATAGCTCAAACTTTTGCATTAAAATCGTTGATTCAAACAATTTAACTATTCGAAATGTGCAGACAAAAAGTACTTCAACAGTTATTGCCACTCTAACAACGGAAGACAATGAAGCAATCAGCAATGTGTTAGTAACCTTTAGTTCAAATATTGGTACACTCGATCCCTCATCAGGAACGGCATTAACAGATACAAATGGAAGTGCATCGATAAAACTAGTTACGGGTACTACCGTTGAAGCAGGTTTAGTTTCCGCTGCCATTACTCTAGGAGATGCCTCCACATCAACAGAGTACACTTTTTCAGTAGATGGCAGTACCGATGCGAGTACAACTGATGATACGGATCAGACAACAGACAACACTGATACCACTGACAATACCGATACCACAGATACTACCGATACTACGGTTATTTCCAATGTATCTAACTCTGTTACTGGCGCCATAGAATTTATTTCATCCACCCCAGCGAACATCACATTACGTGGGACTGGAGGTACGGGATTATCAGAATTTTCTACTGTAACATTTCGTGTCATCGGATCTGACGGTTTACCAATGGCCGGTCGCACCGTGAATTTTTCACTAGAAACCGATGTAGGTGGGATTGATATCGATCCGGTAAGCGCTACAACAACCACAGATGGTTTAGTTAGCACTATCTTACAATCAGGAAATATCCCCACATCCGTTAGAGTTACCGCGAGCACCCAGATCACTGATACCGATGGCAACAATCAGGATGTATTTAGCTTATCTGATCAGTTGGTTATCAGCACAGGTATACCTGACCAAAACAGCATGAGCCTCTCTATTTCTGAATATAATCCTGAAGCTTGGAATTTCGATGGTGTTGAAGTTGAAGTTATTGCACGCCTAGCTGATCATTTTAATAATGTCGTACCCGATGGAACAAGTGTTTATTTTACTACTGAAGGTGGTTCAATTGAATCTTCCTGTCAAACAGTTAAGGGGGCATGCACAGTTATTTGGCAAAGCCAAAAACCCCGACCACTGGACCATCGAGTTACGATACTAGCTACTGCTATTGGCAATGAAAGTTTTTACGATACGGATGGTGATGGGAAATATACACTCGCGGATGGTGAACCATATACAGATAGTAATCTAAATAACGTGTATGACGAACCTTTTACAGATACCAATGGCAACTCAATATTTGATGAACCTTTTCTTGCTTTGCCTAATGGCGTTTGGGATATAGGGGAACCATTTACCGATCAATTAAATGGCCGCTATGACCCAGGGGAAAGTTTTGTTGATACAGGTGATGGTGTAAGAAATGAAGACGAACCTTATACTGATGATAGTCCTGCCAATGGCCAATATGATATTGGTGAGGCATTTGAAGACCATGGGGATGGATTTTGGGATCCCGACGAAACTTTTACCGACGCGCTTAACGGAATATATGACCCAGGTGAACCATTTGTCGATTCAACAAATGCAATATATGAACTAACCGATATTTTTATCGATTATAACGGTAATGGAAAATACGATGGTGCTGGCAACAATCCCGATGGTGAAACGAATTTTGTCGATTCAAACAATGGAAATTCCTTGTATGATGGCTCAGGATTAAATCCTAACGGAGAAAGCTACACAGAGGCTACGGGTAATACAAGTTTCGATGGCCCAGGATTTAGCGATCTACCTGAACCATATCTCGATGCAAATGAAAACTTCAAATTAGATCCAGAAGAAATGTACGTAGACTCTAATAATAATGGGAGCTACGACGCCACAGGTGATGGCAAATATAATGGCATTCTTTGTGTTGAATCAAATAACTGTTCTGAAGATAAAACGCTTCATATTCGAGATTCCATCATTTTGATCATGTCAAGCTCTTCTGCATTACTTACAGCAGTAAATAGCTATGAAAATATCGTGTATGGAAGTAATGATACTAAGTTAATCCAGACACTAACCAGCAATTCGCAAAGTGTATCAAACCTAGTTGATGTTTCTCTTGGTCGAACTAAAATCATCACAGTTTATGCTACAGATACCGCAGGTCAAATTTTACCTGCCGGAACAAGCATTTCTGTTAATTCCAGCGTCGGAGCATTGGGAGGAAATATTTCCCATACCGTCGCTAATTCAACTGGTGCCACTAATTATCTAGTTGGGCCTACTTCGAGTGAAACACTTTTTGATGGTAAATATGCAATTTCGTTCTCGATTACAGACGCTGACCGTGAAACTGCTGATTACGGTACTATTGAAATTAAAGTAACTACACCTAGCGGTGAAATATCAACAATCATAATTAGCGTTTATACTTAAATTAAAATTCTAGCTGATGCAATCCAATACTACTTAGTATTGTCACGAACAATCTTCAGATTGGAATGCTCAAGACCCTCCGGTTCTTCAAACCAATTTTCCATAAAATCAAACATATCTCGAGTCACTTCAAGAGAATAAGTCTCACCTTTCTCCAAATTTCGTTGCTGTACTCGTTTCCAACGAATTTCTTTATCGATGTCTAGAAAATATAACGTAGTATCTACGTTAATATCACTCGCCAATTGATAAAATTTTTCTCGATGTTCTTTTTTAGATAACCCCAAATCTAAAATAAGATGTCTATCCTGAGAAAGCAATTGCAAACAAATTGCCCATATTTGTTTCTCACATCGCTCTATTCTTTCCAGCATCCAGCTCAACTCAGTTGATGTATTACGTTCTACACCGTACAAATTCTCCATCCATTCATCAATGGAGAATATAACTGCCTGATGTTCTTTAGCTAATTGAAGTGAAAAAGTCGTTTTGCCTGCGCCTGTAGAACCACATATCATATGTATCATTTAACACCTGCGTAAAAAAATAATTTAGGCTAAAATATCGTTCTTTCGTAATTGAGACCAATGGTATAGCAATGTGTGGACGAGTCAATGTCAGTGATCACCCGGGTGTCCAGCAATTGCTGGATTTTTTAGATATCCCTTTATATCCTGATAAATTTGTCAGTCGATATAATATTGCGCCGAGTGCGCAACTATTTTCAGCATTCAGACATCAACAAGCTTTTCAAGGCGCCTTTATGGAATGGGGCATACTGCCTAATTGGGCAAAACCTGATAAATTTCCTCGTCCTTTAATTAATGCTCGTTCAGAGACCGTTTGGGAAAAACCGTCATTTCGAAATCTAATCAAATCGCAACGTATTATTATTCCAATAAATGGATTTTATGAATGGCGACGTAATAAAGGTCAAAAAACTGCCCATCATATCCATGCAAACAATCAATCCGCTTTGGCATTAGCGGGGTTATATCAAATTTCCAAAGAAGGTAATATGCAATGTTGTATTATTACTACATCAGCGAACAAGAAAATGTCCGATGTGCATGATCGCATGCCAGTCATTTTGGAACCCGATAATTACACTGACTGGATAATGTCAAACGATAAGAATTTATTGGATTCTTTAATGATACCTTGTCCCAATCAATCAATCGTCATAGATCCAGTATCTACTTATGTTAATAATGCAAGTAATGATGGACCTTTGTGCTTACAAAAATCCGCTCAAAACAGTCTTTTTTAAACCCATATATCGAACTTCGAGTTTTTAATTTCCCTAAAAATTTAAAATTAACCCTACTGCTTAGAATAATCCTTTAAAATTATTCAATAAATTTTGGATTTTGCCTTTATTTGCATCCAACGAAACACGAAATGTTATCCTAATCACACAAATATTTGGGAGGTTCATCACATTTTTAATGTGATACATTTCTCAAAAAGTCATTAAATGTGAACTGTGTCCCCTACCCCAAGTGACTCCACCCGCAAGATCCAACACTGCTCCTATAAGTTTTCAGACCCAACCCGATAACTTCACTGAGAGCACAATGTAGCATTACCCGTGCAAAGTGATGAAAGATTACGGAGTTAATTTCCGTTTGCAGATAAAAGACAGAGAGGATATTCCCATGAAAACAATTCTAGAATTCTTACGCGATGAAGATGGTTTAACAATGATCGAATACGCAGTTGCTGGAGGCGTTTTGGCACTAGGTGCAGCAGCGGCTTTCACAACTTTGGGTACATCAGTAAAAGGAAAAATTGATGGTCTAGACGCCGCTATTCAATAAATAGCATACAATAGTTTAACGAGATTTTTCCACTAATTAACATTATATAGAGAGGATATACCCATGAAATCAATTCTAGAATTTTTACGCGATGAAGACGGTTTAACGATGATTGAATACGCGGTTGCTGGCGGTGTTTTAGCACTAGGTGCAGCAGCGGCATTCACTACATTAGGTACTTCAGTTAAAGGAAAAATTGATGGTATAGATGCCGCAATTCAATAAATTGCAAACAAATAGTTAACGAACATTTTACCGATTATTAACATTTTTTAGAGAGGATATACCCATGAAAGCAATTCTAGAATTTTTACGAGACGAAGATGGTTTAACGATGATTGAATATGCAGTAGCTGGTGGTGTTTTAGCACTAGGTGCAGCAGCAGCATTCACCACACTGGGCACATCAGTAAAAGGTAAAATTGATGGCATAGATGCCGCTATACAATAAGTAGCATATAACGAAATGGGTAGTGCTATTGCACTACCCATTTTTATTTGAAGGATCAAATAATGGCAGAAATAAATTCACCTTTTATACTACTAACATTTATTCTGTTTTTTGCAACATATACGGATATAAAAAGACATCTCATACCCAACGGTTTGAGTTTAGGCGGAATTGTTATTGGTCTAAGTATAAATATCTATCAATCTGGATTCGATGGGGCCTTGTTTAGCCTTGCTGGACTTGCGGTAGGTTTTTTCTTATTGATTCCATTTTATGCCATGAAAGGAATGGCAGCAGGTGACGTAAAATTAATGGCCGCTGTTGGCGCATTTCTAGGACCTTCAACAACATTTGCTGTCGTACTTAGTACACTGATTTGTGGCGCTGTATTGGCCTTGGCCTATATTGCGATAAAAAATGGTGGCAAACAAACGTTTCAACGATATGGCACCATACTTCGAACACTCAAATCAACTCACAAGTGGATTTACATTAAACCCTCTGATCAAGACGTGGGCAGTCTTCGATTCCCCTATGCTGGTGCAATACTAATCGGTACTTTTGCGGGCACCTACTACATAAATAACACTTTACCTTTTTACACCTAATGCCGTTATATATATCAAAGGAAAAGTGACATAAATGCATGTAAATCGTACAAAAATTCTGCTCATAGGTGCCATGGTGTTAGCATTAGTCGCCTCATGGCTTGCTTATTCTTGGGTGCAAGAACGAGCTGGCGTTGGTGAAGTTGCAAAGGAACAAGTATCTACCCAATCAGTGGCAGTTGCCAGTGTAGAGATTCCTCATGGCGTCCAAATCGAAGCTGCACATTTAAAAACCGTCATTTGGCCTATTGACTTACTGCCGGAAGGCGCCTTTAAAACCATCGAAGAAGTGGTTGGCAAAATCGCAACTCGTGTTATCTACCCTGAAGATATCATTACCAACAAACGAGTTGCTAATACCGTTGATGGTAGTCACTTAGCTGCTCTTATTAGTTCAAATAAACGCGCTGTAACGATTAGAGTGGACGATGTTATTGGTGTTGGTGGCTTTCTACAACCCGGTAATCATGTTGATGTTATTGGCGTACGAAGAATTCAAGGAAGTACTGAAGTTAGAGCTCGTACAGTTATGCGTGATGTTATTGTTCTGGCGGTAGATCAGGATATCAGTCCTGAAGGTGATAAGCCCAAAGTAGTTCGTGCCGTCACTTTAGAAATGTTACCAACAAGTGCTGTAAAAGTAATAAAAGCCGCGAATGAAGGAAAAATTCATTTATTGTTACGTAATCCTGCAGACAAGTTGGTGATAAACAAGGGACCAGTGAAAAAGAGAGTTGTAAAAAAGAAACCTACGTCACCAAAAGTCAATGTTATACGTGGTACAACTCGCAGTAAAGTGAAACCCGACACATAAACTAATATAGATTTTTACGATATACATACTGCGTTAAATCGGAATGCGAAATATGAAGCAAGTAATGAACATTAACAAATATACAAACAAAAATAACAATTTAAGTAATTTGTTTTGTGCTTCCCTATTACTTTTAGTTTATTGTTTCATATTTCCAACAAATAGCAATGCAGCGGCCTATGATTTAGTCTTCGGTAAAGCAGTTACTCAAATGGAAGTTCCCATCAATCAATCTCGCATCATGGTATTTGATGAATCAATTGACAATATTTCTGTTGGAAATCCAGAAATTGCAGATATTGTTATTCTTGAGTCAAAAAAACTTTACATTCTGGGCAAAAGTTTAGGCTCTACCAATATTGTTGTTTGGAGTAAAAATATTCGTGATCGACAATACACGACTTTGACAATCGACATCGTGCATGACATTGACTCATTGAAACACCATCTTCATGATTTATTTCCCGAAGAAAAACCAGAAATTCGCTCAGCACAAGGGGCAATCATCTTAAGTGGTGATATAAGTAGTATCAATAAAGTAGAAGCCATAAATTCACTAGCAACTCAATTTGTTAAAAATAGCCGGAAATTTGATTTGGCGAGTAAAGACAGTAAAAGCCCAGAATTAAAAGAAATGACAGAAGTGATCAATTTAATGCAAGTTGGTGGCCCTCATCAAGTCATGTTGGAAGTTAAAATTGCTGAAGTGTCCCGAACTATGATGCAACAAATGGGTATTAACCTGGCGGCATTTTCTGCAGGACGTCCATTTAAAGTAGGTGCCGTCAACGGAGGCTCCAGCTTTCCTGATGCGTTAACAAGCAGTGGGCAAAATGTTCCACTTTTTCCTAACGATCAGAGTTGGACAAATTTAAATGATGCGACCATTGGCCCAGCAATTCAACAATTTTCACCAACCACGCCTACCGTTGCAGGTGCTGGATTATTTGCAAGTTTTCTAACAGGCAGTTCTTATTTTAATCTAGTCATTGATGCATCAAAAACCAATGGCTTAGCAAAAATTCTGGCAGAACCTACCTTAACCGCATTGAGTGGCGAATCAGCAGAATTTTTATCCGGCGGAGAGTTCCCAATCCCTGTTTGGAGCGGTGGTGAAGATAGCAGAATTACCATTGTTTTTAAAAAATATGGCGTTTCTGTAAAAATGTTACCCGTAGTACTAAACTCAAAACGAATTAATTTAAATCTAAATATTGGCGTTAGTGAATTATCGAACGCAGCAGATATCAGCACGGGTGTTCCTGGCTCAACAGTTTCCTATTCTATTCCATCACTGACAACCCGTAGTACAAGTTCAACGGTAGAAATCATGGATGGACAAACTATTGGTGTAGCAGGTTTAATTAGTGACAAAATGCGAGAATCTGTTAACAAATTCCCAGGACTAGGTGATCTCCCTATCCTAGGGGCTTTATTTCGCAGCCAATCCTTTATTCACGATGAAACAGAATTAGTAATGTTTGTCACCGCACATCTTGCGCAACCCATCCATCCCAATGACATTAAATTACCAACAGACGCATTTGAAGCACCAAGTGATGCTGAATTCTTCCTATTTGGTCGTATGGCTGATGATACAAGCGAACCTCCCAGTTTATTAGCATTTGGAAACAACAAAAAATATCGACCAAAAAATCGTAGACACAAAGCAAAATACCCTACACAGACAGGTGGGGCTACATTTGGACATCAGCTATAAGGTGAACCTATGAAAATGATAAAATTAAAACCAAAAAAGTTTTTCATCTTCAGCGCACTCAGCCTGCTTGTGACTGGTTGCTCATTAACGCACAATTATGATCCCAAAAAGTTTGGTGGAAGCGTAAAAAGTATGGTGAATTCTCAGATTTATGACCGAAGTACCATAAAAAATCCGCCATTGGACGCTGTAGAGGGTATGGACAGCAACAAAGCGATTAGCGATTTAAGAAAAGTCTATCGTAAAACAGAAGGTAACAAACAACAAATTAAGCTTTTAACGTCGCCAGGTAAGGAATAAATGGGGATTAATATTAAGCTAGGTTAACAATAACTGGTGATCCCGATGTACAGTTTTATTTCAAAATCAATTAAAAAACAAAGCGGCTCAATCATGCCTATTACAGCATTGGCTTTAGTTTCTATAATGGGAATGGCTGGTTTGGTAGTTGATTCTAGTCACCTTTTTAATAGCAAAACTAAACTACAAAATTTGCTTGACGCCGCAGCACTTGGTTCGGCAAAAGTGTTAGATGATACAGGTAATCAATTTACCGCTCGCCAGGCCGCCAATCGAATAATTAATAGTAATTTGGCTCAAAGTAGTTATAGTGAACTCAATGATTTAGGCTTAGATTCTTCTGATTTTGTTGTTCAGTTTTCTGATACACGAAATCCGTTTATTGCAAATCCTGCCGCTACAAAATTTGTTCGTATTCGCCTAAATCAAGAAGTCATTGAACTTGATACAATTTTCATGAAAATTATGGGGGTTGATGAATTAGATTTGACGGGCAGTGCTGTTGCAGGACCAAGCCCTTCCTTAGGAACAGCGTGTAATATGGTTCCTTCAATAATATGTGGTGACCCAAACGAAGCTCCAGATAATGAAGGGATGTTTGGATATGAATATGGAGACTCAATCCCACTAGTTCTTGGATCAACCAAGAACAGTGAAGTTGGACCTGGTAATTATCAATTGATCTCTTTGGGTGGTAATGGTGCCAACGTATTGCGAGAAAACTTTGCTGGAGGCTATAAAGGCTGCTTAGCTTCTGGAAATGATGTGGAAACCAAACCCGGCGCAAATACTGGCCCCGTTAGCCAAGGTGTTAATACCCGCTTTAATATTTACAGCGGGCCGGTGTCAGCAGAAGACTATCCACCTGATTTAGTGACAGATGCGGGAGCCTCAAATTATCCAGATACCTATGCAGAGTATCAATTTGACAATATGATTAGAAATTATGATGAACCAGTAGACGGCGTAGCACAAAGAAGAGTTTTGACCGCTACTTTTGGCAATTGTGAAGCCACTGTGAATGGCAGAGGAACAGTACCAATTCTCGGGTTTGGCTGTATATTTCTCACTGCTCCGGTAGATAAATCTGGAAAAAATAAAGAACCACGATTATATGGGGAGTTAATCAGAGAATGCCGTTCTTCCGGGATACCAGGTCCCAATTCAATAGACGGTCCTGGTGTTCATACCATTCAATTATACGGTGACCCGGATAGATGGGATTCCTAAAAGGCAGATGATGATACACAATCTTCCAAAGAATCAGAAAGGATTAGCAATAGTTGAGTTTGCTGTTGTTTTACCCTTTTTATTACTGACGTTAGCCATCGTTGGTGAAATTGGGTATGTCATGTATCAACAAAACCTCTTAAGCAAATCAGTAGAAACGGGAGGGCGGTATGTCAGTGTAAGTTCTACATCTGGCAGCGGTTTTGTCGATGTTTCAGCGCAAGATATCCAAAATACCCGAAATATGGTGGTTTATGGCAATATAGCAGGTGTTGGAACCCCACTTATTGCTGATTTAGATCCACTCGAAATCAATGTTACTTGTACTTATGGAACTCGCAATGGTCATTGCATTAAAAACTTTAATTTAACGCCCATTACTGTACAAGTAAACTATACCTATAATCCTGTTTTGGGTGAGGTATTCGATAATGTGACCGGGTTCAATTTTTTCCCCCTCCCTATGTCCGCTATAACTATTGTCGAAACTATTTAGATTCATCGTTTCAAAAGATCGACCGGGAATTTAAATAAGTTTATTAGCTTATATGGGACATTCAACCATGAAACGATCTCAAACAGGATCCGTTACGATAGAACTAGCCATGGTTGGCTTCTTTTTCTTTTTTATTATGTTAGGTGTAATTGAAACAGGAAGAGTGATGTTCACATGGAATGCATTGAGTGAAGCAACTCGGCTTGGCGCTCGCGCAGCATCTGTTTGTGCGGTTCAAGATAATGTTATTTCGACAATTTCTACATTTAATAACAATGGATTGATTACAGGATTAGAGCCTGGAAACATTAACGTGAACTATTTGAATGAAAATGGTGCTGTAGTGCCAAACCCTGGCCCTGGAAATCCAAATGGTTTTCTAGATGTCAGGTTTGTCCAAGTTAGCATACAAGGATTTGACTATGATTTGCTAATTCCTGGCATTGGGCCAATTACACTGCCTTTATTCAGCACAACTTTACCAAGACAAAGTTTTGGTATTGTTCCGAATGAAGCGACTGGTTGTTAACGAAGAAATTAGAGTACTTATGAACGAAAAAACTAAAATTAACTTTATTGGGAAAGAAACCGGCACAATAAAAATAATTGAAACGGCATTGCGCACTAAAGAAAATTATGAAATTAGTAGTAATTATCTTCGAGATGATTCTGATAGCAATGTTGTTAATTTCTGCAAAGCTGATAACTCAACGATCTACATTTTAAATCTCACTGATAATTGGCAACAAGAACTATCTTCAATTCGTGAAAATTGTAATCTAGATACCAACCCAATATTGGTATTTGGCCCTGAAAATACCAAGGCCATGCGTGAAGCCATTAAAATGGGTGCTGCAGATTATTATTCCAATCCCGAACAGATTTCTGAACTTGACGAAAAACTAAGTACAATTGTCGAAGAACTCGCTGTCGCAAAAGAAAAAATAGTAGAAGAAAAACCAAAACTTGTTACAACAGTCATTAACACTGAAGGTGGTGCTGGTGCATCATTTATTTCTGCCAATATCGCACATCTATTTGCATCTCAACACAATCAACATGTTGCCTTACTTGATATGGATGTTCAATTTGGCAGCCATGCGTTAAACCTTGATCTATCATTAAAGTACGGATTAAGTGAAGTTCTAGACAGTGTTGACAAATTAGACTCTTCATCACTACCTGGGTTATTTAGCAAGCATGGTAGCGGATTACATGTGTTGGGTGAAAAACTAGATGAAATCGTCTTACCCAATGATTTATCTCCTGAAAGAATTGAAAAGCTAATCAGCTTATCTAGCGAACAATTTGACCATACCGTTATCGATTTACCTCGACAAATTGATGCTATGTTTGCAGCTACGGTGGCTAAGAGCAGTCGCATTATATTAGTCATGCAACAAACGTTGGCACACGTTCGTGACACAAAACGCTTGCTCACAATTCTTACTCAGGAATTTGAAGTTCCGAAAGAGCATATAACAGTCATTCTTAATCGTTTTAGACCAGAACATGCTATTACCATTAAAGATATTGAGGCAACCATCGATCATCGTCCATTAATCATTCTGCCAAATGATTACGACCGAGCCGTTAAAGCAGTTGAAGTGGCAAAACCATTTGTTGAATTTGCGCCAACGACGCCATTAGCAAAATCTTTTAAAGAAATAACTCAAGATCTCACTGGAGCGCCGCCAGAAATAGAACCCAAAGTAACATTTTTTAAACGAGCTGTAGCAGCGATCGTTGGAAATTAATTCATTAAAATAGCTTTAAGGAAATTAAGTAATGGATTTACGTGCCAGATTATTGGTTAAATACAAAAAAAATATCATAGATGATTTGGCCAACGAAAATATTCCTGCTCAAGAGGATCTTGATGAGCTCGTCGAAATTGAAAAAAAAGAATCGCAAAAAGAAGCTGAATTAGAAAACGAAATTGATAAAACAGAGGGAGATGTTTCAGATGCTTACTTAACTGAGCATGAGAATAAGTTTAGAACAGAAGTCATGATTAAGGTCATGGAAGCCATTGATCTATCAAAAATTGGTAATCTTGAAGATGACGAAGCTCGGTCTCAAATTCAAGAAATCTCCAAATCCATTATCGATGAACTAAATATCCCACTAGCTAAAGATTCTCGCCATAAGTTGGTACAAGTTATTGAAGATGAAATCCTAGGTTTGGGTCCTTTAGAAATGCTAATGCGTGACTTGACCGTGAGTGAAATCATGGTTAATGGCGCCAAAAATGTCTTTATTGAAAAGTCTGGACGCCTACAACCTAGTCCAGTTGTATTTGACGACAATGATCATGTTATGAAAATCGTTGATCGTATCGTCACTTATGTGGGACGTAGAATAGATGAATCTTCTCCCATGGCTGATGCACGTTTAGCTGATGGATCTCGAGTAAATATCATCATCCCTCCCCTAGCTCTAGATGGTCCTACAATTACCATTCGTCGTTTCCCAGCCGACCCTCTAACATTGGAAGGACTCGTAGGGTTTAATGCATTATCACCAGGCATGGCCGAAATTCTAAAAGCTATCGTGAAAATCGGAAAAAATATTCTAATTTCTGGCGGTACCGGGTCTGGTAAAACAACTGCTCTAAATGCATTGTCTGCGTTCATCCCCCACAGCGAACGTATTGTAACAATAGAGGACGCCGCTGAATTACAACTTCAGCAAGCACATGTTGTTCGACTCGAAACTCGTCCGTCAAATATTGAAGGTAATGGTGAAATAACTCAACGAGATTTAGTTAAAAATGCACTACGTATGCGACCAGACCGAATTGTTATTGGTGAGGTTCGTGGTGCCGAAGCAATGGATATGCTGCAAGCAATGAATACAGGTCATGATGGATCATTAACAACTACTCATGCAAATACGCCTCGAGATGCACTTTCTCGTATCGAAAACATGGTGGCCATGGCTGGTTTTGAACTTCCCATGAAAGCGGTAAGAGCGCAAATTGCTTCAGCAATTCATTACGTCATTCAGGTTACCCGACTAGAAGATGGCAGTCGTCGCATGACAAATATTAGTGAAGTGAATGGCATGGAAGGCGATGTAATTACTATGACAGAAATATTCTCTTTTGAACGACGTGGTCTAGATGAAAATTATAAAATTCTTGGCGCTTATAAACCATCTGGAGCCATACCTTCTTGTGTAGAAGAACTCGGTCATAAAGGTGTAATTCTCGATAACCGATATTTCGACCCAGATAATGAAGTTGAGGGATAAAGAATGGATCTAACCTTAATCGGTTTATTTGTAGCGATTGCCATTGCAATATTTCTATTTGAATGGGGTATGTTACGTTCCGTGTACGCACCTGCACGTCAAGACTCAGATCGCATCAAAGATCGTATAAAGAAACTGAGAGATGGTGACCAATCTACAGATGTACAACAAGACTCCTTAGTAAAAGATAACTATAAGGAAAAGAATTCTAGCTTCTACCGAAAAATTTCTCAATTTCCAGGCGTTAATCTCATTACACTTTGGATTGAGCAATCTGGACAGACAACAAAACTCAATCACTTTTTGTGGACCATGGTCGGCGCTGGAATCGTTTCGCTAATTATGACTGTGGCTCTTACACAAAATATAGCCTATGCACTTCCTGCAGGTATAATTGGATTCTTTCTACCAGTGCTCAATTTATTACACAAAAAGAAAAAGCGTTTAGATGTATTCGATGAACACTTGCCCGAAGCGATGGATATTATGACCCGAGCCCTGCGCGCAGGACATCCATTTAATACTACATTGCAATTATGCGCCGATGAATTAAAAGGCCCGCTTGCAGAAGAAATGGCAATTACCTTTGCCGAATTAAATTTTGGTGTATCAACTCAGGCAGCCCTTAAAGACCTTATCCGTCGAGTTCCCTCAAAATCACTAAAATCCTTGGTAACGGCTATTTTACTACAACGTGAAACTGGGGGTAATCTGGCTGAGATATTGGAAAAAATCAGTGGCGTTGTTCGAGAAGGTTATAAATTTCAACGTAAAATTAAAACACTATCTGCTGAAGGAAAAATGTCGTCTATTGTTTTAGCTAGCGTACCTATCGTTATGGGCCTTGGAATGTACGCTATTCAACCTGATGTTATCAATGAATTATTTGTTAATCCCGACGGACATGATTTATTGAAACTATCAGGTACACTTTATCTTGTCGGATTTATTTGGATCCGTATGTTAATTAAGATAGAAGTATAAAAACATGGAATACCTTACCAGTATAATCACAGATATTGTTGGCGATGCCGAAATTGGCAATTTGTTAGTCATACCAATTATCGCTATCTTGTTTTTTCTATTTGCCGCAGCATTTGTTTATCTCATTAGCGGAATATTAAGTCCTTACAGACGTCGTCTTCGTTCAATTGCCGGTATAAAAAAACAAGAACTTGTCAAAGACAATCGCCATGCAAAACCTTTAAATGGTAACCTCAGCCAGGTTATCATGCCTAAAAATGATAAAGAACTATCCATTATTCGCACTAAATTAATACAAGCAGGATTTAGACAAGCAAATGCTGCACAAAACTTTTTTGCCATTAAAACCATATTAGCAATTGTCCTTCCCGCGATTATTTTAACTGCAGCTAGATTTTTTCCAGAGATTTCTATTCGGGATTTATCATTTTATGCCATGGGTGCTGCAGCGGTAGGTGTATTTGGACCTAACTATGTTTTATCAAAGTTTTTGCTAAACCGACAGTCCCTCATCCAAAAAGGGTTTCCAGATGCCTTAGACTTAATGGTCGTTTGTACAGAAGCAGGTCTAGGTTTTGATTTAGCAATGAGCCGAATTGCCAGAGACATGCAACACTCACATCCCGTGGTTGCACAAGAGTTCTCACTCATCAGTGCTGAAATACGAGCTGGAGTTGATCGAATTGAAGCCTTGAAAAATTTCGCAGATCGAACAGGTATGGATGATATCCAGGGATTTGTAGCCCTTTTATCTCAAAGCATTCGCTTTGGTACCAGCATCGGTGAAACTTTGCGCATTTATGCCGATGATTTTCGCGACAAACGCATGCAAAAAGCGGAAGAAATGGGTGCAAAAATGAGCACTAAATTAATTTTCCCCATGGTATTTTGCTTTTTCCCCTGTTTTTTTATTATTGCCATTGGCCCCATTGTTCTCAGAGTCATAGCAACACTATAATTCTTCTTTTTAACCTTTAATACACCGTAATAATGTGATGTTTAACACAGGTTTTTCCTTCGGCCTGCCGATAAAGGTTTAGAACCTTTATGTCGGTGCAGTCATGTTATTGTTGAAAAAATCACTCAATTTTAAATATAAAATAGTCCTAGTTATTTTTATCGTTTTATCGGTAGGCGGTTGCGCAGGCATGCCTTGGAGTAAAACACCCGGTGAATATGATTTCTTTCTAGAAGATGCTGATGGCGAAAAACCTGCCAATATTGATGACCTTGAGTCTGATCAAACGAAAGGCAGTACTGAAGCCAAATTAAAAGCAAAAACTGCGTTAGGGCAAGATGACCTAGACGGTGCTCTGTATTACTATGTTAAAGCGCTAGATCACGATCCAGAAGATGCTGAATCCCTCGTTGCAATCGGTGCGATTCATACCAAACGTGGCAACATCGAGTTAGCTATTCTTGCCTACCGCATCGTTTTGGGCGAAAACAGTTCAAATCTTCCCGCTCAAATCGGTTTAGGTTTGTCACTCATTCGAGTAAATAAATATGGCGAAGCACGATTCACTTTATTACGTGCTTTAAAAGATAACCCTCAAAAACCAAGAATCTATAATGGCCTGGGCGTCATTTCCGATATTGAACACATCTTTACTGAGGCACGATGGTTTTACGCTCAAGCATTAAAGATGTCACCAGATTCACCAGTGACTCGTACTAATATTGCTTATTCATATTTCTTGTCCAATGAATGGGATAATGCTGAAAAAATCTATAAAGGCGTTCTCAATCAATTTCCAAAACATGCACAAGCATCTTTAAATTACGGATTGTTATTAGCGCGTAAGGGCCAAATTTTTGATGCACAATCACAATTTGAGCGTGTATTAGATAAACCCAAAGCTTATAACGAATTGGGTTATATTTTAATGCTGGACAGAAAGTACACAATGGCAGAACAACTTTTTCAAAAAGCAATTTCATCATCACCTACTTATTTTGAAAAAGCCTATAAAAACATGGAGCACTTAAAAGAGTTAATGGACAACCGTAATAATAAGCGCACTTAATACTCCGGTATAAATGACTTATGTTTACCAATAATCTAAAATCCATTAGACTTTCAATCACCGCTTTGCTAGTGGCGTTTCTCGCGTCTTGTAGTTGCAGTAACAACGCACCAATTCGCGATCTAATTGTTCCGGAAATTACTTCCACCACACCTTCTAGCAATTCTAAAAACGCCGTTATCAATACATTTATTAATGTAACTTTCTCTGAAAGAATGAGCGAATCTAGTATCAATAGTAGTACATTTCAATTACTTGATAATACGGGACGCACTGTAAGTGGCGCCGTAACATATTCAGGTACAAGTGCGACTCTAAAGCCAGATCAAGCACTGACGAAAAATTCAGATTATTCAGTAAAACTATCCCGACAAATGAAAGATAGTGCTGGCAATCAGATACTCAGTGATTATATTTGGCAATTCACTACTGGTGTATTGACGGATACATCAGCACCCACTGTCGATGAAGTTCTCCCCGAACCCTATACTGGTTCAGTAGCACTAAATACTAATATCGAAATCAGTCTTACCGAATTGGTTAGCGCATCTTCCATTACAGCAGATAATTTTATCGTCACTGATTCTGAAAGTAATATCGTTACTGGCATATTTACCGTAGAAGATAGAAAAATTACATTTGATCCAGAACAAGACCTGACTTCCGATACCAAATACACAGTCACTTTAACAACTGGCGTTCAAGATTTGGCAGGCAATGGTCTGGCGTTTGATTATATTACCCAATTTACAACAGTTAAGATAACTGACACCGAGCCACCGCTGGTGAACTCTGTATCTCCGGCCAGTAATGCCACTGATGTAGCACGTAATATCAATATAATCGCTTCATTTAATGAAGATATAAACGCTGAGAGTGTGACAGCTTCAAGCTTACTAGTAACAGATGAAAATAATCAAGTGATCCCAGGCATTTTAGGTATATCAGGGGCTAATGCCATTTTTGAACCCACAACACCCTTTACCAGTGACACTACTTACACTGTCACACTAAGCAATGACGTCGAAGATTTATTTGCCAATAAATTACAAACAACTTTTAGTTGGAATTTCACAACGGGAAGTAGCAATGATACATCAGGCCCTACTGTAACATCGATTAATCCAGAAAACGACGCCACTAACATCTCTGCAAATAACGCCATAACAGTTACATTTTCTGAAGAAATCAACCCAGTTTCCCTAAGCACTCAGGGTGTACCCAATATTCAAGTTAGAAATAATGCAGGACTGGTTGAAGCAGATATTAACTATAGCGGTAACACCATCATATTCCGCCCCAAAGCACTGTTGGCAGATAATTCTACCTATACTGCATCACTCATTGCAAATATTACTGATCTGGCTGGTAATAAAATGTCAGAAGACTATTCTTGGAAATTTACAACAGGTATTACTCGTGATAGAGAAATACCTTCTGTGACTTCAGTTTATCCTGAAGACAACACTTCAAATGTCGCGGTTAATACCGCAATCGTTGCACGATTTAGCGAAGCCATGGATCCTAGTAGTATTAACGCTGAAAGTGTAACAATTGTTGACGATGCCGGTAACGCTATCGTAGGCATAATGAAAACCATCGGTGCATCTGTGACTTTTCGACCCATTCAATCTTTGGCATTTTCAACAAATTATATTGTCACAATTACAGATCAAGCGGCAGATTTAGCAACAAATTCTTTGGAAGAATCTTTTACATGGCAATTCTCAACTTCAACGGAAGAAGATAACACTAAGCCGACAATTACATCGACAGTGCCCGCGAGTTCATCAAATTTTGCACCCATTAATCGAGGTTTAATTGTCACCTTCAGTGAAACAATGGATCAAGAGAGCATTAATAGTTCAACATTTTATATGACAAATACCAGTGGTGACCTCATTGCTGGTAATATTAATTATGCAGGTAATACAGTAACTTTTATGCCAAATGACAATTTAGTATTTTCACAAAGTTATATCGCAACTGTAGCAGCTGATGTACGAGATATGTCTGGTAATACACTTGGTCTTATCCATAGTTGGTCATTTACCACAAGTTCTGAAATAGACACAACGGCACCACAAATAAGCTCAACTCTTCCTACTGATGGTTCACTTGCGGTAAACAATACGCCTATCACGATTAATTTCGATAAAGACATGGATACATCCAGCTTCAATACCGCAAACATCAAATTATATAATGCAAGCAATGAACTCATCCCTGGTACAATTAGTGGTACTAGCGAGAGCGCGGTATTCATTCCCGCACATGATCTCGAATATGAAAGTGAATATTCGGTGATTGTCGGTACAGGTATACGAGATCTTGCACGAAATCATTTAGCAACCGATTATTCGTGGACATTTCAAACCAGTCTTCCGCCAAATCTTGCACCCCCATTTGTTGTATCAGTGACTCCCAAACACAATCAAGATAAAGTGAAATTATTATCGACACTAAACGTACTATTTAGCGAGGCAATAAATTGCACAACGGTAAGCACTTCAAATTTCACCTTGAGTCAAAATAACACACCAGTTTCGGGAGCCATCGGTTGCAATGACAGCACAATTAGCTTTACACCAACCGATGCATTACTCACAGAAAGTACCTATATCGCCAACTTAGACGTGAGTATTCAAGATATGCAAAATACTGCATTAACTGAAATTTACAGCTGGCAATTTACTACAGCTCCCTGGACACAACAATTTGGTAGCGTATCTTTAGACCAAGGTAACGCGATTACAACTGATAATTCAGATAACATATATACCGCAGGTAATACCGGAGGCAGTCTTGCCACCTTAAACAATGGCCTTACTGACATTTTTATTTCAAAACATTCAAAAAACAGTGTATTGGTATGGAGCAAACAATTTGGAAGCAATAATGTTGATGAGATAACCGACATAACAATTGATTCAAGCGGCAACATCTATGTCTGTGGATATAGTTATGGTGATTTTGCAGCAAGCAGCAATAGTTCTGCAGATATCATCGTGTTAAAGATTGATAACAACGGTAACGAAATATGGAAAAAACAAATGGGCACAGTTCAAGATGATGTTGCTACAGCAATACAATTAGATAGTAATGGAGACTTGGTCCTTACGGGGTACAGTTCAACCGGATTCGATACACATTTATCCAACGGTTTACATGATGTTATTGTATTAAAGTTATCGACGGACGGAACACTTATCTGGTCTCAGCAATTTGGGAGCGTTCTAAAAGATATCGCCAACGACTTAGTAATTGATAGTGACGATAACATCTATGTAGTCGGATATAGCGAAGGTGATATCGATGGTAATCCAAACAATGGTTTTGACGATATCTTCATTACAAAACTAAACACCAATAGTACTATTCAATGGACTCACCAAATCGGCACAAGCTCGACTGATCAAGCCACCGCTGTTGCCATTGACTCCAGCGATAACATCTACATCAGTGGCTTTTCTGCAGGTGCTCTGGACGGCAATACTGCACTCGGCAGCAACGATCAAATCGTTTTAAAATATGACTCATCTGGTACACTCCTTTGGTCCACTCAACTTGGCACTGATAAAGACGATCGTGCTTACACAATAGAAATTGATAATAATGACGGCGTACTAATTTCAGGATATACCTTAGGCAATATGGAAGGGCCAAACGCAGGAGATTCTGACTTAACCCTAATCAAACTGGATTCAAGCGCTACGCAAGAATGGATTCAACAATATGGTACGGCTGAGAGTGATATCAGCTTTGCTGTTACATATGACTCAAATGACAATATTTATCTCACAGGTCGAAGTCAAGGTGAATTAGATGGAAATCAAAATGCGGGGTCTGATGACATCATTATTATGAAATGGGATGAGTTGGGTGCGAAACAATAAAATAATTATTCAAAACCTTGATGGTTTCTAAATTGAAATTAAAATTAAAATTTATTGCTGCAACAATTTGTTAACTAAACAACATTTACTTATTAAATAATGCATTAGGCATGTTGGGAATTATCCATTGAATTTTTTATACGAGTAAATGCACCACTCAATTTATTTTGTTTATGCTTCAAACGCTCTTCTTCGTTGGGACAAAATTCTTCAATAACGATGAGAACTTCATTTGCAACAGAATTGCTACTATATTCTCGCTTATTAAGTTTCGATCGTAATAAATCTATGTTTCCGTAATATTTTTCCAACATGGCTGACAAATTATGGTAATTTTTCTCAATAGTTGGTATCGAACTTTCTAATTCTCGAAGTGGTACAACCTTCTCTTTTACTTCTGTACAACGATTTTTTTCTTTAACTAACAACGCTTCTAATTTTGTTTTTTCCAAATTTAACTGGTTTAGTCTTTTGAGATACTGGCTTTCAATATTTTTGATTTTTCTAAATATTATTTCAGAAAAAACCCAACCCACTATTGCCAATAAGAAAATAAGATAAACAAAAATAATTGGTGAATTATTCATAATGTAGTATTTTCGTGCAGTAATTTGTCATCAGTTATTCTGATTAAAAAGGTTTAGTTTTTCCATCTTTATAACTATCTGTCTACAAAGCATTCATGTACCAAAATTTTCACATATTTTGAAACATAAGTTCATTTAAAACAATAGTTTAGAGCAACCAAAACTGTGAACAAGTTCTGAATATTCGACCTTTATTTATACTGTTATGCAAATACAGACCGAAAATTGGATAATGAATATCATAGCAAGGTAAATATTGATCTTCATCATCTGCCCTTAACAGAGTTGCCTAGCAATTGTTTAGATCTACACCAATATCACGTAATGTAATGCTCATTTACAAATATTTTCGACTAAGAATACAAAAAAGTTTATGACAATTTCCGCAAAATGACGAATAGATCACCAAAGTTTTAAATTAATATTATAGTATGACTTCACAAAGACTAGCGTGTTGATGCATACTAAATGCCTGTTTATTCTAAGAGTAGAAAGGTATCGTGTTACCTAACTGATAGATCTTAATTTGCCATCGTGAGTACGTTCAATTGTATATATTAACTACGAAATGATCACCAAATCTACAGCTAATACCAACCTTAGAACTGGCTTTATCAAACGATCAATAGCAAGGTTGATCCAATTCTATATTATTACTCTTATCTTATATTCTACTCACGTAACATCCGAAATTATCAGTGAAACTTTGCCAAACAATATCGTTGCTACCGCAGAGTATAAATCAGGAGATCCAAACAAACCGGCGGTAATCGTATTACACGGTTTTCTACAAACTTATACCTTTCTTGCTACTCACAATATTATTGAAGGTCTTTCGGATCTGGATTTTACTGTAGTTGGTCCAAATCTATCCCTTGGTGTGCCTGCTCGAAAACGTAGTTTGCAGTGCGAAGCCGTTCATCAGCATACCCTCAATGATGATCTTGATGAAATCAATTTCTGGGTACGATGGTTACAAAATAAAGGCCATAAAAAAGTTATTTTTGTAGGTCATAGCTGGGGAAGTCAACATGCACTCGCTTATCTCTCTTCACAAAGAGACACGTCAAATATTGTTGGTTTGGTGGCTATAAGTTTAGTTCCCAGTGAGGAAAACTCTGTTCTCATGTCACGTCAACTAGAACAAGCACTGACTAAGCAATTAGCTTCAAATGCCACTCTACACAAATTTGTCTTAGGATTTTGCCAAAAATACACTAGCACAACCCAAGGATACTTAAGTTATGCGGAATGGAATGACAAAAAATTACTATCTGCATTAGCTGACATCACTAGAAATGGAAAACCTGTTTTTACAATTTTGGGAAGTGCTGACAAACGATTACGAAAAATGTGGATCAAAGATTTGACAAATGCTGGGTCCACTATTTCTGTAGTAAAGGATGCGAATCACTTTTTTTCATCTGCTTATGAATTTGATCTAATAGATGAGTTGGACGTGGTCTTAAAAACATTTGTTTTGGCAAATGACTAACCGTGAAGAATTTAAACTTCTCTTTCCGTCGTTTATCAATATCAACCTATTCATTAGGCTTTGCGATATTAGCCTTGATCCCCGTAGTGATTGTTGGTGTTTTGACAGACAACCAAGCGGCGGCAATTCAGAAACAAGCAAGCTTTGAGAGCCATAAACAGGCCCATTCTGAATTCGATCGTGTTGTTTCCCAATATATCGCTGATGTTCAAGCCTCGGCTAAGGAGCTTGCTGTACTTGATGAAACTATTGCACAATTAACCGATGCAACTTATTATCAATATTGGAAAGAATCACGAGTCGACGAAACACATCGTGTAAAATCGTTAATGGCTGAAGTTGACCTATTCGATCCGCAAGGAAAGGCTCTCCATTCTAATTCTAGCTATTCAGATAATATACAACCTCAAGCAATAAATCAGGTGATGTTTTGGAACGATAAAGATGAGATTTACATAATTTATCAACAACCCATTCAGTTGATCAAAATGGATGGGTCTGATAGCACTCTTCTAGGTTATATTGGAATTCGATCTAATCTTAACAAGCTTTTAAAACAACAACGCAATCTTTTACACTCAGATGTTAGTTCGATACGATGGAATCTATCAGAAAATAGCTTCACGTCACCCATTCAAGCAATCGACTCTGCCATTCTTTCAGTTCGAGAAACATCGGCTATCATTGCTTTTTCGCACTTAATCCGAAAAAGCGCCTTCACATATCTCATGTATACTCTCGCTGTATTTTTGGTTATAGGCCTTTTATGGCTTTCCTTATTCGGCAGGCCTTTAGCACGATTAGAACAACATATTAAAAATCTATATGATGGTACTGCAGATAAAATTCCCGACAATTTGCACGGTGTAGCCAGGGTTACTGAACTTGAACATGTTCGAAATGCAATTAATGATTATGTAAATCGATTTCAACATGCAAAAAATTCACTCATTGAAAAAAATGAAGAACTCACTCGTTTAACCTATCGTGACTCTCTAACCAATACTTTTAATAGACGAGCTTTTGAACAGCACCTTTCAAGTTCACTTAACAATGCCCGGAGTGAAGGGGCTCAACATGCCTTATGCTATCTTGACTTGGATCAATTTAAGGTGGTAAACGATACCTGTGGACATTTAGCTGGCGATGCATTGTTAAAACAAATTGCATTCAGACTTCAACATGAAATTCGTGAAGCAGACATGTTAGCACGACTAGGCGGTGATGAATTTGGCGTTATTTTGGAAGGCTGCGATATTGAAAGAGCTACGAAAATTGCGAACAACTTAAGAGTTTCATTAGAACGATTTCGATTTTCCTGGGAGGATAAACTGTTTGATGTCGGCGTTAGTATCGGCGTGGTACCTATATTACCAGATTCTCTCGGTACAAATGAATTGTTACGTGCAGCAGACTCTGCATGTTATGTAGCAAAAGACCTCGGCCGAAATCGTGTTCACATCTATCAATCCAACGACAAAGAAGTCGCAATGCGTATCGGTGAAATGCAATGGATTTCGAGTATTAATCGAGCATTGGAAGAAAATCGATTTTGTTTGTACTACCAACCCATAGTACCCACTATACCAAGTATTGGTGCTACTCATTTTGAAATACTACTTAGGATGTCTGATGCTGAAGGTCAAATAATCCCACCAATGGCATTTTTACCCGCTGCAGAACGTTATCAACTCATGCCTAAAATCGATCGATGGGTATTATCAGAAACAATAAGAGCGATTGCAGATGGACGCTTAAACCAGAATTATAAACCTGTCATGGTATCAATTAATCTTTCAGGACAAACTTTAGGTGACGATAGTTTTCTTGATTTTGCGAATGCAATTATTAAAAAATCAAAAATATCACCAAAGTTACTATGCTTTGAAATTACTGAAACAGCTGCTATTACCAATTTGTATGCCGCGAATCAATTTATTACAACACTAAGAAATATCGGCTGTAGCTTCTCGCTCGATGATTTTGGTAGCGGCTTAAGTTCTTTTGGTTATTTGAAAACATTATCTGTAGATTATTTAAAAATTGATGGTCATTTTATACGTCACTTATTAGAGGATTCAATAAATCAAACCATTGTTGAATCTATTCAACATATTGGCAGTAATTTAGGGCTTAAGACGGTTGCAGAGTATGTAGAAACACCAGAAGTATTGGAAGAGTTAAAAAACATCGGTATAGATTATGTGCAAGGGTTTGCCATCGCTGAACCCTCATTGCTTCCAGAAAGCATGGAAAAAATAGAAACGGCTAGTTCAGACTATTCCATACAAAAAACTCAATTACCACTCGTTAGGTAACTCAAACAGAGATTCGCTTATTCATTTTACGAAGTTTATATCGCCCTTTAATCAATATTTTGCCCGTTCAGCCCTCGTTCAGTTAAAAACCCTTAATCTGTTATCAACACTTTACAAAAGTGTCACATTGAAAAAAGGAGAACTTTCATGAAAAATCTTATGGTATCACTCGCATTAATTACTGGTCTTGGATTATCTTCATCTGCTGTTTTTGCTGGTGATGAGCTTGAGTTAGCTAAACGTAGTGGTTGTCTAGCATGTCATGCTATAGAGAAAAAAATCGTTGGGCCTGCGTGGCAAGATGTATCTAAGCGTTATAAAGGTCAAGATGTAAAAGCACAACTCATAAAAAAGGTAAAAACCGGTGGTAAAGGCAACTGGACCGAAGTAACAAAAGGTGTTCCGATGCCTCCTTATTCACCAAGAGTGACTGATGAAAACATTGAGAAATTGGTCGATTTCGTACTCGCACTTGAAAAATAGACGTTAATACAATTTAAACCCTGGAAAAGAACTCACCTCCACTACCCCTTCCCACGAGTTCTTTTCCATTTTTCTCGTTTCGAATTCGGTATGAAACACTTATAATATAAAAATACTGGAAATTGAGTTTGATTTTATGCGCGTTTTAATTATTGAAGATGAAAATACTCTAAGAGAGCAATTGTCTGACCAATTAAAAAAACAAGGTTATGCAGTTGATCAGGCAAGCAATGGGCAGGATGGTGTATTTTTAGGCGATGAATATGATTATGATGCTACCATTGTTGATATCGGTCTTCCTGACATAACCGGTTTACAAGTAATAAAACAATGGAGAAAAAACAATCGAATTTTTCCCATTCTAATTTTAACGGCTCGAGGTAAATGGCAAGAAAAAGTCGAAGGCCTTGAAGCAGGTGCTGATGATTATTTAGTCAAACCTTTTCATTATGAAGAACTACTCGCTCGTATTAAAGCGCTGGTTCGTCGCTCATCAGGCAAAACAAATACTGTCATAAATGCACATCCCCTATCTCTTGATACTAACTCACAAGCGGTTACGTTAAACGAAAAACCTATCGAGTTAACGGCATTTGAATATAAAACTCTGGAATATCTAGTCATGCATAATGACAAAGTCATCTCCAAAACAGAACTCACCGAACATATTTACGATCAAGACTTTGATCGCGATAGCAATGTTATCGAAGTTTTTGTAGGCCGCTTGCGTCGTAAATTAGACCCTGACAATTCACTTAAACCCATAGAAACATTACGAGGTCGAGGTTATCGTTTTAACTTGGCTATCAACTCATAATGCTATCACTTACTTCCCGTCTATTAATTTCGCTAAGCATAGTACTAAGTTGTTTTCTCGGTGGAACGGGGTATGTCTTAGATAAAACATTTCAAGAAAGTGCAAAAGATGCAGCTCAAGATCGCCTACACGGATTTGCGATGGCTCTGATTGCTGCCGCTGAAATAAAAATTGATGGTAGTGTGTATATTCCTGATATTTTGCCTATCGTCAGATTTAATCAGTTAAAGTCGGGATTATATGCACAGGTCCTTAATAATCAGGGAAAACAGTTATGGAAATCCAGTTCATCTAATGGCAAAGATTTACCTCAATCTCACCAACTAAAGAATACGGAGGCAAGTTTTGTTGTCACTGAAACACTTTCAGGTGAAAGACTATTTAACTTTAACTATGGTGTCTCCTGGGACTTAAGTAACAAAGTCCATGTTTATACCATTAATATTCTTGAGTCACTGGATACTTATGAAAAAGAAATCAATCGCTTCCAACAAAAACTTTGGCTCTGGTTAGGTGGAGTTTCGTTTTTGCTTATTGTAGTTCAAGGCAGCTTGATGCGTTGGAGTTTACGGCCTATTCACACCGCAGCTACAGAAATTGAAAGAATTGAAGCTGGACAACAAACTGAACTTGAAAATATTTATCCCAAAGAATTACAAATTTTAACCAAAAACCTTAATGCTTTAATGAAGAGTAATAAGCAGCATCTAACTCGTTATCGACATTCATTATCAGACTTAGCTCACAGCCTAAAAACCCCTTTGGCTTTACTAAATAGTGCCGGTGAAAGTAATGACACTAAACATCCGTTAAAGGAGGTAGTTGCCGAACAGGTTGATCAAATGAAACAAATTGTTGACTATCAACTACAGCGAGCCTCAACTTCTGGACAAAACCCTCTCAGCAAGCCAATTGACATTGAATCAATCACCAATAAGATTAATAACAGCCTTTTAAAAGTTTATGCTGATAAAAGAATAACTTCAAATATTGAAATCGAATCAGAAGTTCTTTTCTTTGGCGATGAATCCGATTTATTCGAGCTACTGGGCAATACGCTTGATAATGCATTCAAATGGGCTCAGTCAAATATATTGATTAAAATAAACACTTCTCAAACACCTCATCAATTATGGATCAGTATTGAAGACGATGGTCCTGGCATAGAACCTCAACTCGCCAAAAAAGTACTAGAACGGGGTATTCGCTCTGATGAACGTGGCGGAACCGGTATTGGACTAGCAATTGTTAACGATATTGTACAAGCTTATGACGGCACGATAGAGCTAGGTCAAAGCAAACTAGGCGGGTGTTTATTCCTTATCAAACTATCACAAAATCAATAATTCAGCCATACAAATCCTTGATAACCTATTGTTATTAATAGATTTTTCAATTTTCGCATACTTTTCATACCCTATTTAGTGTAAAATCGCATAATTCAACGCGTTGACAACTCTTGGTATGGAAAAATGATCGAAGAATTAAACGAAGAACAACAAGACACAATCAAAACTTGGCAAAATTCATTTTTAGGTAGAGCGCTTGCCACTCATACAAAAGAATATTTTTACGAGCACGCTATTCTAAAAAATATCCCCGAAGATGCAAAGCAAGAACTCATTGCTGATTTTTATAAAAAAATCTTTGAATTAACAAACTCAGAAGAACCATTGTTCACTCTACGTGGTTTCATAGCATCCTACGTACATTCATATGCTATTTTCCAGGTTTTATGTTTAAGCCCAAGTGAAAAAGCCAATTCTTTATATCAAAATAATCCCTATATATCTGGCAATTTGCGCACACACATTAAATCACTCGCCATACATAATACAGAAATTAATGAACTCAATTTAAAAAATGAATTTCTCACTGACGAAGACTTAATAACATTTTGCCAAACTAAAACAGCTATTAGCATGTTCTATATGAACGGTATGAATATAGTACGTTATGAGCTAAAAGATATCATTAAAGAAAGTGATTGGCTACGACCTTTCATTGAATCCATGCTTATTTGGGAAGAGGATAACTGTAGAAAAAATATCGGTCTACCTAGTTTATTAGAAAATAAAACCGCAGTAGAAAAACACAGTTTATTTCTGCAATATGTGACTAATGGGTCACAAGATCCTTTTACCGCCTGGCAAACAAGGGATGAAAATAGTGTCTATATTCCAATTGAGCAAAATATTCAGTAGGTCTCAAAATCAAGTCCAATAAGTCTAAATTAAAATAAGGAATTAACATCAAGGGCTTTTTTATACAGTATGAACAGTAATCTGATTAAACGGTATCACCCAACCATGTTTATTGCAGGCTTCTACTGCTAATCTCTGTAATATCCGCGGAATTTCTATATAGCGTTCAGCAGCATCACTAGTAAAAGAAATCATAGTTACCAAATCTAATGAAGAAGCTCCTGCTTTCTCGAAATCCACTTTTAAACTTTTAACACACTCATCATAACTAGCCTGGTTAAATCCATCTTTAAGGTAGTCTTGCAAATCATTAATAATTGAAGTTGTTATATTTGCTTGATGTTGATAATCCAAACCAAAACTCATCATCATGGTAAACCCATTCAGTGACAAATTTTGTGGATTTTGATCTATAAATGTTGAAGAGCGATAAGATTTAATGGCATCTAATACTTTAAATTCTACAAATTCTGGCGATTGACTAATCACCTGTCCGAAAGTTTTATCTTCTAATAATGCCCAGTCATCTTTACGAGTAGGAAACCATATCTCACTTTCATCAAAACGACGGGAATTATATTCAACGAGTGCTTTTACAGGTATACGCATAGATCCACCCTGTAACAATGGATTAGTTAAGGTTGCTTGAAAATTTAAAGATTCAACATGCCAGGGCAAATCATTGAAAATAATTCGCTCCCCTTCTCGCACAGGACCTAAGTTCAATATCAATTTGGCTTCGGTTAAAAATTGAGGTAATGATTTTTGAAGTGCCCATGCAGCGCCAGCGAGCATAATAAAAACCAAACCCATCAGTACCCAATCACCCCGTATATAAAAAACCGCCATACCCGACATGAGCACAATTAGGGAGGTAAACAAATAAAACAATAATGTGCCAGCGCGCACGATAAACGCCTTCCGCTGCTTAGATCTTCCAGCAACATACCGACGATAAGTATTTGCCATATATCTCATTACAGCATATACAAGCGCCATAACACCCAGTGCAATTACTAGATTTAAAACACGCCCTCCCAATAGTTTCTTAAGAGATTCGATGGGGTCAGTTTTTGATGTATTGGAAGGTGATAAAGTCTCTTGCAGTTCAAACTTAACAAGATCAAGTCGACTTTTTAAATCATCTCGTCGTCGACTCCAGCGATTCTCTAGAGGTGAAAATGCATTTTTTAGCTGTTCTGTAGGTGCAGTTTGTCGATAATTTGTTAACGTTTTTACTGCATTTTCTGCCACCAACAAACGCTCTTCATAATATGCTTGATCTGAACGTAAACGTTCAATTTTTCTTGGTCGTTCTGATATTCGACGCAACTCAATTAATATAGGTTCAAAAACTGATTCTAACTGAGCCCGCCAATCAAATTTCTCTTCCGATTTTTCACCAAATAAACTTAAATCAGCACCACCAGTAGCAAGCATCTCTAAAGCCGTTTGTAAGGACTGCAAATCAAGCGTTACTTGCTCAATTTCTTCAATTATCTTTTTATCGCCTATACCTTTAGATTTTTTTAGATCTTTTCGAAGCTCCCCTATCCGTTCATCCATATTATTAATTAAGGTAACTAAAGTATCTAAATGTTGCCAACTATTTATTTTATCTTCTTCAGCCGTTGAAGTATCATCAGCAAAACTACTACTTAAAAAAACACAGAAGAAACAAAAAATTACAATTTTTAAATTACCCATAGATTCACTCAATTAATATTTCCGTATACCTCTCAAATAACACAATAATGTATTTGAGTTATAAAAAATAATTTATTAAACCGTTAATTTCTTCATATTCTCTTGGCGCGTCTTTTTTTAATTGTATTAATTCGTCTTTTGTTAACACTATATCAAATTCACTTTTGAGATTTATTTTATTAGCGCTTTGTTGCTTAGTCAAAGCCAACCACAATACATTGAGTTTATTGTATTGATAAACAATTAATGAAGATTGATAAGGGTGCTCTTTAAACGCCTTAAAAACTCGTTTTATTATACGATCCCTATTTTTACCTTGAACGGCAGTAAAATTCTTTTCATGACTAATATTTAAACTTAAATAATTTACCAGAGTACGATAGATTACTGGCCCAACATCATCGCCGGTTTCATCCATCCACTTCTCCGCATGTAATAAAGCTTCATGAATAGCGATTGACATGTCTTTTGCGTTCTTTTGTTCTTCATAATTTAATGCGATTTGATGATAATCTTTTACGATAAAGGATAAACGCCCTGCTTCATCATAAGCAAAATCAGCAGCCTTGCCAGCCATTTTCTTAAATAGCGCTACTCGTTGTTGTCGATAGGCAATTTGTTCACTCTTATCTTGACTTAAATTGGCTAAAAAGCCATATGCTAGTAGCTGGAAACGCTGTGGATAAACAGTAACTAAACGTTGATTGTTTTTAGATAAAACTTTAACTGACTCGCTTAAATCAACTAATTTTTTAAATTGCTCAATTGCATCCGCTTTCTTATCGTTTTCCATCAAAACATAGGCATATGCTAAGGTTGATTTAGCTTGATTTTCTGGAGTCAATTGATGATTTTTAAATAAGACCTCATAATATTCTATTGCTTTTACGTAGTCTTCCGATTGCATGGCATAAAAAGCAGATTTTTCCAAATATGGTGCAACATCACCTAGACCATTTTCCTGCACAATTTTTTTCGCAGTTTCTATTTGTATCAACGCTTCAGATTTTTGATTGTTATAAAATAATGTACGAGCTAACATCCAACGCGTACTTACTTCATCAATTTTCTGCATATAGGGCATCAATAAGCGATGCTGAAAAAAATCTGCGGCTAAACCATATTGTCGCACTTCAAACTGTAACCAACCTAGGTTCTGCCAAACTGTAGCAGCGATACGTGCATTATCCTGCGCCAGATCTAGGGCCATCATATAGTGGTGATGAGCTCTTTGAAATAATGATTTATCGTAGGCATAACCACTTTGAGAAGATCGCATTTTAATATGATAAATATATCCCATCATTAAATCACGCATAGCAGGATTCAATCCCGATGGCTTCATGCTAGATAATAGTGATAATGCTTCATCAAGTGCTTTAATATCAGTTTTTTCTGATTTTTCAGCCTTTATCACTAGCTGCAACGCAGTAATATATGGCTGATTTGGACCAATAAGCTTTTGCTTGTTTAAGATCTCATAAGATTTTTTCAAGTTATCCAATTTATTCAGCTCAGGTGTTAAACCTAAAGTGATAAATTGAAAGTGAGCTTCCAAATCATTTGTCTGACGGATTGCACTATAAAATATAGAATAGGCTTTATTCAACTCGGACTCAGCCATTACGCCATAAGCTTTATTCATGGTTATAACAGAATACTGATCCGCAACATTAACAAATTCCATTTCCGAAATATGAGTAACCGTAAGCCAATTTCTCGATAACAGTTCCATATAATCAAATTGATCGTTTTGCCCAAAGTTTTGAATTGCCCGAGTGTGCATGGCTTTACGCAAAAGGAGATCTTTCTTGTTATTATTTAATACTTTTCGAAGTTTTTTAAACTCAACCCCCTGTAACTTTTTATCGTCACTTAGCCCCATGTTGAGGCTCATCAATTCAACACTAAAAAGCTCTTTTATATTGTCAAATTTAGCAAGATCTAATTGTGCTTCCACATTATTAACACGCTGAACTAAAGACAATTCCAACTGGCTCATTAATTTAAGATAAGAAAAGGCATAATATAATCGTGACTCACTACTTAGCTTATTCTCATTAAACATTTTTGGATATAATCCAAGCAGAGTTTCTGCTTGTTTTGGCAAAAGCAATTGCTTATATAATTCAAAAATCAAATATCGCTCAAGTGGCAATAAATCAGCGTCCAAATCGATGCTATTCAACTTTTCTAGTGCTAATTCATCGTTTTCGAGTTCGTATTCAAGCTTCGCATTCAACAAAATTAAAAGATTCGACCTATTTACTAATTTCTCAAATTTCTCTCGCGCTTTTTCAACCACATTTTGAAAACGAGTTGTCACAATATCAACAGGAACACGTTGTTTACTCGATTGCACGGCTAATAATTCACTCAATGACAAGTAAAATTCTGCCATTTCATTATTATTTAATTCTTTATATCGACGAACTAACTCTTCAAGATAATAATGAGCTGCTGTCAATTCACCAATTTCGAGATGATTACTCAACACCCTCTCTAGCATGAGTTGATCATCCATACCAAAACGATACCGAATAGTATTTAATAAAAGCAGGCGCTGCTCGTAGCTTCGCGCAGCTTTATGTGCCTCCCATAATTGCTTTTCATTCCAGGCAATGGGGACAACACCTTCTAAGGATAAACGATAAATATCCAGAGAACCTTCAAAGGCACAGGTCACATACAAATAATCTTTGCTTAACGACGGAAATTTGCAATTATTGTTTACCGAAGTTAATTGTTCTGGAAATAAAGCCTTAGAAGCAGAAAACCAAGCATTTTGTTCAATGCGAAATACGACACTATTATCATTACCATCGATCTTTTGATCAGAGTTAGTGTCATTCAAGTAGTGATTAAAATAAATCGACTTTCCATCACGTGAAAATGCAAAAAATCCAGTAATACCTGGTAAATCAAATTCATGAAGACTTTTATCGGAAAGAGTTTTTCTATCAAAGACGTGAACTTTTGAAACCTTATCCACCAATTGATTGAATAATATATATCGGCCATCTGGGCTTGCGCTGGGGGCAGAAATAAATCCCGACAATAAAATGCTGGTCTTCTTACTAAGCAAATTATATTCAGCCAATTCCCACTGTAATTTACCCGCATGGCGCCGAATGTAACCTAAAGTGTTCTGATCAATCCAGAATGGCGTTTGATCAACGGTTTCTTGTGAAGTAATACATTCAATAGACTTATCCAGGGTTTTAACCAGACAAATATCACCTTGAGCATCATTTTTATAATAGGTAAATGCCACCATGTTAGCAGCGGGATTTAAAACAGCTTGTTTGGCATCGCCTTGATCACCAATATATTTCTCAACTTTTAACGTAGCGAGATCCTGATAATAAATAGTTGATATCTGATTACTATCACGAGTGAAATAGATCGCTTTATCATTTGTTGCGATTGTGGCAGCAAAGTTATCCCATGGACCAACAGTGATTTTTTCTAATTTAGCAACACGGTTATTCTGCCAATCGCCCGCTGCTGCATAACAGGCACTTACCAAAAATAATTGGACGATAATACTGATTAAGAACTTATGGAATTTCACTGATTTTGCCCTGCATCAGCAACTGGAAATTCACCATTTAGCATATTAAATGCTCTATCTCTACGTCGTTCAGATGGTTCTTTCGCCAAATTCACAGGCCCTTTGGATAAGCTTTGTTTTGTAAAACGCTGTTCCAATTCTGGCCATTCACCCGATGCTTCTGATTCCATGACGGTGTGTCGATCTACCAAATAGACATCTGGCAAACTGACACATGCAGATAAAGACAAAACACCTAAGGTAATCATTATTTTTTTCATTATTTACTCCAATTACATATTTTTCTAATGCGGGTAAAACGCCCGCTAATCAAAGGATTTTTCGTGGCATTCTAAATGGAAAATTTATTTAAGAGGGATTTCATCAATTGTTTCCAAAGCTTCACTCGCAAATTGCTGAATCATCGGTGTTAAAGGTAAACCTGTTACACGCACTGCCTTTGGCAAACCAGCAATTTCAACTTTAAGATTCATCAAACCACGTTGCATATCAACCTGTACTAATTTTGGGTGTGAAAACCTTAATCCCTTTCGCAACTGCGCCATTTGCTCATCTTCATGCGCAGGATCAATCACATCGAGCAACTGCAAGAGCTGATCTCGATTAATCTGACTGACAACAATTTCCCCTTCCATCAAACGTTTGTGAATATCAAATTCTATTGCCGTACGCGTATTAATCGGTGATAACTTGCTCTGCCTTAGTTTTGAGTCTTTTGCAAGCAATTCACGTGGATCCAAATGTGTTATTCGACTGAGTAATCCCAGCTTCCAGGCATCAGGACGTACATCAAGATAGAACTGGCCAGCTGAATGGCCGCTGAACAGGTCTATGTCAAACTGTTGGAGGCTAAATATATTTTGTTTTAACATGACACTCGCCAAAACAGGCCCAAGGCTTTTTTCAGCAAGTATAATTTTGTCAATTGAAATAGACGAGGTATTCAAATAGGGCTGAATTCGAGTAAAATCTACGCGCTGAAATGGATTTGGGTCAAGGAGATAACGAAACTTAGCGCTATCTTTTTCGAGGAGTAATTCTTCTTCCAGTTTGAACGAACCATTTAGGTTTTGAATTGCAAGATCATCAATGGATAAATTCAGATGATCAAATTGCATTTCACCTTCTAGAGAAATTTGTTTTCCTTCCAACAAAGTCAGGCGTATAGGTATTTCAAGTCCACCAGCACCCGAAACCGCTGGTTTATTAAATAAATTCTCTCGCAGACGAGATGTGATTTTTGATGCTATTTGTGCGTTTTTGCCATCAAGCGAGGCTGTACCAGCGGCTTGCACAGCCAATAAATCACTCCCTAGATTTAGGTTAAGTTTTTTCAGATCAACATCATTTGCCGTCCAACTTGCTTCAGAAACAAAACTTAATGGCGTAACTACATGACCGACTTGCATAGCAGGCACATCGGCTTCTGTAGATAGTAGCTTTATTTTACCTTTATCCACTTGCCATTGAATATCTGCATTATCCGGTGTTAGGCCCGAATTAGCATTTAATTGAACAGTAGTATGAATATCCTTTATTTCAGCAATATCAGGCAAAAGTAGATCAGGAACAGTGATATCTGATTGCCACTGAGTTTGGTCTACAGACCAATTCAGTTGCTGATTGATTGTTGCTGTTTTTGCTAAAACTAATAGAGAACCGGGGTTAGATTGATTTTGTGATAAGGTAGTATCCAATTGCAGCTTGGCAGACATCTTTGCCAGTTGCTTCTCATCAAGTTTTTCCGGATCAACATCTAAAACACTTACAAATGGATGTTTGATTTTTGCATCCAGGTCAATTTTTGCCTGTAAAACACCAATCGTTTCTAATTCTTTCAAATCTTTTAGATATACCTGCCACTCGGGATTTGTGTTTACAGAAACATTTGCTACTAGATCTAAAAATTGCTTCTTATCATTCACCGTCAAATCCAGATTTAATGCTCGCTGATCTGCAACATCAACATGAATAACAGATTGAGTCTTTGACAAAGGCCAGGTTAAATTGTTTTTACTTATCACTCTTAAAGGTAAAGCCTTTTCTAACGGTGGAGTTTGAATTCCCGCAATATTCAAATCCACATCCAACTGATAGTTATTTTTATTATCCATAGAATAATCCAACGTTACTGGACCAGAAAAATTAATGCCGTTTTTCAGTTTTGACGGCTGTACTTGAACCAACTCCAGTTGTCCAGCAGTGTTAATTAGCCATTTTTCCGATAGTGCAAAATCCGCACTTTGAATATCTGGCGCATTGTGTTGAATTTGTGATTTTCCCTTAAGTGACAAATGAGGCTCACCAATAATGGCCAGTTCATTTGCTGCATCATGATATTGACTTAAACCTGGTGATAGCTCAATTTTGAGATCATGTACTAAACCAAAGTTTTCTGGTTTATTTTCTAACGCCAGCTGTACTTTTAATAAAGGATATTTATCCAGCAATACATTGGTATTTAATTTAGCCAGATCAAAATTCAAATTTGTTTCAACTGTTGTTTCGTTTTTTAAATTAAAAGTTTTTTTCACTTCAGGAATATCTACTTTTTCCAAATTGATATTCGCATTCAGCTTAATTTTCTTTTCTTCAAAACTTGAATCTAAACCAATCTTAGCTTCTGACAATTTATATAGGGTAAGCTGCTTGTTTTCTTTTATTTTTGCCGAAATATTTTTAACAATAATATCTGGTTTCAACTGTGCAATGAGATGTTCAACAGGATTTTCAAAAGATGTTAATTTCGCTTTACTTTCCAAATTAAACTCTGGTTTAAAGCTAACAGCTAATCCAGGGTCTCCTTCTTCACCTTCCGGCTTATCTAAAGTGATGGGGTTGGATTTTAAATTAGCATTTAAAACAATATCCAGATTTGGATTATCTTGCCCATCATATAAAGTTTCACCCTCAGACTTCAAAATCCAGTCAATTTCACTTGCATTTATTTTTTGATCAGCGACAAGCAAATCTAGATTATCTAGCCTCAATTCTTCATCTATATTAAACTTTAACGCTGGAACTTGTTGGTTAAAGGGGTTTATTTTCCCATCCAACTTAACCTTTAACTGATGATTAGCTTGTGCTGTTATAGATAAATCGTCTTGTGTGACATCTGTGATACGTAAATTCAATAAATCAGAAGATATTTGACTATTTACATTTAAAGGAAATATATTTTCCAAACCCTGAGCTGATGGTGGTTCATGAGTACTGGAAAACACATTATTTGATTGAAAATCAATTTTATCCAATGAAATTAATTCTTTTTGACTTCCCTGCTCTCCTTCAACAAGTTTTATATTCTCAGTATTAAGTTTGAGACCTATTTTAGTGTCGGACAATCGCCATTGATCATTATTGTTTTCTAAAAGCCAATTAAGCGATACATTCAAACCCGGGGAAGCATTCAACTGAATTTTCTTATCATCTAAACGACTCGTCACTTTTAGTAGATTTTTTTCTACATTCTCCCCTATCACCATATTAAATAAACCTGATAACTGTTGAGGCTCCCAAAGCAAAGTCATATTGGTTTCGTCTAAGTCTCCGCGGTATTCAATTAACGCATCGGATTGCTCCAAACTAACATCCAGATGAATATTTGATATGCTTACGTTTTGAACACTCATTAAAATAGGTGGATTTTTTAACAAATCTGAAATTTCACTCAAATCCAGTGAAGTTTCTTCTCCCTTAACAACTGCCGTAGGGGGCGATGATTCAGATTGACGAATATGTGCAGTAATTTGAACATCATTTAAAATCATCTGACTGATTTCAGCGCGCTGACTAAATAAATCAGACAAGGAATATTCAAAATTAAAATTACCAATAGATACGGCAGCATCACCAAGCTCGGGATCTTGCCAATTTAACTCTAAATCCTCTAACTCGATAGATTTTAATAAATCAAAACGAAGAGATCCTATTTTGTTCAACTCAATGCCAAATGGTTTAAGATAGGGTTTTATTTCTGGCACTGCAGATTGCGTTAAACTACCCGATCTCAAGGTAAAATAAATCACTAGCAGTAAGATTATAACTACTGTGATAAGTGATCCAACACTAATCGCCAACCATTTTAAAAGACGACGCTTAGGCAGCGTTTCTTGGGCTTGTGTTGTCGTTTGTTTGACTACTTCTTCTGTCACTATTCTTTTGGTGCACCATCATCGATCCACTCAACGAGATCAGTCCAGGTTTCCGACGCTGATGTTACTTTGTTCGTAACATGAATATTAAAACTTGTATTACAACCTTCGGCAGCAGCCAAGGTATCAGATGTGCTTTGAACCAAACTAGCCACAACTAGTGAATTAGCCGCATCACCCTTTTTGATCAATTGCACATTATCACAATCTCCTGTCCTTGCAGTAGCCCAAGCAGCATAATTACCTGCGACAGTTTTACCAACGACGTTATCGTAAAATTTATCAGAAGTGCTCATATCTGGCCCAATATCCAAGCCAAATCCAACACCATCAGATGAATGACAGAGACCACATCCACTCAAACGATTATCCCACACCTCTTCATACTGAGTTTTACTACAGCCGTTCAAAAATAAAGCAAAATAACCCACCAAACAAAACAATGCAAATCGTTTGATTAAAAATAAACCGTGTATCATCTGCCTTATCTCCCTATTAATTCGATGCTGCGCTCGTTTTTAAGAACAAGCAACATTACATTCGTCTATTGTACTTAATAACGACTGATATCGTTAGATGAATTGCAGGAAATTCAATAATTTTTAAATTTCGAATATCAATGTTGAGATGTTGTATTTGCAATAATAAAAATGAAATTGGCATTTCGGTAGTTATTATATTTCAAACTTAAAAAAACTACGAATTAGTGGTTTGAAACTTCTCTCTATCGTTTTAATTGATTTATCCTGCTACTTGATTGCCGGTAAAAAATCCTCAATATTTTCCAGATATTCTAAAAAAGCTTTTAGCTTAGCAGGTATCCATTGTCGACTAGGATATACTGCATATAAGAAAAATGTAGGAAATTCACAGTCACTGAGTAATGGTATAAGTTGCTTATTTTTTACTTCTTCAGCGGCAATGATTTTTGGAAGCACAACAATACCCAATGCTGATAAAGCCGCTTCTTTTGCGGCGACAATATCATTGACTTTAAATCTCCCTTTAGGTTCAAACTGGTAAGAAATACTATTTCGCTTAATCGGTAGTGAAAACGCATCACTAACGGTAAATTCAATGAACTCAAATGAACTTAGATTCTCAACTTTTTGTAATTCTCCGTATTTAGCGATAAAAACCGGTGATGCAAATAAACCAACTTCGACTTCAATAATTTTCTTAGCAATTAAACTTGAATCATTCAAGGTATCGCTTCCCACTCTGATCGCCAAATCAATCCGTTCTCTGACCATATCAACCAGCCGATTCTCTAAAATCAATTCAACTTCTACGTTAGGATTGGCTGTCATGAAGGGACCAATCAAGTTTCGAATAAAAAGGTGACCAAAATCCAATGCTGCTGAGAGCCGCAATAAACCCACCGCCTCATCACCTAAAGTCGTTGCATATTGCTCAGCCTCTAATGCATTTTCCACTATTTGCTGACAATAACGATAGTAACCCTCCCCAGCTTCCGTGAGTGTCACTGAGCGTGTTGTTCTATTCAATAAACGAACACCTAATCGAGATTCCAATAAAGACACTTTAGTACTTACGGTTGACTTTTCCATATGCAATTCTACTGCAGCCTTAGTAAAGCTATGATTTTCAACGACTTTAGAAAATATTAGTAATAAATTTAGATCCATTGACACCTCGACTATTGTTCGCATATACGAACAGTTATTTATAAATATAGCGTATTATCATTAGAATAAAAACATACGATAATAGATCTGTGTTCAGTAATAACTGAAATTAACGAAAGGAGAGTAAAAATGACTGAATTAACAGGTGTGAAAAAAATCGGATTTTATATTGTACTGATTGCATTGAGTACAGTTTTCTTGATGGCAGGCGGAAGTAAACTTTCTGGCGCAGAGATGCATGTAGAAAGTTTTACAAGATACGGATTGCCCATTGCCTTTATGTATTTCATTGGCGTTGCTGAAGTAGCGGGTGCAATTGGACTTTGGATATCTCGTGTGTCTGCCCTAGCAGCCATGGGTTTAATCATCATTATGTTTGGCGCGGTGGCCATGCATGTGATTTTTGATCCGGTTACAATGGCGATACCTGCAATTGTATTCACAATATTATTATCAATAATTGTAAAAGTGATGTTTCCAAAATTTAAGATTAATGTTGGCAAGCAAAATAATTCAGAAAATTCACTTGCTTAATAAGACCGACCACTTCTGGCAGTTGCTAGAAGTGGTAATCACTAGACAAGTCAATCAGGACACGAATTATGACTATTAAAAAAATGCCTGTACTATTCGTTTCTCACGGATCACCAATGTTAGCAATAGATAGCAAGAACGGTAGTGCACTAACTCAGTGGGGAGATAATTTGCCCAAACCAAAAGCTATTTTAGTTTTTTCTGCTCATTGGGAAACCAATACATTAGCTTTTGGGCAAACTTCTGATCACCACAATTTAGTATATGACTTTGGAGGATTTCCCAAAGCATTATATGAAATTCAATATCCAGCACCTGGCGCAGCCAAATTAGTTGAGCCAATTGCGAATTTATTGAAAGAAAAATATGAAATACTATTTTCAAAGCGTGGATTAGATCATGGCGTTTGGGTGCCCTTTCTGCATATGTGGCCAAAAGCTGATGTTCCCATATTACAAATGACCATGCCCTATTCATTCTCAAATCAAGAATTGCTAGATCTGGGCAAAAAGTTATCGCCATTACGCGAACAAGGCATATTAATTACGACAAATGGTACATTGACACATAATTTACGTGAATGGAATCCGCGTCATACCGGCACGACCGAAGAATGGGCTTTAGAATTCGATCTATGGACACAGCAAGCTTTAGAAAATAATGACATTGATAGCTTATTGAACTGGGAGCAACAAGCGCCACATGCGAAACGTAATCACCCAACACCGGAACATTTTCGACCCTTGTTAATCGCATTGGGTGCCGCAAACAATGATGCAGCCAGTTTCCCGATTGAAGGTTTTGACTACGGAATATTCAGTAAACGATCAGTGCAATTTGGATAATTACTCAAGCATTCGTTTATAAACTTAATTACAATAACAACAGTTAATAAAAAAGGAATGTGGGCATCATGGGGATTCTTAAAAAACGAGGTTTGTTGATTTTACCAGCAATTTTATTAGGTGTTTTTCTATTTATGACACTTGTTAAAAATCAAGCAGAACCCGAAAAAAATCAAATTAAAGAAACAGCACATGCCGTGCGCGTAATTGAAGCTCCTCAATTATCTATAACACCAGTTTATCGGGGTCATGGTAATGTTGCTCCAAGTAAGGTTTGGAATGGCGTAGCACAAGTTAGTGGAAAAATCATCGAAATAAACCCCAAATTAAAAAAAGGAGCGCTAATATCCAAAGGAGCTAGCCTTTTACAAATTGATCCAAGCGACTATGAATTAGCAGTTCAACAAGCTCAAACTACGATCGATGCCACGAAAGCGCAATTAGCAGATATATCCATTAGAGAAAAAAACTCCAAAGCATCCATAAAAATTGAAGAAAGTGCGCTAAAGATTGGTCAAGCTGAGTTAACCCGTAAACAAAAATTACTATCCGATGGCAGTATCACCACATCAGACTTTGAGCGAGAGCAGCGTAGCGTATTGGCTCAACAACAAAGTGTTCAAAACTTACGAAATGCCATAAACCTCTATCCAACAGAAAAACAACGACTCAATGCTGAAATAAAACGTCTTGAATCACAATTAGCCAGTGCAAACCTCAATTTGGAACGTACAACTCTATTAATGCCGTTTAGCGGCAGAGTTGCACAGAGCAAAACAGAAATTCAGCAATTTGCCCGTCAAGGTGATGTACTAGTGACAGTTGATGGTATTGAAAAAGCCGAAATTGAAGTTCAGGTTCCTATGGGACGCATGGCTGAACTGATTTTTGGTTTACCAAAAATTGACATTCGTAATATTGGGACTAGTAATATTGGTGAGTTACTTGGTCTGGAAGCAATTGTACTGCTTCAAAGAGAGGGACTTGATGTTAAGTGGCAAGCAAAGGTAGCTCGTATTAGTGAAGGTATGGACCCCATTACACGAACGATTGGGGTAATTGTGGAAGTACTGAATCCATATAGGAATACTCTGCCTGGAATTCGTCCACCATTAAGTAAAGGTTTGTTTGTTGATGTTAATCTTATTGGTAAAGAGAAGACTAACAAATTGACTATACCCAGCGATGCGGTACATGAAGACAACATTTATTTAGTCAATTCAGAAAACCGACTAGAAGTTCGTGAAATAAAAACGGGCGTTAGTAATAGTCACTATATCGTTATCGAAAGCGGCTTAAATCCAGGTGAAAAAGTCATTGTCTCTCAGTTACTGCCCGCTATTGAGGGAATGTTATTAAACCCCAAAATGGATAATCAAACAATAACTGAACTTCAGCAAGCGGTAAAAGGCATCTCATTATGATTCGCTATTTTGCCGATCACCCTACTGCTGCTAATTTATTGATGCTATTTCTCATTGTCATAGGATTGGCTGGAACTTCAACATTAAAACGAGAAACCTTTCCTGATTTTGCACCGAAACAAATCGAAATAAAAGTCGTATATCCTGGTGCGAGTGCGGAAGATGTTGAACAAGCAATTTGTTTACGTTTGGAAGACGCAGTAGATGGCATTAGTGGTGTGGAAGAAATTCGCTGCCAAGCACTAGAAAGTATTGCGATTGCCGTCGCAAAAATGACAGATAAATCTGACTTTGCTCGTTTTCTGGATGATATTAAAACCGAAGTGGATGCGATTGATGATTTCCCTGCACAAGTTGAAAGACCTGTTATTACGCAATTAGGTCGAACGGACCAGGTAGTTTCCATCGCAGTAACTGGCCCAATGTCAGTGAGTGATTTAAAAACTTACGCTGAACAATTAAAAAGTCGCATTAAAGCTTTACCCAAAGTATCACAAGTAAAAATCAACGGTTTTTCTCAACATCAATTACAAGTTAAGGTTTCTGTAGAATCCTTATTAAAACATGGTCTCAGTGTCAGTGACTTAGCCAATGCAATTCAACGACAAAGCATTGACTTGCCAGCAGGTGATATTACTACCGGGAACAAAGAATTATTAATTCGATTCACCGAACAAAGACGAACTGTCCAAGAATTACAAAATTTAATTGTGGCTGCTGCGAATGAAAGTGGCGGTGAAATTCGACTAGGTGATATTGCAACAATAGCCGACCGATTTGAACTCGATGAAGAAAAAATATTTTTTGACGGTCAGCGAGCTGCGATTTTACAAATCACAAAAACTAAAGAAGAAGATACACTAGATGTTGTCGCGAAAGTAAAAGACTTTGTCAACGATGAACAGCAAAGAGCACCACCTGGCGTGAAGTTTACACTAACTCAAGACATGTCCACCATTGTACAAGATCGATTACAAATGTTGTTAAAAAATGGTTGGCAAGGTTTAACTTTAGTCTTTTTGGTTATGTGGTTATTTTTTCGTATACGTTTTGCATTTTGGGTCGCCATGGGTTTACCTGTATCCTTTCTAGGCGGTTTGTTCATCATGTCTTTAATGGGTCTATCCATTAATATGATTTCCATGGTGGCATTATTAATCGGCCTTGGCTTATTAATGGATGATGCCATTGTCATAGCAGAAAACATAGCAACACACTTACGTAAAGGCAAAACAGCGTTACAAGCAGCGGTAGACGGCACCCGACAAGTTATGCCCGGTGTCATTGCCTCATTCCTTACCACTACCGCAATATTTTTTCCTTTAGCTTTTTTAAGTGGTGATATCGGTGCTGTTTTAAAAGTATTGCCAGTAGTTCTTATATCTGTTTTAGCTGTTAGCCTAATAGAAGCATTTTGGATATTACCAAGTCATTTGGGACATGCTCTGGCCCATCATGAAAATGATAAAACAAGCAAATTTCGTGAACGATTTGATGAAGGTGTCGAGTGGATGCGACATCAAATGTTGGGACGCATGATCGATACTGTTATCCATTGGCGATATCTCTTTATCGGACTAGTGATATCTGCTTTCTTAGTCTCAATAGGCATGTTGGCGGGTGGACATTTAAAATTTTTAGCTTTTCCTGAAATTGAAGGTGATACCATAGAAGCTCGTGTTTTACTACCACAAGGAACACCGCTATGGCGTACTGAAGCCGTAGTTAAGCAACTGACAGCCGCATTAAATCAAGTCGATGAAAAATTCACACCAACACAACCCAATGAAAAACCCTTAATCGAACAGATTTCTGTTCATTACAACTTAAACAAAGATGCGAATGAAACAGGATCTCATGTAGCAACAGTCACGGCAGATTTATTGACTGCCGAAGTGCGAACTGGACATATTGACGATTTTTTACAAGCCTGGCGATCTTATACAGGCAGTGTTCCTGATGTCATTAGTTTAAATTATAAAGAACCAACAATAGGACCTGCTGGTCGGGCAATCGATATACAACTTCGTGGCACTGAATTAGTTGAGTTGAAAGCCGCATCCATGGAATTACAACAATGGTTAAAACAATATAAAGGTGTAGTTGATCTAGACGATGACCTTAGGCCAGGTAAAGAAGAAATTCGTCTTCGTTTACGTGAAGGCAGCATGGCGATTGGCATCGACGCAACCACTATTGCTAACCAATTACGCGCAGGTTTTTTTGGCTCGGTTGCTGACGAAGTACAAATCGGTGTAGAGTCTTACGAAGTGAATGTTGCGATACAGGATATTGATAAAAATAGCTTGGAAGACCTATTAGATTTTCGAATTAAAACGTCTACCGGCAAACAAATCCCACTTTCAGCAATTACTAATGTAGAAATAAGACAGGGCTATTCGAAAATCACACGCATTGAAGGTCAGCGCACAGTCACAATTTCTGGCGATATTGATACTCGTTATGCCAACGCGCAACAAGTCGTCAAAGATACACAGAATAGTTTCATTCCAGACCTACAAAAAAAATATCCAAGTATCAACATCATTACTGAGGGACAAGCAGCTGAATCTGCGGAAACCGGAACTTCAATGATGCGTGGATTCCTAATCGGCATTATCGTGATTTACATCTTATTGAGCTTCCAATTTCGCAGTTATTTAGAACCCTTTGCAGTAATGATTGCCATCCCATTAGCGTTAATTGGCGTTATTTGGGGACATGTACTCATGGGATTAGATTTATCTATGCCGAGCATGATGGGGGCTGTTTCTCTAGCCGGCATTGTCGTCAACGATTCAATATTGTTAGTTGAATTTTTAAAATTACGCGCTCGGGAAGGTCACTTAATACCTGAAGCTGCTAAATTGGCAAGTCGTGAACGGTTTCGTGCAATTTTGTTAACCTCAGTGACTACCATCGCCGGTCTTATGCCACTTTTATTAGAAAAAAGCTTACAAGCGCAAGTTTTAATTCCATTAGCTACCAGTATTGTATTTGGTTTATTAGCTTCAACGATACTTGTACTGTTTGTTGTACCAACTGTATTTAGTATTTTTAGCGACTTCGGTTGGGTATCAGTGGAAAAAGAAAGAAAACTGGAAGAAAGCGAAACTGATTCTTCCAAACCTCAACCAGTATGAATGATCTGATCAAGGAATGAATTATGGAACTAGGTGCGTTCTCAATTAGTTTAACCGTTAAAGATATCGAAAAATCTAAACACTTTTATGAAAAACTGGGTTTTAGTGTTTTTGGTGGAGACCAATCACAGAACTGGCTAATAATGAAAAATGGTGATCATTTAATTGGCTTATTTCAGGACATGTTTAAATCAAATATTCTTACTTTCAATCCTGGCTGGAATCAGAATGCCGAGAAACTTGACTCTTTTACCGATGTCCGTGAATTGCTCCAAGAATATAAATCTAAGGGAATTGAAATTTCAGAGGAGTCTATATCAAGTGAAACGGGTCCTTCGAGTTTTACAATTATCGATCCGGATGGAAATTCCATACTTATCGATCAGCACGTTTAAAATTATATTTGACGCTTGAAATAAACTAAAAAAAGCAGCTAATATGCGAACGAAGGAGTAACAAATAAGCCTTATATTTTTTATCCACGATCATATTAAAATTATTGTTTATTTTGAATTGCCTAAAAACATTAGTATGTTAAACGTTTTTAAATAAATCTCTCAACCATTTATAGTTTTCTGGAAAGAAATAGCACTTTCTCACTCTCATTTTGATTAATTACTTAATCTCGGCATGCAACTTGATATCAAAGTTTTGAAAAACTAAATGGAATCAAATTTTAATTGTTATTTTTTGTTGCATAAACTATGAGAGGAACTCATGAAAAACTTGGCATACATTTCATTAATTTCGTTAATGTTTATATCATTTACGGGGAACGCAAAAGAAGTCTATGAAGAAGCACTTTATCAATTTGCTGATAACGATATTAAAACACTTGTTAAAAATAAGATAATTCAAGACGCTGTGAAACAGCAAAATATAGAACATACCTCTTTATCACAACCTGAAGTCGTTTTATTAGATAAGCAATGGCGTGCAGAACGTTCAAAAGCTGACAAACCTCTAATTTCTTCTAAATTAGATTCACCATTATCAAAATTTCTTAAAGACATGAAAAATGAATCAGAAGGTGTATATACTGAAATTTTCGTTATGGACAATAAAGGATTAAATGTAGGTCAAAGTGACCCCACATCTGACTATTGGCAGGGTGATGAAGCCAAATGGAAAAAAACTTATCTAGTCGGCCCTGGAGCTGTTCACGTAGGCAAACTTAAAAAAGATGAATCAACACAAATTGAACAAGTTCAACTTAGTGCAAGTATAGTGGACACACAAACTAACAAAGTAATAGGTTCAATTACTGTCGGAATCAACTTAGAAAAAATATAAAATAGTCTCATTTTTATTCTGTGATCTCACCGTCTAAATTATAAAGCGAATCTCAACAGAGGTTCGTTTTTTCTAAGCCCAGTGGCAAATTAAACATTTATTTCTAGCAATCTTGATAATAAAGTGCTGAAATCGGCCTTTCACTCGGTGTAGGTTTTCGTTACGACCTACACTTTTCTCTTCAATGATTTAAATCTAACAATTTGTAGTATATCAACTACATTAAACGAAAAAGTGTGTATCACTAACACCTAATAACTATAAAATAATGAAGCAATCAATTAGATCTCATCCTATTGTATTAAAAATTGTACACCATAAATAATTAATAAATACAATATCTTAAATATTTAATCAATACGGTCGATACCCATATAAATCACATTAAATGAAATATGGGTAAATTCTCGAAATTTATCAATACTTCAACCAATGTGGTTATAACTCTTTGTAATTTAGCGATTATTAATAATAGTATATCCAGAATATTCATATTGCCAAATAAACTGGATTTAATGTAGCACTAGCATAGGCCTCAAAATATGCCACAAATAAACAACAAATACCCCTGCTCCCTTAAAACACTGCCTAAGCTTGTATTCATTTCTTTTTGTCTAATATTGTTGATCAACACAGCCCTAGCTGAATCAGAAAAAACATCCAAGGTCTACAGGTTTGGTGTTGTTCCCCAATTTGAACAGCATAAAATATTTCGAATATGGGTTCCAATACTTCAAAAACTCGAGGCAGAAACCGGTATTCGATTTGAATTGGTGGGATCCAATCAAATTCCGGTATTTGAAACCAAGTTCTTGGCTGGAGAGTTTGACTTTGCTTACATGAATCCTTATCACATTGTACAGGCCCACGATACTCAGGGGTATAAACCATTAGTTAACGACGGCTCCCGTAGCTTGCGTGGCATCATTGTTGTTAAAAAAATAGTCCCATAAAAACAATCCAAGATCTCAAAGATAAATTATTGGTTTTTCCTTCTGCCAGTGCTTTAGGGGCATCACTGATTCCTCGAGCAGAACTATCTAGACTATATGGTATAGAAGTCAAAACAAAATATGTCAAAACACATACTTCTGTTTATTTACATGTATTAAAAGGACTAGCGATCGCTGGTGGAGGCGTTGCTACTACTCTGCAACGACAAAAACCTCAGATTCGTGATTCATTGCGGGTTTTGTATCAAACTGAAAAAGTTAATCCTCACCCAATTGTTGCGCACCCGCGAGTACCAGCTGAACACTTTCAAAAAGTTAAAGCAGCTTTTTTAGATCTTGGTCTACGAGAAGATGGCATCGCTCTTCTAGAGAAGATTCCAATGTTTTCAGTCAAGGAAGCTTCGATCGGCGATTTTTCAAGATTGAGAGAGCTCAATTTAAATGAGTTTTCAAAACGTTAAAACATGTAATACACGACAGATTAATAATACGATATTTTCATGAATTTACGCACAAAATTATTTCTGCCACTTATTATCATACTTTGCATATTTTTCAGCTTTGCCAAATGGCAGTGGTTACCCCGCTTCACCGATTTAGTTGCAAAGCAAAATGTGGAAAATTTACAACAACACTTGCATAGTGTCGCAGAAAGTCTCATTCCTCTTTTATTAGAAGAACAACTGGCAAATGTTCATGCCACGTTAGATTCATTATTGGAATCTAATCCATCTTGGAAACAAATCCGCCTAATTGACAAAAATAATCAGTTACTCTACCCGGTATTAGAAGAACCAATGGTTATTAACTCAGCAACTGAATTATTGATGGAATATCCTATTGCTATACACACTCGGAACATTGGAAATTTAGCGGTACGCCTTGATATATCAAAAAATCTCAAACAAATCAGCTTCTTAGAACAAAATTTTATTACAGCACTGCTAATACTAGTATTTGTAGTCAGTGCTTCAATTATATTACTGGTTGAGTTCATCGTTAGTAGACCTGTTCGAAAACTCGCACATGCATCAAAGCTTGTCGCTACTGGTAACTACTGTGCTGCGTTACCACGCACCAATGCCAATGATGAAATGGGAAAATTAGTTTCCAGTTTTGAATCAATGCGTAACTCCTTGAGTCAATATAAATCCCAAGTAGAGTTGGAAATTGAAGGTCACAAACATACTGCTCATGAACTAAACAAACAAAAAGAACGATTCGCTTACTACGCTGCCCATGATTCTCTAACAGATCTCATTAATCGCCGAGAATTTGAAACTCGACTCAGTGTCGCCATAGACCGCGCCAAAACTGATAACAAAGAACATACAGTTATGTTTATCGATCTTGATAAATTTAAAATTGTCAATGATAGCTGTGGACATCTTGCTGGTGATGAATTATTAAAACAATTCAGTACATTAGTCCAAAAGAGAACTCGCTCAGGTGACAGTGTCGCTCGTCTAGGTGGAGATGAATTTGCGGTACTACTGGAATTTTGTCCACTTAATAATGCACGTAAATTCGTAGAACAACTTCATTCTGAAATACAAGATTTTAAATTCATCTGGGATGATCAAAAGTTTCAGGTCAGCGCTAGTATCGGAGTAGCAGCAATTACATCAGATACCGTGAATGTAGAAGACATACTTTCAGTTGCAGATTCGGCCTGTTACACTGCAAAAGAACAAGGTCGAAACCAATTTCATTTTATCAGATGAATGCACGCGCTAAATGCGAGATTGCAACAAAGCACTAATTCATTATCTCCTCTATTAACACTGAAAAAACAATATTATCCCCTATGCAATAGTCATTTTAATCCTATTAATTGGAACTCCGAAAATTCATCTCTTTCGGATCTCAGTAGATTCTTTTAAATTTTTTGATGAAATAGTAAAATGAAACGTTGTTCCTTTAAACTCTTCACTTTCAAGCCATATCTTTCCGCCAAGAATCGCAGTTAATTTTTCGCAAATTGCTAATCCCAATCCAGTTCCACCGTGTTTCCTCGTTGTAGACGCATCAGCTTGTGTAAAAGCATCAAAAATTTGTAGTTGTGCCCCTTTAGGTATTCCAATACCAGTATCTTTTACACTAAAGTGGAAAATATCACCTGAATCATCACGTTCATATTTTACCTTAATATTAACGCTACCATCTACAGTGAACTTAATGGCATTAGAAACCAAATTTGTTAATATTTGCGTGAGACGTGTAATATCCGAAAATATAGACGACGGCAAGTCTTTTTCTATTTCATAATCCAACAGTATATTTTTTTCAGAAATTTGAGAGGAAAAACTTTCAACAATATCATCCAGTAATTTTTTAATCTCTATTTTAGAAATTTCTAATTGTAACGTTCCCGCTTCAAATTTCGAAAAATCTAATATATCGTTAATAATAACTAATAAGTTTCCCCCATTTCTTAAGATAATATCAACGTATTTTTTTTGCTTTTCATCAAGCTGTGTCATTCCATCTAAAATTTTCGCCATACCCAAAACAGCTGTCATCGGGGTGCGGATCTCATGACTCATATTTGCCAAAAACATAGATTTTGCTTGTAAAGCTTGTTCAGCTTGATGCTGAGCATTCACTCTTTGTTTAATCTCGTATTGTAAGTCGTATGTTCTTTCTTCTACCAATTCTTCTAAATTATTTTGAAGTTCGTCTTGTTGTTTTTTGGACGTGGACAAATTACTTATCATATTATTAAATGCATTTTCCAATTCAGATAATTCATTTTCACCATATTTCTTAATACTAACTTTTGAATCATGGATTTTATCTAGAGAAATATTTTTTGTTTGATCTATTAATTCTTGAAGCGGTTTTTCCAAAATTTTGTTTATAAAATATACAAATATTAGCCATAATGCGATAGTTTTCAATATGGCCCCAAAAATAATCATTAAAAGACTATTTTTAACTAACCCCAAAACAACATCTGAACTTGAATATATAGTTAGGCTACCCAATATATTTTCATCACTATTTTCTTCTTTGTAAGTCACAGGAAATACATGTCCTGATAATTTTAAAAATATATTTTTCTCTCCCATAGGAATTATATTTTGAGATTCATCAAATTGTGCATAATCCCCATTTTTAAGTACTATTTTACCTAGCCCTGAAATTTTTACTCCATCATCAATCTTTACACCTTCAACTACGGATATTTTTCCCATACCTGTCAGAATAGATTCTAATTGTGACACATCAAACGTCCACAACGCATTCGCAATACCTGGTCCGAAGGTAGTGTTTAACTCACTTATTTGATTTTCAACTATCTTGTCAGTTTGTTGATAGTCTATAATAATTTGAATAATCGTTATTGTTGCTGTAAAAAGTATAAATAACCCTAAGATCATTTTGAAAAGTTGAGTTGATAGTGATTTTCGATGGAATTTCATGACATTTCAAGATTAGTTTTTAATCTCGCGCTCTACCTTTTCAATATATTCCATTCTTATTTGTGAAATTCGTCCTGAAAGGTTCATTTTCTCCAATGCACTGTTTATCTTCGTAACCAAACCTTTGTGCTTTTTGTGTAAATAGTGATAGAGTGGATACTCTTGTACAGCTGGTTTTAACGATTGGATCGATTTAAACTTAAGCTTGTTTAGCGTTTTAAGACCATTTGCATACGCAGCTACGGCAATATCAATTCGTCCATGCTTTAGCATTTGAAATAGCTGATCGTTGCTGTCAACAGAAATACGCTTCATTCCCTCAGTACCACGCTCTACAAATTTGATACCTGTTTGTATTCCAATTTTATATGGACTCAAACTATCCCAACCCGAAATATCAAATTTTTTATTTTTACTAAATACAATTCCCTGTAAAGTATTTATTGTAGTTGGCACCATTAATAAATTGGTATATTTTTTATGTACATTGGCTATTCGAAAAACCTCTCCATCCACTGTACCGGCATTTGACATTCTTAACGCACGCTCACCGGGTAATGGCACATATTCAATTTGAATATTAAGCAAGGCATAGGCTTCTTTAAGAACTTGAAAACTAATATCGCTATTCAAAGAACCTTGGATTCCTGAAAATTTTAACTTTGTTTCAGATAACACCGTTAATGGGCTAAATAAAATTACAGTGAATAAGATAACGATAGTTATGTAATTTGGCTTTATTGTCGGTTTCATCGTTTATGCCTGAAAATGAATAAATTGAAATAAACAGTTGTTCTAATACGAGTTTATCGACAATCGAATCACTATTATGAAGGCCAAAACATACATCTTGGATGTAAAATTATGCAAAACCGCTGCGTTTACATAGAACCGAGTTTCATATAAGTTGATATTGAAACAATTCGAATCTACACAGAATTTTTTGGTATAAAATGGGGGTTATCAAAGTCGATTAAAAGCTTATCAGCTATAGAAACTTATCGATTATTTTTTACTAAACTATTGATAAAATTAGGAATATAGAAAATTAAGACGTTAAAAAAGCAACAAAGATTTTTCGATTTCTGGATTAAGGCAAATAATAATCATTGAATGGGTTTTACTAATGGCCGCATCAAGTTTCGATAAACCTGAAATTGATTTTTCCAAATCACCTTCTTCACCTGCTTCCTCAATGGTCTTTGCTATTTCACAGACTTGTTTCGCGCCTATCATCGCGGCAACACCTGCTAATGAGTGAGCGGTTTCAGTCACTTTATTCATATCAGCATTTTTAAGAGCATCAATGATATCTTGCTGATAAATGATGAATTTATCCGTGATATCTAGCGCAAAATTGGAAAATTCATCTTCTAACGACGTTTTGATGCAATCAAATTGCACATAGTCTAGTATTTCATTTTCCAGCATGTTGGCTTTTGTGCCATCTTCAACAATTTTTTCAATAGACTCAGTTTCGATCCATTTTGCCACGATTTTCAATAAATCTTTTTCTGTATAAGGCTTTGACAAAAAATCATTCATTCCTACATCTAAGCAGGCTTGCTTATCACTCTCGCCTGCATTTGCCGTTAAAGCAATTATCGTTAACTGTTCACTTGTTATTCCCTTATCTCGAATTTTCATAGTAGCTTCAAAACCGTCCATAATAGGCATGCGGCAATCCATAAAAACTAGGTCGTAATTATTGTCATTAAGTTTTTCTATCGCTTCCTCACCGTTACAAACAATGTCTGTCTCTAAACCAATCTGGGTTAACATAGAGTTCAAAATGACTTGATTAACTTCTACATCTTCAGCAATAAGCACCTTACCTCTTGCCCGTAGCTCATGCGTTTCAGCAAACTCATCTGGAGAAGAGTTTTCATTCGAAATATATAAAGATTTACAAATATTTGATGGTTTATTGTTGGATGCATCAATTGCTTTATATATCAAATTTGGAGATACCGGTTTCGGAATATAGACATCTACACCCGCTTCAAATAAATCAAATTGGTTTTCTTGTGCTCCAACATGCGTCAGCATAATTGTTGCTGAATGTTGATGATGTTTCTGAGATCGAATATGACGAAAAATCCGCATCATTTCTGATTTATTACCGATGCTGTCTACAATAAAAATGTCATACACTTTTTCTTGAGAAAGATATTTATAAGCTTCGTCTGAAGTAACAGCAACATCTACATTAACATCGAATCGCTGCATGATTTCACTATTTAATTTATTGCCATATTTATCTTGACCAATTAACAAACAATGTTTTTCAGTTAATGGTATTTCAATATTCAGTTCTTTGACGTCCATTGGTAAAACAAACCAAAAATTCGATCCTTCGCCTTCTCTTGAATCAACCGAAATATTTCCGCCCATTAAATGAATTAATCTTTGACTAATTTGTAATCCTAAACCAGTACCACCATAGCGATGGGATATACTGCCATCTGCTTGCGCATAAGCCTTAAACAAATTGCGTTTCGCTGTTTCAGAAATACCTATGCCAGTATCCTTAATTGAAAATTTGATTTCGGATAATGTAGGCAATGCTTGAGGTATCGACTCTACTAATAACTCAACATATCCTGTTTCAGTAAATTTAATTGCATTCCCAATCAAATTAATTAATATTTGTCGCAATCTCCCCTTATCCACCAATACACTTTTATATGCTCTTACTTGAAAATTAAGATAGATTTTTAGATATTTTTCCTGGGCTCGAGTTGATAACAAATGACATATTTCTAAACATAAAAACTCCAGGTCTACCTCTTCTGTTAGAAGATCAATTTTCCCTGCTTCGATTTTTGAGAAATCCAAGATGTCATTGATTATTTGGACCAAGGCATTACTAGAAGACATAATGGTATTTACATATTGTTTTTGTTCTACATCAAGTGGGGTCTTTCCAAGAATCTGTGCCATCCCCATTACTGCATTCATTGGCGTTCTTATTTCATGACTCATACTGGCAAAAAATTCATTTTTACTGTTTGCCGATTCATTTGCCTTATCTAACTCATTTAAAAATTGATTTTTCTCACTTTTTGCCACAGATACTTCATCAATGAACAACCCTACCTCTGTAGTATTTGTTTTGCTATCATGACTTAGATAGCTTTGTTCACGAATCCATATAATGGTATTTTGAGTATTAATCTGATATTCGAAACACCAATTTTCTTTTTTTTCCATATAAGCTTGCGTCTTACTTTCAATATCAGACTTTTCACTCTCAATAATGAATTTGCGAAAATCGTTTAACGATAATGATTTTTCACTCAAAACTTCAGGAAATAAAGCTGACTTTTTTGCTCCCTCGATATAACTAACCGCTTTTGATATAGGATCAAAACGCAGTGTTAAACCAGGGTAATGTTCGAGCACATTTTTATCAATGCTATTCATAAAACGATTTTTTACTCAAAATCTAGGGGAGTTTCTTTAGTATCATAAGTATATCGGACAAGCATCTAAGTATATTGAATCTACCACAGCTAAATCCGAGTAATTTTACGCTAGCTTAAACTTACTAACTCATTGATATATATCAAATAAGTCAAGGTAATAAATAAATATCTTAAATTTGCAAGGTATCTGGTTTACCACCCACTAATTAGATTAAAATTTAAGCCTATGAGATAATCCATACGTATCTACAAAACCACTTTACTCGGTTTTCATATTGTTCTTATACACGCTCTATAAAACTCTATTACTAGCTCATTAAACAACCATGTCCATGATTACCTATTTTTCACCTGCCCCTTCAATCAATGATTTGCCTACTACGTTTCTGAGTCCATTTAATAACACACCGCATCCCCTAGCTGTATTAGCTAGCAAACAATTACAAGAAAAATTGACCTCACAATCAACCTGGCAACATAATTTCGATGAACAAGGTTCCGGTAAAATGTTTGGTGTATTAATTGTTCGAGATACCCAAGAGCGAATCGGATATCTTTCAGCTTTTTCCGGCATGCTCGCAAAACAATGGGAACTTCCCGCATTTGTACCACCAATATTCAATCAAGATATACTTGACACTTTTTTGCCAAACGGAGAAGCCCAACTCAAGATCTATACTCAACAAATAAACCAACTTGAAAATGATCCACAATATCAAAAACTAAAAACTCAATTAAAAGAATTAAATCAACAAAAAGAATTGGCGTTGTCTAATTTAAAAAAATCTCATAAACTCAAAAAAACACATCGTCAACAGCAACGAGATATTACAAACACGAGCTCAAATCAAAAAAAGGAAATATTAATCTCGAAGTTATCATTTGAAAGCCAAGAAGATAAAAAAGAAAAAAAATCTGTGATCAAAAACTGGCAAAACCGCATCTCAAACATCATAGATGATATGCATGAGTTTAAGATGCGGATAACATCCTTAAAAAATTCACGAGCAAATCTTTCTAAAAATTTGCATCAAAAAATATTCTCAAGTTATGCTCTCAATAATATGTTTGGTGAACAAAAAAAGATAACCGACTTTTTCGACAACACCCAACCACCGGGTGGTACTGGCGATTGCGCAGCACCAAAACTCCTTCAATATGCACATCTCCACGATTTAACCCCATTAGCAATGGCCGAATTTTGGTGGGGAGCTTCACCAACAAATGAAATCCGCCATCATGGGCATTTTTATCCTTCTTGCCGTGGAAAATGTCATCCTATCCTACCATTTATGCTCGAAGGTTTGAACGTAGAAACATGGGTTAGCCCTGGCAGCAATTATTCTGACCCTCATGCACCCGAAATCATCTATGAAGATGATTTTTTGCTAGTTGTGAATAAACCAACTGGATTATTATCTGTGCCAGGTAAAGAGACTGAAGATTCTGTTTATTCTCGATTAAAGAACCGTTACCCAAACGCCACGGGACCATTGCTAGTACATAGGCTCGATCTGGATACATCGGGTTTATTACTTATTGCAAAAACGTCTAAAATTCATAAAAATTTGCAACAACAATTTATTCAACGAAAAATTGAAAAGCGGTATGTCGCCATATTATCAAAGTCACTCCCTAATGATATCAGTAGCACTGGCACAATTGAATTACCACTACGCGTAGATTTTGACGACAGACCAAGACAAATGGTCTGTTTTAGTCATGGAAAGGCAGCCAAGACCTGCTGGGAACTGTCCAATAACGAACAGAATGCCACGCGAATTCATCTCTATCCAGTAACAGGACGAACACATCAACTTCGTGTTCATATGGCACATAGAAATGGACTTAATTCGCCTATCAAAGGTGATAGACTTTATGGCACTGAATCAGACCGACTCTATTTACATGCTGAACGATTATGTTTTATACATCCAGTAACTGGTAAAAAAAGTGAAGTTAAATCAATTGCTCCGTTTTAAATCTACACTACTATTATCAGTTTTAAATCGCCAACAGAATATCTTTTTCATTAACAATCAAAATATGCTAATTCCTCCCTTTGAGAACCAACTCATTTGTACTCATCGAAAACGAGCGGAGAATTACCGTAATAATCAATCGCAATTTTTCACAAATAGTGGACTTAACGTGAGTAAATAGTCTAATATTAAAGAGACAAAATACACTTGGAGAAATTAAGATGAATACCAAATTGGAGAAGGAAGAGTACTTATATAAAAGAGCACTTAATATTATCAATTCAACAGATTCAGACTCTGTTAAAGAAGATTTATTATTTGAAGAAGTTTGGGTGCCGTTAGCCGTAATATACAAAGATAAAATTCAAACTATTGAAGAAGTAGAGTAATAATGATATTGCACTGACATTTCTTTCATACAGAAAGGAGAACCGATATGTTGAATTATTTCAAATAGAATGAAAAAAAATATCGTTTTTCTCATTTTCGACGTGAGCAACAAATAACAAATCATTCGCTTCACGTAAACGACGACTCACTTCTTTTGCTAGATTAGATTGTAAGACGGCGTATTGTTTCAGGTCATGTTGATAAATCGCTTGAACAGCGTCAATATTGAGTTCAATTGCATCACAGCTACTGAGTGCTCGCACATTCGCACTACGTGTCTGCTGATCTACAATTGCCATTTCACCAAAACACTCAGATCTTCCCATTTTAGTTATGTGATAAGTTCGGTTATTCCAGTTTCGTGTAACCTCAACCACTCCTGATCGTAAAATATACATGCAATCCGCGAGATCTTTTTCGCGAAAAAAATATTCTCCAGTTTGTTTTTTTACTAAATTCGAATTTTCTAAAATGAGTGCAATAATATCGGACCGCAATTCCTTAAAGATTGGCACCTGTTTGAGTGTTTCAATATTTTCACTATTTATCAATTCAATCTCCTGATAGTATAGTTTCAGTATGTTACTTTTATTTAAACTCAGATAGAACTTTAAGATACATCTTTATTTTTTTATAAATTAAAATACAGTTTTTCGTGCTACTATAATCAAATACCCTTTTATGGCACTCGTCAATAACTAATTTTTGGACAGAACATTATTTACCATATTTGACTACTAGGCCAATGACACATATGTTCTTTAAATCTACAAGAAGTATTTATTATCGAGGAGATATCCTCTGACGATCAAAAACATCGACCAAACCCAAATTGCTAGCTTAATTCAAATAGCAGAAAATTCCGAAAGAAAGCGTACCAATTACAATTTGCACCCTAAATTGGATGACCCGGTTAATCGATTTTTTAACGTTATGCTACCAGGCACCTATGTGAAACCACATAGACACAGCGCCAAAGATCGCTGGGAATTGTTTGTGATCGTACAAAGTGAAGCTGTGGTAGTCTGTTTTGATAATGATGGTATTCTAATTAGTCGTCATGTATTAAATCCAAATACTGCTAATGTTGCCATTGAGATTCCAGCAAACACTTGGCACACCATTGCCATCACTCAAAATAATACGGTTTTATTTGAAAGCAAACCCGGGCCTTATTTGGCGGTAAACGATAAAGACTTTGTTTGTTGGGCTCCGTCAGAAAATCAAAGCAACACCCAAGACTTTATAGATTGGTTTATTTCTGGTCAAATTGGGACTACTCCACCCTATTTAAATCAAAGCTAATCAATTGTTTTTAAAAAACATTAGTAGATTCTAAGTAAATCATCTAATATATCCCACGTGCAGGGAGCCAACGGGGAAATGTATCTTACTTTTCTCATTATCGAAGCATAATTATAAATACGGTAATGCCACTAAGTAAGCTAATAAATAAAATTATGCTTATATTAGGATGCACAGTTGAAGTATTTGAAGCTTGTAACATTTCGCAGTCTGCAAGGCCGACATTTAATTGCGACCGTTATTTTAACGTCAGTTGTTCTTATTGGCGTGTTTTCTGTATTTTTTTCTGTCCAAGAGACGCGAAATCAAGTCGCCATAAACCTTGAGAGTAGAAGTGAACTACTAACCAATAGCCGTCATATTCACGATGCCTTATGGCTCGGATATACCCACCTAGATCGTTTTTTACTGGATCCTAATCAAGCAGAATATGCCACAGAGTCATTAAACTCTTTTAAGATCGCCCGAGAATATACATCGTATCTTATAAACCACACATGGTTAAATGGTAAATATCAAGAAAACGATCTATCTCTCTTACCAAATTACTTCGATGAATTAATTGCTGCAATTAACCATTTAATTATCTCTCGCAAGGATCCGACAAAACAATACCCTGCCATGGCTATTAGCAATGAGAATCTACGACCAAACTTAAGAGCGTTTGTAAATGCGATGGCTATAATGGTTAATGAAGCAACTAACGAAGAACAAAATCCACACTTTATGGAGGTCTACCCCGAACTTACACATACACGTTATTTATGGACACAAACCGTTTCTAATTTTCGAATTTATATGGCCAATCAATTAGGTGTATTTGATAAATCTGCATTATCGACACAAGAACATAGTATTGAAACCCTCTATAGTGGCGTAAATCAACAGCTATCCAAGCTTTCTATGTATGACAATCAAGGAAAATTGGGTTTTGAAAGCAGTGACGCATTAGAAGAATTATATCGTTCTTCAAAAAGTTGGTTCGGTAGTTATTTAGATATAAAAAAAACATATCAGAATAAAAACTGGCGTACTGATGTCGAATTAATGCGAACAACTGTGGAGCCCACACTTTTTAATATTTGGGGGTTACTGTCAAGATTTGAGGAAACCTTGGAAACATCTGCATCAAAAGATATTGAAGAATTTGAATCCTCTGCGAACAAACAAGAAAATCTACTTTGGGGAATATCTGGTATTATTGTTTTGGTCGCTCTATTAAGTCTTTTATCCATGCGTCGTTTTGTATTCCGACCCATTTCCCTTGTTACTAGAGCATTACGTGAAGAGGCTGCTGGCGAATCAGGAATCATCATACCTAGCTCTTTAACTTCAGAAACACAGAACTTAGTAGATGCATTTTCTAAAATGAGAGCACAAATACGTAGTCGTCAAATTGCCCTTGAAAATAAATCACTATATGATGAACTGACTGGCCTCCCAAATCGATCACTATTTATCGATCGAATCAAACAATCTTTGTCTCAAGCAGATATTTCCAACAACAAACTTGCATTGATAGCCATTGAAATACGTCATCTTAAAAAAATAAATGATACTTTAGGCCACAATGTTGGAGACAGAGTTTTAATAGAAATTGCGCAACGGCTTCAGTCTATATTGAACCTGCATGACACTGTTTCTCGTACTGGTGGCGATCAATTTTCCATTCTACTCAATAACTTACTTGAACCAGATGTATTGAAATTTTGTGAAAAAATTGTAGAAGTCTTAAGTGATAAACATCATATCCAGCAATTAAGTATAGAAATAGCACCTATTTTGGGTATCGCAACCTACCCTAAACATGCAAATAATTATAGCCAACTTTATCAACGCGCTGATATTGCCAAGCATATGGCAAAGAAAAATATGATCCAAGTAATGATGTATACGGCAGCTAACGATGAATATAATCGAGAACGCCTAAACTTAATGGGTGACCTTAAAGACGCTATTGTAAAAAATAATTTAGACTTACATTATCAACCCAAACTGAATTTGAGAAATAATCAAGTTGTCGGTGTGGAAGCATTATTACGTTGGAATCACCCTAAATTTAATTGGATTGATGCAGAAGAAACAATTCTTATAGCGGAACAATCTGGATCTATTGACCAACTATCGTTTTGGACAATAAAAACAGGTATTAAACAATGTGCCGATTGGAAAAAAATTGGCCTTGACCTTAGTATGGCGATCAATCTTTCTGTGCATACCTTGCAAAACAATAAACTCCCCATTTTTGTTCAAGATACTTTAACGGAATATGATTTACCTCCAAGTTCGCTTGTATTAGAAATCACTGAAAGCGCTATGATGACAAATCCATTAAAAGCGACTCGAGTAGCACTACAATTGGATCAAATCGGTGTTGTTCTTTCGGCTGATGACTTTGGCACAGGGTTTTCCTCCTTTTCCTATTTAAAACATATTCCTATTGATGAAATAAAAATTGATAAATCATTTATTGTTAATATTGTAAATGATGGAACTGATGTCGCGATTGTTAAATCCGCAATCAGCTTAGCACGTAGTCTAGGGTTAAGCGTGATTGCTGAAGGTGTCGAAACTGATGAAACTCGAATAATGCTCAAACAGCTTGAATGTGACTATGGACAAGGTTATTTCTTCAGCAAACCACTTACAGCTAACGCCTTGGTTAAGTGGTTAAAGTTACAAACGCCTTTAGAAACGCTTGAATAAACTCGTCAATGAAAGAAGGGTAGCATTATAGCCACCCTTGTTTCTAACTTCATCTAATTAAGCAATATCCACTTGCCCTTCTACGTGTGAGCCTTTCCGTTTAAATCCTGGAATTAGCATAGGTACCGTTTTTTGATACTGACGATACTTTTCTCCAAGGCTAGCGACTAGGTCTTTTTCTTCAAACTGAATAGCAATAACAATATACAACGTCATCAAAATCGCGCACACAAGATGAGTTATGGTCATAACGGGAGTAGACCATAACATAATGACAAAACCCAAATACAATGGATGTCGAGTGATTTTATATAAAAACGGCGTTGTAAAATGGAGTTCTGTGTAAGGCTTATTGACAAACGCCAACCATACTTGACGTAATCCAAACAAATCAAAATGATTAATCAAAAACGAAGCAAGAAAGATCACAGCCGTACCAATAGCGAATACACTATATATGGCAATTACAGCTATTTCATTATTAACCGCCCAAACAACGCCACCCAATGGCTGCCACATTACCATCATCACCATAAGTAACACAGATGAAGTTAACACAAATGTACTTCGCTCAATCGCTTGAGGAATATAACGTGTAATCCAACGTTTAAAACTTTTCCTAGCCATAACACTATGTGTTATTGAAAATAATGCAATTAAACTTATATCGATAAATAAAGCATTTAAAAAGGGTATTACTGGCTCTGCATCGATTCCTTTAGGTACAAATATATTTCCCACAAATCCAATAAAATAACAAAAACTCAGAAAAAATGCAAAATAACTCACAACACCATAACTCAAAATACCTGTTTTCTTTAACATGTTACTCTCCTTATAAATTAATTAAATTCCTCGATAACCAGCATTGCTTAATATGATTATTAAGTAACTCCAGTAATGAGTAGTCATTTCGTTTTTAAATTTTAAAATTCGGTCAGTCATCATACTTCCCTCTTTTTTCTCCTAGCGGAATTACTAGATAAGTTAACTATAGCGAGTCAATGTAATAATTCGGTTTCAGAAAAAGTATGATTTGTTACTTCAATGTAACAGTGTTGTTACTAACAAATATTTGCGGTACGTATATTAAGTTAAAAATGAAGGCAGCAAGAATGGACATTGAATTGTGAAAAAACTAATTGAACCAAAAAGTAATTATAAAATAATTGTTCAAATATTATCTTTGTTACAAAACTGAAACAAAACTCCCCTCTATTGAAACACGATTGATACTTGAGCAACGCATACTTACAAGTATAAACTGGCAATAAATATATTATGGACACATCTTATAAAACATAGGAGTAAGGACACATGCTTGCACTAACATCAAACAAGGAACAAAATAACGGCTTATTACAGGCTTCAAACCCCCAAGGGAGAACAATAATAATGTCGACAGATGTCAATGTGCTAGTTGTGGATGATGATCAAGATATACAAGAGTTATTAACAGATTACCTGGAAGACAATGGTTTTAAAGTCACCTCAGCCGGAGATGCAAGCACCATGCATGAGCGTATTGAGGAAAATGTACCAGATGTTGTATTAATGGATATTGGTTTGCCGGGTGAAGATGGCCTTTCTTTAACCCGCTATTTACGGGAACATTTAGATATAGGCGTCATTGTTATATCGGGCTCTGGTGAAACATTAGACAGAATTGTAGGCTTAGAAGTTGGCGCAGACGATTACATGCCAAAACCCTTTGATCCACGTGAATTACGTGCACGCATAAAAAATGTTGTACGCCGATATCAACGCGTAGAAAAAACTGCATTAACAGAGCAACAAAATAATAATCTAGAAAATTATGTGGAAATAGCGTTATGTCGTTTGAACATGGAATCACGTCAACTTCTAAACAACGAAGAAAATGAAATACCACTCACAGCCATGGAATTCGACTTACTCAAAACCTTCATCGAACGACCCAATCGACCACTAACCCGTGATCAACTATTAAACATTACACAAAATAGAGATTGGGATCCATACGATCGCAGTATCGATATTCGTATTACCCGTTTACGCCGTAAAATTGAACAAGACCCAAATAAACCTCAAGTTATTCGGACTGTTCGAGGTGTAGGTTATATGTATGTTCCATCTAAATCAGCGGATTAATTTTTGTAACAGTTTTGTTTCAATTGTTTAACTAAGGTAACACCAATAGCTGAGCATAATATAACCTGGTACACTGAAATCTAATTCATTATGGAAACTGAAAAGGCAAAACATTGACACTTTTGGATGCACCAATAAAAGCTACCACTGCAACCGAATTTCATGGAGTACTCAATGAAACGACAATTGTCTCTTGCACAAATCGCCTTGCTGAATTATTAAATTGTTCTAAAGATGATTTACAAGGATACTCGATTCTCAATTATTCCCCAAGATTTCAACCCGATGGTGAAACGTCAGAACAAATACTGAAATTGCGACTAAAAGCAGCAAATGGCGGTTTATCACAAGCCTTCGAATGGCGCTTTGTCGGTAAAAACAATAACTACATTAATACCATTTTTTATATTCAAAGACAGACTAAAAAAGTAAACACTAATCACTTCGTCTTCCAACTAAAAATATTAGAAAATCGTAGTTCACAGCGTGAGCCTATTCGGGAAAGCAAACTTCTACTCCAACAAATGCTGGATAATTCAACAGCAATTGTATACGTAAAAGATTCTGAAGGATATTTCCAATTTGTTAACCAGCAATTTGTTAAAACGTTCGATTTTGATGAAAAGGATATTTTAGGGAAATCTGTTTTTGAAATATTTCCCCAGGAAGTCGCCCAAAGTTTTATCGACGCAGATAAAAAAGTGTTTGAAACCAAGCGCCCTATGGAATTTGAGGAATCCGCAATTATTAATGGAGAACCTCATACCTATCTATCCATCAAGTTCCCGTTATTTAACAACATTAATGAAGTTTATGCAGTTTGTGGAATATCTACAGACATCACAGAACGCAAAAAAACAGAAGATGCTTTCAAGAGTGTTGCACTCGGCGTCTCTGGCGCGTCTTATGATAATGTTTTTGAAGCGATTATTTGGCATTTAGCAGAAACATTGGAAGTCGACTTTTGTTTTATTGGCCGCTATAACCAAGATAATTCAGTAACAACCCTTGCTGCATATAATCAAAATCAAATAGTACCCAATATCACTTATGATTTAGATGGTACACCTTGTGAAGGCGTTGTAGGAAAGGATTATTTATTTATCCCTAAAAATATTCAACAACTTTATCCTGGTGATGGTTTGTTGTGTCAACTTCAATTGGATGCCTATGCAGGTTTTCCGTTGTATGACTCAAAAGGAAATCAACAAGGTTTACTTGCAATCGGTAATCGAAAACCGTTAACAGAAACCAAAATCATTCGTTCTGTAATGGAAATTTTTTCAGTTCGCGCTTCTGCAGAGTTAGAAAGATTGGAAGCCGATGAAGCAAAACGTGTATCTGATGAAAGCTATCGTTCCATATTCGATACCACAGAAGACGCTATTTTTATTCATGATCCAAGCGATGGCTCAATTATCGATGTAAATCCCAAAGCTTGTGAAAGTTATGGATTCTCTAAACAAGAATTCCTAAATTTTGATATGAAAGACCTTAATTCAAGCGCTTTTCCATTTGATGCAAATCTCGTTCTACAAACAATAGAAAAAGCCACTGAAGGTGAAACTCAAAATACAGAATGGCAACGCACGAATAAAGACGGAACACAAGGTTGGGACGAAGTCTTCGTTAAACAAGCGATAATTTCGGGTGATAATCGAATACTTATTATTGCCCGTGATATCACACAGAAAAAAATTGCCGAAGGCCAATTAATCAGTAAAGAAGAACAATATCGTGTTATTTTCAATGCTTCTGTAGATGGAATTATTCTTTTCGATGAAATGGGTAATATTATTGATGTTAACCCTATGTTTAAAACCATTCATGGCTATGATGAGACGGATGATTTTAGCACATTGACACCTAATGATATTATTCCTGAAGATTACCTGGAAATGTACCAGGTCTATATCAAAACCCTAGCTATAGAAGGCCAAGCTCATATTTCAGGCGAAGGCATTAAAAAAGACGGTTCAAGAATTACACTCGATATTCATGGTGTTCGTATGACTCACCTTGGCTCTACACAACTGTTAACCATTGTCCGAGATATTACAGAGCAAACACGAGCAGAAGTTGCATTGCGTAAAAGTGAAGATCGATTACGAGCTACTTTTGATGCTGCGCTCGATGCGATTATCAGCATGGATGAAAAAGGAAATATCGTCGAATTCAATCCGGCAGCTTGTTCATGTTTTGGTTTCACATCTGAACAGGCACTTGGTAAACCACTCGTGGAGTTGATTGTTCCTCCCCGGTTTCGTAATGCACACACTTCGGGTATGAAACGTTACCTGAAAACAGGCGCTGGAAATAATATTGGCAAACGCATAGAGATAACAGCAATCCGCGCTAATGGAGAAGAATTTCCTGCTGAATTAGCAATTGATGTTACTCAAGGCAGTGAAGGCAATTTGTTCATCGGTTATATGCGTGATATCACAGAACATAAAAAAGCCGAAGAAAACCGGCAAAAACTCGAAGCGCAATTAAGACAAGCCCAAAAGATGGAAGCCATTGGGCACCTAACGGGTGGAATCGCTCATGATTTCAATAATATTTTAACCAGTATATTGGGCTCTGTAGTATTAGCTGAAGATAAAGTTGAAAAATATGGCGATGAAAAACTCGTCAGATACCTCTCTCGCGCTAGTCGATCAGGTCAAAAAGCAAAAAATTTGATTCAACAAATGCTAACCTTCAGTCGTGGCCAACGTGGTGAACCTCATGCCATGGCACTGGCACCTTTAGTAAAAGAATCCATTAAACTACTTGAAGCTAGTTTACCCTCTTCTGTAGAGATCGAGCTCGACCTAGATGAAAGTTGTTCTTATATTATGATTGACCCTGTGCATTTGGAACAGATACTCATGAACCTTTGTATTAATGCGCGTGATGCTGTACATAATAGTGGCTGTATAAAAGTATCTGTTCAACAACAAGAGTGTCCAGAATGCACATGTGACTCTTGTCGACAACCTCTTTCGGGTAATCATGTCGTATTGACCGTATCTGACAATGGCACGGGAATCCCAGCGGAAGTTCTTGAACGTATGTTTGAGCCATTTTATTCAACAAAAGAAGTTGGTAAAGGTAGTGGCATGGGTCTTTCTACGGTACACGGTATAGTTCATGATTATGGCGGACATATCAGCGTCGAATCAAAACACGCTATTGGAACCACCATTCGAATTTTATTTCAACCTTTAGACAAAAATAACGCTCAAAATAATATTACGCTAGAACACTCTGACAATAGTGAAAATTCTACTCTTACATTGCATGGTAACGTACTTGTTGTGGATGATGAGCCCGATGTTGCTGAATTCATGCAAGATATGCTTGAGGAGTGGGGTTTAAACGTTTGTGTAAAAACCAGAAGTATTGATGCACTCAACGAATTTACCGAAAATCGAAATAAATTTGATTTAATTATCACAGACCACACCATGCCCAAGTTAACAGGTATAAACCTAGCGAAAGAGGTTCGCCTACTCAATAAAACGATACCTATTATACTTTATACAGGTTACAACGAGGGTCTCGAAAATAGTGATTTAGAATCCGCAGGTATCAATAGCTTTATTATTAAACCCATTGATATTGAAGATACCTATGACCAAGTTAAAAGCTTATTACAACAATAAATTAGGAATTCAAACCAAATTCTTGAAAGGACTTTTCATTGTTAATGTCTTTATGACGGTTTTTCCTAGAATTAGATTTATAAAACTTTCATGAACTAGAATAAGTAGAATTCTTTGAAAATCTCCGGTAGTAAGCTCTCAACTTCTGATGATCCTTAAGGTACTCTGTAAAACAAGTATCGATTTTTAAACAAACCACCTCCAATGAGCAATGTCTCACATTTTGCAGCAAAACAACTCATGGTTTATTGTTGAATGCCGTTGTATTTAGTATTGTAGTCTTCTATTATTCTTAACCTTCAATAGAGAGTTTTTTTAACATAACCATGACAACCACTAGCTTAAAATTTGATTTCAAGACAAAAATTGCACAAATAAACGAACTGCCTACATTACCAGAAATTGCACGACAGCTACTTGAATTACAAGCGAATCCGAATGCAAGTGTCCAGCAGCTAGTGGACATTATTGAAAACGATCCAGTTTCTTCCACACAAATATTAAAATATGCTAATTCCGCTTTTTTTAATAGCGCACGAAAAATTGAATCATTAAATGATGCGATTAACTTGTTTGGTTATGATAATGCGATAAATTGCTCACTAAGCCTAGCGACAGCCAAAAAATTCGCAATTCCCCTTGCCGGCCCCATTGGCATGGGCGCAATTTGGAAACATTCTATTTATAGTGCTCATTTAATGCAAATACTAGCAAACAAAATACCATTGGAAAATGGACCTAGACCCGGTCTAGCTTATCTTGCAGGTCTTTTACATAATTTTGGCTATCTGTTGTTAGGTCACGCTTTCCCAAATGAATTTAAACAACTCAATAGAGCCCTTAGCGGTATGAGCGCACCCGATGTTATACAAGTGGAATCAAATCTGCTGGGCATCCAACATTACCAACTTGCTGTATGGTTAATGCGAAAATGGGGATTACCTACCGAAATATTAGCTGCTGTCTTTGAACATCACAATGAAACATTCCGAGGCAAACATTGGGAATATGCAAATCTTACTTTACTGGCAGATCGCATTCTATTTGTCCATGGCATTATGGGTGATACTGATAACGAAGAACTTCCACCACGTATTTTAACTGCATTGAATATTGATCATATCATCGTACAAGCAGCAACAAACGAACTGATGAAAAACAAAGACAGAATGGATGGATTAATTGATAGGTTGATAAATTAATAGAATATATTTTCTATAGCTCGTCAGCTAAAAAAGGACTCCTCTATGACTAACATATAAGATTTTTCAAGCAAACTTAACACTAAATATTTTTACGCAGTTCCCGTCTAGCGGTTTGATCAACCAAACTAAATATCTTATGAATCTTATCTTTCTTACTAGAAACCTGATGACCTACTACTTTAACCAACTCGTATTTTATTTCAGAGGTTAACCGATAAAACTCGCGATAAAGCTCATGATTTCTTAACTGTTGGTTTTTACTGGAATAATAGTTACTTTTCTCAAGACGTTCGCGTCTACCTGGCAAACTCATAATATTTTGGGAATCTGTATAAAGGGTAAAGGAAATATTGCTTCCATTAACTGATGAAAAACCTTCTTTCAATGCCCACAAAAACGTTTGTAATTCTAATTTGGTCGAACTCGTTTTCTCAAAACGCCTCACCCTCACCAAATCTTTGAGTAATTCTACACCTACACTAAGATCAGATATCTGAAGGTATGCACCATAACCCACTCCAGACTGTGTGTTGACACTACCATCAGTAAAAATATGCATGTGATGGTTACTAGATGACTTACTCAAACTAAAGCGTAAACATCACTTGTGGATCGTTGCATGGCAGATTACCTTCAAATAAGTCACAATCTTTACTAAGTGCATCAACTAAAAATGCCATAAGTGCTTTTACTCTAGCCGTATGTCTTAAATCAGGATGTGTCAAAATCCAGAGTTCTAATGTCAAAGGTTCGAGTAACTCGGTGACACGCACTAGTCTTGAGTCTGTGTCGGCCAAATAACAAGGCATAAACGTTAAACCCATGCCTTCTGCAGCGCAATTCAATACACCGAAAACGCTGGTACTACTAAACGCCGTAACTTGATCAGCATCTGTTATTTTTTTCCAGATCAGCGGTACTAACCATTCATGTACCCCTTCAATAAAACACCAGGGCTGTTCTTGAATAGGCCGCTCGTCCATCGCCTTAATAAAACTTGGTGAAGCATAAACCCCAAATCTAAATTGACAAAGTTTTTTACCCAGACTGATATCGGGTGGTTTGGATGTCGCACGAATGGCAATATCCGATTCACGCTTATTGAGATCTACCGCGATATACCCACCCAGAATTTCAATGCTAACTTCCGGGTGCTGGCGACGAAATGCTACAAATAGTGGTGGTAAAACTCTCGCCAACATTCCATCCGGTGCTGTCACCCGAATTTTGCCCTGAATACGCAAATCTTTCCCTAATACTTCTCTACCCAGGGCATGCACTTCCGCCTCAATACGCTCCGCATAATACAAGGCAGATCGACCAGCATCTGTCATGGGGTAACCATCACGTAGTCTTTCGAAAAAGCGCACCTCTGTTTTTTTTTCAATATTATTGATTTTTCGAAAGATCGTACTGTGATTTTGCCCCAACATCCGAGCTGCACCAGAGAGTGTACCTGCACGACAGATAGCCAGTATCACACTTAGGTCACTCCAATCCAGCGCCATGTTTTGTGCTTTAATCGCCGCTTCTGATGGAAAAATACTCAAGACTTACCTCCGATTGATGGATTTATGATCTGTGCGTTTTTGCAAAGTTAGTTTTCAATTATAGGGAATTTATTCATCAAACCCAACAGGCGATACTGTCACTGTCGATTAACGCTCTGACGAAGCAACTACTCAATAATACTTAAGAGGGCAAATCATGAAAAATTTTACTATCGAAGAATTCGCAAAGGCATGTAAGGCAGCAATGGCTAACACAACTGATCGCCAAGGGGCAGCCGAGAATTTTTTACAAAAAACATTGAATGAAAATAATTTGCAGGACATTGCTGACACCCTGGAAGCAGCGGTACCAGCTGGCGCCAATGTAGGTGAAATGATTGTTCACAGCTCCCCCGAACTCACTATGATGTACGTGCGTGTACCAGCACGATTTCAAAGTGGCATCCACAATCACACAGTATTCGCCTGTATAGGCCAATTATTTGGCAATGAGAAAAATGTCATTTATGACCGTACCTTTGATAACAAAGGTCTAACCGAGGCACGTAGTGCAATGATAAATGTAGGAGAAGTTTTCTGTCTGCCGGAAGATGCGATCCACCACATTGAAAATCCGAATGAAAGCACCAGTGGCGCACTTCACATTTACGGTGGGGATTTCCACGCAATTATGGATGAACGCAGCTTGTGGGATTACGATGATCACTCAGAAAAAGCATTTAACTTTGAAGGTTTGATCAGTGAATCCATAAAAGGCATGAAGCATAATCAAAATCAAACAGGACTTAATGAACTGGTTAACGCAATCCCTGCAGTAAAAGCTTTAATCTAAATTAAGCGCAAAAGTAAAATATTAACGGATAATAAAAGGAGCATCTCAATGAAAAAATTTATCACAACGACAATCATAACCAGCCTATGGGTATTTGCAGCAGCGCAAAATGTTGCATTTTCCCATGATGATATGAATTCAATACAACATTCAAAACTAAAACTTGAAAATCTGCGCACTGATAAACTCGAGGGCGTAGAAAACACCGAAGTCGTCGTCAGTAGAGTCGCGATACCACCGAACACCACCCTACCAAAACACTGGCACCCAGGAGAAGAATTTGCCTATGTCATCGAAGGCAGTGTAACACTGTGGCAAGAAGGTAAAGCCGATATAATTGGCAATGCAGGTGATGCCCTTAAAGTGCCACTAAAACAAATTCATACAGCAAAAACCAGCGACAAAGGCGCAGTAATCCTAGTTTTTCGAGTACATCAAACGGGTAAACAGGAACGATACCTTATTAAATAAATTACCTGCCAAAATGTGGAATTGAATCACAGAAAATGAATTCAGATAAAACTGTGGTTCAATCTAACTCGCGGCCATGAGTCAACAAAGAACCCAGTAATCTTACTAACAACTCTATCGTGTTAAATGCTTTAAAAGATTAATACTCAACCGATCAAACTGTTCGAAATATAAACATAATTTGTTTATCAGCATGTTTATCTCTGTAAACGAACTCATTTAAGGGTTAGGTAATTTAAAGTAACCAAATTGACTATAACTACCTATTAAATGAATCTATAAAATTTAACACACACAACAAAAAATATTTTTTAAAAATAATCCAAAAATTTTCGAAAACATGACACTACTTAGGATGAGAGGAAAGAAATATCTTTCCTAATACACAAGTCAGCATGACTAAAAAGGAAAAGTTATGACATTAAATTTGAATACTTATTGCTCACTGTTACCTATTACACCCTTAAGTAACAATCCGAAGTCTATTTTTCAGCCATTGCCAGCCAACTTCAATTTCAAAATTTAGGAGGGCTAATCAAATGTCAAATACACAGGCAAAAAACATAGATAAAGAACAGCATCGTATTGCGAATTCTACACGAACTGAAAATATCAATAATGAATTAGAGCGAGTAGCGAATTTACACGAACAAAAAACATTCGATTACTTTAACGAACGAGAGTACGAACAGTCGGTAGATGATTTGAGCCAAAATACAGTCTTTATTCGTGAACGAATTTCACCTATGAAAATTGAAGGGAAAAAATTCTTAAGCGACCGTCAGTTAGAAATCATTCTGTATGTTTTACCCTATCTTCAATCTGGGAATATTTCTGAGGCATTAAACTATCTAACTTACAAATCTAAGGAGAAAAATTTACTTTGCGCAGAGCGGTATCAAATATTCCATTTACTTGGAGTGATTTACCAACAATCGGGTAAGACTCGTCTTGCAATTGATTCCTACAGTAATGCAATTAGTAATGTGAAAAATAACGAAGCTCATCAAATGTACGCATACAAAACTTATGTTTGTCTCGGCGATATTTCCTTTAGAAATTTAGGTGAATTTGACCAAGCGTTGGAATATATTGAAAAAGCACTAAAATGTAATCCAAACGTTGCTTCTCCATATATTCTCAAACTCAATATTTTGCTAAAGCAGGAAAACGCCCTGGCTTTCGAAGATACTTTAGCCAATTGCAAAAAAATTATTACAACACTAGAAAATACAGAGCGCCAAGAATTCATTGACACTTTGTTAGAACGATTTGAGAACGATCCATTTTTAAGTGATTGGACAACATTCCACAATAGCCTGCAGTGCAAAGAGATTTTAACTGAATTGCAACAATGGCATGTAAACGGAAAGTCAGAGGTTGCTTAATACTCCGTATATGTAAGCGGTTAAAGTGAAACAAATTTAATTTAAAAACAATAAAAAATAAAAATTTAACACGGGAAGGTTGCGCGCCTATTAAAAAGATATTTTAAGTAGGAATTATAAGTGTAACAGAGTCCAATAGGGAGGACGACGGGATATGGAAAATGACGAATTGAAACGAAGATTAAATACTCAATTCAGCGATGAAGATATACAAAAATTTGCGTTTTTGAGTAAAAATGGCATCGATTGGATGGTATCAAATTATTGGAGAGTGCTTGATACCTCTGAAGCTATGGAAATTAAAGAAGAAGCCGTTATCACCTGTAATGTCGCATATGTATCAGGTAAATATAAGGGGGGATCAGCATTTTCATTTGGCGCAGCTGTCGTAAAAAATGTGATGAAGCAATTTTTTAAACGACAAAAACGAACAGTACCAGTTTTTTATGATTTTGACTACGATGAAACTCCCGATTCTACACGTACCGAAAAGAGTAAATTACTATTTGAAGATTTTTCCAGTATTTTGTCAGGTATTGATAAGAATATTTTTCGCTCACTTACAGAAACGCATGATTTCTACAAGGAGTCATCGAAATATGATGGATATGGGGTTGAAAGTATTAATTTATCAGCGCTAGCAAAACATCATAACTTAACTCGTGAGCAAGCTGAAACACATGTTAAACGTATTTTTCACCAATCTCGAGAATATGGATTAATGGATTCCTTTTCTAAGCTGGTTCGGAAAACAGAAAAAACTAATACCTAATTTCCTTTTACAATTTGAAACTAACCTCCTCAATCCTAATTGAGGAGGTTAGTATTTATGAAAATTATTTAAAAAATATTCATAATATTAAACATTAAACTTCAAAAAAATCTCGCTGAACATACACCATACTTAGTAAGAAGGTAAGCGATCAAGCACGAACATAATTGACAAGTTCAGTACGATCAATATTCCACGGCAGTAACATTTCAATTGATTCGACTGTTGCCGCCGTTGGCAGTTTGGTACA